>Ga0070672_100000841_pt1 | contig 18380 bp, 20 predicted proteins | sample KBSM13metaG_FD_66151 | JGI IMG/M metagenome (GOLD analysis project Ga0070672, IMG submission 66151) | Miscanthus rhizosphere microbial communities from Kellogg Biological Station, Michigan, USA - KBS M1-3 metaG | ecosystem: Host-associated > Plants > Roots > Rhizosphere > Soil ... | reverse complement strand
CGCGCAATGGAGTTGGTGATGGATTTTGGATCGAACTTGACTTGGATCATCCTGGCGGTCGTCGTTGTGGCGCTCCTAGCGTTCCTGCTGCTGCGGCCTCGTCAGCGGGTCCAGCTCAGCGATTCAACTCCGGTCCGGCCCCATATGGCGCACATGAAGGACGCGTCGCGCGGCGAGGGACAGGGCCTTCCCGGCGAACTGGCGGCAGCGACCAGCGACATTGCCGGGGAAATCCTCGAAGCGCCCGTTCACTCGCATCTTCCGGGCGCGTCGGGAACGCCGGATAATCTTCAGACGCTCAAAGGCGTCGGGCCGAAGTTCGCACAAATGCTCAATGCCCGCGGGATCGTCCGTTACGATCAGCTAGCAAAGATGAGCGGACAGGAGGTTGAGTTGCTGGACGCCCAGCTGGGACCGTTTCGTGGCCGGCTCAAGCGTGACAGGGTGATAGAACAGGCCGACTATTTGGCCCGAGGGGACAAGGACGGCTTCGAATCGAAATTCGGAAGCCTCAGCTAGGCCCATCTTGCTCGACTGCCGCCGGTTCAGGCTCACGAGAACGGCGCTTCGGCCGAGACGCGATCAGCTTGTCGATCTTGCGGCCGTCCATGTCGACCACCTCGAACTTCCAGCTGTCATGAGCGAAGGTCTCTCCGGTTTCTGGCAGGTGCTTGAGCACTGACAGGGCGAAGCCAGCAACAGTGGAATAGTCACGGTCGTTCGGCATGTTCAGGCCGAGGCGGTCTGCGAGTACATCGGCGCTCGCTGCGCCTGAGACGAGCCAGCTGCCATCTTCGCGTTCGACGAGATCCGGTTCGTCACCGTCCTCGACGTCGTGCCGGAAAGCACCAGCCAAAGCGGCGAGAATGCTTCCGGGCGTGACGATGCCGTCGAAATGACCATATTCGTCATGGACGAGCGCCAGCGGGACGTCTGCGGAACGGAGCACGCCCAAGGCATCCATCGCATCCATCAGGTCTGGAATCACCGGTGCGGAGCGGGCCAGCTCCCGCAGGTTCAGTTCCCGGCCGTCGAGCACAGCCTCAAGCAGGTCGCGCGTCCGCACGACGCCCGCGATATTGTCGACTGACCCATCGGCAACAGGAATGCGGCTGTGCGGAATCTCCTTGAGCGCCGCGACCAAGTCCTCGGACGAAGCAGAAATGTCGATCCAGTCGACATCGGTCCTCGGAGTCATGACCTCCCGGACAGGGCGGTCAGCCAGCCTGACGACGCCGGAAATGATTGCGCGCTCATCTTCCTCGAGAACGCCTGCAGTCTTCGCTTCCGCGACCACGAGATGCAGCTCTTCCGCAGTAACGGTATTGTCGGACTCGCGGCTCAGGCCGATCAGTTTGAACACGAGCGCGCTGGTCCCGTCGAGGAGCCAAACGGCGGGCGCGGTGATCTTCGACAGCCAGAGCATGGGTCGCGCCATGATTGCCGCGATCGGCTCGGGCGAGCGCAGCGCGATCTGCTTCGGCACGATCTCTCCGATGACCAGCGAAACATAAGTCGTAAGCACGATCACCAGGCCGAAGCCGAGCGTCTCGGCCGTTTCAGGGCTTACTCCGAGAAGCTGAATCCGCTCCGCGGCTGGCTTGCCCAGGCTCGCCCCGGAAAACGCACCGGCGAATATGGCGATCATGGTAATCCCGGTCTGCACGGTCGAAATGAAGCGACCAGGGTCTCCGGCGAGCTCGATCGCGCATTTCGCTCCGCCGCTTCCACTCTTGGCCATGGCCCTGAGCCGTGCCTCGCGCGCCGAAACGATCGCCAGCTCGCTCATCGACAGCACGCCGTTCAGGACGATCAGCGCGAGGATGAGCACGACGTCGAACCAGGGGATGGGGGTGAGATCACTCATCGCGTGAAAGTTCTAAATGCCGTGCCGCGATATTGTTCACAAGCGGCTGTTGAATTTGATCTCAACGGCGCTGTTCGAAGAAGGATCGAAGCAGTGCCGCCGATTCCTCCTCTCCGATGCCGCCCAGCACATCGGGCTTGTGATGGCAGGTCGGCTGACTGAACACCCGGGCCCCATGCAATACGCCGCCTCCCTTGGGATCCTCAGCGCCGAAGCGAACCGCTTCGACACGGGCCAGCGCCATGGCCGCCGCACACATGCCGCATGGTTCGAGAGTGACCCAGATCGTACAGCCGTCGAGGCGGGACGTCTCGAGGCGTTCAGCAGCAAGCCGGATCGCAACCATCTCCGCGTGCGCCGTCGGGTCCAGCGTTCCGCGCATCGCGTTGCGAGCTTCGGCGAGGATTTCGTCGCCCCTGGTCACGACCGCCCCTACCGGCACCTCGCCGGCGTCTGCGGCTTCACGAGCAAGGTCCAGCGCCCGGCGCATCGGCAAAGGCAGTGGGAAGCCCATGGGACGTGCGGCTAGCCCAGCGGCCAACAGCTGTCGACGCGATTACTGAACGTTGTTGGTTGCGGCCTGAGCGTCATTGCCGGCCGGGTTGACCGTAACGGTAGGCGCTGGAACCACGACATTCGTTTGCTTCGCGCCGACGCTTACGGTTCCGGTTTCAACGTCGAACGCGGGGGCCTGTCCTCCGCTCGCCGTAATGCCGTTTCTGGACACATCGACCGCCGGAGCCCTTGCTCCTCTCGTCTGACTGATGTCCAGCATGCCCGTTGCGATTGCGCCGATCAGTACGACAACCGCCAGGATGAGTATAAGGAGGATGGCCCGCATCGCTGTCTTCCGCTCTGTTAACTAGGCGACATAACGCAATTGCCGTCGTTCAGGTTTCCCTGCAAGTGTTGACGGGAGACGCCCCAGCGGCTAACGGGCGGCGGCTTTCCGGGCCCTCTTGCGAGCGCCCGTTTCAAGAATCAGGAAGAACATCATGTCGCGCGTATGCGAGCTGACCGGCAAGGGCCGGCAGGTGGGACACAACGTTTCCCACGCCAATAACAAGACCAAGCGGACGTTTCTGCCAAACCTGCAGAACGTGACGCTGATCTCCGATGCCCTTGGTCAGAGCGTGAAGCTGCGCGTGTCGACGCATGGCCTGCGCTCGGTCGAGCATGTCGGCGGCCTCGACAACTGGCTACTGAAGACCAGCGACGACAAGCTGTCCCCGAAGGTCCGCAAGCTGAAGCGCGAGATCAAGAAGGGTCAGGCCGCCGCCTGAGCCCCTCGGTGGCTTAGGCCGCCTAGTTCGCGAGAGCTTCGGCTTCCACCAGATCGCCCATGTTACGACGGTGTTTCGCGCGCCGTCGACGCATGCGCAGCCACATCATAATCCCGGTCACAGCGAGCGCCGCCGGGAGTATGCCCCCAATGAAAATGATGATCTGCCAGATAAGCGGCATTCCATGCCCCTCGTGGATTCGGCGCATTGTTTGCGCGATCGATTGGGGACGCTCCGGGACGAGCGAAGCGCTCGCGCCGGCTTCCTCAACCTTTACATCGGTCGTTGTCGCTCCGCTTTTCATGGCGATGCTCCATTCGGCTTTCTTGTCGGTCGGCCAGGTGATCAAGGCCACGCGGCCTCCGGCGTTGAGTGACCGAGCCGCAGCCAGCACCTGATCGACCGTGAGCTCGGGTGTGGCCAAGGGCTGAGCCGTGCCTCCCGGCCCCGCAGGTGCCGTTGAGCGCGAAAAGACCGTTGGGAAGGCTATCCAGGCGCCCGTGAGCGATAGGACCGCTAGCGGCAGCGCGATCCAGAAACCGCCGGTGTGGTGAAGGTTCGAATTGAAGTCCGGCCGCCGGTTCCAACGAAGCCCGCGGCGAACGCTGCCCTTAAGCGGCCACCAGAGCCAAAGCCCGGACACCGACGAAAGCAGCATCGCCACGCCAATCCAGCCGACGATCTGCCTTCCAGGGCCAGGCCACATCAGACTGCCGTGGATAATGTGAAGGACTCGCAGCACGCCGTCGCCCGTCCCCGCGCGTTCAATCGGCGCTGCAGTTTTCGGGTCCAGCCAGGCCCAGGCTCGCGGCGGACGTCCGCTGCCGGCAGTAGACTTGATCAGGGTAACCTGAACGCTGCCTCGACGGTCAGGGAAGGCGATGCTCACGATCCGTTCGCCAGGTTCTGCAATCTTCTTTGCCGAAGCCGCATAGACGCTGGGCGCGAGCAGCGGAGCGCCTACTTCGGGATAGCGCTGCGGATTAATCCGCTCGTTGATCCAATCGCTCCAGACCAGCGCCGCACCGCTCAGCGAAAGTGGAATGATCAGGACGGCAAGGGCGATGCCGAGCCACTTATGGATCTGAAACCAGGCGCGACGGAGGCGAATCATTGCTGGACTCATGACTTGCCCATAGCTTGTTGCGAACGTCTCGCAATAGGCGCGGGTTTCCTGAATATTCGTTGCGAGCTTCGTTCAGCTTGGGTGAAGCGCGAATCACCCATAAGCCTCTCAAGTGACGAGGTTTTCCCCTTTTCCTTGTCGCCCAGTTGACCGGAGACGGTCGAGTTCCCTCGCGTCGCGTATCGAGGGGGGCCCGGTGCGAGAAATTGCATCGGGCCCAATTGTTTATGGCGTCTCGAAAAGTCGGGCGAGCTGCTCGATCATCACCCCCCCGAGCTGCTCCGCATCCATGATCGTCACTGCACGGTCGTAGTAGCGCGTCACATCGTGGCCGATGCCGATGGCGACAAGCTCGACCGTCGAACGCCGTTCAATCCATTCGATGACCTGCCTGAGATGTCGTTCGAGATAGGCGCCGCCATTCGCGGATGCAGTCGAATCGTCGACCGGCGCGCCGTCGGAGATGACCATCAGGATTCGTCGCTCTTCCGGTCGCGCGATCAGGCGGTTGTGCGCCCACAGCAAAGCCTCGCCGTCGATATTTTCCTTGAGCAGCCCTTCGCGCATCATCAGCCCTAGATGCTTGCGCGCGTGCCGGTAGGGCTCATCGGCTCTCTTGTAGACGATATGCCGAAGGTCGTTCAGCCGGCCCGGGTTGGGCGGGCGGCCATCGGACAGCCATTGCTCGCGGCTTTGGCCGCCTTTCCAGGCCCGAGTGGTGAAGCCAAGCAGCTCGCTTGCAACGCCCACGCGCTCCAGCGTCCGTGCAAGTATGTCTGCGCAAATCGCCGCAATGGCGATCGGACGACCGCGCATCGATCCCGAATTGTCGATCAGCAGTCCCACGATCGTGTCGCGGAATTCGGTATCACGCTCGACCTTGTAGCTGAGCGAATGCATCGGATTGACGATCACTCGCGCCAGTCGCGCGGCGTCCAGCAATCCTTCTTCCTGGTCGAAGTCCCAGCTGCGGGCCTGCTGCGCCATCAACCGCCTTTGAAGCCGATTTGCGAGGCGCGTCACTACATTGTGAAGCCCGGCCATCTGCTGGTCGAGATAGGCGCGGAGCCGAGCCAGCTCCTCCTCGTCGCAAAGGTCATTCGCTTCGACCATTTCGTCGAACCGGTTCGTGTACGCTTTGTAGTCAGTCTCCGGAGATAGGTCCCAGTTGCGCCGGCTTGGAGCGGATGCTGCATTCTCGCTCGCCTCCTCTCCCTCCGCGAGCTCATCCTGGTCGAATTCCAGCTCCTGCGGAGTCGTATCGCCCTCGCCTTCTTCCTCCACCTGTTCGGCACGCATTTCGGCTTCGCCGGCGGATGGCGTGGTCTCTCCCTCCTCGTCACTATCGTCAGTACCGCCTTCGTCGCCTTGCTCGTCGTCTCCTCCGGCATCGAGCTCCTCAGTCTCATCAGCAGCAGCTGACAGGTCGAGGTCCTCGAGGAGACGCCGTGATAGCTTCGCGAAGGCCGCCTGATCGTCGATCGTCAGGGCGAGACCGTCGAGCTCCGCGCCGGCTTTCTCCTCGATCCAGGGCGCGACCAGCTCAAGTCCGGCACGAGCGGATTCCGGGGGCAGCTCGCCGGTCAGCCGCTGCCGAGCGAGGAGGGCGACTGCCGTCGACAAAGGAACTTCGTCGGCGCTTCTCGCTCGCAGGATCGCGTCGCCGCGAACACGCGCTTCCGTCAGCCCAGCGAGATTATCGCAAACCCCCGCCATCGCGCGGGCTCCAAGAGCTTCGAACCGTGCCGTCTCGAGCGCGTCGAAGACGGCGCGAGCCTCGGGGTCAAGCGGCGCCGACGAGGTATGGAGACGGTCGTCATGATGCCTAAGGCGAAGGGCGAGCGAATCAGCGGCCCCGCGCGCTTCAGCAACCAGGCGCGGCTGAAGCGAAGAACCCGGCGACGGCACGCGCGCGGTTTTGCCGGACGCGGGCGCACTGTCCGAAGCGAAAATCACCTCGACCTCCGGATCCCGGGCGATGGCTCGTGCGGCACCGGCCAAAGCACGCCGAAAAAGGTCGATGCGCTCAACCACGAGAGGCTCAGCCCGCCTTCGAGGCTACGCTCTCGGGAAGGTCGGTGCCGAAGACCCGCTGGAAATATTCGGCGATCAACGGTCGCTCGGCCTCATCGCACTTATTGAGGAAGGTCACCCGGAAAGCGAACCCGACGTCGCCAAAAATGAGCGCGTTCTGAGCCCAACTGATCACTGTGCGCGGGCTCATGACGGTCGAGATATCGCCGTTGATGAAGCCTTGTCGCGACAGATCGGCGACCTTGATCATCTTCTCGACTGTCGTCTTTCCGTCCTTGTTGTCATATTCGCCGGACTTGGCGAGCACGATCTGCGCCTCGACGGCCGCCGGCAGATAGTTAAGCGTCGTGACGATGTTCCAGCGGTCCATCTGGCCCTGATTGATGGCCTGAGTGCCGTGATAAAGGCCGGTCGTATCGCCGAGGCCGATGGTGTTGGTGGTCGCGAACAGCCGGAAGAAGGGGTTCGGACGGATCACTCGGTTCTGGTCGAGCAAGGTGAGCTTGCCCTCTGTTTCCAGCACGCGCTGGATCACGAACATCACGTCGGGCCGACCGGCATCATATTCGTCGAAGACCAAGGCGACCGGGTGCTGAAGGGCCCACGGCAGGAGGCCTTCACGAAATTCCGTCACCTGTTGACCGTCCCTGAGGACGATGGCGTCGCGGCCGACCAGATCGATACGGCTGATATGAGCGTCGAGGTTGATCCGGATCAGCGGCCAGTTGAGGCGCGCCGCTACCTGCTCGATGTGGGTCGATTTTCCGGTGCCGTGATAGCCCTGGACCATCACTCGGCGGTTCTTGGCGAAGCCCGCACAGATGGCGAGTGTGGTGTCCGGATCGAAGACGTAGGCAGGATCGAGGTCCGGGACCCGTTCGTCCGCTTCGCTGAAGGCGGGCACTTCCATGTCGCTGTCGATCCCGAACAGGTCGCGGATCTTGGCCATCTTGTCGGGAGCTGCGAGCACGGTCTCGGCGCGCGATTCGGGTTTCACATTGGGAAGGTCGGTCATCACAAGTCCCTTAAGGGATGGGCGCCAACGCCTCAACAATCGGGATTAGCCGGCGACGCTTGCCTTCGGAGGAAGCGGAAAGAGAGTCACAAACTTCCTTGCGAGGCCTGCGTCCCCGTCGAACCCAATCGAGTCGAGCGGAGCACCGCCGTAAATTACCGCCGCAAGCTGTGGAGGCGTGCCGGTGAAGGTAAAGTCCGTGTCCACCGGCTCAGCGCGAGCGACCTTAAATCGCCCCTTCCGCATCCGGCCGACGAAACGCTCTTCGCCAAAACGGAAACCGATCCGGGCTTCGAAGCCCTTCGCCCTTTTCTCGTCCGCCATGGTCTTCAGGCTGAGCATGATCGAAGTGGCGCTAATCGGCATGGTCGGGTCATGCATCGGCGAGCGGGCGGCCCAGCGCCCAAGGACCTGGACGATCGGCTCGGCCTCCAGCCCCCACTCAGTCGCTTCGTAGACATTTGACGAAGCTGGCGGCGGGAGCTTCTTGCGGCGAACAAGGCCGCGGTCCTCAAGCTCAGTCAGTCGCTGGGTCAGCACGTTGGCGCTGATCCCAGGCAGGTCCGCCCGCAAGTCCGAGAAGCGGCGAGCGCCGAGCATCAGCTCGCGAAGGACCAAAAGCGCCCAACGCTCTCCGATCAGCTCCAGACCGTGAGCCGTGCCGCAGGCGTCATCATACCGCCGTTTTGCTTCTGTTTTTCCCAATTAAGTTACTTCTTCTAACCTACAGGTTGTAATTTATTACTTCGTCGTTCAAAAGGCAAGCGAATCGAGTCGCGGAGGAGGAGAAAAAGATGTCACGGATGATCTTTGTGAACCTGCCGGTGAAGGACCTGGAACGCTCAAAGGGCTTCTACAAGGCCATCGGGTTCCGGAACGAGCCCAAGTTCACGAACGATGCGGCCGCGATGATGGTGTTGAGCGACACCATCTCGGTAATGCTCCTCACCCGTCCTTTTTATGCGACCTTCACGAGCAAGCCCATTGCTGACGCCCAGAGCAGCAGCCAGGTGCTCTTATGCATCTCATGCGACAGCCCGGCCGAGGTCGACCGGATCACCGACGCTGCCGGCGCTGCAGGCGGCAAGATCGACGTCTCGCAAGAAGATCAGACGAAGGGCGGGCCGATGTACGGCCGCGACTTCGAAGATCCGGACGGCCATCAGTGGGCCCCGATGTGGATGGACCCTGAGTTCGCCGAGAAAGGGGCTCATCCTGTCGAATGTGCCACTGCTAATGGCTGATCTGGTCTAAGGAGCGCGTCATGCCAGTCGACTCGACTGCCGCTACCGAAGTTACGGCCTATCGATGGGTCCCTGACTTCGCCCAAGGGTTGGTCCGAGACCTGCGCGTCCGCTGGGCGCTCGAGGAAATCGGACGTCCCTATCGCGTCCGCTTGCTGGACGTGACCAAGCCTCGCCCGGAAGAATATTTCTGCGAGCAGCCGTTCGGCCAGGTGCCGGCCTACCGGGATGACGAAGTCCAGCTCTTCGAGAGCGGCGCGATCCTTATCCACCTGGGGCTTCAGGATGATCGACTGCTTCCGACAGACCCTGCGCAGAGGATGCGCGCGATCGCCTGGGTGATCGCCTCATTGAACAGCGTCGAGCCGGCCATTTTTCCGCTGTTGATGATCAACGTCTTCAACAAAGGCGAAGCCTGGACCGTGGAGGCCCGCCCCAAGTTCATGGAACGCCTCAACAGCCGGCTGAAATGCATGTCGGACGCGCTCCGCGACAAGGAGTGGCTCGAAGGCCGCTTCACCATTGCCGACCTGATGCTGGTGACAGTTCTGCGCCAGCTCCGTGGCGGACATGTTGTCGATCAATTCCCCAATCTCGCCGCCTTCATTGCGAGGGGCGAAGCGAGGCCAGCTTTCCAACGGGCGCTTGCCGATCAGCTGGCGGTCTTTGCGGAGAATGAACCGACGCCGCAGACGGCGTGAAGTAGGCGTACCCCAATTCCGAACCCCCGAAGGAGAAGGACGTGACTTATTTCGAAGGATTTCTCGTACCGGTGCCTGAGAGCAAGCGGGAGGAATATCGCAAGCATGCCTCCGACGGCACGCCCATCTTCCACGAGTTCGGCATTCAGCGGCACGTCGAAGCATGGGACAGCGACGTCCCGGAGGGCAAAGTCACGGATTTCCGCAAGGCCGTAGATGCCAAGCCCGATGAGAAGGTCGTCTTCGCCTGGTTCGAATATCCCGACCAGGCGACGCGCAAGGCAGCCGGCGAGAGGTTCCGGACCGATCCGCGGACTAAGGAAATGGCGCAGTCGCCCATGCCCTTCGATGCCAAGCGCATGATCTACGGCGGATTCGAAGCCATCGTCGAAGAAGGCAGCGCGGGCGGCGGCTACTCGGACGGTTTCGTTGTGCCGGTGCCAGAGAGTAAGCGCGAAGAATATCGCGCATTGGCGTCGAAAATGGCGAAGGTCTTCCGACAGCATGGTGCGAACCGCGTCGTGGAGGCGTTCTCCGACGACGTGCCACATGGAGAAGTCACCGACTTCTATCGCGCCGTGAAGGCCGAGGACGGCGAAGCGGTCGTTTTCAGTTTCATCGAGTGGCCGGACAAGAAGACCCGAGACGACGCCTGGTCGAAAATCATGCAGGACGACAGCATGAAACCCGAGGACCCCATGCCGTTCTCCGGCCAGCGCATGTTCTGGGGAGGTTTCGAGCCGATCGTCGACAGCACTGCAGCCAAGACGCCCGAAAACGCCTGAAGGGCATCCACAGAGGAAGGGACGGACCATGTCCGAAGTGACTGACGCGCCTGTGAGAACGGCGACGACGCCAAGGCCGCTGCGGGGTAGCAACGTCTGGTACGAGCTGATGACAACCGATCCAGACGGCGCGAAGGCCTTCTATGGATCGGTGGTTGGCTGGAACATCCACGATCCCCTTCCCGGAGACGGCCAGGATTACCGCATGATCGGTCGCAGCGACGGCGGCTTTGCCGGCGGCGTGCTCGGCCTCACCGACGAGAAACAACAACATGGCGCCCGCCCGATCTGGCTCGGTTACATTGGGGTCGACGACGTGGATGCGGCCGTGACGAAGGTCGAGTCGAAGGGCGGCAAGGTGCTGATGCCCGCGTTCGACATCCCACAAGGCCGCATTGCCCTGGTCGCCGATCCGCAGGGCAATCCGTTCTACGTGATGAAGCCCATCCCACCTGAGGGAAATCCGGACGCGCAGAGCGACGTGTTCTCGACGACTGCGGAACAGCGTGTCGGCTGGAACGAGCTGATGACGTCGGACCCGGCCGCCGCGCGCAATTTCTATGGCGACCTCTTTGGATGGACGAGCGACGATTTCATGCCGATGGGAGAGAATGGCGAATACCGCTTCTTCGCTCACGCAGGCACGACGATCGGCGCGGTGTGCGGCGAGATGGGCAGCGGCAACAGCAAGTGGCGCTACTACATCCGAGTGCCGTCCATTTCCGACGCCGTCGACGCGGTGAAAGCCGGCGGCGGCACCGTCTCGATGGGCCCTCACGAGGTCCCGGGCGGCGACCACATTATTATCGGAAATGACCCGCAGGGCGCGGAATTCGCCCTCGTGGGCAAGGCCTGAGGGAGAGTGAGATGTCCAACAAGCTGACGACCTGCCTGTGGTTCGATCACGGCGAAGCTCGCAAGGCGGCCGAATTTTACGCGTCCGTGTTTCCCGAGAGCAAAGTCGGCAGCGTCAATACCGCCCCCGGCGATTTCCCCGGCGGCCAGGAGGGCGTCGAGCTGACGGTCGAGTTCACCGTTCTTGGCCAGTCGTTCGTCGGCCTCAACGGCGGGCCCAACTTCAAGCCCAATGAAGCGGTCAGCTTTATGGTCGTCACTGAAAACCAGGCGGAGACCGACCGCTACTGGAACGCAATCGTCGGCAATGGCGGTGAGGAAAGCGCCTGCGGCTGGTGCAAGGACAAATGGGGCTTCTCCTGGCAGATCACGCCGCGGGTGCTGCTTGAAGCCACCACGAGCCATGACAAGGCCGCAGCCAAGCGCGCATTCGATGCCATGATGACCATGCGCAAGATCGACGTCGCAAAGATTGAAGCCGCTCTACGCGGGGAGAATGTCGATGCGTAAGCTGACGGGCTCCGTCTTTATTTCGCTCGATGGAGTGATGCAGGCTCCGGGCGGACCGGAAGAGGATCAGACCAGCGATTTCCGCTTCGGCGGCTGGGTCGCTCCCTTCTGGGACGAAGACATGGGCCCGTTCGAGAAGCTCATCATGGCCGATTACGACCTGCTACTTGGCAAGCGGACCTATGACATCTTCTCCGCTTACTGGCCGTACAATCAGGACAATCCGATTGGTGAGAAGTTCCAGCGGATCAACAAGTATGTGATCACGCATTCGGATGCGCCATTGAGCTGGGAGAACAGCGAGAAGCTGACCGGCGGCCTTGAGGATGCTGTTGCAAAGCTCAAGGCGACCGACGGCCGCGATCTGCTTATTCAGGGAAGCAGCACGCTTTATGTGCCGTTGCTCGCGGCTGGCTTGATCGACAGGCTGGTCCTGATCACTTTCCCAGTCGTTCTTGGCCGCGGGAAGCGCATCTTCGACGGGTCGCAAAAGCCCGGCGCATTGAAGCTCGTCGAGAGCTTCGTGTCTCCAAAAGGCGTCGTGATTGCAGTCTATGAACCGCAGGGCGACGTCCCCACCGGTACATTTGAGACGAAGGAGCCCAGCGAAGCAGAGTTGGCGCGCCGGGAAAAATGGGCCCGGGAGGACGCATGAGCCTGCAGTTCTTCGGGCATCCGTTCAGCAGCTACACGCAAAAGGTACTAATCGCCCTGTGGGCCGACGACACCGATTTCACCTACCGAATGATCGAGGATCCAGAGAACATGGGAGAGCTCAAGCGGCATTCGCCGTACGGGCTCTTCCCGCTGCTCATCGACGATGGCCAGCCCGTCCTCGAATCGTCCACGATTATTGAGCATCTCCACGCACATCATCGCGGCCCCAACGATTGGATTCCTCAAGGCGAGGCAGGACGGCGCGTCCGTTTTCTGGACCGCTTCTTTGACCTCTACGTCATGGGCAACATGCAGAAGCCGGTTGCCGACAAGATCCGGCCGAACGGCAATAGCGATCCGTTCGGGGTGGAAAAGGCGCGCGGCGATCTTCACACAGCCTACGACTGGCTCGAGGCCCACCTCGGCGACGGCGCTTGGGCAGTAGGCAATAGCTTCACCATGGCGGATTGCGCCGCCGCTCCGAGTCTCTTCTATGCTGATTGGGTCGAGGAGATCGGTCCTGACCGCCCGAGGCTCGCAGGCTATCGAGCGCGATTGCTGGCGCATCCAGTCGTTGCACGAGCGGTCGATGAAGGCCGGCCTTACCGTCATTATTTCCCGTTGGGAGCGCCGGACCGCGACTAGCCTCAGCCGCCGTTCAGGCAAGCTGTTGCATAAGGCGGCGCTACCGGAGCCCTTTGGATGAAAACGCCACTGATCCTGTTCGCCCTCGCGACTGGTTTATCGACGACCGCTTCTGCCGTTGCTCCCGTGAACACGGAAACGGCAGTCCTGGCCGGCGGCTGCTTCTGGGGCATGGAATCCGTCTTCGAGCACGTCAAAGGCGTGACCGATGTCACGTCGGGCTATGCGGGCGGGAGCTCCAACGACGCCAATTACGACCGCGTCAGCAGCGAGAGTTCAGGCCATGCGGAAGCCGTCCGGATTCGCTTCAACCCACGGCAGATCAGTTATGCCCAGCTGCTGAAAATCTACTTCTCGGTCGCGCACGACCCGACTCAGGTGAACCGGCAGGGCCCGGATACGGGTCCGAGCTATCGATCAGCCATTTTTCCGCAGAATGCGGTCCAGCGGCAGCTTGCCGCGAGCTTCATCCAGCAGCTTCGGGCTCGCGGAAACAAGATTGCGACGAAGATCGAGGGCGGCGGCTTCTATCCTGCGGAGGCGTACCATCAGGACTTCGCCCGTCGGCACCCCAACTACCCTTACATCGTCGTCAACGACGCGCCGAAGGTCGCGAAGCTAAAGCGTACCTATCCGCAGCTCTGGAAGGTTTGAAGATTATTCGCCGTTGGCACTCCGCCGAACCTGAACGCGATCTATCTCCTGGCGGTCCTGAAGCTGCAGATCGGCCCATTGGGCCCGGGTCATGCAAATCTTCTTGGTGACAAGCCGGCTACCCGTCGGCTTCTGTTTCTCACATATGACTTCGTTGGGATCGGGAGCATTGGTGGCAGTCTGTGGGGGCTGCTGCGCGGGCGCTGATGTTTGTGAAAGGGCCGCGCTCGGCAAAGCCGATAGCAAAACGAGTGCGAACGTGACTTTGAAGGCCTCACTCATCGGTACACTCCCTGCACGGTTTCCACGACTATGGACGCTCACAATATAGCGCCAAGAGCATTTCGATGAACGACTTTCATCGTGGCACCGCCACATCGAAGGCGATGGTCAAACGCTCGCCCGCTGCGAAGGGACGAGTGCCATGCCACATCCATGACGGGAAAAGCACAAGTCGACCGGGCTCAGGTCGAACCGCGCGCGAGGGCGTAAGCGAAAGTTGCAGTCTGTCATCCGGCTCTCCGAGAGTCAGCCATCCTGCGTCACTTGCTTCGCCGTCTGCCTGGTTCGGCAGGACGACATAAAGCGCCGAGCTGATCCAGCCGAGCGGATGCACATGGTTCGAGTGTCTTCCGCCGCCACGAAGCCGCACAGACCAGCTCCCCGAGAAACGCGTCTTACGATCGCGCCGCTCTCGGAGAAGCGGATGGCTGGGGTCGATCGGCGGCAGCTGAGCAACATATTTCTCAACGGCACCAACGACAGCGCAGCGAACCTGACGGATGACGGGGTCAACGCGACTGAACAACGGCCCGTCCGTCTGCGTGCCTCCCCGAACCGACTGGTCAAGATATTCGCCCTTTGCCACGTGAAGCGAATGGAGTTTGTCAGCGAGCAGTTGCAGCGGAGGAAGCGCGTTCTTCAGATCGAACGATTGCACAAACTTCTCGTTGCCCTCAAGCCAATGCCAGCGCGGATCGCCGGCGAGCCGCCATGCCGTTGCGGCGTAAGAATAAAACTCGGCACTAGGATTTCCCCGGATCTGCTCATCAATGAGCGGCAGGGCCGCGTCCAACGCACCCACACGCAGGAGATGCCGGATCCGCCAGATGGCCAGTGCTTTATCAATCGATGAGTCGCACCAGGCGAAGAGCGCGTTCGGATGCGTCTCCTGACTGAATTCGGCCGCATGGACACCGTCGTAGAGGTGGAACTTCGTGGACCTGACGCCCGCGGCCCTTGCCCGTTCAAGAATGCCAGCAAGGCTGGCGTAGTCGCCGCGGCGCAATTGCACGGCGAGTAGGGTTTCCCACAAGGCCGCCCGGTCGGGAAACCGCTCAAGGGCAGCGTCCAGAGATAACGTCGCTTCGTCTCCACGGCCTTGGGTGGAAAGCAACTGCGCGAACTGCTCGTGGCCATAGGTCCATGCCGGAGCGCGCTCGAGCACGGCCGATAGCCCCGCAATTGCCCGCTGAGCATCTCCCATGGCGGCAAGCGCGGCAGCTTGCCCAACCAGGAGCTCACCATTCTGCGGCTGGAGCGCCATTGCACGTTCGTAGAGAGGCCGCGCATCCAGGCCGGCCTCCATCGCAACACGTGCGTGCCCATGCGCGATACCCACGTCATTGGGCGCGAGATCCGCAGCTTTTGCAAATGAGGCAAGCGCCAGCTCATGCTCATCGAGTGATCGCTCGAGGAGGCCTTTCCACCGCCAGAGAATCGCTTGATGCGTCTGAACCGCAGCACGTTCTAGAACTGGGAGAGCGCTTTCTTCTTCACCTTGCTCAAGCGCATGTTGCGCGAAGCCGGACAAGCTGGCGACATCAGCGGAGGCGTCGATCGAGCCCGCCGAGACCCGTGTCAATTCAAAGCGCCCCTGCCGACGCGTCGCTTCCAATCAACGCTGCGACCGCGTCGCGTTCCACCGGGCTCAAGTCGGGGTGCCAGATGTCGAAAATGAAGACGATACGAAGCTCGTCCGAGGGATTCATCGCCTCATGTTCGATGGTGTCGTCGAAGACGAAGGCCTCTCCGCGTTTCCAGAAACGCGTTTCTGCGCCAACGCGGAACCAGCAACCTTGCGGCACGATCAGCGGCAAGTGACAGACTAGCCGAGCATTGCTGACGCCTACGTGTGGCGGAATGGCCGTGTGCGGGGCCAGGAGCGAGAACATCGCATTCGGTCCGGACTTGGGAATTTGGGGCTGCGGGAGGCCGGCCAGGAAGTCGAGAGTTTTCGGACAGTGGCGCGCATTGGCGGCGACTTGCCCGCCATTCTTCGAAAGGTGGATGGCGGTCCAATCGGGGTTCCGATTCAGCGCCTTCCACTGGTCGAGCGGAAGGTGATCTTCGTACTGAATGTAGGGTACCAGCTCGGCGCGTTCCCCGGCGAGAACGGCCTGAAGTTCGGCCGCAATCGTATCGGTCATGCCCTCAAGTTCGGCCAGCCAGGGAAAAAGCGATCGCGGATGAAACTCTCGCTCCGAAAGCTCGGGAAAAGAGAAATGGGTCGGGTTGCTGTGAAATGGTTTGGAACGACCAAGCACGTTCTGGCGGAAACGTTGGACGCGCCTCAGTTCCTCCGGCCCGGCTTGCTTTTCCGCTTCGCCCATCGCTGCCTTCATCCGCGCCTCGCGTGCGGCCAGCCACTCAGCATGATGGCGCTCGCCTTCCGCGACGGCTGCCGCCAACTGGGGCGGGAGTTCACCGGTGGGCTTTTGTGCAAGAGCATGACCCCAGGATTGGCCAGCATCGGGATGACTCAGCCGCTGCATCAGGCTGGCCTTCATCAACAAAAGTGTGAAATCGAGCGGCGCCCTCGATAGCCCGCTATGAACGGACTCAAGTGCACGGTTCGGATTGCCACTAGCGCGATGCAGGGCCGCTGCCTTCAGCCACAGGCTGGTATCGTCGCCTTCGTTTGCGGCCTCTTCGAGGAGCTTCGCAGCACGCTTGAGATCGCCGCCTTGGATGGCTCGTTCGGCATCACTGACAAGGGCCGTGACGCTCATCGGATCAGAGGCTGTAACCGAAACGCATCACCCACGGCTCCAGCACGGGGAGGATCGGCTCCAGATGCTTGCGGTACTTATGCCAGCGTCCTGCGGACCGGCTGTAAATCGGCTCGACCACCTGTGCATAACTCGCCGTCTTGATGTGGCCGCGTCCCTTGGCGGTCGACTGGTGATCTAGCACCCGGTCGTCCCAGCGAAGGCCAAGAAACTCGAAGAGAGGACGGAGCTCGCGATCGCGATCGGCCACGATATTTTCGTAGATCACCGTGTGAACAGCCGGGCTGAGCACCTCCCGTGCCTGCTCGAAATAACTGAAGCTCAGGTCGTAAAGTTCGGCCGCAGTCTCTAGCCAGAGGAAGCTGGCCATCGCGTTGTTGGGCTGAAAATTCGTGATGTAGCAAGACAGGAGGACGTCGCAGGGATGGCGTAACGCGAGGATGATCTTCGCGTCCGGAAACAGGCGCTTGATCGCCGGCACAAAATTCATCGAGAGAGGATTCTTGTCGATGAGTAGCTTGCCGGGCTCCAAGGGCGTAAGGCCTCGAGCGGTTTCGAAATAGGCGTCACGACCCTTGCGGACCTGCTCGTCCGAAGCGCTAGCAATGGAGTCGAAGCCGCCGAGTGCCTCGAGCCCATTCTGAAGCGCGGGCTCTTCTTCCAGCACCTCCGTTTCAGGATGACTCATCAGGATGGTGTCGAGCAGTGTCGTTCCCGATCGGGGAAATCCGACCAGGAACACTGGCGACGGACGATCGTCGACGACGACCTCAGTCCACGAGGCCGCCCATTCAGGCGTCACCGCGGTACGTCCGTGGCGGACGATTTCCCGGTATTGGAGCGCTCTCGAAGCAGGATCGGAGCGATCGTCGCGGATGATCTCGTTCATTCGTTCGAAGGCCTCAAAGGCCTCGTCATATTCACCGACACCTTCGAGCAGCTGCCCGAGCAGTTGCTGCCGGCGCGCGGTTTCAAGGTCGTCGGGGACCTTCCTCAGCTCTTCGAGCCCCTCGGCAAAACGCTTCGACCGGCGATGATCGTAGGCTCTTATGAAGCTAAGACCTTCCGAGGCGATATGAGCCCCTTCCGCTGCGGTTACGAACTCGGCGAGCTCATCGGTGCGATTTAGCTGATCCATGACCGTCGCGACGCCAAGCCAAGCGAGAGGGTTTGCCGGGTCAATCTCCATGACCCGGCGGTAAGCCTCCTCGGCCGCCGCATGGTGCCGAAGAGCAAAGCGATGGGCCGCAAGCTGAAGGCCCAGGTCGGCGCTCGCCGGAGCCCGGCGAACGGCTTCCTCGATAGCTTCCCTGGCCTCCTCATCACGATACTGGCTTTTCAACATCGCGAAGAGCTCTCGCATCGGATTGGGATCGGCCGGAAACTCTTCGGCCATGCCGCGGTATTCGCGCTCGGCATCCTCGAACCGGGCCGCAAATTCGAGCGCGGTTGCGTAATTGAGCCGCACAGGCGGCGACTTTGAGTTCAGTTCAACGGCCCGCCGGTTGGCTTCGAGAGAGCCTTCGTGATCGTCGAGTGCGCGGCGCGCGTTGCCCAGGTTATTCCAGCTTTCCCAGTCGTCGGGCGCGCTCGCGACGACATTTTCGTACGCTTTCACAGCCGCGTCGAACTGATTCAGCGACTGAGCGAGAAATCCGCGCAGGCGCATCATCTGCAGGCTGGGGTCGGCACTGGCCAGTTCGTACGAAACGACGTTCAAGGCCTCACCCGGCCTGCCCAGCCGCATGAGGGTCGTCGTGAGATTGTTCGCGATAACAATGTCAGCCGGCTTCGCTTGGTGAGCAGCCCGCAGATTGAGGACGGCGCCCTCAAGGTCACCGGACCGGGTTCGGAGCATCCCCAGCATCGCGTGAAGGGCAGCAGCATCGCCGCCAGCATCGATCGCTTGCTCGCCAATGGCACAAGCCTCGGAGATGCGCCCGGCCATCGCCGCCGAAAGTGCCCGTCGGATGGCTTCAGCAGTTCTGTCGTC
>Ga0070672_100000829_pt1 | contig 18502 bp, 16 predicted proteins | sample KBSM13metaG_FD_66151 | JGI IMG/M metagenome (GOLD analysis project Ga0070672, IMG submission 66151) | Miscanthus rhizosphere microbial communities from Kellogg Biological Station, Michigan, USA - KBS M1-3 metaG | ecosystem: Host-associated > Plants > Roots > Rhizosphere > Soil ... | reverse complement strand
GGCAAGCAGGCTCATGGTGCCTTCGAGGACGTAGAAGATGTCGTCCTCGGGATGTGAATGCGCGCCGGGTCCCCTGGTGTGTGGCTCGAGCCACCACTCGGAAATGGAATATCCATGCGCGGTTTCTTCGCAGTCAGCCTTGAAGACGGCGCTGATGCGGCCCATGGGATAAGCACGGCCTTCGCCGGGCCCGAGCACAACGGGCGTGCGTTTGGATGTGGGAGTAGCCGTCATGCGCGGGCATGTTAGATCCCGCGCAACTCGACGGCAACGCGCGGCCCGCGAGCGGGACGCGCGTGCCGGGAACTCAGCTCTCAGGCGGCGACGTCAACCTTTTCGCGACGATATTCGCGCGGCGTCGCACCGAACTTGGCGCGGAACACACGGCCGAAATGCGTCGGGCTGTTGAAGCCGTAGTCGAACGCAATGGCCGTCACCGTGCGACCGCGCTGCGAAGGCGACAGCAGCGCGCGCGAGCAGGCCTCGAGCCGGCGACGCAGGATGTAACGCGCCACGGTTTCGTCCTGGTCACTGAACAGGTGATGCAGATAACGCGTGGTCATCTTGCAGGCCTCGGCGATACGCGTCGGCGTCAGGTCCGGGTCGTTCAGGTGGGCTTCGATGTAGTTGATGATGCGGATGCGATGCGCGGTGGCGAGCGATGATCGATCCGAACGCGATTGCGGCAGATCCGCGTAGGCCGCGGAGATCAGGTCGAGGATTGCCGTGTTGACGCGTGCGGCCGTCGGCATGTCCATCTGTTTCTGGTATTCGAACCAGAAATTACGCAGGAAACGCGATAGCAGGGAACACACCCCGCTCTGGGAGACCATCGGTATGGCTACCAGGCACTCCGGGCAGGCAATGTGGCGGCGCAGGATGGCGTCGGGAATACCGAGCACCAGCATGCGATTGGCACCGCCGAAGGCGATTTCATAGTGGCGGGTGGAGTCACACAGTGTGAAGTCACCGGCGCCGAGACGCGCTTCGCGCCCGTCCTGGCGATTGATGCTTTCACCTTCCATCTGCAGGTGCAGGAAGAACAGCGACGAGCGCGTGCGAGCCACGTGTGCGCGTGAATGGCGCACGATCTGGGCCTCCGAATAGACCTCCGCCAGGGTCAGGTCGCCAATGTTTGCGCGGGCAATACTGCCGTTGAAGCTGCGGATGTCGGCTGGATCGGAGACCAGCGGCGAAAAGGTTTCGCACGCCCGGTCATTCCAGTAGGTCAACTTGCGGCGCGGATCCAGGCCATAGGTCGAAAATGATTCCACGGAAGCCATGATTACCCCCCCTCAGAGGCAAGCAAAACGTGGGCGATAGTTATACGGATAGTTATGGACCCCAACTAATCGGTAGTTCTGATACGAGATATATCCGATACGGGCTATAGCTGAGTAAACGTTCCCTCCGGGTCGAGATGCGCCACGGGCCCCGGACCAGCATCCGGGAAGGGAGGGGACACGGTGGTTCGGACGGCGCCGCTACAGGAATCAATCGGCTACGCGCTGCGGCGCGCGCAGGGAGCGGTCTATTCCACTCTCAACGACGCGCTGGCACGAATTTCGCTTAGGCCGCTCGAATTCACGCTGCTGGTGATGGTGGCCGAGAATCCGGGCGCCAGCCAGTCCGGTGTCTGCGACGCCCTGGGCATCCAGAAAGCAAATTGCGTGCCGACCATGAGCGAGCTGGAGCGCCGCGGCCTCATCATCCGCCGCAAATCCACCAGCGACGCGCGCCTCTACGAGCTGCACATCACCAACAAGGGCAAACGCATCCTGCAACGCGCCGGCGAAGTCCAGTCGTCACACGAACAAAGGCTCATCGACCGCATTGGCCCGGACGGTCGCGAACAACTCCTGCGCCTTCTGGGTAAGCTCACCGACTTCAAATGAACCCCATCGTCCAGACCCAGCGCCACGGCGACATCGTTGTCATCGTGGTCGAAAACCCGCCTGTCAACACGATTACCGCGGCGGCTCGCGCTGCCATGCGCGGAGCACTGGAGACGGTGTCCGCCGACAAATCCGTGCGCGCGGTGGTTTTGCGTTGCGCTGGCAACAACTTTTTCACCGGCGCCGATATCAACGAATTTTCCGGCCCCCCGAAGGAGGCGGAGTACCGCGCGCTCTGGGCCCAATTCGAGGGCCTCAAGGTGCCCATGATCGCGGCCATGCACGGCTCCTCGATCGGCGGCGGACTCGAGCTGGCGCTGGCCTGTCACTACCGCATTGCGCCACCGACGGCAAAGTTCATGTTGCCGGAGGTCACCCTCGGCATCATTCCCGGGGCTGGCGGCACCCAGCGGCTGCCCAGGCTCGTCGGCCTCGATAATGCGTTGCGCATGATCCTCGACGCCAAGCCTGTCGATGCCGGCAAGGCGCGTGAGATGGGCCTCATCGATGAAGTCATGAGCGGCGATTTCGTCACCGGGGCGCTGCATTTCGCGCAGAAGCTCATTTCCCAGGGCGACGGGCCGCGCCGCACATCGGAGCGCAGTGTCGACCCGCGCGAAATATCGCCTGAATTCACCGCCAGGTGGCAGGCCGAAGCACGGCGTATGTACCCGAATCGGACCGCGGCGCTGACCGCCATCGACGCCGTGCAGGCCACCGCCCGACTGTCATTCGCCGAAGGCCTGTTGTACGAGGAGAAACTCGCCAACCAGACCAAGGCGACGATCGAGGCCAGGGCCTCGATCCACGTGTTCTTCGCCGAACGCGAAAGCCGCAGGATCGAAGGGCTGTCTGCGGACGTGCAGCCGCGACCGCTGGCGCACGCAGGCGTGGTCGGCGCGGGCACCATGGGTGGAGGCATTGCCATAGCCTTCGCGAACGCGGGCATACCCGTGACGATTCTCGACGTGACCCACGAGTCACTGACGCACGGACTTTCGGTCGTCGATTCGACCTATGAAAGCATGGTAAAGCGCGGCCGCATCGATGCGGCCGAGAAGGCGCGTCGCCTGGGACTCATTACGGGAACCGTGAATTACCGCGACTTCGCCACCAGCGACGTCATCATCGAGGCCGTGTTCGAAAGCATGGATCTCAAGAAGCGCGTGTTTGGCGAACTCGACGCGGTTGCCAAACCAGGCGCCATTCTCGCCACCAACACCTCCACGCTGGACGTCGACGAAATCGCGGCGTCCACCCGGCGACCGCAGGATGTCGTCGGCCTGCATTTTTTCTCGCCGGCCAACGTAATGCCACTGCTCGAAGTCGTGCGCGGCAAGGAGAGTTCCGACCAGGCCGTCCGCACGGCGATGGAGCTGGCCAGGGTCATTCGCAAGACCCCTGTGCTGGCACGAGTCTGTTACGGATTCATCGGCAACCGCATGATGGAGGGGTACGCACGCGAGGCCTTGCTGCTGACACTCGAAGGGGAGACGCCGCGCCGCGTCGACACGGTGCTCGAGAATTTTGGCATGGCCATGGGAATCCTCGCCGTGTTCGACATGGCGGGCATTGATGTCGGCGTCAACGTGCATCGCACGAATGCGCATCGCTATCCGCCGGATCCGACTTACTACCAGGCGGACGCCGCGCTGCACGCCGCCGGTCGCCTGGGCCAGAAGACCGGCAGCGGGTTCTATCGTTACGTGAAGGGCGATCGCACGCGGCATGACGATCCGGAAGCCAGCGCCATCCTGCAGCGCCGTGCGGCCGAACTTGCCATTCCGCGCCGCGCGCATTCCGACGAGGAAATCCTCGAGCGCTGCATTTTCCCGTTGCTCAACGAGGGCATCCGGATTCTCGAGGAGGGCATTGTCCAGCGGGCCAGCGATGTCGACGTGGTGTGGTGCGCAGGTTATGGATTTCCACGTTATCGCGGCGGGCCGATGTTCTATGCGGACACCCTGGGCCTGCCGGCGCTGCTCGCGGGCATGCAGAAGTACCGCGAGCGGTTTGGTCCCATGCACTGGGAGCCCGCGCCATTGCTGGTGCGCCTGGTGCGCGAAGGCCGTACTCTTGCCGACTGGGATAAGGAGCGCCGCGGAGTTGTCTCGTGAAAGTTGACCAGTTGATCGCCATCGACGTGCATACGCACGCGGAAGTGTCGTGCCGCCAGGAGCCCGACGAGGCCTCGAAGCCCTACGACGACGCGGCCAGCAAGTACTTCAAGGCCGACAAGCGCAAAACCATTCCGGAGACCGTGGCCTACTACCGCGAGCGCAAGATCGGCCTGGTGATGTTCACGGTCGACACCGAGTTCGAGATGGGCGTGCGCCGTATTCCGAACCAGGAAGTCATCGACGCGGCGCGCGAGAACTCCGACATGATGGTGGCATTCGCCAGCATCGATCCGCACAAGGGCAAGATGGGCGTGCGCGAGGCGAAGCGGCTCATCGAAGAAGGCGGGATCCGGGGATTCAAGTTCCATCCCACCTGCCAGGGCTTTTTCCCCAATGATCGGTTTGCCTACAAGCTCTACGAAGTGATCGCCGAGGCCAAACTACCGGCGATCTTTCACAGCGGGCACTCGGGGATCGGCACCGGCATGCCGGGCGGCGGGGGACTCAAGCTCAAATATTCCAACCCGATGCACGTCGACGACGTGGCGGCGGATTTTCCGGACATGACGGTCATCATCGCGCACCCGTCCTGGCCCTGGCAGGACGAGGCGTTGTCGGTGTGCCTGCACAAGCCGAACGTGTACATCGACCTGTCCGGCTGGTCGCCCAAGTATTTCTCGCCCGAGCTGGTGCGCTACGCGAACTCGCAGCTCAGGCACAAGATGCTGTTCGGCTCCGACTTTCCGCTGATCACGCCCGATCGCTGGATGAAGGACTTCACCGAGGCCGGCTTCAAGCCCGAGGTGCAGCCGCTGATCCTCAAGGAAAACGCGATCAGGGCCTTGAAGCTGGGCTGATCGCCGCGGTGGCCGGCATGGCCTCCGAAGTGCTGGCGAATTTCACGAACAGCAGCGCGATCGCACCGAACAGCGAGCCGCAGCCCATGACGATCGATAGCGTCTGCAGCGACATGCCGTGGGCGAACAGATAGCCCGCGAGCACCGGGCCCAGCGCCGCGCCGCCGCGCCCCGCGCCGATGACCACGCCGGTTCCCGTCGCGCGCAGGTGAGTGGGATAGGCCAGCGCGAGCAGCGTGTACAGACCCACGATGCCGGCGTTGGTGAAGAAGCCGCAAATTCCGACGATGGCCTTGAGCTCGGAGAGATTGCTCTGGCCCATCCCGAAGATCGTGATCGAAATCATGCCCATGACCAGAACGCCACTGGTGAGCCAGATGAGATTCATGCGCAGTGCGAGCAGGCCGAGCACCGCGCCGCCGGTGGCGCCGCCGGCGCTCGCCCAGAACAGCACATCGGCGATGTTGGATGGCGAGTAGCCGAGCAGCTTGACGATGGGCGCGACCCATTTCAGCAGGTAGTAGAACGAAATGATGTGCGCGAAATAGGCGAACACGAGCAGCAACGTGAGAGTGAGATAGGGCTTCTTGAACACATCGGCGAGCGGCGCCTTGATTGGGCCTGCCGATATGGGTGGCAGCGAGTCGATCGTCGCGCGGCCCATGCGGCGCAACGCGCCATTTATCCGGGCGAGCGCATTTGCCGGTTGCTTGCGGCACAGCCAGGAGATCGACTCCGGCACGCAGATCCAGACGACCGGAATCATCACCGCGGTCGCGACGGCGCCCAGTTCGAACACCACGCGCCAGGTGTGTGTCTTCAGCAGAGGCGAAAGGACGAGCGCCGCGAGGATGTTGCCCAGTGGATAGCCGATGGTCATGAGCGCGACCCAGAACTTGCGCAGTCTGTCGTTGGAGAACTCGGCAGCGGTGGCATTGATGGCTGCCAACATGCCGCCGATGCCCAGCCCGGTGAAGAATCGGTACAGGGCGAGAGTTGCCTCGCTGTTGGCGTGCGAGCACAGGTACATGCCCGTGGCCATGACGACCAGGAACGCGAGAATTGCGCGCCGTCGCCCGAAGTAGTCGGCAGCTCCGCCGAGCAGGAATGAGCCGATCGCCATGCCTACCAGATCCATCGACAGGACCAGACCGAGTCCGGCAGCCGGTGGAATATGGAACTCGCTCATGATTCCCGAGGTGGCGAAACTGATCGCGAGCAGGTCGAAGCCGTCGAGTGCGTTCAGGAACACGGTGACGGTGCACACGAGGATCTGCAGGCTGCTCATGGGTGAGGTCGCGAGCAGGCTGCGCGGATCGTTGTTCGTCATCTCTGGCATCCCCCGATACCTCGTTGTGGCGCCGCGAGAATAGCATCGCGTCACCGCCGCGCCGCGCCGCGCGGGCAGTGAGTTCGCTGACGCGCGAAACACATTGCCGTTGAAGTGGAGTGCTGCCACCGGGCAGGTCCAAGACTTGCCGCGCGACGAACCACCTATTGCTCGGCGACGAGTAAGGAATGCCTCGTAAGCTATTGATTTCGGAGCGTCGATGTCCCAATTGATTCCCTCTCGTGCCGATCACGTCGGCAGCTTTCTTCGTCCCCGCTATCTGCTGGAAGCGCGCGAGCAGTTTGCCCGCAGGCAAATCGATGCTGCCGCGCTGCGCGCGGTCGAGGATCGCGCGATCGGCGAAGTGATTCGCATGCAGGAAGAGGTGGGGCTCCAGGCGATCACCGACGGTGAATTCCGCCGCACCTATTTCCACATCGATTTCCTCAAACAACTCGATGGCGTGCAGTCGGACGATCCGAAGATCGTGATCAAGGCCGACGGCAGCGAGGAACTCGCGCCGCCGGTGATGCGCGTCATCGGCAAGGTGCGCCACGCCCGCGATATTCAGCGCGCCGACTTCGAATTCCTGAAGGCCAATACGCAACGCACGCCGAAGGTGACGATTCCATCGCCCACCATGCTGCACTTCCGCGGCGGCCGGGCCGGCATCAGCAAGGAGCACTACCCGGATCTCGAGCAGTTCTATGCCGACGTCGCGCAGGCGTACGGCGATGAGCTGCGCTCATTGGCGGCCGCAGGCTGCACCTACGTCCAGATGGACGACACCAACCTCGCCTATCTCTGCGACATGAAGATGCGCGATGCGGCGCGCGCGCGTGGTGACGACCCGAACGAGCTGCCGCATCGCTACGCGGAGTTCATCAATCGCGTCGTGGCGCAGAAGCCGGCGGGCATGACGCTCGCGGTGCACCTGTGCCGCGGCAACTTCAAGAGCACGCACGCGGCGGAAGGTGGCTACGAGCCGGTGGCCGAGGCGCTGCTCGCGGAAATGAAAGTCGATGCCTACTTCCTCGAATACGACGATGAACGCAGCGGTGATTTCCGCCCGCTGAGATTTCTGCCGAAGGACAAGGTCGTGGTGCTGGGACTCATCACCACCAAGCTCGGTGCGCTCGAGTCGAAGGACGCCATCAAGCGCCGCATCGACGAGGCTGCGAAGTACGTCCCACTGGACCAGCTGGCCCTGTCACCGCAGTGCGGGTTCTCCAGCAGCTTCCACGGCAACGACATCGAGATCAGTCAGCAGACCGCGAAACTGCAGCTGGTGGTGGACGTTGCGAGGGAAGTCTGGGGCTGACACCTCGACGCCGCGGCCGCATTTCCGTCATCATTCCGCCATGCCCATAACCGAGATGCAGCATTACATGGTCCTGTCCAGGGACCTGGAAAAGACCCGGCACTTCTACTGTGAGGTGCTCGGGCTGCGCACCGGACCGCGTCCACCGTTCGATTTCGATGGCTACTGGATCTATGTCGGCGACGTGGCCGTCGTGCACGTCGCGGGCCAGGCGAGTTACCAGGAAACCGGCCGGCTCAACGACGTGGTCGCCGAGCGCCATGGCAGTGGCAGCGTCGATCACATCGCCTTTGCCGCCAACAACTACGACGAACTGATCGCGAGCTTCAACAGGCATGGCGTGAAGTACCGCGCCACGCAGGTGCCGGCCAGTGATCTGCGTCAGCTGTTCGTGTTTGACCCGGACGGCATTCAGATCGAAATCAATATCCGCGCCAACGCCTCGGGTTGAGACAGGAACGCCGAGTGATCAGTCTCCAGCGTGAACACCGGAGAGCAGGGCAGTGCCGCCTGCATGCGCCGCTGCGCCTCGAGCGTCACGGCGCGGTCGCGCGTGGTTTCGATGTAGGCGCGCGCCACGCGGCCAAAGCGTTCGTTTGAAATCCTGAGTGACGTGGCGAGCACCTTCAGCGGTTCGGGAGAGAGCCTGGCGATGGCCCGCTCCGCGTCGTGCTCGTTGCAGGAACCATAGAATGTCTCCCGCAGCACTTCAGGCCGCAATGTGCACGTGATCCCTCGTTTGACCGGGATCATGTTGGGCGCAACCAGCGAGGCCGTGTCGCGGCGCGCTTCCGCGGCGACGCTCTCGCCGTCGGTGAGAAGATAGGCAGAGAGGTAGACCAGTCGCCGTATCGCATCGGGTGCGAGCTCTGCGGCGCGGCTGATGACGGCGCCGCCACGACTGTGGCCCACCAGTACACAGTTCCGCTCCCGTTCGGCGATATCCGCGACGAAACGCGCCCACGTCTCGAGCGTCACGTCGGAGGCGGCCGTGGAATCATCGCCCATCGACGGCAGATCGGGCGCGATCACGCGGATGCCGTGTGATTCGAGCAAGGGCGTGAGCCGCTGCCAGCACCAGGCGCCATGCCAGGCGCCGTGAATCAGGATGAGGGTCGCGGGATCAGCCACGCGCGCGAAGATACCGGCGCGCGCGGCGCCATGCACGCAGGATCGTCAGTCGAAATCACTCACGAAACATGGCGCGCGTGGTGGCATATGCGCGCGTCGTGAGCTCCTCGAGCGGCCAGGCGCGTTGCGCCTTGTTGAGTGCCTCGATGCCCCAGGGGCCCGAATACACCTTGTGCAGGGTATCGACGAATCCGCGCAGGTCGAATTCTCCCTCACCACAGAAGGCACGATGACAGGTGGTCTCCGTCACCAGGTCCATGCCGGGCGGCGTCTTGAGATAGCCGTCGTTCAGTTCGATGGACATCAGGTAAGGCTTCGGAATGGCCGCCACCGCCTCGTAAGGAATGCCGAGCTTGACCACGTGCCACAGGTCCACGCAGATGCCGCCGTTCGGCTGGGCGGCGCCGGTGGCGAGTTCGATCATCTCGGGCAGGGTCTCGATGCGCGAAAACGGCATGAATTCGAACACGATGCGGGTGCCGTGTTCGCGCGCCTCTCCGCAAAGTTTGGCGAATTCGTCGATGAGCTTTGACATGGGTGCCGGTGTCTTGAAGAAATCGCCCACCTTGATATGTCGCGCTCCCAGGGCGGCGGCGCTCTCGAGCAGCATGCGACGCGTCACATCCGACGCCTTGCGCTTTTCACCATCGACGAACCAGTCGACCAGGAACTCGAGCTCCAGGTGCTTGATGCCGTGATCAGCCAGTACCTGCTTCATCTCCGGCAGCGAGTGTTTGCCGCGCAGGTGTGCGAGATCGGCGTGCCAGATGCCGAGACCGGTGAAGCCTGCGCGTGCCGCCGACTCCGCCCGATCACGCAGACTGAACGGGCTGTACTCGCGTTCGCTGTGCGGCTCGGCCGCGCCGCAGATGGTCCAGTAGGACGCGAGTAGCTCGGGTGCGCTCATGCTCAGGCCACGTAGCCGTAGCGCAGGTTGCTGCGATTGCCGGCCCAGTGCGTCCGCATGGCGCTGATCTCGTCGGTACCGAGCGTGTTCTGGGCCTTCGAGGGATCGAGCTTGTAGTGCTTTGCGGCGTTGCCCGCGAAGATGGCGCTCTTCACCGGCCCGTCCGCAGCGCCCAGCGGCTTGAAGCCGTGTTTCTTCTGCATGTCCTCGGGAATCTCGAGGCGCCGCAGCGCTTCGATCTGCCATTGCGGCGAGCCATACCACACCGAATCGGTTCCCCAGACGACCTTGTCCTGTCCCAGCCCCTTGATCAGCGTGCCGACCATGGCGGCGGCCAGCCGGGGATGCGTCACGCAGGTGTTGGCGAAGCAGGTGCCGAGTTCGGCGTGCACGTTCTTCACAGCAAACTTCTGCGGAATCTCGGCCAGGTCGGTCACCCAATCGATGCGGCCGGTGTCTTCGAATTGCTTGAGCGACGCGTCGGGCAGCTCGATGAAGGGCCGCAGCGCCGAGTGATAGATGATGAAAGTGATCTGCGGCCAGTCCTTCGCGGCCTTGCCGAGATCCCAGACCGTGGCGTGTTTCCACACCTCGGGCCAGCTCTTCTCGTAGTCCGCGGGCAGCAATCCCTTGTGAATGCAAACGGTAGTGAGGCCCGACTTCACGCACTTCTCGTAGAACGGATAGACGCGCTTTTCATCGTCCAGCCGCCAGTTCGAGCCCTTCTTGGTGAGGAAGATCGGGTCGCCGATGGTGTATCCCTTCCAGCTGTCGGGCTTGAGCGTCTCGATGCAGCGATCGACCTCGTCCAGCCAGCCATCGCTCATGGGCTGGATGATGGAGTGCGCCAGCATGCGGCGCGAGCGCGCGATGGTATTGACGGCAGTGCGCGCCGCGATGATCTGGTCATTGGTCAGGAACAGGTTGAACGGATCGTCCACCGGCGAGCCTGACAACATCGCGACCTTGGTGTCGCTGTCGACATAAATCTCTTTCACGTAGTTGGCGAACTTCATGCGATCGAGCGACTTCTCGTTCTCGAGCGCCGGGTTCCAGAACTGCTTGGCGAATTGTGCGAGGCCGGTGATACCCACCTGGCCATAGTCGTCACGCACGAAATGAGTCTGGCAGTCGAAGATGAACTGGCCCGCGAGCTTGCGCGCGCGGTCCTCGGCCATTCCTGGCGTGGCCGCTTCGGCACGCGAGGCGTTGAAGATCGGCCCGAAGACCGTGTTCATGGCGAGGAACGCGGCCGACATGCCGGCGCTGCTCGAGAGGAACTGACGCCGGTCCATGCCATGCCGTGGCGCCAGTTCGTCTGCGAGCCGTGTGACCTCGAGCTCCACGCGCTTCTGGTCGGGGGTCTGGGGTAGCGGCGTGAATTCGCCGTTGGAAATCATCTGGGTCGGAACGGGAGTATCGAGGCTCGCCGTCTCGGCCGGTGACAGGCTGCGCAGATCGTCGTCGCTGAGGTATCGCATGGATGTGTTGCCCGAGGGGTGAGCGAGGCCGGAAATGAGGCGCTAGGGGCCTCACTGGCTCTCAACTTAAAGCGGCCTGGGAATGTACCGAGAGTGCAATGCGCACCTGGCGCCGTCGGCTACGATTCGGCGAGCTTTCCGTCAGCAGGAGATCCTCATGCACGTCAGAACCGCGTTACTGGTACTGCTTGCCGTTGCGCTTTCGGCGCCGGCCACCGCCGGCATCAGCAAGAAGTCGAACGCGCAGAAGGTGATCGCCTTCATGGACATGGTGTTCAACCAGAAAAAGGTGAAGGAAGGCTTCGACAAGTACGTCGGCGACAAGTACATCCAGCACAATCCAATCGCGCCGGACGGCAAGGAGCCAGCCGTTGAAATCCTGGGCAAGGCGCTGCAGGCGCTGCCCGGCTGGAGCTACGAGTTCAAGCATGCCTACGTCGATGGCGACATCGTGGTCCTGCATTCCCACGTGCGCATGAAGCCCGAGGATCGTGGCATGGCGGTGGTCGACATCTTCCGCTTCGAGAAGGGCAAGATCGTCGAGCATTGGGACGTGGTTCAGCCCATCCCCGAGAAATCGGCTAACAACAACACCATGTTCTAGCAAAAATGGGGACATTCCTATTTTCCGCTTCGGAAAATAGGAATGTCCCCATTTTTGTGTCTAGAGGCGCGCGTACCAGTCGAGCAGCGCGCGGGTGACCGCTTCCGGCCGCTCCAATGTGCACATGTGACCGCACTGCGGAATGAGCTCGAGTGCTGCGCCGGGAATTCGCGCGGCCATTTCGCGATGGCGCGGCGCCGGCGCCCAGGCGTCGTCTTCACCACAGAGCACCAGCGCCGGACAGCGAATGCCGGGCAGCAGTCCGCTCGCGTCGGGGCGCGCCAGCAGCGCGCGGATCTGGGCCGCGAATGTTTCCGCCGAGCTGCGCGCAAACATGTCGACGACGCTGCTGATCAGGGCGGACTCGCCGAGTCGCGGCTTCCACACCATGCCCTGCACCCAGCGCGTGGCCATCGCGGCCATGCCCTGGTCGCGCGCAATCTGCAGCAGCTCGTGTCGGCCAGCGGCTTCCCGCTGACCGCCTTCTCCGGAGGCGAGCGGTAGCACCCCGGTGTCGAGCAACGCAATCGCCGCGACCCGTTCCGGCGCGCGACGCAGGACCTCGAGCGCCACGCGTCCGCCCATCGAGTGGCCCGCGAGCGCGAAACGCGGCGGCGCGTCGCGCAGCACTCTTTCGGCCATGGCGCCGAGTGAATCCAGCGAGTCATACCCGGGGATCGTTGTCGCGGCGCGTCCATCGAGTGCTGCGCTGAAATGCGCCCAGACAGTGGCGTCGCAGACCAGGCCGGGCAGTAATACGACCGGCGTTCCTAGCCCCATCTCGATGGCTCGACGCCCGGAACGAAATGTTGCTCGGGTGTACCGCTGCGGCTCATTGCGAGTGCGGCTCGCACCGCCGGCCGCGCCGCAATCCGCGCGAGATACTCACAGGTGCGCGGCGTCGCGTTGTCGTTCACGAGTTCCGGCGTGAGGTCCGGCAACACATGCAGCATGGCGAAGGCGTCGATGTCGGCGATGGAGTAGCGCGGCCCGGCGAGCCAGGGCCCGTTGGCGAGCTGTGCCTCGATGCGTGCCAGCGGAAACTTCAGGCGATCGCGGGCGGTGGCCAGGATCTGCGGCGTGTAGGTCCCGTCCAGCAGCGCCTGCCAGCTCACGCGACGCTCCTGCGGCTCGACGGACGCCAGCCTCGCATCCAGCTTGCTGCGATCCATGGCCCGGAGCCGCGGCACCAGGTATTTCACGCAGCCCAGGATGGGCACCAGCGAGCCCAGCGTCGCGCCCAGGAACTGGCCCGAGGCGTGCGCGCGATAGAGGTCGTAAGGCGTTTCTGGTATCAGTCGTTCGCCGGGCAGGGCCTCGGCGATGTACTCGAGCATGAAAAACGAATTCGAGATCACCGTGCCGTCATGCCGCAGCAACGGTCCTTCACGTTCCAGGTGCAGATGCGCTTCGATGTCGCGCGACGTATTGAGCGCGAAATGGTCGAGCTGCTCGGCGTTGAACCAGCGACTCTCGAAACGGGCGTGCTTCTCGTGCAGCGCGACGAGTGGTTTCAGGAAAAAGGTGTTGGGTTCGGAGTGGTAGAGCTCAAGCATGGGCCGTGCGCTCCAGCATTTTCACGCGTTGAGCCATCGCGGTTCGACCCAGCGCCCAGATCTTGCGGGTCGCGGGACGTTCGTAGATGCGCCGCAGCCATTCCATGATGTGCGGTGTCTTCGCGTCGTTGCAGTTATCGGGCTGTGACAAGGGCAGGGCATAGCCTAGATTGAAACCGTTGACGTCGCCCAGCGAGTAGGTCTTGCCGGCGATCCACTGATGTCGTGTCAGGTGTTGCTCGAGCACGCCAGTGCAGTACTGCACTCGGCGCCGCGACTCGGCCAGCTCTGCCTCACCGAACTCGTTGAACATGGCCTTGCGCCAGGCGATGCGGCGCGATTCGAGCGGGATGCGCGCGATGGCGGCCTCGAGCTCTTCCTTGGGGCGTTGCCGGACGGCCGGTCCGACGAACACGCTCCAGCCAATCATGCTCAGCGACGGGCCGAAGTAGGCGTCGAAGAATCGCATCCACCAGCGCATGCGCCAGCGTTCCTTCGGATCCGCGGGTTTGAGTGGCGGACCCTCGAACTCGTCGTCGACGTACTCCATCATCGGCGTGGACTCGATGAGCACGCGATCGCCGTGCACCATGGCGGGAATGGTGCCGTCGGGGTTGATCTTCAGGTATTCGGGCTGATGCTGATCGAACTTCAGGAGGTCGATGTAGTGACTCTCGAATTCGACGCCTTTCTCCGCCAGCGCGAGCATGGGTTTGCCGGAGTTGGCGTTCGGTTCCCAATGATAAAGGTGCACGGTCATCGAACCCCCTCGCATGTCTTGATTCAGAATTCCAGCAGCGCTTGCACCTCGATACCGGCGTCGCGCAAACGTTTCGCGCCACCCAGATCCGGAAGGTCGATGACGAAACTGGCGGCCACCATATCGGCGCCCGCCTCTTTGAGCAATTGCGCGGCGGCGGTGGCCGTTCCGCCGGTCGCGATCAGGTCGTCGATCAGCAGGACTTTCTCGCCCCGACTGATTGCGTCCTTGTGCATTTCCATTTCGTCGACACCGTATTCGAGCGAGTAGGCCACGCGCACCGTTTCGTGCGGCAGCTTGCCCCGCTTGCGGATCGGAACAAATCCTGCCTTGAGGCCGTGCGCCACGGCTCCACCCAGAATGAAACCCCGTGCCTCGATGCCGGCAACCTTGTCGATGCCGACGCTGCGCCACGGCGCAATCAGCGCCTCGATGGTGATTTCAAAAGCGCGTCGATCGCGCAAAAGGGTGGTGATATCCCGAAACTGGATGCCGGTCTTGGGGTAATCCTCAATGGTTCGGATCGACTGGCGGAGAAATTCGCGTTGCTGATCGTTCACGGCGGCCGAGTGTAGAGATTTGTGCAAGACTATGTCCACCAAGGAAATTCAAGGTGTTGGCGATGCCGGGGATCAAGAAATGAAGTGGAAGTTGGCCGTGCTATTGGCGGCGGTGGCCTGCGGGGCGAATGCCACGCAGTACCCGCTCGTCAGTCCCGATGCGCTGATGTTTGGCGATATCGAAACGATCACGACGTTTGCCGAAGACACATTGCCGGATCTCGCGCGCCGTTACAGCCTTGGCTACGAGGAGATTCAGCGCGCCAACCCGTCCGTGGATGTCTGGTTGCCGGGCGAGGGCACCACTTTGCTCATCCCCGGGCAGCGCCTGCTGCCACCAGGGCCGCGCGAAGGCATCGTCGTCAACCTGCCGGAGCATCGTCTCTACTACTACCCGAAGGTGAAAAAGGGCGAAACGCCCTACGTCATCACCTATCCCGTGAGCATCGGCAAGATGGACTGGAACACGCCGCTCGGGAAAACACGCGTCGTCGACAAGCGCAAGAATCCGCTGTGGTATCCGCCGGAGTCGGTGCGCAAGGAACACGCCGAACGCGGCGATCCACTGCCGGCGGTGGTAAAGGCAGGCCCTGACAATCCGCTTGGCGCCTATGCCATGCGGCTCGACATTCATCCCGGCGCTTACCTCATCCACGGCACCAACAATCCCATCGCGGTGGGCATGGCCATCACGCATGGCTGCATTCGCATGTACCCGGAGGACATCGAAGCGCTGTTCCCGCTGGTACCGGTGAATACGCCGGTGTGGCTGGTCAACGAGCCCGTCAAGGTGGCGCGCGTCAACGGGCAGGTCTGGCTCGAAGTCCATCCGCCGGTGGATGCGGAAGGCCAGCGCGCCGAGGTGGACCTCGAGGGCTTCTACGCGCTCGCCAATGCCGCGCTCGGCGAGACGCCGGCGGCCATCCACTGGGACTTTGTGCTCGCCGCCCTGCAGGAGGCATCGGGATTGCCGCAGATGGTGGGACTGGAAGTCGACCCGGACGCGGTGCCGCCGACGCCACCTCCGCCGCTTCCAGCCCAGCCCGAAGTTCCCGCGCTTCCCGCCGCGCCGTCGGCCACCCACCAGGGCGGCTAACCCAGGATGACTAACCCAGAATGACTAACTAAGGGGCATCAGCGCCTCGAGTTCCGCGCGAACTTCGGCAATACGTGCCGCGTCGGCGCCCGGCAACTTTTCGGCGTCGCTGAGCACCTGGCGCAGTGATCGCCCGTCATGTCGCAGATCGCCCTGGGCGATGGCGCCGACACGCGCCATATGCGCCGCCAGTCGCGCATAGTTGGATACGGATTCGACCACGACACTGGCGCGCTGCGAGGCAAAGCCGGCACGAGCGCGCATGCCGTACAGTGTCAACGTCGGATTCATGATGATCATGCGATCGATCATCGAGATCGACTCGTCGCCGAAGCGACGCACCTGCTCGGGGTTGGTCACGCGCGTGCGCCAGTTGACGCGCAGCTCGAGAGCTTCGCCGTACCAGGCGTCGGTCCAGGGAATCTCCGCGAGGCGCGGGTCGCTCAGGGCCACGTCCCGCCACTCGTTTTTCGCGGCTTGCCGCGTGGCGGCCAGCAGCTCGGCTGGCGGCCCCCTGAGTGCCGATGCCAATTCGACCACATCGGGCGAGGCTTCACCGCGTGCCAGCGCGCCGAAGTAATCGCGCAGGTATTCCTCGCGTAGCGGGAGATTGTCCGGGTACTGGTCGATCGACAGGCGCAACAACTGGTTCGACCGTTCTCCCTGGCGATTCATTCGATAGTAGAACGCGCGCGCGTATTCGCCGTCGGCGGAGTTGCCGAGGATCTGCGACATGCGCACGAGGCGGTCGGTGACGCTGGCATCGATAAGCACGAAGATGCCGTTGCGGCGGATCATGTACGGGAACGAGAGCTGCTCGCGCAGGCTGCCGTAGATCAATGAGTCTGGCCGCTGCCAGGGATCGTAAGCAGCGAGAACACGACCGGAGCTTTCGCCGGTCATGCCCCGATCCATTTCGAAAACGCTCGAGGTCGCGATCCGGTTGTCATCGTCGGTGATGAGCCGGGCGCCTACCGCCAGCCGCCTGGCGCCTTCGGTGTCGAGCACCAGCGCCGTCACCAGGTCTTCTGCATTGTTGATGCCGAACCTGGCGTAATGCAGCGGCGCCTGGCGCAAGGGCAGCCCGGTGGCCACGAGATTCGTCTCGAGTTCGAGCGGCGCGTCGCTGGCGAGAAATACGATGGTGTTTGGGTCCGGGCGGTACACGCGCACTTCCGGGAACACGCTGAGCAGGGTGGCGGTGAGTGAACGAATCAGTTCTTCATCCATGAAGATCACGTTCATCCACTGGACGAACACCCCGCCGGGGTTGAGGTGATCTTGGGCCAGTTCCATGAACTCGCGCGTGTAAAGGTGCGAAGCGCCGGCGGTCCAGGGGTGTGAGGGCTGCGACACAATGGCGTCGTACCTGCGCGTGGTGAGGCGCAGCGCGCCGCGCGCATCGTTGAGAATCACGTTGACGCGAGGGTCGCCGAGCGGATCGCGGCGACGGAGCGCGGCAATGTGCCGATTCGCCTCGATCACCTTGGGCTCGAGTTCGATGACGTCGATGTGGCGCACACTGGGTGGAGCGCCTTCGATTACCACTCCGCCGCCGTATCCAACGACCAGCATGTCGCGCGCTGCCGGGCGCGCGATCACGGCGAGAGGCGAGAGCCAGAATTCGCCGCTGTAGCGCGGTGCCGAGCCCGGGCTGTCGATGAGGGCTTCGGGCAGACCATTGGTCCGCAATGCGAATCCGCCATCCTGAGTGACCATCACCACGCTGGCGCTGCGGCCGACGTCGTAATAGAGGACGCGGCCCTGCGTGCCGACGTTCAGCGGCGAGGTCACCAGCAGTTTCGTCGGCGCCTGCGGCCTGAAGAAGATGCAACCCGAAATAGCCACCAGGCTCGCGGTGACGGCATAGATGCGGTTAGTGCGGCCGAGCACCCAGAGCGCCGCGACGCCCAGGGCGGCGCTTGCGGCGACGGCGATTTGAATCGCACCCTCATACCTGAGCAGCGGAATCAGCACGAATCCGGCCGCCAGCGAACCGATGATCGCGCCGACGGTGTTCCAGGCGTAGACACGGGCGCTGGCCGGAGCCGCATCCTCGGCATCGCGCGCCAGGATGCGTACCGCGAGCGGATAGGTCATGCCGATGGCGATGGTCATCGGCAGCAGCAGCAGGCCGGCGAATAGCGCATTCATCGGCAAGGTGAGCGGCCCGACCTCGCGCACCTTCATGAGGCCCGCCTGGGCCGGTAACAGATCTTCGAGGGCGAGATAGGCGAAGGCGCCAGCCGCGGCTGCCACCAGCAGCGCGGCCGCCAGCACCGGCACGGCGCGCTCCCGATTCCTGGCAAACGCCGCGCCGATGCCGCCACCCAGCGCGATGCCCGTGAGAAAGCTGGCCACCATCACGCCAAACGCGTAGATGCTGCTGCCCACGACGTGCGACAACATGCGTGACCACAGCACTTCCTGGAAGAAGGCCACGGCGCCGGCGAACAACATCAGCGGCAGTACCCAGCCGGGAGCAGGGAATCGGTTGAAAGTCGCTGGCCGTGCGCGCCCGGGTGCCAGCTCGGCAGGTACGTCCAGTGAATAGCCCTTGGGCGCGGGCTTTCCCGACAACTTCTGACCCAATGCCGCCGCGAACAGGAAGACCAGTCCGTTGATGGCGGCCGCGGCCCAGATCGAGTGCTTCAGGCCGAATTCCGGCAGCAACACGAAGGCCGTGAGCAGCGCGCCGGCAACCGCGCCCGCGGTGTTCATTGCGTACAGCAATCCGATGCGCCGCCCGATCTGTTTTTCCTCGGCCACCGCGTAGCGCGCCAGGATGGGCAGCGTCGCGCCCATGAGCGTGGTCGGCAGCGCCAGCGCCACGAATGCGCTGAGCAGGTAGAACGTCGTGGTGCCGACATGGTCGCTGCCGGGC
>Ga0070672_100000827_pt1 | contig 18516 bp, 14 predicted proteins | sample KBSM13metaG_FD_66151 | JGI IMG/M metagenome (GOLD analysis project Ga0070672, IMG submission 66151) | Miscanthus rhizosphere microbial communities from Kellogg Biological Station, Michigan, USA - KBS M1-3 metaG | ecosystem: Host-associated > Plants > Roots > Rhizosphere > Soil ... | reverse complement strand
GTTCCCCAGCGGCTGTTTGGTGAGCACGTCGTAGTAGAGCACCTGCATGCCGATCATCTCGGCCATGATGCCCACCTGCGTGCCGATGTGCCCGTAGCCGACGATGCCCAGCGTCTTGCCGCGCACTTCGAACGACCGCGCAGCGCTCTTGACCCAGCCGTTGCGATGCAGCACCGCATTCTTGTGCGGGATGCCGCGCAACAGCATGACGATCTCGGCAAGCACCAGTTCGGCGACGCTGCGGGTGTTCGAGAACGGCGCGTTGAACACCGGGATGCCGCGCCGCATCGCGTCGCCGAGATCGACCTGGTTCGTGCCGATGCAGAAGCAGCCGATCGCGACCAGCTTCGGCGCCTGCGCCAGCACCTCGGCCGTCAAGTGCGTGCGCGAACGGATGCCGACGAAATGCGCATCGGCGATCAGCGCTGTGAGCGCCGCGCCGGCGAGCGCCTTCGGCGAGGTCTCGATGGTCGTGTAGCCGTCGTCGCGCAGCGTGTCCAGGGCCGAGGGGTGGATCCCTTCGAGCAGCACGAACTTGAGCTTTTCCTTCGGGGTCGAGAGTCGTTGGGTCATGGCATTCCTCCGGTCTTGCAACAGCGTAGCCGTGCGGCGCCGGCATGCGCGCCGCCGGGTCATCGGGCGGTCGCGGCGCACCGGTGTCGTTTTTGCTGCCGACGCCTTGCGCGGCGCGGTTTCGGGGCCACATGCGGCTGAACCGTATCCTGCCGGCCGTGCCCGCCGATGTCGCTTTCAAGTCTGCTGTTCATTTCCGCCCTGCTGCATGCCTATGTCGGCTGGCGCGTCGCGCCGGCGCTCGCGGGCGGCCCGTGGCCCGCGGCGTTGTTCGTCGCGGCGGTCGCCGCGTCGGCGCTGCTGCTGCCGATGGGGCTGCTGGCGCGGCGCGTGCGAACCCAGCCGCTCGCCGATCGGCTGGCCTGGGCCGGGGCACTGGCGATGGGCCTGTTCTCGTCGCTGTTCGTGCTGACGGTGCTGCGCGACGCCGCCCTCGCGGTGGCCTGGGTCGCGTCGCTGCTGCTGCCGGTGCCTCTCACCGTGCTCGCCGCGCTCGGCAGCTGGAGCGCGGCCGCGGTGCCGCTGCTCGGCGGCGCGATCACGCTGTGGGGCTTCGCGAATGCGCGCCGCACCGCGGCGGTGGTGGCGGTCGATGTGCCGATCGCCGGGCTGCCGCCGGGGCTGCACGGCTTCACGATCGCCCAGATCAGCGATGTCCATGTCGGCCCGACGATCAAGCGGCCCTATCTGGACCGCATCGTCGAGGCGGTGAACCGGCTCGGCGCCGACATGGTCGCGGTGACCGGCGATCTGGTCGACGGCAGCGTTGCCGAGTTGAGCAGCCATGTCGCGCCGCTCGCGGCGCTGCGCTCGCGCCACGGCACCTTCTTCGTCACCGGCAACCACGAGTACTACTCGGGTGCGCCGGCCTGGGTCGCCGAACTGCGGCGCCTGGGCTTGCGCGTGTTGATCAACGAGCACGTGGTGCTGCGCCATGCCGGCGCCGAGCTGGTGGTCGCCGGCGTGACCGACTTCAGCGCGCACCATTTCGATCCGGCGCAGCGCAGCGACCCGCATGCAGCGCTCCATGGCGCGCCGGATTCGGCGCCGACGCGCGTGCTGCTCGCGCACCAGCCGCGCAGCGCCGAGGCCGCCGAGCGGGCCGGCTTCCAGTTGCAGCTGTCGGGGCACACGCATGGCGGGCAGTTCCTGCCGTGGAACCTGTTCGTGCGGCTGCAGCAGCCGTTCACCGCGGGCCTGCACCGATGGCGCGATCTGTGGGTCTACACCAGCCGCGGCACGGGCTACTGGGGGCCGCCGAAGCGCTTCGGCGCCCCGTCTGAAATCACGCGGCTGCGCCTGGTCGCAATGGCCCCATCGAGCGCGGTGCGGACGGCGAGCCCCGAAGGCCGACCCTTACAATCGACAGGCTTTGCACCCGGCGTGCCGCCGGGTGCGTCACAAGCCTGAGACCGGCCAACCCGCTCCAAGAGGATCCTCACCGTGTTCATTTCCGAAGCCTTTGCACAAGCCGCACCTGCCGCTGCCGCCGATTCGCCGTTCGGCAGCCTGGGCAGCATGCTGCCGCTGGTGCTGATGTTCGTCGTGCTGTACTTCGTGATGATCCGCCCGCAGATGAAGCGCCAGAAAGAAGCCAAGGCGATGATCGAGGCGCTCGCCAAGGGCGACGAGATCGTCACCAGCGGCGGCATGCTGGGCAAGATCAGCAAGATCGGCGAGAGCTACCTGACGCTCGAGGTTGCCAACGGCGTCGAGATCCAGGTGCAGCGCGGCGCCGTCGTGCAGGTGCTGCCCAAAGGCACCGTGAAGTAATTTCGGCGCACGCGCGAGCCGGCCGGCGCGGCGCGACAAGCGCAGGCAGCCGCCGAGGCTCGGGCGCCCGCCGCTGCGGGCCCACCCCGCGAGGAACCCCTGATGAATCGCTACCCCACCTGGAAATACGCGCTCCTCGTGATCGCCCTGCTCGTGGGCCTGGTCTATACCTTGCCGAACTTCTTCGGCGAGGCGCCGGCCGTGCAGGTCAGCAGCGGCAAGGCCACGCTCAAGCTCGACGCCGCGATGGCGCCGCGCGTCGAGCAGGTGCTGACACAGGCCGGGCTGAAGGCCGACTTCGTGCAGTTCGAGGGCAATTCGGTGAAGGCCCGCTTCGGCGATCTCGATGCGCAGCGCAAGGCCAAGGACGCGATCAACGCAGCGCTCAATCCGGATCCGTCGAACCCGAGCTACATCGTCGCGCTGAACCTGCTGTCGCGCTCGCCGGCCTGGCTGACGTCGATGCGCGCGCTGCCGATGTTCCTCGGGCTCGATCTGCGCGGCGGCGTCTATTTCCTGATGCAGGTCGACATGAAGTCGGCGCTGACCAAGAAGGCCGAAGCGCTGACCGGCGACATCCGCACGCTGCTGCGCGACAAGAACCTGCGCCACGCCGGCATCACGCGCGACGGCAACAACGTCGACGTGCGCTTTCGCGACCGCGAGACCCTGACCGCGGCGCGCGCGCTGCTGCAGGACCAACTGCCCGATCTGCAATGGGTCGAGACGCCGGACGGCACCGACACCAAGCTCGGCGGCAGCCTGAAGCCCGAAGCCGCGAAGAAGGTCCAGGACACCGCGATCACGCAGAACATCACGACCCTGCACAACCGCGTCAACGAGCTCGGCGTGGCCGAGCCCGTGATCCAGCAGCAGGGCCCCGACCGCGTCGTCGTTCAGCTGCCCGGCGTGCAGGACACCGCGAAGGCGAAAGACATCATCGGACGCACCGCGACTTTGGAGCTGCGCATGGTCGACGACAGCGCCGAGGCGATCGCCGCGGCGACCGGCGCGGGCCCGGTGCCGTTCGGTACCGAGCGCTACACCGACCGCGACGGTGGCCCGCTGATCGTGAAGCGCCAGGTGGTGCTCACCGGCGACAACCTGTCCGATGCGCAGCCCGGCTTCGACGGCCAGACGCACGAGCCGATCGTCAGCCTGACGGTCGACGCCAAGGGCGCGCGCATCATGAAGGACATCTCGCGCGACAACATCGGCAAGCGCATGGCAATCCTGCTGTTCGAGAAGGGCAAGGGCGAGGTCGTGACGGCGCCGGTGATCCGCGGCGAACTCGGCTCGCATTTCCAGATCTCCGGGCGCATGACCGCCGCCGAGTCGAACGACACCGCGCTCCTGCTTCGCGCCGGCTCGCTGGCCGCGCCGATGGACATCATCGAAGAGAAGACGATCGGCCCGAGCCTGGGCGCCGAGAACATCACGAAGGGCTTCCACAGCGTGGTGTTCGGCTTCGCCGCGATCGCGATCTTCATGTGCATCTACTACCAGCTGTTCGGCGTGATCTCGACGCTGGCGCTGGGCTTCAACCTGCTCCTGCTGCTGGCGGTGCTGTCGATGCTGCAGGCGACCCTGTCGCTGCCCGGCATCGCGGCGATCGCGCTGACGCTGGGCATGGCGATCGACTCGAACGTGCTGATCAACGAGCGCGTGCGCGAAGAGCTGCGCGGCGGCGCGTCGCCGCAGGTCGCGATCCACACCGGCTACGAGCGCGCCTTCGCGACCATCCTCGATTCGAACGTCACGACCCTGATCGCCGGCCTGGCGCTGCTCGCGTTCGGCTCCGGGCCGATCCGCGGTTTCGCGGTGGTGCATTGCCTGGGCATCCTGACGTCGATGTTCTCATCGGTGGTGTTCTCGCGCGGCCTGGTGAATCTCTGGTACGGCCGCCAGAAGAAGCTCAAGGGTGTGTCGATCGGCCAGGTCTGGAAGCCGCAGGCCGATCTGCCCGCGGTGAAGACCTGACTCGCTGCCGACGACCCGCCTCACAGCACAAGGATCCCCTATGGAGTTCTTCCGAATCCGGCGCGACATCCCGTTCATGCGGAATGCGCTGGTGTTCAATGTCATCTCGGCCGTCACCTTCCTCGCCGCGGTATTCTTTCTCGCGACGCGCGGGCTGCACTTCTCGATCGAGTTCACCGGCGGCATCAACATGCAGGTCAGCTATGCGCAGACCGCCGATGTCGAGAAGATCCGCAGCAACGTCGAGAAGCTGAACTTCGGCGAAGTGCAGGTGCAGAACTTCGGCAGTTCGCGCGATGTGATCATCCGGCTCCCGGTGGCCAAGGGCGTGAAGCAGACCGAGGTCGTCGCCAGCGTGTTCGACAGCCTGTGCAAGGCCGAGAGCGGCACCGTCAGCACGAAGGAAGTGCGCAGCGACAAGGGCGAGGTGTCGACGCGACCGGTGTGCTCGGCTGGCGCGGGTGAGCCGCTCACGCAGCAGAGCGTCGAGTTCGTCGGCCCGCAGGTCGGCAGCGAGCTGGCGATCAACGGCGCGTATGCGCTGGCGGCGGTCGTGATCGGCATCATGATCTACCTGGCGATCCGCTTCGAATGGAAGTTCGCGGTCGCGGCGATCATCGCCAACCTGCACGACGTGATCATCATCCTGGGGTTCTTCGCATTCTTCCAGTGGGAGTTCAACCTGACAGTGCTGGCGGCGGTGCTCGCGGTGCTGGGGTATTCGGTCAACGAGTCGGTCGTGATCTTCGACCGGATCCGCGAGGCGTTCCGGCGCTTTCGCAAGATGAACACGCACGAGGTCATCGACCACGCAATCACCAGCACGATGAGCCGCACGATCATCACGCACGGCTGCACGCAGGCGATGGTGCTGTCGATGCTCATCTTCGGCGGGCCGACCCTGCACGGCTTCGCGATTGCGCTGACGATCGGCATCCTGTTCGGCATCTATTCGTCGGTGTTCGTGGCCGCTGCGATCGCGATGTGGCTCGGCGTCAAGCGCGAAGACCTGGTCAAGGCCGGGCCCGCGAAAGAGCTCGATCCGGACGATCCGAATGCCGGGGCCGTGGTGTAGAGTCACCGGCTGATAGCTTCCCCAGGACACGACTCTGCCGCACATGCCGATCCCTTCGAACCCGACGGCATTGGCCCAGCAGGCAAGGCGGGCCCACGTGGAGGGCCTGCTCTCCAGGTTGCCGGCAGCGGTCGATGCGATCGAGCAGGGAGCCCGCGTTTTGGCGACCCAGTCGGCAGAGCGCACGGTCGCGGCGCAGCGCCGCGACCTCGTACCGGAGTTGCACAAGGCTGCGCCGCTGTGGCTGCAGGGCATGACCTCGATGCTGCGCGGCTCGCGTGTGGCCGGCATCATCTCGGCGAGCCATCCCGGCGACCTGCCGCCGCCGTCGAGCCGCGGCGGCAAGCTCAGCCTCGTCGACGACGACACGATCGAGCACGAGATCATCACTTCGCGGCTGGCGCTGTCGATGATGGACCGCGCCTCGTGGGAGTTCACCGACCTGCGTTCGCGCATGAACATGCTCGAGAAGCGCGCAGAGCTCGACACCAACGACGTGCTGCGTCCGCACGTGTTCGCACGCATCATCACGGCGTCCTGGAAGGCGGCCGGTCTCAGCCTCGACACGTGGCGCCATCTGCAGAGCGTGCTGCACGACGAGTTCGCGCATTTCACCGAAGAAGGCATCCACGAGACCAACCGCTTCCTGCTTGAAAACCGGGTCATGCCGGAGGTCGACCTGCGGCCGTTCATCCGGCGCTCGCGCAATCTGGCGAGCGGCTCGGGCATCGTAGGCGTCGGTGGTGGTACGCCGTCGCGCAGCGGTGGTTTCGTCCAGTCGGGCGGTCAGGGCGGGCCGGGCGCCGAGGTCGGCGAAGAGACGCGCATGATGACGCGTGCATCCGGGCTGGCGCGTGGTGCCGACCATTCCGAGGCTGTGCTCGGGCGCCTGAATCGCCTGATCGGCCGACAGCTTCCCGGCTTCGGCGCGACGCAGCGCGACCAACCGGCGGCGCCCGCTTCGCCGGCGCTGTCGCATGCGATCAGCGATGCGCAGCAGGGCATCGCGCGCCGGCTCGCGTCGGCCGGCGACCGCACGGTACCGGGTGCGATCGTCAGCACGCCGGCATTGCTCGAGGAACTGAACCAGCGCAAGCAGGCACTGAAGCAGGCCGCGACGACGCCGGTGGAGCGCGCGACGATCGAGATCGTCGCGTTGCTGTTCCAGAGCATCTTGACCGAGGAGCGCATCCCGACGTCCGTGCGGGTCTGGTTCGCGCGGCTGCAGATGCCGGTGCTGCGGGTCGCGGTCAGCGAGCCCGATTTCTTCGCGACCATCGACCACCCGGCGCGGCGGCTGATCGACCGCATGGGCTCGTGCGTGATGGGCTTCGACGCCAACAGCCGCGCGGTCGGCGACATTCTCGAGAAAGAGATCAAGCGCGTCGTGCAGGTCGTCGAGGCCTATCCGGACACCGGCCGGCGTGTGTTCCAGACCGTGCTGGTCGAGTTCGAGAAGTTCCTCGAGCACTATTTCAAGAACGAGAACGAGGCGTCGCGCAAGGGCGTGTCGCTGGCGCAGCAGGTCGAGCAGCGCGAGACGCTGGCGATCCAGTACACGATCGAGCTGCGCAAGATGCTCAACGAGATGCCGGTGCAGGAGGGCGTGCGCGAATTCCTGTTCCAGGTGTGGGCCGACGTGCTGGCGATGACGGCGGTGCAGCACGGCAACCAGAGCGACGCCACGAAGGAGATGAAGCGTGCCGCGACCGACCTGATCTGGTCGGCCAGCGCGAAGGTCTCGCGCGAGGAACGCGCCGAGGTGATCCGCCGGTTGCCGCCGTTGCTGAAGACTTTGCGCGACGGCATGGGGCACGCCGGTCTGCCCGCGGCCAAGCAGGACGAGCACATCCAGCGCCTGAACAATTCGCTGGCGGCTGCGTTCACCGCGAAGACCGCGGCGATCCCGCACGAGCGCCTCGAAGAGTTGATGGCACGCCTCGAGACGCTCGAAGAACTGCTGCCCGAGGCCGGTGAGCTCGAGATCGACGAGTCGATGGTGCATGACCTGTCGGGCCACGAAAGCTCGGAGCTCGAGGTCGTTGCCGAGGGCGGTTCGATGCCCACGCCGGCGATGCTCGCCTGGGCCCGCGAACTGCAGGTCGGCGGCTGGTTCATGCTTGACTATCGCAACCGCAACGAGGCGATGCAGCTCGCTTGGCAAGGCATGCGCCGTCAGCTGAGCCTGTTCGTGTCGCCGCAGGGGCGCGGGGTGCTGTTCCAGCAGAACCGGCTCGCGGCGTTCCTGCAGGCCGGCCTGCTGGTGCCGGCGCAGGACGAATCGCTGACGGTGCGCGCGACGCGCAGCGCGATGGCCAAGCTCGACAGCGATCCTTCGAGACTATTGAATTGAGGTGCGGCTAAAGCCGCGATGGGTGGCACGGCAAAAGCCGACCTTGCGCGGCTTCAACCGCCGCGTCATTCAATGGATCAAGCGGTCTTCGACGTCGACGAACAACTCGTCGAGGATCAGCGCATCGGGCTCTTCGCCGAGGCTCCAGAACACCATCAGCACGATGATCTTCAGGTCTTCGAGATCGAGCGGGCCGCCCGGGATGGCGCTGGCACGGTCGATGACCATCTCGCGCATCGGCGGCGGCAACACGCCTGCCGATTCGAGGAAGCTGATGAAGCCAATCGAATCGTCGCCCAGATGCTCCTGCTCGGCCGGCGAATAGACGCGCAGGCTGCGTTCGCCCTGCTCGCCGACATACGACTGCGCCGCGGTCGCGACGCCATCGAGCCACGACAGCGCCTCCTGGATCTCGTCCGACTCGAACCCCACCGACGACAGCTTGCGGGTCAGCTGATCGTGATCGGGGCAGGCATCGGGCCGCCAGTAGTTTTCGTACAGGTACACGAGCACGTCGAACATGAACTCACTATACCGCAGGGTGCCATGCGCGCTGCCGGCAGGGTCGACGTTTTCGTGCCGGACTCGACGTGCCCTGGTGACGTTCAGTCGCGTGCAACAACGCGTTGAAACAATTGACCCGGCAAACGCGCCACGTGGCCATCGAGCTCGAGCTCGAGCAGCCGCACGTTCAGCGCCGCCGGCGAGAAGCCGGTGCGCGCCACCAGCGCATCGAGCGTGACCGGATCGAAGCCGAGCGCAGCGATCAACGGGTCGGCGAGCGCGGGCGCACCCGCCACTGCGTTCGCGTGCGGGACAGGGTCCGCCAAGCGCAGTTCCTCGAGAATGTCCTGCGCGGTTTCCACGAGCTTGGCGCCCTGCTTGATCAGCGCGTGGCAGCCGCGCGACTGCGGCGAGTGGATCGAGCCGGGAATCGCGAACACGTCGCGCCCGGCCTCGTTCGCGAGCCGGGCGGTGATCAGCGAGCCGGATTGAAGCGCCGCCTCGACCACCAGCGTGCCGCGAGCCAGCCCGGCAATCAGCCGGTTGCGCAGCGGAAAGTTCGGCGCCAGCGGCGGCGTGCCCAGCGCGTACTCGCTGATGATCAGCCCGTGGGCCGCGATCCGGTGCGCCAGCGCGAGGTTGCGACGCGGATAGACGCGGTCGAGCCCGGTGCCGACCACGGCGATCGTGCTGGCGCTGCCCGCCAGGCCGCCGGCATGTGCCGCCGCGTCGATGCCCAGCGCCATGCCTGACACGACCGTGAGCCCGCCGTCGCTGAGATGGTTCGCGAAGGCGCGTGCGTTGTCGCTGCCCTGGTGGGTCGGGTTGCGGCTGCCGACGACCGCGATCGCCTGGGTGGTCAGAAGCTCGACCCGGCCCTGGGTATAGAGCAGCAGCGGTGGGTCCGCGGTGGCCAGCAGCATCGCCGGATAGCGCGGATCGCCGAGCGTGACGACATCGCGCGGCGCCGCTGCATCGGCGTGGAGCCAGTCCCATGTGGCGTCGATGAGCGCTTCGGTTGCCGGGCCCGGTTGCGCCAGCGCCTCGGCCTGGGGAGTGGCGACGATCTCGGCGCGCGCCGCGCTCGGCGCTTCGATCACGGCCTGCGGCGAGCCGAATGCCGCGAGCAGCCGGCGTGCGGATTCGCGGCCGACGCCCGGCGTCTCGATCAGGCGCAGCCAGGCGCCGAGTTCGTGCCGGTCGATCACCTGGGCGTCAAGGCCGGCGCCTCGCCTTAGGGCCCTTCAAACGAATGCCGGGCCATCCCGAGCATCAGGGCTGCGTGAAGCGGTCGCCGCCCTTGACCGGGTCCTGCACGGAGAGGATCAGCGCGTACGACATGCGATCGAAGACCCGGAACACGAACAGCAGGCCCTGCCGTTCGTCGGGCAGCTTCAGGGTCGGGCGCTGCGGGTCGGTGCTGTCGACCGTGCGCGGGCCGTTGTGCAGCAGCGCCAGCACATGGCCGCGTTCGATGCCGTTGGCCGCGCCGCGGTTCAGCGCCACGATCTGGTTCTGGCCGGCGTTGAGCCCGTCGCCGTAGATCGAGACGATCTGCCCCTCGACCGGGCCTTGCGGCGCGTGCGGTGCGTAATTGGTGAACTCGCGCGACGGCACGACGGCGAGGCGGTCGCCGACACTCGCTTCCTCGCGCACGCTGACGACCTTGAACGTGGCCGGGACGATCTCTGCCTTGCCGGCGGCGTCGATGCGGGTCTCGCCCTGCCGGGTGTATTCGGCCGCGCCGACATAGCGCGCCTCGTAGCCCAGCACCTCGCCGGTGGCCGGATCCTTGAGGGGCTTGGGTTCGCGGAAGATGCGGTAATCGGAGCTGTTGGCGAGCTCACCGCGCACATAGGCGGTGTCGCCGCGGCCGAGCAGCACGCGGCCTTCCTGCGTCGCGACGATGCGCGGCGCCTGCGCCAGCTCGTTGCCCTGGAAGATCACCGCTTCATTCAGGAACGGCTCGATCAGATTGAACGGGATCGACGCGAGCGCGTCGTCGCCGAGCGCCGACGAGCGCACCCGTGGCGAGAGCTTGGCCGAGTTGTCGCCTCCGACCGCCTGGCCCATGCGCAGGCGTGCGCGGCCGCCGCTCTTGTCGAGCACCAACAGCTGCCCGGGGTAGATCAGGTGCGGATTGCGGATCTGGTCGAGATTCATGCCCCAGAGTTCGGGCCAGCGCCACGGGCTCTTCAGGAACAGCTTGGAGATGCCCCACAGCGTGTCGTGCGTCTTGACGGTGTACGAATCCGGCGCGTTCGGCGCCAGCTCCGACAGCGCCACGCCCTCCTGCGCGACCTTTTGCGCCGTGCCGCGCTGCTGCGCAGTGATCGGATAATCAGCGGCCCACAGCGGGCCGGCGCACACGGCGAGGCCGAACGCCAGGCCAGCCGACACGACGCCGACGGCCCGGCGCATTGGAGGAGCGGAGCGTACTCGACGTGTCATGTGGGCGTCTCGCAGTAGAGAAATCGGAGAATTCGGAACGAGGCGGCCATGGGCGCCCGCGCAATGGGGTTGACTGAATCGGTCTCGCCAAGCCGATCGCAGTTCGGCGAAAATCCTCAATCAGTTTCACAGATTCTGCCCCTAAACCCTTGATATCGCAACGAAAGTGACCGGCGGGCGCGCCGTGTGTGAGACCTGTCACGGCTGCCGCCGTTGTGAAGGTCCCACACCAGCGCCGCGGCGCATGCCGAGGCGCCTTCCAACCCCATCACCATGGCCAAGCTCAGCATCCTGCGTTACCCCGATCCCCGCTTGCACACGGTCGCGAAGCCGGTCGTGGCGGTCGACGCCCGCATCCGGCAGCTCGTCGACGACATGCTCGAAAGCATGTACGCGGCCGACGGCGTCGGCCTGGCCGCGACGCAGGTCGATGTGCACGAGCGCGTGATCGTGATCGACACCTCCGAAACGCGCAACGACCCGCGGGTGCTGATCAACCCCGAGCTGATCGAACGCAGCGAGGAGATGACCTTCGCGGATGAAGGCTGCCTGTCGGTGCCGCTGGTCTACGACAAGGTCAAACGGCATGCGCGCGTCACGGTGCGTTTCCTGGACCGCGACGGCGTGACGCAGCAGTTCGACGCCGAAGGGCTGCTGTCGATCTGCGTGCAGCACGAGATGGACCATCTGGTAGGCAAGGTCTTCGTCGAATACCTGAGCCAGCTCAAGCGCGATCGCATCAAGACCAAGATGCTGAAGAAGGCGCGCGAAGACGATGACGACGCGCCGGCGCCGCGGGTCGCGGGCCGGCCTGGCCGATGAACGTCGCGTTCGCCGGCACGCCTGAATTCGCGCAGATCGCGCTGGCCGCGCTGCAACGCGCCGGCTTCCCCATCGGCCTGGTGCTGACCCAGCCCGATCGGCCGGCCGGGCGTGGCATGAAGTTGCATGCGTCGCCGGTAAAGGCCTTCGCGCAGGAGCACGGCTTCGACATCGCGCAGCCGCGCAGCCTGCGGCTGGACGGCAAGTTCGCCGACGATGCCGCGCTCGCCCGCACCGCGCTGATCGCTGCCCGCCCCGAGGTGCTGGTGGTCGCCGCCTATGGCCTGATCCTGCCGCCCTGGCTGCTCGATCTGCCGCGGCTGGGCTGCCTGAACATCCATGCGTCGCTGTTGCCGCGCTGGCGCGGAGCCGCGCCGATCCACCGCGCGATCGAGGCCGGCGATGCCGCCACCGGGATCACGATCATGCAGATGGACGCCGGCCTCGACACCGGCGACATGCTGCTGCGCGAAGCGCTGCCGATTGCCGGCGACGACAGCACCGCGAGCCTGCACGACAAGCTGGCGCCGCTGGGTGGCCGCCTGATCGTCGAGGCGCTCGAACTCGCCGCCTGCGGTGGCCTGGTGCGCCGGGCGCAGCCGGCCGAAGGCGTGAGCTATGCCCACAAGATCGACAAGGCCGAAGCCGCGATCGACTGGCGCGACGCTGCCGCGGTGATCGAGCGCCGGCTGCGCGCCTTCGACCCGTTCCCGGGCGCCACTGCCACGCTCGGCGGCGAGACGATCAAGTGCTGGCGCGGCCGGGTCGTGTCGGGTGCGGGTGCACCCGGCGTCGTGCTGGCGGTCGGCGACGACGGTGTCACGGTCGCTTGCGGTGACGCCGCGCTGCGCCTGACCGAATTGCAGCGCGCTGGTGGCAAGCGCTTGCCGGCCGCGCAGTTCCTGCAGGGCCAGTCGATCGCGGCCGGGATGGTGTTCGAGCCGCATGCGCGTTGAACTTGCGTTGCGTGCCCGCATCTACCGGGCTGGTTCCATCCCGAGGATCGTTCGATGTTCAATCTGATGAAGACCGCCATCCTGATGGCGGCGATCACCGCGCTGTTCATGGCGATCGGTTCGCTGCTCGGTGGCCGCCAGGGCATGGTGCTGGCGCTGCTCATTGCGCTCGGCATGAACTTCTTCAGCTACTGGTTTTCCGACAAGCTGGTGCTGAAGATGTACAACGCGCAAGAGGTCGACGAGAGCTCTGCGCCGCAGTTCTACCGCATGGTGCGCGAGCTTGCGCAGACCGCGCAGCTGCCGATGCCGCGCGTCTACCTGATCGAAGAAGACGCGCCCAACGCCTTCGCGACCGGCCGCAACCCGGAGCATGCCGCGGTCGCCGCGACCACCGGCATCATCCGCGTGCTGACCGAGCGCGAACTGCGCGGCGTGATGGCGCACGAGCTGTCGCACGTGCGGCACCGCGACATCCTGATCAGCACCATCAGCGCGACGATGGCCGGCGCGATCTCGATGCTGGCAAACTTCGCGATGTTCTTCGGCGGGCGCGACAGCGAGGGCCGCTCGACCAACCCGATCGTCGGGCTGCTCGTGATGCTGCTGGCGCCGCTGGCCGCGAGCCTGATCCAGATGGCGATCAGCCGTGCGCGCGAGTTCGAGGCCGACCGTGCCGGCGCCGAGATTTCGGGCGACCCGCGCGCGCTCGCGAGCGCGCTGCAGAAGATCCACCGGATCGCGCAGGGCATCCCGCTCGAGGCCACCGAGCGCCATCCCGAAACCGCGCAGATGATGATCATGAACCCGTTGTCGGGCGGCGGATTGCGCGGTCTGTTCTCGACCCATCCGTCGACCGAGGAACGCGTCGAGCGCCTGTTGCAGATGGCGTCGGCGATGCGCTGAGCCGACGGAGCGAAGCACCTATGCAATTGTGCAGCGCAGTCGGCTCGTTCAGAAGCCACCCGACGGCTGAGTCGCGAAAGCCTCACACCCTCTGAGTCGCCGGAGCGTACGCCTGAGAATTTGCGCACGCCGCTCCGCATCGAAAGGCCGCCTTCGGGCGGCCTTTTCGCTGCGCGACGTGATGCGGTTCGCACCATTGCCGGCGTATACACCCGCTTACCCCGGCCGGGTGCATGCCCATTGGCGATAGCGTTTACATTGCCCGCATTTGGCACTCGGAGCCTGTGCGTTGAAGACAACCCAATTTCCGAAATCGTTTCTTTGGGGCGCCGCGACTTCGGCCTACCAGGTCGAGGGCTCGCCGCTGGCCGATGGCGCCGGCCCGAGCATCTGGCACCGCTTCGTCCGGACCCCGGGGCTGGTGAAGAACGGCGACACCGGCGACATCGCCTGCGACCACTATCAGCGCATGCGCGACGATGTGCTGCTGATGAAGCGCCTGGGCCTGACCGCGTACCGCTTCAGCATCGCGTGGGCGCGCATCCTGCCGCAGGGGCGCGGCGCGGTCAACGCGGGCGGGCTGGGCTTTTATGAGCGCCTGGTCGACACCTTGCTCGAGCATGGCATCCAGCCGATGGCGACGCTGTACCACTGGGACATGCCGGCCGCGCTCGACGATCGCGGCGGCTGGCTCAACCCCGACGTCGCCGACTGGTTCGCCGACTACGCGAGCGTGATGTTCAAGCGCCTGGACGACCGCGTGAAGCTCTGGGCCACGCTCAACGAGCCCTGGGTCGTCACCGACGGCGGCTATCTGCACGGCGCGCTCGCGCCCGGCCACAAGAGCCGCTTCGAGGCGCCGATCGCATCGCATCAGCTGCTGCGTGCCCATGGCAAGGCGGTACAGGCGTACCGCGCGCTCGGCAAGCACCAGGTCGGCCTGGTCGTCAACCTCGCGCCCAAGCACGCCGCCACCGACCAACCCGCCGACGTGGCGGCTGCGCGCCGTGCCGATGCCTACATGAACCGCCAGTACCTGGACCCGGTGTTCCTCGGCCGCTACCCCGAGGAGATGACCGAGATCTTCGGCGAGGCCTGGCCGCAGTGGCCGGCCGAAGACTTCAAGCTGATCGGCGAGCCGATCGACTTCGTCGGCATCAACTACTACATGCGCGACATGATCCGCCACGAAGAAACCGCGTGGCCGGTCAAGACCGCGGTCGTGCCGCAGTCGCAGTCGACCTACACCGACACCGGCTGGGAGGTCTTCCCGAAGGGGCTGACCGAGATCCTGCTCTGGGTCAGGCAACGCTACGGCAACATCCCGCAATACGTGACCGAGAACGGCGCGGCGTTCTACGACCCGCCGGCGGCGGCCGGCGGGCGGGTGAGCGACCCGCTGCGGGTCGCGTACTACCGCGCCCACCTGCGCGCGATCCACGACGCGGTCGAGCAGGGCGTCGATCTGCGCGGCTATTGCGCCTGGTCGCTGATGGACAACCTCGAGTGGTCGCTCGGGTTCTCGAAGCGCTTCGGCATCGTGCATGTCAACTTCGACACCCTCGAGCGCACGCTGAAGGACAGCGCGCACTACTACGCCAACGTGATCGCGAGCAACGGCGCCGTGCTCGACGACGCGGCCTGACAACCGGTGATTTCCGAAACGCGGCACGCCCTGCACGACCGTCGCGCGTGACGCCGAACCATCCCTTGCGATCCGAGATGGCCCTCCTGACACGACGCACACTGCTGGCCTGCGGCGGTGGTGCCGCGCTCGGTGCGCTCTGTGGCTGCCAGTCCTTGTCGGAGTCGTCGTTCCTGCGCAGCCCGGCCTTCGATACGAGCGTGGTCGACGCCGCGTCGGCATTGGCGGCCAACGCCGAACCGCCGAAGCCCTCGAAGCCGGCGCTGCCGGCGCTGTTCGACGACATCGAACGCCGCACCTTCGATTTCTTCTGGTCGACCGGCAACCCGGCCAACGGCATGGTGCCCGACCGCCATCCGACCTCGTCGCCCGCGAGCATCGCCGCAATCGGTTTCGCGTTGACAGCCTATGTGATCGGCGTCGACCGCGGCTACATCACGCGCGACCAGGCGCGGGCGCGCACGCTGGCGACGGTGCGCTTCTTCCGCAATGCGCCGCAAGGCCCGCAGGCGCGCGGCATGAGCGGGCACAAGGGCTTTTTCTATCACTTCCTCGACATGCGCACCGGTGTCCGTTCCGGCCGCAGCGAGCTCTCCACCGTCGACACCGCGCTGCTCGTCGGCGGCCTGCTGCATGCGCAGGCGTACTTCGACACCGCGCATCCCGACGAGCTCGAGATTCGCAACGGCGTCGATGCGATCTACTGGCGCATCGACTGGAAATGGGCGCAGGTGCGCGGCCAGTTCATCAGCATGGGCTGGAGCCCCGAGAAGACTTTCATCCCGCACGACTGGCAGGGCTACAACGAGGCGATGCTGGTGGTGCTGCTGGCACTCGGCTCGCCGACGCACCCGGTCGAAGACAGTGCCTGGAGCGCCTGGTCGGAGAGCTACCGCGGCGCGTGGGGGCGCTTCATGGGTTACGAGCACCTGAGCTTCGCGCCGCTGTTCGGGCACCAGTACTCGCACACCTGGATCGACTTCCGCGGCATCCAGGACGCGACGATGCGCCAGCGCGGCATCGACTATTTCGAGAACACGCGCCGCGCGGTCTATGGCCAGCGCGCGTATGCGATCGCGAACCCGAACGGCTGGTACGAGTACGGCGCCAACGTCTGGGGCTTCACCGCCTGCGACGGCCCCGGCTCGATGCGCCAGCCCGACCGCCTTGGCCGTTCGCGCTACTTTCTCGATTACTCGGCGCGCGGCGCCGGGCGCACGCACACGGTCGACGACGGCACGATCGCGCCGACCGCGGCCTTGTCGTCGCTGCCGTTCGCGCCCGAGATCGTGATCCCGGCGGTCGAGGAGATGCACGCCCGCTACGGCAACTACATCTTCTCGACCTACGGCTTTCTCGATTCGTTCAATCGCAGCTTCACCGCCAACGACGTCAAGCTCTCCGATGGCCGGGTCGACCCGAGCTTCGGCTGGATCGCGAACGACTACCTCGGCATCGACCAGGGGCCGATACTCGCGATGATCTGCAACTACCGCAATCAGCTCGTCTGGGACGACATGCGCAACTGCGCGCCGCTGCGGCGCGGGCTGACGCGCGCGGGCTTCAGTGGTGGCTGGCTCGCCTAAGGACGCGCCGCCGGTGCGGCGCGCTTTCGAGGTCGGAGCCGTCGCACGCGGTCCCCGCCGGCGCGCGTTGCGCCGCCTCGGCGCCGGTGCGCTCGCGGGACTCGGCGTCGCCGTCGGCGCCGGCTGCGCCCGCCGCGACGATCCGCGCGGCCCGCTCGAATTCTGGGCGATGGGTCGCGAGGCCGAGGTCGTCGCCGAGCTGCTGCCGGCGTTCCATGCGCGGCACCCCGACGTCAAGGTGCGCGTGCAGCAACTGCCCTGGACCGCGGCCCACGAGAAGCTGTTGACGGCCTATGCCGGCGACGCGCTGCCCGACCTGTGCCAGCTCGGCAACACCTGGCTGCCCGAGTTCAGTGCGCTCGAGGCGCTCGAGCCGCTCGATGCGCGCGTCGCGGCGGCCGGCATCCCGCGCGACGACTATTTCGCCGGGATCCTCGACACCAACGTGATGCCGTCACCGCAAGGCGCGCCGCAGCTGCTCGGCCTGCCGTGGTATGTCGACACGCGGCTGCTGTTCTATCGCAGCGACCTGCTGCGCGCGGCGGGCCATGCGCGCGCGCCGCAGAGCTGGGCCGAATGGCGCGACGCGATGCGCGCACTGCGCCAGCATGGCAGCGGCCGCAGCTTCGGCGCGCTGCTGCCGCTGAACGAGCCTGATCCGCTGTTCGCGCTGGCGCTGCAGCAGGGCGCGCTGCTGACCGACGACGACACCCGCGGCGCCTTCGCACAGCCGCCGTTCCGGCGCGCGCTCGATTTCTACGCCAGCCTCTTCCACGACGGCCTGGCGCCGCTGATGACGGCGACGCAGATCGCCAACGTCTGGGACGAGTTCGGCCGCGGCCTGTTCACCTTCTATGTCAGCGGCCCGTGGAACATCGGCGAGTTCCGGCGCCGCCTGCCGCGCGCGGTGCAGGGCGACTGGGCCACCGCGCCGCTGCCGGGGCCCGACGGACCGGGTGTGTCGACCGCCGGCGGCTCCAGCCTCGTGCTGTTCCGCAGCTCGCCGCGCAAGGACGCGGCCTGGCGGCTGATCCAGTTCCTCAGCGAGCCCGAGACGATGCAGCGCTTCCATGCGCTGACCGGCGACCTGCCGCCGCGCCGCAGCGCCTGGCGGGCACCGGCGCTCGCGAACGATGCGCCGTCGATGGCTTTCGCGCAGCAGCTCGAGCGCGTGCGCGCGGCGCCGAAGATCCCGGAGTGGGAGCGCATCTTCCAGGAAATGCAGCTCACCGCCGAGCGCGTCGTGCAGCGCACCCAGAGCGCCGATGCCGCCTGTGCGCAGCTCGATGCCTGGGTCGACGCGCTGCTAGAGAAGCGCCGCTGGCTGCGCACTCGGACCGCCGGGCGCAGCGCATGAGACGCCCTGTGTCAACCTCGTTGTCGCGGGCCGAGCGCCGGGCCGCTCCCAAGCCGGCCCGCACCCCCGCGGGGGGTCGGCCGATGTACACATCGGGCGGAGGGCCGTCATGACCAAGGTCGGCCGCGCCGGTTGGTTGCTCGCTGCGCCGGCGCTGCTGGTGATCGGCGTGTTCTTCGCGCTGCCGGTGATCGCCGGGCTGGCGCTGAGCCTGACCGATTTCGACCTGTATGCGCTGGCCGACATCGGCACGATGCGCTTCGTCGGTCTTGCCAATTACGGGCATCTGCTGCAGACGCCACTGTTCTGGCAGGCGCTGGGCAACACCTTCTATTTCGTCGTCGTCGGCGTGCCGGTCTCGGTGGGCCTGTCGCTCGGTGCGGCGCTGCTACTGAATGCGCGTGTCGCGAAGTGGTCGTCGTTCTTCCGCACCGCGCTGTTCGCGCCGGTGGTCACGACGGTGGTCGCGGTCGCGGTGATCTGGCGCTACCTGCTGCACACGCGCTACGGCCTGATCAACCAGGCGCTCGACAGC
>Ga0070672_100000826_pt1 | contig 18517 bp, 4 predicted proteins | sample KBSM13metaG_FD_66151 | JGI IMG/M metagenome (GOLD analysis project Ga0070672, IMG submission 66151) | Miscanthus rhizosphere microbial communities from Kellogg Biological Station, Michigan, USA - KBS M1-3 metaG | ecosystem: Host-associated > Plants > Roots > Rhizosphere > Soil ... | reverse complement strand
GCGGGCTTCGGAATCTACGCGCTGGATCGGAGCGCGATCCTCTCGGGCGGCGCGGCGACCTTCCAGTACGTGGATGCCGGCACGACGCATCCGGCGACACTCTGGGCGCTGCCGGCCGATCTCGACGGCATTGCGCCGCCGCCAGAAGGCGCGCCCAACGTCTCGATCGCGCTGGGAGCGGACTTTCTCGACGGCAGTCCCGAGGACCTCGTCCACGTCTGGCGGTTCCACGCCGACTTCGCGGATCCGGAAAGCTCGACGTTCGAGGGGCCCGTGGACGTTGCGATCGCGCCGTTCGCCGCACTCGACTGCGGCAGCCTGATTGGCGGAGGCTGTGTTCCCCAGCTCGACTCAGAGCAGCTCCTGCACGCGAACCCGAGCCGGCTCATGTACCGGCTCGCGTACCGGAACTTCGGCGATCACGAGTCCCTCGTGACCAACTTCACCGTCGACGGCGCGTCCGGCGAGAACCGGGCCGCCGTAAGGTGGTTCGAGCTGCGCGACCCCAACGGAGCTCCCGAGATTTTCCAGCAGGGCACGTACGCGCCCGATGCGAGCTATCGCTTCATCGGCTCCATCGCGATGGATCGCAACGGCAACGCGACTCTCGGGTACAGCAAGTCCGACGCCAGCATCCACCCGTCGCTCGCCGTGACGGGGCGGCTCGCCGGGGACGCGCTCGGGACGATGGGCGCGGAGAACACCTTCTTCGAGGGGCCGGGGAGCCAGCCGCCGGTCGTCGGGTTCTGGGGTTTCTATAGCTCGATGGCCCTCGATCCGGCGGACGACTGCACGTTCTGGTTCACGGCGGAGTACGTCGGAGAGCCGGCGCCGTTTTTCGAATACTCGAGGATCGGCGCGTTCAAGTTTCCGAGCTGCACGAGCGGCCCCACCGGAGGGATCCAGGGGACGGTGACGGAGGCCGGCTCGGGACTGCCGGTCGCGGGGGCCCGCGTCACGGCGGGGGCCTCGGAGACCATCACCGATGCCGCCGGCCACTACCAGTTCCTCGCGCTGCCGGTCGGCACGTACGACATGACCGCGACCAAGTTCGGTCTGTTTCCGGGCTCCGCTACCGGCGTCGCGGTCGAGCAGGACGTCACCACGACGCAGGACTTCGCGCTCGCGGCCGCGCCGACGGTTCTGCTCAACGGCGTCGTGAAGGACGGCTCGGGCGCCGGATGGCCGCTTTATGCGAGGGTTCGAATCACGGGGCCTCCCGAGTTCACGCCGGCGGAGCTCTTCACCAATCCCGTCACCGGCTACTACGGGATCACCCTCGTGACCGGCGTGACGTACACGCTCTCGACGGAAAGCATCGTCCCGGGCTACGCGCCGGATGTGCGCAGCCTCCTGGTCGAGACGGCCGCGGCTCACACGCCGCGTGGGATCGTGGAGATCATCGAGCTCACCATCGACGCGACGGCCTGCAACGCTCCCGGTTATGCGCTCGACGCGGAGGGACTCTCGGAGCGCTTCGACTCCGGGGCGCTTCCGCCCGGATGGAGCGTGGGGAACAATGGCGGGGGCCTCGGATGGACGATCCACGAGGGCGCGGATCCATGCGGCCTCTTCGACGGAAACCAGACGGGCGGCGTCGGTCCCTTCGCGCTGGTCAACAGCCATTGTGAGGGCGAGGTCTCCGAGGATACGGAGCTCGTGACTCCGAGCGTGGATCTCTCGGCGCTCTCCAGCGTCCAGATCCGTTTCGATCAGGACTTCAACGGCGGCAGTCCGGCCTTCGGCGAGATCGCCGACGTCGACGTCTCGACCGACGGCGGAGTGTCGTGGACGAACGTCCTCCACCAGACGGTCGCCGTAGCCGGGCCGAACACCCAGTCGATCGACGTGACGGCCCTCGCCGCCGGACAGGCCGACGTGCGGGCCCGCTTCCACTACTTCAACGCGTTCGCCGCTCTCTGGTGGCAGGTGGACGACGTCATCCTGGGTCAGACGCAATGCCTGCCGCTCGAGGGCGGCCTCGTCGTCGGGAACGTCTTCGACGAGAACACGGGCCTGGGCCTGAACGGCGCAACGGTGTCCGATGCGCCCGGCGGCGGCTCGACCACGACCTTTGGCACTCCGGAGGACGTCGCGCAGGTCGAAGGGTTCTACGTCCTCTTCGCGAAGAGCGGGCTGCGAACGCTGACGGCGGGCCTCGAGCTCTACGGCAGCGCATCGAAGAACCAGACGGTGGTGCCGAACGCGACGCAGCGCGTCGACTTCATCCTGGAGGCGGGTCTGCTCCAGGCGATTCCCCAGCCGCTCATCGTTCGGGTCGACCCCGGCGGCATCGAGACCCGGATCCTCGACATGCAGAACACCGGGGCCCGGGCCGCCGGCTTCGACATCGCGGAGCTCGACGCTCCTCCCGTCGCTCTCGAGGGGCTGCGAGGATCGGTCGTGGATCCGGATCGCGCCGCCGCGCTGCGAGCCCGCGCCTCGTCGCCCGCACTGCGCAACGGCCGGACGGCGCGGGGCCTGGCTCCGCTCGAGGCGCCGCGGGCGCCAGCGCTCTCGGGCGGCAACGTCATCGCGAACTATGCGACGAACCTCACCAACGGCTGGGGCGTCGCGTTCAACACCGACGCCGGCGACTTCTGGATCGCGAACAGCGCTCCGTTTGCCGGAGACGACTTCGACTACCGCTATCTGACGGACGGCACGCAGACCGGCGACACGATCGACGATTCCGGATGGGTCGCGGACTTTGCAGCCGACGGCGCTTACAACCCGCGGACCGAGAAGCTGTGGCGCGTGAACGTCGGCGGCGACGACTGCATCTACGAGCTGGATCCGGCCGCGCGCGTCGCGACGGGGCACAAGATCTGCCCGGCCTTCCCGGTGTCGCAGCGCGGTCTCGCGTACGACGTCGTCACGGACACGTTTTATTCGGGCTCCTGGACGGACGGCATCATTCAGCACTTCGACGCCCAGGGGACGCTGCTGGACTCGGCCTACGTCGCGGTGCCGGTTTCCGGGCTGGCGTTCAACTCCTCGAACGGCCGGCTGTACGCACTTGCGAACCACGACGTGCTCCAGGGTTTCGACGTCTACGTCTTCGATACCCGGAATCAGTACGCGCTGCTCGGCGCCTTCTTCATCACGAGCGGCGGGGCGCCGGTGCTCACACCGTTCGGCGGCGCGGGGATGGAGATGGACTGCGCGGGCCACCTCTGGCTCGTGGATCTCGAGACCCAGACGATCTTCGAGGCGGAGACCGAAGAGACGGGCGTGTGCGCGTTCGACGACATCCCCTGGCTCTCGGAGGATCCGACGTCCGGCACCGTCGCCGGGGACTCGACACTGCCCGTCACCTGCAGTTTCGATGCGACCGGCCTTTCGCCCGGGCTGCATCAGGCCCAACTGCTCATCCACACCGACACCCCCTACTTCGTCCCGCCGGTGGCGGTGTACTTCACCGTGCGATTCCTGGACGTCGCGGACGAGAGCCTGTTCGACCCGTCCATCTACGCGGCGGCGGGGGCCGGCGTGATGCCGGGCTGCGATCCGGCGGGGTTCCTGTTCTGTCCGACGGAGCTGGTGACGCGCGCGGACATGGCGGGGTTCATCCTGCGGGCGGTGCACGGGGCGGACTTCGTGCCGGCGCCGTACGCGGGAGCGTTTGCGGACGTGCACGCCGGGGATGACAACGCGGACTACATCCAGTCGTTTTTCGACGAGGGGTACACGGCGGGCTGCGGGGGAGGCAACTTCTGTCCGGACGCGGTGCACACGCGCGGCCAGACGGCGGTGTTCATCCTGAAGGGGGAGCACGGACCGGAGTACGTGCCGCCGCCGTGCGGAGAGACGCACGTGTTCGACGACGTACCGTGCCCGCCGACGCCGGAGGCGCCGTTCGGGGACTGGATCGGGCAGCTGTCGGTGGAGGGGATCACGGCGGGCTGCGGCGGGAACAACTTCTGCCCGAACGCCGGCATCCCGAATGAGCAGATGGCGGCGTTTCTGGTGAAGGCGTTCGAAATCCCACACCCATGATCAGGAAATCGTCGACTGCCCTGGCTCTTCTCGGCGCGTTCCTCGCGACTTTCTGCTCGACGTCGCCGACATCCCCGCGCGAGGAACGCCCGGAGCCCCGATCCGGTCGCGGCCCGGCTCTCGCAGTGGCGTCCGGAGGAGGCGGCGCGGAGTGGGAAGGCACGATCCTGCCGGGGACGAAGATCCCGACGATCGAGGTGCGCCGTTCCATCCGCAACGTGACGTCGAGGGCGCTTCGCGACATCGCCCGGCCCGGTTCGCACGTGCCCGGGCAGGAGCGGGAGCTCGAGATGGAGAAGGGCCCCGACGCCTATCGTTCTCCGGGCCCGCTGCGCCGCGATCCCGTCCTCCAGACGCGGGCCGGCGTGGGAATGCCCGATCCGATCCTCAACTTCGAAGGTGTCTCCAACGTGAACTCGGTCCAGCCGGCCGACACGACCATGGCGGTGGGTCCGAATCACGTGTTCCAGTGGGTCAACCTCGCTTTCCAGGTCTTCGACAAGGCCGGCAACTCGCTCGCGGGGCCTCTCGACGGCAACACGCTCTTCACCGATCTCGGGGGCGACTGCGCGGCGATCAACGGCGGCGACATCATCGTCCTCTATGACCAGTTCGCCGACCGCTGGATCCTGACGCAGCTCGCTCCGGCGATCTTCGGGGCGACCGGCAACCACCAGTGCATCGCCGTCTCGGTCACCGGCGATCCGCTCGGCGCCTATTACCTCTACGACTACCTCTATGGAGACGCCCTCAACGACTATCCGAAATTCGGAAAATGGCCCGACGCGTATTACATGACCGCCCGCGAGTTCGGCGGCAAGGGCGGCTTCACGATGACCGTCACGGCTTTCGACCGGACGGCCATGCTGAACGGTCAGCCCTTCACGGCGATCTTCGTGTCGCTCAACAACGGCGCGTTCGACGGTCTGCTCCCCGCGGACCTCGACGGTCCCAATCCTCCGCCCGGCACGATCCTGAATCCGGACGGCACCGCGTCGGCCGCTCCCGAGCAGATCCTCGTCGGCGTCGACCCGCAGGGCGTGGCGGGTCCCCAGGCCGTGATCCACATGTACAAGATGCATCCCGATTTCGAGACGCCCGCGAACTCGACGTTTACCGGGCCGGTCGACTTTCCCATCGCGGACTACAACGCGGTTCCGTTCTTCGACCCGGTGCCGCAGCCCGCGCCGGGAGCGGGCATCGAGGCCCTGGGATGGATCCTCTACCGTCTGCCGTACCGGAACTTCGGAACGCACGAGTCGATCGTCCTGTACCACGATGCCAAGGACGAGTCCGGCCGCGTCCTGCCTCGCTGGTACGAGTTCCGCGATCCGTACGGCGAACCGATCGTGTATCAGCAGGGGACCTACGGACCGGACGACGGCGTGAACCGGTGGATGGGTTCGGTCGCCCTCGACGGCAACGGCAACATGGCCGTCGGCTACAGCGTCACGGACGACACCGAGACGTTCCCCGGCATCCGCTACGCCGGCCGGCTCGCGGCGGATCCGCTGAACGAGCTCTCGCAGGGCGAGGCCGTGCTCATTGCGGGCTCCGGCGCGTTCCAGGGGAGCCGCTGGGGCGACTACAGCACGATGGACATCGACCCGGTCGACGACTGCACCTTCTGGTACACGACGATGTACATCGGCAACCCCGGCCTGTCGAACTGGCAGACACGCCTGGGGTCCTTCAAGTTTCCGAGCTGCTTCGCTCCCGGCTACGGCACGGTCGAGGGCACCGTCACCGACGGCGTCGCCCCGATCGCCGGCGTCCACGTCGGCGTCACCGGCTCCGTCGGGGGGGGCGGAGGAATCACGGACGCTTCGGGACACTACGCGTTCGATCTCCCGGCCGGGACCTACAGCCTCACGGCCCGCAAGTACGGTTACTCGCCCGCGACCGAGACCGATGTCGAAATCTCGGTGGGCGGATCGACGACTCGCGACTTCACGTTGTCGACGGCGCCTTCGGAGACCGTCAGCGGTACGGTGACGGACGGCTCGGGCGCCGGGTGGCCCCTCTACGCGAAGCTCGTCATCACGACGCCGGGCGCGCCAGTGTTCACGGTGTTCACCGATCCGGTGACGGGGAACTACTCGATCCCGCTCGTCACGGGCAACGTCTTCCGCTTCGCCATCGCCGCGGCGGCTCCGGGCTACACACAGGGCGGAGGGCTGCTGCCGCTCGATCCGGCAGGCGGCAGCGGAGTCGATGCGGATTGGGAGCTCCTGGTCGACGCGACGGCCTGCGACGCGCCGGGGTACAACCGCACCGGGCTCCAGGAAGGCTTCGACGCCGGCGTCGTGCCGCCGGGCTGGCTGCTCGTGACGCCCTCGGGACCTCCGTGGTCCGTGGTCACCGAAGACCCGTGCGGCACCTTCGACAACGACACCGGCGGGTCCGGCCCCTTCGCCGTGTCGAAATACGGCTGTGCCGACGAGGTGCTGTACGACAACGAGCTCCGCACTCCCTCCGTCGACATGTCCGGCTTCTCGAGCGCGGGGGTGGCATTCTCGTCCTCCTTCTTCGCGGGAGCGTTCGACGTGGCCGACGTGGACATCTCGACCGACGGGGGGTCCGGCTGGACGAACGTGTTCCGTCGGGATTCCCTGAACGATCCGGGGCCCGTCCGGCACACGATCGACATCACCGGTGTTGCGGCAGGGCAGTCCGACGTCCGCGCCCGGTTTCACTTCTACAACTCGTTCGCGGGCGGCTACTGGCAGGTGGACGACGTCTTCCTGGGCGATCCGGCATGCGTGCCCGGCGCCGGCGGCCTGGTCGTCGGCAACGTCCTCGATGCGAACACGTCGCTCGGGCTGAACGGCGCGACTGTCGAGGTCCTCCCGCAGCCCGGCGGCGAAGTGACGACCACCTTCCCGACCCCCGACGATCCGGCGCAGCCCGACGGCATGTACATCGTCTTTGCGCCGACGGGCCCGCAGTCCCTCCGCGCTTCCATGCCGCCGTACACTCCGGTGACCGACGGCGCGACCTCGGTCTTGCACGGCGCCGTCCGGCTCGACTTCCATCTGCCCGCCGGCCTGCTCGACGCGACGCCGCGACCCCTGTCCGTCCGGGTGGATCCGGGCCAGTCGACGACGCGCATTCTTTCGATCGAGAACGGCGGCGGCGCGGGTGCGGATTTCGACCTCATCGAGCTCGATGTCCCGCCGCCGTCTCCGGAGGAGGCCGCCGGTCCATTCGCCGATCCCGCGTCCGTGCGTGCCGCGGTCGGACGCGTGCCGGATGGCCGCCTCGACGACCGGAGCGCGGTGAACCTGCCCACGTTCTCGCGCGCTTCGGCCGTGGCCGCGCCGACGGCGGGAGGCCAGGTCCTCCATGCATATCCCACGAACCTCGTCGCCGGCTGGGGCGTGGCCTTCGACACGGACGCCGGCGACTTCTGGATCTCCAACGCCGGCTCGAGCGGCGGCGACGACCTGGAGTATCGATACCTCCCCGACGGCACGCAGACCGGAGACACGATCGACGACGCCTCATGGGTGGAAGACTTCGCGGCAGACGGCGCATTCAACGCACGCACCGGCATGCTCTGGCGCGTCAACGTCGGCGGCGACAACTGCATCTACGAGCTCGATCCGTTCTTCCGCGAGGCCACGGGCCGCAAGATCTGCGCGCTGCCGTGGTCGGGCATCTCCCAGCGCGGCCTGGCCTACGATGTCCGCACGGACACGTACTACGCGGGCGGCTGGAACGACGGCGTGATCTACCACGTCGACGGCGCCGGAAACGTGCTCGACTCCACCTTCGTCGGGATTCCGATCAGCGGGCTGGCCTTCAACAGCCGGACTGGCCATCTCTTCGCGCTGACGAACCACGGGGCGCCGCCACAGGCCACACTGGACGTCTTCGTCTTCGACGTGGACGGCGGCATGTCGGTCGTCGGTGGCTTCAACGTGACTCAGAACGGCCAGCCCCTTCCGGGACTGCGGGTCTTCGGCGGAGCGGGTATGGAGATGGACTGCGCCGGCCGTCTCTGGCTCGTGGATCTGTCCAGCCAGACCATCTTCGAGGTCGACTCCGGGGAGTCGAACGCATGCGCGTTCAACGACATCCCCTGGCTCTCGGAAAGTCAGACGGAGGGCACGGTGGCGGCGACGTCGACGTTGCCCATCGTATGCACCTTCGATTCGGCAGGCCTCCCGGCGGGACTGCGCCAGGCGCAGCTCAAGCTCCTCACGGATACGCCCTACAGGGTTCCGCCGGTGCCCGTGGACTTCACGGTGCGATTCCTGGACGTCGTCGACGGGAGCCTGTTCGACCCGTCCATCTACGCGGCGGCGGGCGCGGGCGTGATGCCAGGCTGCGATCCGGCGGCGTTCCTGTTCTGTCCGACGGAGCTGGTGACGCGCGCGGACATGGCGGGGTTCATCCTGCGGGCGGTGCACGGGCCGGACTTCGTGCCGGTACCGTATGCGGGAGCGTTTGCGGACGTGTCGGCCGATGACTACAACGCGGACTACATCCAGTCGTTTTTCGACGAGGGGTACACGGCGGGCTGCGGGGGAGGCAACTTCTGTCCGGACGCCGTCCACACGCGCGGGCAGACGGCGGTGTTCATCCTGAAGGGGGAGCACGGACCGGGGTACGTGCCGCCGCCGTGCGGAGAGACGCACGTGTTCGACGACGTGCCGTGCCCGCCGACGCCCGAGGCTCCGTTCGGGGACTGGATCGGGCAGCTGTCGGTGGAGGGGATCACGGCGGGCTGCGGCGGGAACAGCTTCTGCCCGACAACGGGGATTCCGAATCAACAGATGGCGACGTTTCTGGTGAAGGCGTTTGACCTCCCGCACTAGTCGCCGACCCGACCGCCTCGCGATTCAAAGAAAAACGCCGGCCCGAAGGCCGGCGTTTTGATTCGGGGGTGAAGGTCTCTACTGCAGGTTGAGCCGTCCACCGAAGGCAAACCCCCGGCAGTAGGCAACGCCGAGCCAAGCGGCGGCTGTAGGCCGCCGATTGCCTCGGCGGTAACTCGAAAGTTGCCAGCGAGCCGAGCTCGTCATTGGAGATTGAACGTCTTCACAATAAACACGGCCATCTGTCCGCGCGTGTTGGGGTTGAGCGGGCAGTAGTTGGTGCCGCCGCAGCCGCCGGTGATCCCCTCCTCCGCGAGCTGCTCGATCCAGTCGGCGAACTGAGAAGGACAGGGGACGTCGGTGAAGTCACCGTCGCAGGCCGGCGGCACGTAGGTCGATCCGTGCTTGGCCTTGAGCAGGAACACGGCCATCTGGTCGCGGCGCACCGGATTGGTCGGGCAGTAGACGTCGACGCCGCACCCGCCCGTGATGCCCTGCGCCGCGAGCTCCTCGATCCAGTCTCCGAACCCGCTCCCCGGTGTGCAGGTCACGTCGTCGAAGACGCCCGTGCACGGCGGCGGCACGTAGCAGATGCCGTACTTGCCCTTCAGGAGGAAAACCGCCATCTGCTGGCGCAGCGTCGGGTTCCCGACGCCGTAGTTGCCGCCGCCGATGCCCGCGGTGATGCCGTTGCGGACCAGGGTCGTGACGTACGGGTGGAAGGTATTGTTTTGGGGTACGTCATTGAAGTTGGCGACGTAGCCGCTCGAGAGCGTTCCGGTGACCCCGTCGGGGCCGGGATTCGTGACGACGACGTTGGCGAGCGTGCCGGCCGGAAGGGCCGGCGTCCTCGCCGAGATCTGTGTGGAGGACGTCACGGTGACGTCCGTGGCGGGCAGGCCGCCGACCGTGACCGTGGCGCCGTCTTCGAAGGAGGTCCCGAAAATCGCGAAGAGCGATCCGCCCGCGGGAGGACCGAAAACGGGCGAGATGGAGAAAATGATGCGGGGAGACAGCTCCGAAGTGTGCCCGTTCGGATCGGTGGCCGTCACGGTGACCGGCTGGCCGACTTCGATTGTGAAGCCGAGGTCAGCGCTGAAGGCGGTGTGGCCCGTGCCGTCGGTAGCGACATCCATGGAGCCCAGGTACAGGAGGCCCTCGGTGAAGTCCTGGGGACGGCCCTCGCAGGGCGGGTTGGCGTAGAAATCGAGCGTGTAGTTCGTCGAGGCGGCGCTGTCCAGCGCCCCTTCGACGTGTGTGCCCGACGGCGCCGTCGGCACCGCCGAGAGGACGATCGGATAGTTCTGCCGGCTGTTCGGGCCTCCGTCGACGTCCAGAGGGTCATTCGGCGTCACGCCGTCGCCGCCGAGGTCGATTCCGATGCCGCCGTTGGCGTAGATCGAGTTTCCGCGAATGGTGTTGCCGTCGAGAGCATTCGTGAGGCCCTGGACCTCGATTCCCGAGCCGAGGTTGTAGGCCACGGTGTTGCCCTGGCCCGGATCGATCCCACCGATCGTCGCGCCGTGAGTGCCGACGACGATGCCATCCAGTCCGTTGGCGATGGCGAAGGTCCCGGTCGCGTCGGTGCCGACGAGGTTCCCGTAAACGATGGCGTCGACTCCGTTGAAGACGTTGATTCCGACGAGGTTGTTCCCCGAAGCGAGGTTGCCCGCCCCCTCGGCGGTCCCGCCGACCAGCGTGCTTGCTGAGGACTCGACGGAGATTCCGTAGTTGCCGTTGGGAACCGGGGCGTCGCCCGCCGGGTTGGTTCCGACGTAGTTTCCGAGGGCAACATTGCCCGTTCCCAACGCGCCGGTGCGGAACCGGATCCCGTAGATCAGGTTTCCGGAAACCACGTTCCGGTGCGCCGCGGTTGTGCCGCCGATCGTCAGGTTGACGGTCGTGGTCCTGACGTCGATTCCAGCCTGCGCATTCGGCAGCGGGTTGCCGCCCGACGCGTCGGTGCCGATGAGGTTTCCGGCGACGAGGTGCCCGGTGCCGCCCAGGCCGCCGTCTTCGCCGAAGCTGATGCCGTAGGAGTCGTTCCCCGAGATCAGGTTCCGCGCCGCCGGGGTGGTGCCGCCGATCGTGCAGTTCGTCGGCCCAAGGTTGAGGAGGATCCCGGCAAAGGTGTTCCCGAGCGCCGCGTTCCCGGCGGGATTCGTGCCGATGAAGTTGCCCTCGATGACGACGCCGTCCGTCCCGGCGATGCGAATGGCTGACGCGATCGGATTGGGCGCTGCGTTTCCGGCGCGGTTGAGGACGAGCCCGCGGACCGCGCTCCCGTCCGCGTTCGCGTCGAAGTGCAGGATCGCGTTGGTGAGGAGACCACCGGTGTTCGTCCCGTCGACCTCGATCATGAGTTGCGCGTTGGTTCCGAGCTCGGGGCCGTTCGTGTTCGCGACCGCCCCGGGCTGGGTGTACCCGTCGATCGTCGTGGGCCCGGTGATCTGCGGGAGTGCCGAAGCCGGAACGATGGTGTGGACGCCCGAGCCGACGATGTTGAACTCGATCGTGTCGGCCCCGCCGGCCGCGTTGGCGTCGGTGATGGCCTGCCGGAGCGAGCCGGCCCCGGAATCGTTGATGTTGGTGACGGTAAAGGTCGCGGCGCTCGAGATGCCCGAGACCCCGCCAAGGAGCGACGAGACGAGGAGAGCCGAACCGAAGCGTGTCAAACGCATTGGAACACCTTTCCGAAGAATTTTTGGGACGCGAGAGTCTACCCGCATCCAGACCCCGCGCCAAAGACCCTGCGCAAAAAAGCCGGGGGCCGGCCGGTCCGATTCTTCACACCCCACACGCGCATTTCTGCGGGAAACGGGGTCACCCCGGGGGAGGGCAGTCCGGATTACTGCAGGTTGAACGTCTTCGTGATGAACACGGCCATCTGTCCCCGCGTGTTGGGGTTTTGCGGGCAGTAGTTCGTCCCGCCGCAACCGCCGGTCACGTTTTCGCCGGCCAGCCGCTCGATCCAGTCGGCGAAGGTCGACGGGCACGCGACATCCGTGAAGATGCCGGCGCAGGCGGGCGGGACATACGTGAACCCGTGCTCGGTTTTCAACAGGAAGACGGCCATCTGGTCGCGGCGCACGGGGCTGCCCGGGCAGTAGTTGGTTCCTCCGCAGCCTCCGGTGATGCCCAGCGTCGCGAGGGCCTCGATCCAGGGGGCGAAAGTCGACGGGCAGGGGACGTCCGTAAAGGTGCCGACGCAGGGCGGCGGCACGTAGCAGATGCCGAACTTGGCCTTGAGAAGGAACACGGCCATCTGCTGGCGCAGGGTGCTGTTCGAGACGCCGTAGTTGCCCCCGCCCACGCCCGCGGTGATCCCGTTGGAGACGAGGGTCGTGACGAAGCTGTGGAATTGATTGGCGAGCGGCACATCGTTGAAGTCCGCGACCCAGCCCTTCGACAGCGTTCCCGTGGTCGCGTCGGGGTTGGTCAGGGTGACGTCGCCGAGGGAGCCCGCCGGCAGAGCCGGAGTCCTCACTTCGACCTGGGTCGAGCTCTGCCAGAGGAAGTCCGTGGCTGGAAATCCTCCGATGGTGACCGTCGCTGCGTTGGAGAAGTTGGTGCCGCGAATGGCGACGAGGGTGCCGCCCGCGGGGACTCCGGAGACCGGGTTGATCGAAAACACGAGGCGGGGCGAGAGCTCCGACGTGTTCCCGGTCGGGTCGGTCGCCGTGACCGTCACCCGCTGGCCGGCCTCGATCGTGTAGGCCAGCGTCACGTCGAAGGGGGCGTGTCCCGCGCCATCGGTCGCGAGGTCGGATGAGCCGATGTAGACGAGGCCCTCTTCGAAATCGTGGGGACGGCCGGCGCACGCCGGGTTGGCGAAGAAGTCGAGCGAGTACGTCGTGGAGGGGGTGGAATCGAGGGTCCCGATGACTTCCGTGCCCGACGGCGCGAGCGGCGCGGCCGAGGTGATGATCGGGAAGTTCTGACGCCCGTTGGGGCCCGTGTCGGCGTCCAGCGCATCGTTGGGGGTCACGCCGTCGCTCGCCAGGTCGATGCCGATCGTGCCGTTGGCGTAGATCGAGTTGCCCCGGATGGCGTTGCCCGCGACGCTGCCGAGCAGGACGATGCCGCCGCCCGAGCTGTGCGCGATGACGTTGCCTTCGCCCGCCGCCGTGCCGCCGATGGTCGCCGTGCTGCCGAAGACCGAGATGCCCCGGTTCTGGTTGCCCAAAGCGAACGTGCCGGTGGGGTCGGTCCCGACCAGGTTGCCCTGGATGACGACGCCGGTCACGCCGCCCCCGATCGAGAGGCCGTCGATGGCGTTCGACGAAATGACGTTCCCCGCCCCGGAAGCCGAGCCCCCGATCGTGCTGCCGTTGGCCCCGACCAGAATTCCATAGTTGAGGTTGGGAACCGGTCCCGTCCCGGTGACGTCGGTGCCGATGAAGTTTCCGCGGACGAAGAGGCCGGAGCCGCCGTTGAGCCGGACGCCGTAGAGTCCGTTGCCCGAGAGGACGTTTCGGCTGGCCGGGGTGGTGCCTCCGATCGTGATGTTCGCGCTCGCCGCGCTGTCGATCTGGACGCCGACTTGTTGCCCCGCGAGCGCGTTGCCGCCCGTGGCATCCGTGCCGATGAGATTGCCCTGGATCAGGTGCCCGGTGCCGCCCAGGCCGGCCGAGCCGAAGTCGATTCCGGCCGACCCGTTGCCGGAGATCAGGTTGCGCGCGGCGGGAGTCGTGCCCCCGACGGTGACGTTGGAAGGCCCGTTGTTGCCGAGGATTCCGAAATTGGTGTTGCCATGGGGGACCGTGCCGCTCGGATCGGTGCCGATGAAGTTGCCCTCAATGATCATCCCGGCGACCCCGGAAAGACGGATGCCCGCGTAATGGCCGCGATTGATGGCGAGACCCCGGACGGTGCTGCCGCCGCTGCCGGCCGCGAAGAAGAGGACCGCGGCGTCGCTGCCGATCCCGGTGTTCGTTCCGTCGAGCTCGATGAGGATCACGGCGTTGGTGGCCTGATCGGGAGCGTTCGTGTTGGCGCTCGCTCCCGACTGCGTGTATCCGTCGACCGTGACCGGGCCGGTAATCTGCGGGAGCGCGCTCGCCGGGGAGATCGTGTGGACGCCCGAGCCGACGATGGCGAACCCGATCGTGTCGGTGCCGCCGGCGGCGTTGGCGTCGAGGATCGCCTGTCGGAGGGAGCCCGCACCGCTGTCGAGGGTGGTCGTCACTGTGTAGGTTGTGGCAAGTGTCGATGAAGCCTCGAACAGGCCGATGGCCGCGAGGAGGGAAAGACCCCGGAGCGGCGAGCGCATTTTGTGCCGACCTTTCTTGGGGAGCCGGAAGGGGAGCGCCGCGAGTGTATCCCGGCGTCAGCGCTCTGACTCAAGTGCCCGCAGGCCGCGCCAGCGAAGTCGTCATTGCAGGCCGAAGGTCTTGACTATGACCCGACCACCGAAGGCAGACCCACTGCAGTAGGGAACGCCGGCCGAAGGCCGGCGGTAACTATTCGCTGAGACTCAAGTGCCCGCAGGCCGCGCCAGCGAAGGCGTTATTGGAGGCCGAAGGTCTTGACTATGAACACCGCCATCTGCCCTCGGGTGTTGGGGTTGGTGGGGCAGTAGTTGTTGCCGCCGCACCCGCCGGTGATGTTCTCGTCTGCGAGCTGCTCGATCCAGGGAGCGAACGGAGAGGAGCAGGGCACGTCGGCAAAGTCCCCCTCGCAGGCGGGAGGAACGTAGCTCGAGCCGTACTTGGTCTTCAGAAGGAACACCGCCATCTGGTCGCGGCGCACCGGGTTGAACGGACAGTAGTTGCTCCCGCCGCAGCCCGTGGTGATGCCGCGCGACGCGAGGTCTTCGATCCAGGGCGCGAAGATGTTCGAGCACGGCACGTCGGCGAACGTTCCCACGCACGGCGGCGGCGTGTAGCAGAGGCCCAGCTTCGCCTTGAGGAGGAAGACCGCCATTTGCTGGCGCACGGTTGCGTCGTTCACGCCGTAGTTGCCGCCGCCGATCCCCGCGGTGATGCCGTTGGAGACCAGGGTGGTCACGTATGAGTAGAAAGTCCCACCAGAGACGTCCAGGAAGTTGCTGACGTAACCCTTCGCCACCCTGCCGATCGTGCCGTCGGTATTGGACACCGTGATGTCGTTCGCGACGCCCGCCGAGAGAGCCGGTGTTTTCGCGGTGATCGTCCTGGCGTCGGCCACGTTGACGTCGGTCGCCGCGGTGCCTCCGACCGTCACGGTGGCTCCGGCGGCGAAGTCCGTGCCCTTGATCGTGATCGAGACTCCCGCCGTCGCCGCGCCGGACGCCGGTGAGGAGGAAAATGCGACTCCCTGCGAGAACTCCGACGTGTTGCCCAGCGGGTCGGTCGCCGTCGCGCTGATCCTCGTCGTGGCCGCGGTCGCGACCAGGAATGTCTCGTCGAACGTCGCGTCGCCGTTGCCGTCGGTCGTGACCTGGGCCGTGCCGATCCAGATCTGGCCCTCCAGAAACTCGCGCGGGAAGTTCGAACACGTGTTCGCATAGAAGTCGAGGTCGTAGACGGTGGACGCCTTGGAGTGGAGCACGCCGGTGATGTGGGTCGACGCGCCCGTCGTGATGGACTTGAAGAGCGGGAAGTTCTGCATGCCGTTGCCCCCGGTGTCCACGTCGCCGGGGTCGTTGGGCGTGACTCCCTCGGGGCTGCCGGCAGGCATGACGTCGATCCCGAGTCCGGCGTTGCCGTAGATGGAGTTGCCTCGGATCACGTTGCCCTGGCTGAACGGCAGGTAGACGCCGTCGCCGGTGCCGCCGTTGAACTTCGTGTTCGCGATGATGTTGGCCTCGCCAGCGGCGATCCCGCCGATCGTGTGGTTCCCGCCGCCGACGTGGATGCCGCGGTCGCCGTTGCCCATCGCGACCGTCCCGGTGGCGTCGGTTCCGATGTAGTTGCCCCGAACGATCGCGGACGAACCGCTCCCGCCGCCACCCAGGACGATGCCGATGCCGCCGTTGTTCGAGATGATGTTGCGCGCGCCGGCGGTCGCGCCTCCGACCGTGACGGCCAGCGACTCCACCTCGATGCCCCGGTTGAAGTTGCCGAGGGGCGCGGTACCGGTCACGTCGACGCCGATGTAGTTGCCGGAGATCACCACGCCCGATGAGGGATCCCCGTTGATCTCGATGCCGGATTGCCCGTTGTTCGAAATGACGTTGCGAGCCGAAGCCGTCGGGCCGCCGATGGTCGCGTTGACTGCGCGCGTCAGAACGACGCCCGCGCCGTTGTTCGCCAGTCCCCCGGTCCCGGCCGCGTCCGTGCCGATCAGGTTGCCCTGGATCAGGGCCCCGCTGATGCCGCCGACCGGGTCGAACGAGATCTTGTGGTGGCCGCCCGCGATGAGGTTGCGCGCCGCCGGCGTCGTTCCGCCGATCCGGGGATTCACGGGCGCGTTGCCGGCGATGTGGGCCTGAGGCTTCGACGCGGACGGCGCGAGAGTCCCCGTCGGATCGCTTCCGAGGAAGTTGCCCTCGATCACGGTGTTCGTGGCGGAGTTCTGGAGGCGGATGCCTGCGAAGCCGCAGCTGTGGACCACGAGGCCGCGGATCGTGACGTCCGCCGCTGCGACATCCAGGCAGATCGAGCTGGCGCCGGATGCGTCACCGTCGATCTCGATCCGGAGGACCGTGTCCAGGCCCTGCGTCGTGTCGTGCGTGTTGGGCGACGAGCCCGACTGTGTGTAGCCGTCGATCGTGAGCGGCTGACTGATCGCGGGCAGGGAGGTGGCGAGCGCGATCGTGTGAACCCCCGATCCGACGATGCTGAACGCGACGGTATCGGCGCCGGCGGCGGCGTTGGCGTCCAGGATCGCCTGGCGCAGCGAGCCCGCGCCCGAGTCGTTTGTGTTCGTGACCGTGAAGGTCGCGGCGAGGGCCGCGGCCGAGACGAGAAGGACTAGCAGACCCGCAGCCACCGACGCGCGCAGAGTTTTCATTTGTGTCCTCGTTCTGTCTACTGGAGCTTGAAGGTCTTCACGACGAATACGGCCATCTGGCCGCGCGTGTTCGAGTTGCCGGGGCAGTAGTTGTTGCCGCCGCAGCCGCCGGTGATCTGTTCGGCGGCGAGCTGCTCGATCCAGGGCGCGAAGTTCGAAGAACAGGGGACGTCGTCGAATATGCCGGCGCACGGGGGAGGCACGAAATCCGAGCCGTGCTCCGCCTTCATCAGAAACACCGCCATCTGGTCCCGGCGCACGGGATTCGCCGGGCAGTAGTTGCTGCCGCCGCAGCCGCCGGTGATCTGCTCGGCCGCGAGCTGTTCGATCCAGGGTGCGAAGATGTTCGTGCACGGAACGTCATCGAAGGTTCCGCTGCAGGGCGGCGGCGTGAAGCAGACGCCGTGCTTCGCCTTGAGCAGGAAGACCGCCATCTGCTGGCGCAGCGTGGCCTGACCGACTCCGTAGTTGCCGCCGCCGACGCCGGCCGCCACCTGATTCGAAACCAGGGTGGTCACGAAGCCGTGGAACTGGTGCGCCTGGGGGACGTCCAGGAAGTCCGCGACCCAACCGCTGACCAGGGTGCCCACCGTGAGGTCCGGCGTCACGATGACGACGTCGTGCACCGTGCCGGGGGGGAGAGCCGGGCTCGAAAAGCTGATCGACGTGTCGCTCGGCACGGCCACACCGGTGGCGCCCGCGCCGCCGATCGTCACCGTCGCCGGGCCGGCCAGGTCGGTTCCCGATCCGGTGATGGCGGTCCCCCCGGCCGCGGGTCCCGACGGCGGTGTGATGGAGAAGAGGATTCGCTGCGAGAACTCGGAGGTGTTCCGCGTGCCCTCCGGGATCGTGGCCGTGGCCGAAATGCGCGTGCCGGCGTCGGTGGACGGGAGGCTGAAATCGAACAGCGCATTGCCGGCGCCGTCCGTGGTGACCTGCCGGACTCCGAGATACGTCTGGCCCTCGAGAAACTCCCGGGGAAAGCGGGCGCAGGGCGGGTTCGCGTAGAAATCGAGATCGAAGAGGGTGCTGGCCGTGCTGTGGAACTTGCCGGTCACCCGTGTGATCGATGACCCCTCCGTCGCGCCGGTTTCGTGCGTGACCGTCTTGACGATGGGGAAATTCTGGATGCCGTCGGACTCGTCGTCATTGGGCGTGGGGACGCCGCTGGAGTGGTACGCGATGCCGAGGAGCGTGTTGTCGTGGATGGAGTTGCCGCGGATGCTCACGTTCTGAGCTGCGGTCGACAGGAGCGCGCCATTGATCTCGGCGAACGCGATCGTGTTGCCGTCGCCCGCGTTGGGGCCTCCGATGGCGATGTCGGTCGAGGCGTTGAAGACGTTGAAGTTGCCGCCATTAGTCAACGGCAGGGTGCCCGTGGCGTCCGTTCCGATCTTGTTGCCGAGGATCGAGATCTGGGAAGCGGGGCCGGTCGACAGGTTGAACGCGCCGTCATTGCCCGAGATGAGATTTCCCTGGCCGAGCGACGAGCCGCCGATCGTGATTTGTGACGCGCCCCCGAGGCGGATGCCGTCGTCCTGTTCGGTCACCGCCGCCGTGCCCTGGGCGTTCGTCCCGATGTAGTTGCCGAGGATGGCGATGCCGAAGGCGTTCTCGACGGAGATATTGCCGATGGCGTGGCCGGAGATCACGTTGCGGTCCTGGGGATCGGACCCACCGATCGTGATGACGCCGCCTGCGGCCACCGGCTGGATGTTGCGTCCGACGGAGTCGATGCCGACCACAATGCCGTAGTCCTG
>Ga0070672_100000824_pt1 | contig 18534 bp, 14 predicted proteins | sample KBSM13metaG_FD_66151 | JGI IMG/M metagenome (GOLD analysis project Ga0070672, IMG submission 66151) | Miscanthus rhizosphere microbial communities from Kellogg Biological Station, Michigan, USA - KBS M1-3 metaG | ecosystem: Host-associated > Plants > Roots > Rhizosphere > Soil ... | reverse complement strand
GCCGCGTCCTGCTCGGCCGTGCGCCGGCTCGTTCCGTTGCCGCGCGCCACGAGCGAGAGCTCGGGTATGCGGCACTCGACCACGAATTGCTGCGCGTGCGCCTCGCCCGTCGTTGCAATGATCACGTATTCGGGCACCGCGAGCCTTCGGGACTGCAGCCATTCCTGCAACAGCGTCTTCGGGTCCTTGCCGAGCATCGACGGATCAGCGTCCCGCAGGATATCCGCATAGACCGCGTCAATCGTGGTGCGCGCCGCCTCGAATCCGGCGTCGAGGAACACCGCGCCGAACACCGCTTCCATCGCATCGGCGAGGATCGAAGGCCGGCGCGCGCCGCCGCTGCGCAATTCGCCTTCGCCGAGTCGAATGGCGGCGCCCAGGCCGAGGCGCCGCGCGACCTCCGATAGCGTGTCCCGATTGACGAGGTGCGCGCGCGCGCGGGACAGGTCGCCCTCGGGCAGCGCGGGAAAGCGCTCGTAGAGCGTCAACGCGACGACGCAGTTCAGGACGGCGTCGCCGACGAACTCGAGCCTTTCGTTGTGCGGGACGCCGAAGCTGCGGTGGGTAAGGGCCTGGCGCAGCAGGCTCGGATCGCTGAAGGCGTGATCGATTGCGATCGGCGCTGGTTCGGTCGAGCGGTCGGGATTGTGAGCCAAGTTGCGACGAAATGACGAAGCTGGGACGGCAACGCTACCGGGCCCGCGGAAGCGCCCGGGCTCGCAGCGCTGCCTACAGCGCCTGAAGCGAGTGTCTAGCCTCGCGTCGAGCGCGCCTCGAACTCGAGCAGGATGCTTGCGTTGCCGATCATGTGCAGGACCTTCTGCCATGACAGCGTGGCGACGATCTGGTTGCCTTCACGCCCGACGAGCACATCGGATGACCGGACGGAATCGACGTAATCCGCGGACAGGCGCCGGTCCATCGCTCGGCGGATATCGGAAATGGTCGGGTTCGGCACCTCGCTCAACGTCTGGTCGAGGGCCTTCTGCACCGTGAAGAATTCGATGTACGAGGGGCCGACCCGGAAAGCGACCAGCGCGAAGATGATGATGACGATTGTCGTGAACAGGAAGCCTGTCATCGACAGCCCACGCTGGTTGCCCGCCATGCTGCCCCTCCACGTCACATCATTAGCGAATTCCGCTCCCGACGCGCTTGAACGCGAACGATGCGATGTCGTCCCAATTGAACCAGATGAAGAATGCACGGCCGCGGACGTGATCGTCCGGGACGAATCCCCAATAGCGGCTGTCGTCGCTGTTGTCGCGGTTGTCACCCATCATGAAGTAGTGACCCGACGGCACCCGGCATTTGAAGCCGCGCTCATTGTAGTCGCAATTTTCGCGCCCGGAGAACGGACGAACGTTGGAGGGATACACGGGCTGCGCCTGCACGTTGATGCCGATCGTGTGCGCGCGCGCAGCGTCGCCGTCCGTGCGCTCGATGTACCGGTCGAGCGTTTCGAAACGCAGGCCTTCGAGATAACTGTAAGTCCCGTTCGGATCCTGGGGCCACGGCGTGCCGTTCACGGTCAGGCGCTTGTCGCGGTACTCGACCACGTCCCCCGCAACGCCGACGACCCGCTTGATGAAATCCTGCGAAGGATTGAGCGGGTACCGGAACACGACGACGTCGCCTCGCTTGGGGTCGGCGATGGGAACGATCTTCTGCTCGATGATCGGCAGTCGTATGCCGTAGACGAACTTGTTCACGAGAATGAAGTCGCCCACCTCGAGCGTCGGACGCATCGAGGAGGACGGGATCTTGAAGGGCTCCGCGAGGAACGATCGCAGGAGGAAGACGACGAGGAGGACCGGGAAGAACGATTTGGAATACTCGACCCACACGGGGTCGCGTGCGCCTTCGCCGCGAGCGCGCGCGAAGAACATCCTGTCCAGGAGCCAAACGACGCCCGTCACGGCCGTCAGAACGAACAGGATCAGGGCAAAGTTCATCGAGAATCAGGCCGGAAAGGGGTGATACGAAAGCGCAGCCGGGGACGCGGGGGCGCGCATTGTCGCACGACGGTATGCGCCGTCGGGCTTGGGGTTCTGCCGCGGCGCGGCGCGCGCGGGCGTCCACGACGCCGGGATGTCACTTCTCGCCGACTTGCAGGATCGCCAGGAACGCCTCCTGGGGAATCTCGACGCTGCCGACCGATTTCATCCGCTTCTTGCCGGCCTTCTGCTTCTCGAGCAGCTTCTTCTTGCGCGTGATGTCGCCGCCGTAGCACTTCGCGAGGACGTTCTTGCGCATCGCCTTGATCGTCTCGCGCGAGATGATTTGCGCGCCAATCGCTGCCTGGACCGCGACGTCGAACATCTGGCGCGGGATCAGCGAGCGCATCTTCGAGACGACCTCGCGGCCGCGATAGATGGCGACCGAGCGATGCACCATCACCGACAGCGCATCGACGCGCTCGCCATTGATCAGGATGTCGAGCTTGACGACGTCGGCTGCGCGGAACTCCTTGAAGTCGTAGTCGAGCGATGCATAGCCGCGGGAGACCGACTTCAGCCGGTCGAAGAAGTCCATCACGACCTCCGCCATCGGCAATTCGTAGGTCAGCAGCACCTGTCGCCCGACGTACTGCATGTTCTTCTGCGTGCCGCGCCGCTCCGTGCAGAGCGTCAGAACGGGCCCGACATACTCCTGCGGCATGAGGATCGTGGCGGTGATGATCGGCTCGCGAATCTCCTCCACGCGCGAGAGATCGGGAAGCTTCGAAGGATTCTCGATCTCCGTGACGGTCCCATCGCGCGTCACGACCTGGTATACGACGGTCGGCGCCGTCGTGATGAGGTCCATGTCGTATTCGCGCTCGAGACGCTCCTGCACGATGTCCATGTGCAGAAGGCCGAGGAACCCGCACCGGAAACCGAAGCCAAGCGCCTGCGACACCTCGGGCTCGTAATGCAGCGACGCGTCGTTCAGCTTGAGCTTGTCGAGTGCGTTGCGGAGCGCTTCGTATTGATTCGATTCGACCGGATAGAGTCCGGCGAAAACCTGCGGCTTCACCTGCTTGAACCCGGGCAGCGCCGAAGTCGCGGGTCGCGCAACGGACGTCAGCGTGTCGCCCACCTGCGCCGCCTTGAGCTCCTTGATGCCGGCCGTGATGAAGCCGACCTCCCCTGCCGACAACGAGTCGCGCAGCGCAGAGCGCGGTGTGAACACGCCGACCTGCTCGCATTGATAGGTCGCGCCGGTTGCCATCAACAGGATGCGTTCGCGCGGCTTCAGCGTTCCCTGCATCACGCGGACGAGCATGACGACGCCGACGTAGTTGTCGAACCATGCGTCGATCAGCAGCGCCTGCAGCGGTGCATCGGCATCGCCTCGCGGCGGCGGCACGCGCGCAATCACCGCTTCGAGGATGTCGTCGACCCCCTCCCCCGTCTTCGCGCTGGCCCGGATTGCATCGTCGGCGTCGATGCCGATGATGTCCTCGATCTCCTCGATCACGCGCGCGGGGTCGGCGGAGGGAAGATCGATCTTGTTCAGCACCGGAACCACTTCGACGCCCTGCTCGATGGCCGTATAGCAGTTGGCAACGGTCTGCGCCTCGACGCCTTGCGAAGCGTCGACGACGAGCAACGCGCCTTCGCACGCCGCGAGCGACCGCGACACTTCGTACGCGAAATCGACGTGTCCGGGCGTATCGATCAGGTTCAGCCGATACGTTTCACCGTTCCGCGCCTGGTAGCTCAGCGCCGCCGTCTGCGCCTTGATCGTGATGCCGCGCTCCCGCTCCAGGTCCATGGAGTCGAGGACCTGCGCTTCCATCTCACGCTCGGCGAGGCCGCCGCAGCGCTGGATGAACCGATCCGCGAGCGTACTTTTGCCGTGGTCGATATGAGCGATGATCGAGAAGTTGCGGATGTTCTGCATCAAAAAGCCAAAGGGCACCGGGGTCGAGCGGTGCCCTTGAAGCGTGTCCGGTTCGTGTCAGGCCGGGTGCGCGCCGCGGGGTGCGGCACGCATAGGATATTGAATTTTAGCGGAAAGAAGGCACGAGCGCACGCCTACGAGCGTCCTGCGAGCGCCTTCGTCACGCGTGTTGCATCCAGGTGGAAATGGCAAAGCTCGGCGCCGTCGATTGCACCGATCAGAAGCACTGGCACGCGCTCGCCGAAGCGTTCCTCGAGCCCCGGCTCGGCGTCGACGTCGATCTCCGTGACAGTTGCGCCGGCCGCCTTGGCGAGAGGAGCGAGCGCCGCCCGCATGTCATCGCACAGATGACAATACGCGCGGACGAGGAGCGTGAGTTCGGTCACGCGCCCAGACCTTCTATTCTCCGTTCCCGAGCTTCAGCGTCGTGTAGAACGAGTTGTCGCCGCGCCGCACCTGCAGCGTCACCGAAGCGCCCTTGTCCAGCTTGCTCAGCGTGTCGTTCACCTGCGCGGCAGAAGTCGCCGGGACCGGCGTGCCCCGCTGGATGATCGCAAGAATGACATCGCCCGGCTGCACATTGCCGCGCACGACGCCCACGACGTCCTCGATCAGCACGCCACCGGTCTTGAGGTCGAGCTCCTTCCTCTGCTCGTCCGTCAAGTCGGACAGCACGAGACCCATCCGGTTGGGCTTGGCCTTCTCCTTCGGCGCGGGTGTGCCGCGACGCGGCTGGGCGGAGGCCACGTCTTCCTTCATCTCGGCGACCGTCACCTGGATGTCCTTCTGCGCACCCTTGCGCCAGACCGTCAACGTGATCTTCGTTCCCGGGCGGATCGCCGTGATGATGCGCGGAAGATCGTTGGACGAGCGCACGTCGCGACCGTCGACCTTCAGGATGATGTCGCCCGTCTCGACGCCCGCTTTCGCCGAGGGTCCGTCCTTCTCGACGCCGTTGACGAGCGCGCCGCTCGCCTGCTTCAGTCCGAACGCCTCCGCCGATTCCTTGGTCAGTTCCTGGATCTGCACGCCGATCCGCCCGCGGGTGACGCGGCCCTTCTCGCGCAGCTGATTTACGGCATTCATCGCGATGTCGATCGGCACCGCGAATGCGAGGCCCATGTAGCCGCCGGTACGCGAGTAGATCAGCGAATTGATGCCGACGACCTCGCCCTTCATGTTGAAGAGCGGACCGCCCGAGTTGCCGGGATTGATCGCGACGTCGGTCTGGATGAACGGGACCAGGTTCTCCTGCGGCAGATCGCGCCCCTTGGCACTCACGATGCCCGCGGTCATCGTGTTCTCGAGACCGAAAGGCTTGCCGATCGCGACGACCCATTCGCCGACTTTCAGCTTTTCCGGATCGCCGATGACCACGCGCGGCAGATCCTTGGCGTCGATCTTGAGCAGCGCGACGTCCGTGCGCTTGTCGGTGCCGACGACCTTCGCCACGAACTCGCGCTTGTCGGTCAAGCGCACCGTGACCTCGGTCGATTCGTCGACGACGTGAGCGTTGGTGACGATATATCCATCCGACGAGAAGATGAAGCCGGATCCGGTCGATTGCGTCTCGAACTCGCGTTGCTGTCCCCCGGGTCCGCCTGGACCGTTGCGCGGAATCTGTCCGAAGCGACGGAAGAACTCGTAGAACGGATCATCTTCCGAAATATCGGGGAAGCGCTGGCGCTTCGCCTTCTGCGTCACATCGATCGAAACCACCGCGGGTCCCTGTTTCTCGTAGAGCTCGGTGAAATCGGGCAACAGGCCGGGGCGCCCCTGGGCGGTTGCGGGCAAGGGCGCGGCAAGCGTGCAGAGCGCGACGGCAACTGCAGCGCAGGCAGCCGTGATGGAGTTTCGGGGCGAGAACATGATGTGCCTCTTGTTTGAGCGTAGGGCGACTCGAAAGTGGGTCGCTTAGCGGTGCGTAATCGAATGGGCGATCTGGCGCACCGTCGCGCCGGGTGTTTCTCCCATGACCGTGATCAGGTGATCGTCCTGCTTGACGCTGTAGACGTTCAAACCGCCCTTCTGCAGAAAACCGGCCGGTGCCGACGCCGCAACCAGCGGTTCGACGAAGACGCTCACGGAAACGAGACCGTCGGAGAATACGATATGCGCAACGCGCTCGCGACGCCCGCGAAGCTTGCGCCAGCCTTCCATGATCTTCTCGAATCCCGGCGGCACGCGGGCGACGATCCAGCCCGTGTCCTCCGGTACGACGTCACCCGAGACGTTTTCGAGGACTTGCCAGTCGCGCGGAACGACGGGCCACGAGGGCTCGACCATCGCATGGTCGAGGCGAGCGTTCATCGTGAGGTCGGAGAACGCGAATTGCTCGACGGCCTCGCCGCGCTCGTTCAGCACGCGGGCCTTCAGCAGGAGTCCCGTCGCGCCGTCGGACCAGAAGCGATGGCCGTAGCGCAAGCCGTCCTTCGGCTCGAACACCACCACCTGGACGGGACGCCCGCCGACGCGATCGTCTCCCACCACCCGAAAGTCGTAGTAACGCGCCAGCGATTGCTGCTGCTCGGCGGAAAGCGAGGGGAAGACATTCCTGAAGGTGCCCGGCTCGACGCGCACGAGCTTCGCGTCGGGGTAATAGCAGCGGACCTCCCCCTGCGTGCGCACGACCTCCCGCGCCGGGCCGTCGAGGTTCACGACCTTCGCGAACTCGCGGCCGTCGTCATTCATGTGCGTGATGCGGGACGATTCCACCCGTGGGCCGATCTGGTAGATGATCGTTCCGACGTAGTTGAGCTGCCGTGCCGCCTGCGACGCGCGGGTGAGCCACGCCAGCGCATCGCTCGCGCTCGCGGACGATGCCACGAGCGCGAGAACAAATACGGCCGGAGCAACCCGGCCGGCCATCATTGCATTTCCAAGTGCGCGCTGCATCGGCAAGCCGTCCGGTTGGAACGATTACTCCGCAATCGCGGGTCGGAGCGGACTTGTCGCTGCAACGTCGCGCATATAGGGACCAACGCCTTGCAGCGCGTTCGCAGGAGCATATTCCTGATGTGCGAGCAGGTAGTCGGGTGGCACTGTCAGCGGGCGGATCTGTGCGCTGCGTGCCGTTCCCGGGGTGCCCGCTTGCGCCAGTTCCTGGGGCGCGTCGAGCAGCGAGTAGGCAGTCCAGCCGACTACGCTCACGGCGGCAATCGACGCGGCCGCCGCCCATGCCCACGTCGCCATCCGCGAGACCTGCGGACGCGACGGCACGTGCAGGCGCGGCGCCAACACCGTGGGCTCGCTTGCGAGTTGCCGCGCTACGGCAGGACCGACGCTCCGCGTCACCGCGGTCTCGCCGCGCAGCGCATCGCCTATCGTGTGATAGCAGCTCCAGGTCGCCATCGCCGGCTCGCCTTTCAACAGCGAAAAGAGCTGGTCCATCTCGGAGGCGTCGACCTCGCCGTCCATCAGCCGCGAAATTTGCTCGTTCATCACCATCTCCGGTTCTCATCAGTGCCGAGCAGCGGCCGCAGTTCGGCCGCGATCGACTCGCGCGCGCGAAAAATGCGCGATCGCACGGTGCCGATCGGACAATTCATCACGCTCGCAATTTCCTCGTAACTCAACCCTTCGATCTCGCGCAGCGTGATCGCCGTGCGGAGGTCGTCCGGCAGCTGTTCCATGGCGCGATTGACCGTCGCCGCAATCTGCTTGCCAAGCAACTCGGCTTCAGGCGTCGCGGAGTCGCGCAGCTGCTCCGCGTCTTCGAAGGTTTCGGCGTCCTCGTGATCGAAGCCGGTGGATGTCGGCGCTCGCCTTCCCATGGCGACGAGGTAGTTCTTCGCGGTATTGATCGCGATCCTGTACAGCCATGTGTAGAACGCGCTGTCACCCCTGAAGCTCGGCAGCGCGCGATACGCCTTGATAAAAGCCTCCTGCGTCACATCCTCGACCTCGGCCGGGTCGCGCACGAGCCGCGACAGGAGCCGTCCCAGCTTGCGCTGGTACTTCGCCACCAAAAGCTCGAACGCACGCTTGTCGCCCTGTTGCGCTCGCAGCACGAGCTGCTGATCGACTTCGCGATCACCCATCAAGCGGGCAGTCCCTGATTCATGTCGTTGTTATGCCCGCCGAACGGAGGGCGCGGCTGCCGACAGAGCCATCGGACGCCTGCGAGGGCGTCGATATTGGCGCGTGGCGCACACTTGCAGCAACAGACCATCGGGGACGTGCCAAGTTCAGCTTTCCCCAGAGAGAAAGTGCGCGCTTTGACTGGCATCAAACGGGCGCAGGACCAACGCCGGGCGCACTTCGCCCGTTTCGATCCCGCGGTAGTTCCGCACGGTGCGCGCGGCCCACGGCGCAAGGACCTGCCGGGCGGGGCGATCGACCAGGCCGAGCGCGTCCAGCGCCGCCACGATTGCGGGGTACAGGCCGCGCTTCTGTCCGTCGCTGACCTTGATCGCGATGCCGAGACCCTGGCTGCGGATGCCGATCGCCTGCACGCCCTCGGCGCCGATCTTCGTCACCCAATCACCCCGCCCTGCGCGCATCAACGCGAGGTCGCTGCGATGCTCGCCCGACACCATCTCGGGAAGCGCCGTCATGGCATCGGCGAGCGCTTTCGGCGCCCTGCCGTATTCGGCGTGGACATCGCTTGCAGCAAGCCGGGCGAACGCAGTGGCGAGCGACGCGAGGGGAATCGCGTAGTTCGGTGCCGAGCAGCCGTCGATCCCGGACACGAGCCGTGATTCGGCGACGCCGGTAAACACGGACACCGCGCGCCGGATCGCTTGCTGAAGCGGATGGTCGTACGCGAGGTAGTCCGCCTTCGAGTCGCCGTGCTGATCGCACCAGGCGAGCATCCCGGAATGCTTGCCGGAGCAATTGTGCTGCAGCGGCGAATACGGCGGCGGCGGCGGAATCTCGCCCCGGGCGTCGTAGAAGCCCGGCGCATGGGTGCCGCATTGCAGGTCCAAGGCTTTGCAATGTGCGCGCTCGAGCATGTCGGCCACCGCGGCGACGTGCGGCGGCTCGCCCGAATGACTCGCGCACATCAGGGCGACCTGGGCCTGCGAATAGCCGAAATGCTCGACGCCTCCGCCCGCCGTGAAGGGCAGCGCCTGCAGCGGCTTCAGCGCGCTTCGCGTGAAGGTGAGCGTGTAGGGGTCACCTGCGGCATACAGGATCCGGCCGTCGCGGTCGACGACCGCAACGGACCCGAAATGGACGCTCTCGACGACACCCCCGCGCGTGACCTCCGAGAGGGGCACGGGCGTCAGTGCGGCGTTGGCCGGAGCTATCAAGGCGAGCGGCGAGCAAAACCGCCATTATCGCCGATGCGCCTTTCCGGCGGCCGCCTGAAGACTCCACACCATGCGAAGGCGAGGTCGACGCGGCGCGTGCGTCCGCGCGCCGGGAAGCGCGAATGCCGTTCGCTTCAGGACGATCGTGGTGCGAGCGCGCTGCGAATCTGCTCGAGCGCCGAAGGATCCTCGATGGTCGTCAGGTCGCCGGGATCACGCGCCTCCGCGAGTGCCTGGATCGAGCGCCGAAGGAGCTTGCCGGAGCGCGTCTTCGGAAGCAGCGTGACGAAATGCACGGTCGACGGGCGCGCGATGGCACCGAGCTCCCGGTCGACCGTCTGCAGCACTTCCTTGCGGAAAATCTCCGCCTGCGCCGCATCCGCCACACGCGATGCGTCCTTCACCACGGCGAACGCGAGCGGGACCTGTCCCTTCAACTCGTCGTGAACCCCCACGACCGCCACCTCGGCGATTCCCGGATGCGCCTGCACCGCTTCCTCGATTTCACGCGTCCCGATCCGATGTCCGGCGACGTTGATGACGTCATCCGTGCGCCCGAGCACGAAGTAGTACCCGTCGCCGTCGCGCATCGCCCAATCGAACGTCGAATAGAGTTGGCGACCGGGGATCGTCGAGAAGTACGTCGACACGAAGCGGTCGTCGTCGCCCCACACGGTGGTCATGCAGCCCGGCGGCAGTGGCGGCGCGATCGTCAGCACGCCTTTCTCGCCGACGCCGACGTCGCGGCCGGTCGCGCCATCCACCAGCTTGACGTCGTAGCCGTAGACGGGAAACGACGGCGAGCCGAACTTGCGCGGCGTCTCCTCCACGCCAAGCTGCGCGGCGAGGATCGGCCAGCCGGACTCGGTCTGCCAATAGTTGTCGACGATGGCGACGCCGAGCGCCTCGGTCGCCCAGCGTGCCGTGGGCTCGTCGAGCGGCTCGCCCGCGAGAAACAGGTAACGCAGTGACGACAGGTCGTACCGGCGCATGAACGACACGTCCTGCTTCTTCAGCACCCGCGTTGCGGTCGGCGAGCTGAACATCGTCTTGACCTGGTGCGCTTCGACGATCTTCCACCAGATGCCGGCATCGGGACGAATCGGCAGTCCTTCGTAGAGAATCGTCGGCGATCCGTTGATCAGCGGGCCATAGACGATGTACGAATGGCCGACGACCCAGCCGATGTCGCTCGTGCAGAACATCGTCTCACCAGGCGCAAGACAGAAGATCCGGCGCATCGACGACGCAAGCGCGACCGCGTAGCCGCCGGTGTCGCGCTGGACGCCTTTGGGGCGGCCGGTCGTGCCGGATGTATAAAGGATGTACGACGGGTCCGAGGACTCGAGCCACTCGCACGCAACGCGCGCACCTGCGTGGTCGGCCCGCAGCGACGCGTAGTCGAGATCGCGTTCGCGCTGCATCGTGAGCGCCGGGTCCAATTTGCGATTGACGAGAATCACGCGTCGCGGGGGATGACGCGCGATGCGCAGCGCTTCGTCCACGAGCGGCTTGTATGCGACCACCTTGCCGCTGCGCATGCCCGCATCGGCCGTGATCATCAAGGCCGGCTTCGCATCGTCGATCCGCGTTGCAAGGCTTGCGGCCGCAAAGCCGCCGAACACGACGGAATGGATCGCGCCGATCCGCGCGCACGCGAGCATCGCGAACACGGCTTCCGCGATCATCGGCATGTAGATCAGCACACGGTCGCCGCGGCCGACGCCGTTGGCCTTCAGCATCGCGGCCATGACGTTCACTTCGTCGTGAAGTTCGGCGTACGTATACCGCGCCTGTTCGTCGGTCTCCGTCGAGATGTAGATCAGCGCGGCCTGGTCGGCACGCGCGGCAAGATGCCGGTCGACCGCGTTGTGGCAGAGATTCGTCCGACCGCCGACGAACCACCTGGCGAACGGCGGACGCGAATAATCGAGCACCTGCCCGAATGGCGTGTGCCAGTCGACGAGGCGCGCCTCCTCGCGCCAGAAGCCTTCGCGGTCGGCGAGCGAGCGGTCGTGGAATTCGCGGTAGGTCTTCATCGCAGAGATCAGCGGATGCTTGATCCGAAGCGCCGGGCTTCAGCCGGCAGAGCTTCCATGATGGCCTGCGGAAGCCGCCCGCGGCAATCCTCGTCGACGCTCATATCCTGATCTCGATCAATACTCGGCGCGGAGGACCCCCTTCCGAGCGTTGCTTGCGTTTACGGATGGCTGTCCGCGGCCACGCGCACCACCGTGCGCCCGCGCGCCATGCCCTTCAGGTATGCGTCGAAGTGCGTGGGCAACTCATCGAAGTCGATCGTTCGGACTTCGTCATGGACGCGATCGGGGCGCCAGTCGACGGCGAGCTTGTTCCACAACGTCTGCCGCAGCGACATGGGACAATTCGCGCTGTCGGTCCCGAGCAGATGGACGCCGCGCAGGATGAACGGGGCAACGGTCGTGTTGAGCTTGATGTCGGCCGCAAGCCCGACGGCTGCGACGGTACCGCCGATCTTCGACGTTGCAAGGAGCCAGGCGAGGACATCGCCCCCGAGGTTGTCCACCGCCCCCGCCCACGTCGCCTTTTCCAGCGGCCGGATGTTGGAAAGCTCCAACGACGTGCGCAGCATCACGTCGCGCGCGCCGATGCGCCGCAGGTAGTCGGACTCGCGCGCCTTGGCTGTGATCGCCACGACATCGTAGCCCTGCTTCGCGAGGATCTCGATCGCCACCGAACCGACGCCGCCGGTGGCGCCCGTCACCGCGATCGGACCGGCGGCCGGCGTAAGCCCGTTGTGCTGCATCAGGTGAATCGCGAGCGCCGCGGTGAAGCCCGCGGTGCCGAGTGTCATCGCATCGAACGCCGTCATGCTCTCGGGCCGGCGAACGATCCAGTCCCCGGGGACGCGCACGTACTCGGAGTAGCCGCCGTCGTGCGACACGCCGAGGTCGTAGCCGGTCACGATGACCTTGTCGCCGCGCTTCCAGCGGGGATCCTTGCTCGACTCGACGGTGCCCGCCATGTCGATTCCCGCGACGGTCGGGAACTTGCGCATGATCTTGCCGGCGCCGCCATAGGAGAGCGCATCCTTGTAGTTGATCGTCGAGTACTTCGTGCGGATGACGACGTCGCCGGCATCGAGCTCGTCGAGCGACATGTCGACGAAACGGCTCGACACCACCTTGTCCTGCTCGAACGTGCGGTACGCCTTGAATGTCTGCACCGGTGTCTCCTTGATGGCGGAAAAGTTCTGTGATTACGGCGGGGGATCTCCGCCGCTGGCGTGCGGAAGCGCCATGTAGTCGCGCGTGCGCATCTCGGTCAGCCGGCTGACCGTGCGCGAGAATTCACGTGCGTTCGGCCCTTCCGGGTAGAGGCCGGCGGCCGGCGCGGCTGCTGAAGCGACGAGCTTCACGCGATGATCGTACAGGATGTCGACGAGCCAGGTGAAGCGACGGGCGGCATCGGCGCGGTCGAGGGTCAGGCGGGGGATGTCGGACAGGAAGACAACCGCGAACCGGCGAGCGAGCTCCAGATAATCGCGCTGCGAGCGGGGTCCGTCGCACAGTGCCGCAAAGTCGAACCAGATCATGCTCCCCGCGCGTCGCCGCGCCGCAATCGTCCGTCCCTGGATCGTCACCTGCGTCGCCTCGTTCGGACCGCTGCGCATCGCTTCGAATGCCTGTGCCATCGCGGCGTCGGCTGCGCCGCCGGCCGGCACATAGAAAGTTTCCACGTGCTCGAGCGTGCGCAACCGATAATCGACGCCCGCGTCCACCTCGACCACGTCCAGCCAGTGCTTGATCAGCGCAATGGCGGGCAGGAAACGCTCACGGAGCAGGCCGTCGGGCCACAGGCCGTCGGGCGGGTAATTGGACGTCATCACCAGCACGACGCCGTTCTCGAACAGTCCACCGAGCAGGCGTCCGAGAATCATGGCGTCGGCGATGTCGCTGACGTGGAATTCGTCGAAGCAGACGAGCCGGTGCCGCCGTGCGATCTGCGCCGCGACCTGCAGGAGCGGATCGCTTTCTTCCTTCAGGGCCGCAAGCGACTCGTGCACGTCGCGCATGAACGCGTGGAAGTGCACGCGGGTCTTGCGCCGGATCGGAACCGTTGCGAAGAAGCTGTCCATCAGCAGCGTCTTGCCACGGCCGACGCCGCCCCACAGGTAGACGCCGCGTGGAATCTCCGGCGCAGCAAAGAGCCGCGTGAGCCTCGAGCTCCGCGCGCGCCGGAACTCGGCAAGCTCGTCGGAAAGCTGCTGCAGGCGATCGAGCGCCGCCATCTGCGCGTGATCGAGCGTTGCGCGGCGCTGATCGAGCAGCGGTTCGAGATAGGCGATGAGACCCCCGTGGCGGCGGGAGATCTGGCCCGGATCGTCGGCCCCGATCATGCCTGCGCGCGCCGGAGCCCCATTCGCGCGATACGCCTCAGAGATTGAGTGTTCTCTTGTCGACGGCGAGCGCCGCCTCGCGCGTGACCTCCGACAGCGTCGGATGCGCGTGGCAGATGCGCGCGATGTCCTCGCTCGATGCGCCGAACTCCATCGCGACCACGCCTTCGGCGATGAGCTCGCTCGCTTGCGGTCCGATGACGTGCATGCCGAGTATGCGATCGGTCTGCTCGGCCGCGAGCAGCTTGACGAAGCCCGTCGTATCGCCGAGCGCGCGCGCCCGGCCGTTCGCCGAAAACGGGAAACTGCCCGCACGATAGGCGGCGCCTTCCGCCTTCAGTTGCTGCTCCGTCTTGCCGACCCACGCGATTTCCGGCGACGTGTAGATGACCCAGGGAATCGTGTTGAAGTCCACGTGCGCGTGCTGACCCGCGATGCGCTCGGCAACGGCGACGCCCTCGTCCTCGGCCTTGTGCGCGAGCATCGGACCGCGCACGACGTCGCCGATGGCCCAGACGTTCGGCAGATTCGTCCGGCATTCGTCGTCGACAGCGATGAACCCGCGCGAATCCAGAGCAAGCCCGACGACCGCCGCGCCGAGGCCCGCCGTCGACGGCGCACGCCCGATGGACACGATCAGCCGGTCGAACGCCGCCGTTTGCGCCACGCCGCCTGCGTCGGTGTAGTCGACGGTCACCTCGTCGCTGCCCACGCGCACCGCACCGATTTTCACGCCGAGACGAATGGCGAAGCCCTGCTTCGTGAATGCACGAAGCGCCTCCTTGGCGACCGCCTGGTCGGCGGCGCCCAGAAATGCCGGGAGCGCCTCGAGAATCGTCACTTCCGCGCCGAGCCGGCGCCAGACGCTGCCCATCTCGAGGCCCACGACGCCCGCCCCGACCACGCCGAGGCGCTTCGGCACCTCCGTAAGCGCGAGTGCGCCGGCGTTATCGAGCACGCGCACGTTGTCGAATCCCGTGCCCGGCAGCGCTCGCGGGATCGACCCCGTAGCGATGATCACGTGCCGAGCGGTGATCGTCGCTGCACCCGGTCCTTCCACGGTGATGCGCCACCGGTCGCCGTCCCGGCCGGCGAACGCGCCGCGGCCATGAAAGAACGTGATCCGGTTCTTCTTGAACAGGTACGCGATGCCGTCGTTGTTCTGCGAGACGACGCTGTCCTTGCGCGCGAGCATCTTCCCGACGTCGATCGTCAGGCCGTCGACGCGGATGCCGTGATCGGCGAACGCATGGCCGGCATGCGCGAAGTTCTCGGACGACTGCAGCAACGCTTTCGACGGAATGCACCCGACGTTCGTGCACGTTCCACCAAGCGCCGGCTTCCCGCTGCCACGCGTCCAGTCGTCGATGCAGGCGGTCGCGAACCCCAGTTGCGCGGCGCGGATCGCAGCGATGTAGCCACCGGGGCCCGCGCCGATGACGGCGACGTCGAATTGCTGTTCCGCCATGGTGGTCAGCGAATTCCGGTCAGCGTGGGACGACGCACGGCCGCGCGATCACAAGTCGAGCAGGAGCCTGGCGGGATCCTCGAGCGCTTCCTTGATCGCGACGAGCGAAAGCACGGCCTCCCGTCCATCGATGATGCGGTGGTCGTACGACTGCGCGAGGAAGTTGATCGGGCGCACGACGATCTGCCCGTTCTCGACGACCGGCCGCTCGCGCGTCGCGTGCACGCCGAGAATCGCCGATTGCGGCGGATTGATGATCGGCGTCGACAGCATCGAGCCGAACACGCCGCCGTTGCTGATCGTATAGGTGCCGCCGGTCAATTCCTCGACGGTCAGCTTGCCCTCCTGTGCGCGCTTGCCGAAATCGGCGATCACTTTTTCGATGTCGGCGATCGAGAGCTGGTCGGCGTCGCGGATGATCGGCACCACGAGCCCCCGCGGGCTGCCGACGGCGATGCCGATGTCGTAGTAACCGTGGTACACGATGTCGTGGCCGTCGATCGACGCGTTCACGAGCGGAAATTTCTTGAGCGCGTGCACGGCCGCCTTCACGAAGAAGCCCATGAAGCCGAGCTTCACGCCGTGCTCCTTCTCGAAGCGGTCCTTGTAACGATTGCGCAGCTCGATCACCGGCTGCATGTTCACTTCATTGAATGTCGTGAGGATCGCCGCGGTCGATTGCGATTCGACGAGCCGCTCGGCGATCCGCGCGCGCAACCGCGACATCGGAACGCGCTGCTCCGGACGGGCACCGAGCGAGGTGGGCAGTCGAACCGGCGGTGCCTTGGCGGTCGACGGAATCGTCGCGGGCGCGCGCTGCGGCGCGCGCGCTTCGGTTGCCCCCGCCGTTTGGGATGCGGCAGTACGCCCGTCGGCTGCGGGTGCCGGTTGCGCCGACGCGGATGCGGACGCGCTGTCGCCACGCGCGCGGACCACTTCGGCGACATCGCCCTTCGTGATCCGCCCGCCCCGTCCCGTACCGCTGACGGAGGATGCTTCCACGCCTTCGTCCGCCATCATCTTGCGCGCGGCCGGCAGCGCCGTTGCGCCATCATCCGATTTCGCCGCCATCGTCGTGGGTGCAGGTCCCGCAGGCGCGGCCGTCGCAACGGTCGCCGGTGTCGCGGCGCGCGGGGCCGTGGCAGACGGCGCGCTGCTCGACGCCTCCGGCTGCGCGGTCGCCTTGCCATCGGTGTCGATCACCGCGATCACATCGTTGGACGTCACCGTCGAGCCGTCGGGCCGGGTGATTTCCGCAAGCACGCCGTCTCCGGGCGCGGGCAACTCGAGCACGACCTTGTCCGTCTCGATGTCGATCAGGTTCTCGTCGCGCTTCACGGCCTCGCCGGGCTTCTTGTGCCAGTTGACGAGCGTCGCTTCCGCGACCGATTCAGGCAACTGCGGGACCTTCACTTCGATTCTCATCGCGCAGCTCTCGTCACGAACGGGTGGGCACTCGCATCAACGCGCAATCACCATCTCGCCCGACCTCAACTTGTCTGCAAACGCGTCATCGATCAGCTGCTTCTGCTCCGCGTTGTGCTTGGCCGCGTAGCCGACCGCGGGCGAGGCCGACACCGGTCGTCCGGCATAGAAGAGCATCTTCCTCGCATCGAGATCGGAGCGCAGGTAGAAGTTGAGCCGGTACCACGCGCCCTGGTTCTGCGGCTCCTCCTGACACCAGACGATCTCCTTCGCCTTCGGATATTTCGCGACCTCCTGCTTGTACTCGTCGTGCGGAAACGGGTATTGCTGCTCGAGCCGGATCACGGCGATGTCGTCGATGCCGCGCTGGCGGCGGGACGCGAGGAGCTCGTAATACACCTTGCCCGAGCAAACGACCACACGCCGCACCTTTTTGGCATCGAGCTTGTCCACTTCGCCGATGACGTTGCGGAACGACCCGCTCGACAGCTCGTCGAGCGTCGACACCGCTTCCTTGTGGCGAAGCAGGCTCTTCGGCGTGATGACGATCAGCGGCTTGCGGAACGAGCGGATCATCTGTCGGCGAAGCAGATGGAACGTTTGCGCCGGAGTGGTCGGAACGACAACCTGCATGTTGTGCTGAGCGCACAGCTGGAGATAGCGCTCAGGCCGCGCCGAGGAATGCTCCGGACCCTGCCCTTCGTATCCATGCGGCAGGAACAGCACCAGATCGCATATCCGGCCCCACTTCACCTCGCCGGCGCTGATGAACTGGTCGATGACGACCTGCGCGCCATTGGCGAAATCCCCGAACTGCGCCTCCCAGATCACGAGCTGGTTGGGCTCCGACGTCGTATAGCCGTATTCGAAGCCAAGCACGGCGTTCTCGGTCAGCACCGAGTCGATGATCTCGAAGTCCGGCTGGCCCTCGCGCAGGTGCTGGAGCGGCACCCACGTGCCGGAATCCCATTTCTCGCGGTTCTGGTCGTGCAGCACCGAATGACGATGCGAGAACGTGCCACGACCGACGTCCTCGCCGGATATCCGCACGCCGTAGCTCTGGTCGAGCAGCGTCGCGTAGGCGAAGATTTCCCCCATTCCCCAGTCGATCGGCTGCTTGCCTTCGACCATCGCGCGCCGGTCGGCCATGATCTTCTCGACGCGCGGATGCAGCTTGAAGTCCGCCGGCACCGTTGTCGCCTTGATTCCGAGCTCCTTCAAGCGGGCCATCGGCACCGTGGTGTCCGCGGGATCGGTCCAGTGGCGGTTCTTGAATGGCGACCAGTCGATGATGAACGGCGGCTTGTAGTTCGCGAGCACCGTCGTGTTCGTGTGAAAGCCCTTGTCCATCGCCGCGCGGTACGTGGCGATCATCGCATCCGCCTCCTCGGCGGTGACGACGCCCTCGGCGATGAGCCGTTCCGCGTACAGCTTGCGCGTTCCGGGATGCTGGTTGATCTTCTTGTACATCAGCGGCTGCGTGATCATCGGCTCGTCGGCCTCGTTGTGGCCGAGGCGACGGAAGCAGACGAGGTCGATGAATACGTCCTTGTGGAATCGCTGGCGATAGTCGAACGCAAGCTCGGTGGCAAGGAGGCATGCTTCCGGATCGTCGCCGTTGACATGGAAGATCGGCGCTTCGACCATCTTAGCGACGTCCGTGCAATAGAGCGTGCCGCGGACGTCGCGCGGATCCGATGTCGTGAACCCGATCTGGTTGTTGATGACGACATGGATCGTGCCGCCCGTGTAGTAGCCGCGCGTCTGCGCCATGTTCAGGCACTCCTGCACGACGCCCTGCCCGGCGATGGCCGCATCGCCATGGATCAGCACGGGAAGCACCTGGTCGCCTCGCGCATCGCGACGGCGATGCTGGCGGGCGCGCACGCTGCCCTCGACGACCGGGTTGACGATCTCGAGATGCGACGGATTGAACGCGAGCGTGACGTGCACCGGTCCGCCGGGCGTCGAGATGTCCGAGGAGAAGCCCTGGTGATACTTGACGTCACCCGCGGGCAGTTCCTGCGGTGCCTTGCCCTCGAATTCCGAGAACAGGTCGCTCGGCATTTTCCCCAGCGTATTGACGAGCACGTTCAGGCGTCCGCGGTGCGCCATGCCGA
>Ga0070672_100000819_pt1 | contig 18581 bp, 10 predicted proteins | sample KBSM13metaG_FD_66151 | JGI IMG/M metagenome (GOLD analysis project Ga0070672, IMG submission 66151) | Miscanthus rhizosphere microbial communities from Kellogg Biological Station, Michigan, USA - KBS M1-3 metaG | ecosystem: Host-associated > Plants > Roots > Rhizosphere > Soil ... | reverse complement strand
GTGCGCGAGCAGCAGCCGCTCGCGTTGTTGCTCGTGGATGTCGACTGCTTCAAGGCGTTGAACGATGCCCGCGGCCACCTGCATGGCGACGAATGCCTGCGCGAGCTTGCCGCGTTGTGCAGCGGCGGCGTGCGCGACGGAGAGGACCTCGTGGCGCGCTACGGCGGCGAGGAGCTCGCGCTGCTGCTGCCGCGTTGCGACATCGACAGCGCGATGCGCATCGGCGAGCACCTGCGCGCGCTGGTCGAGGCGAAGGCGATGGCGCATCCGGACTCGACGGTCGCGCCGCACATCACGGTCAGCATCGGGATCAGCACGGTGCGGCCGAACGAAACGCTTTCCTCGCAGGCGTTGATCGCGGCATCGGACCGTGCCCTGTACGCGGCCAAGCAGCTTGGGCGCAATCGCGTGCTGGCGGGCACGGTGGCGGGCGCCTGACCCGCTCGATACACAGAAAACCGAAGCGAAGCCGAAAACATCAATAGAGTCGCGCGTCCCCGTCAGGCCGCGACTTGAAGCGCTTGTGGATCCACAGGTATTGCGACGGCGCTTCGCGCACCATGCGCTCGACTGCGTCGTTGACGCGAGCGGTATCGGCCACGACATCGTCGGTCGGGAAATCCGCGAGCGGCGCCTCGAGCCGGATCGAATAGCCGCCGTCCGCATTGCGCTTGTGAAAAAACGCGATCACGGCGGCGCCCGACAGGCGTGCCAGGTGGTGCGTCGCCGTGATCGTCGCGGCCGGCACGCCGAAGAACGGCACGAACACGCTGTCCTTGCCGCGCATGTCCTGGTCGGGCGCATACCACAGCGTGCCGCCGCCTTTCAGGTAGCGGACCGTGCGCCGGATGTCCTCCTTCGTGAACATCGCATCGGCGTAGCGCAGTCGCGCCCGCAGCACCGCGCGCTCGAAGACCGCGTCGTCCATGACGCGATACATGCCGGCGATGCGGATGCGTTGCGAGACCAGCCGCGCGCACAGTTCCAGGTGGGAAAAATGCGCGCCGACCAGCAGCACGCCGCGGCCGTCGCGGCGGCATGCCTCGAGATGCTCGAGTCCTTCGAACGTGCACGGTATTGCGGCAATGCGCCGCTCGGACGCGAACCAGGCCAGCGCGAACTCGACGAACATGAGGCCCAGGTCGCGCAGCGATGCGCGCAGAAGCGCGGCGCGAGCGGCGTCGTCGAGTGCGGGGAAACACAGTTCCAGGTTGCGCTGCGCGACATGGCGCCGCTCGCCGCGCAGCTGCCCGGTCAGCATTCCGAGTGCGCGGCCGAAGCCGAGCAGCGCGCGGTACGGCAACTGGCCGATCGCCCAGACGACGCCGACGGCGATCCATGACAGCCAATGGCGCGGATGCATCGGCCTCACCCGAAGTGGCGCATCTGCAACCACAGCTCGTTCCACGGCTGCCGCGGCTTGCGGCACACGTGGATGTCGCGGTGATCGCGGCTTTCCTCGTTGTCGACGCCATCGCGATTGACGACCGTCGTCGCGAGGCTGCAATCCTCGAACAACTCCGCGAGGCGTCGCGCGGAGTAGCCGACGACGATGACCTGCTGCGGCGGCGGCTCGCCGTAGCCGGCGAGCCAGTACGAGTTGACTGCGCTGATGACCGGCGGCAACGCGTAGCGATCGCGATACAGGTTCAGCGCGCCGGCTTCGCCGTAGTTTCCAGTCAGCACGCGCACACCGGGCTGCTCGTCGGCCGGCATCGCGCTGAACAGCGTCGAGACCGTCTGCGCGAGATTCGGCCAGCCGATCTGCTCGCGGAAATCGTCGTGTACTTTCGCCGAGATGTCCCACAGGCGCGAATGCAGCGGCGCGACCGGAACCATCAGGCTGCCCAGCGCGATTCCGCAGGCGAGCAGCAACACCCAGCTCGCGGCGGATGCGATCGTCGCGACGCCGCCGCGCAATCGTTCGAGTCCGCGTTGCCACATCGCGCCGCCCGCCGCGATCAGCACCGCATAGGCCGGCGCAAGATAGTAGGCGCGGCCGCGCAGGATCAGCAGCAACACGAACGTCGTGACGAACATCCAGCCGAGCAGGCGATAGCGGCGGCCGCGCGCATCGATCAGCAGGAAATACAGTCCGGCCAGCCACAGCGGGACCGTGACGGGATTGGCCGCGATCAGGAATTGATCCGTGATGAAGTTGTCGGCGCGGCCGATCCTGACGTCGCGCTCGTGAATGTGGCGGAGGAAATCCAGCGAGATGAAATCGTGCTGCCACTGCCACAGAAGGTTCGGCAGGAACAGCAGCGCGCAGATCGCGACGCCGAGCCAGAGCCAGCGATTCGCCAGCCATTTCCGCGCCGGCGTCAGCAGCGTGCCGACGCCGAGGCCGGCGACCCAGACGAGCACCGTGTACTTGGTCAGCAGCGACAGGCCGATCGCCGCGCCGATCGCGAGCCACCAGCGGGCATCCTGCGAATTCAGCAGCCGGACCGTGCAATAGCCGATAGCGACCCAGCCGAGATAGTCGAACGCGACGTACTGGAACAGCGAACTGCCCATCAGCGCGATCGGCGCGAATGCCGCGACGGCGGCGACGAAAAGCTGGGTCCCGCGCGATGCGCCGAACTCGCGCGCCATCAGCGCGGTCAGGATCATTGCCGCGGCGAACGCGACGGCGGCAAACAGGCGAAATCCGGCCAGCGACGTTCCAAACAGCGCGAGCGCGAGATGACCGATCGCGGGCGTCAGCGGCGGATAGGCGACGTAACCCCAGGCGAGGTGGCGCGCGTCGTCGAGCGTTGCGAGTTCGTCGCGGTGGAATCCGTAATTGCCGTTGAACGCGCTGTGCACGGCCACGACGACGAGCGCAAGCGCGATCAGCAGCGCGGTGGCGCCGCGATCCGCCGAAACCGTCCGCGCCAGGATCTTCGTCTCGAATGCGGTCATGCGCGCTGCGGACTCCATGGACGAAGCAGACGGCGCCGGCGGATCTGCCGTGCGCGAGCGAAAAATGGTAACAGATCGTCGCGTTGCGCCGTGTCGGAGCCGGCCGGTCGCGCCGGCGCTGCCGCTATACTGCGCGGCGTATGTTCGACCTGATGCCGCTGCGGCGATTCGTCTACACGCTCACGATGTACCTGCTGACGCCGGTGATCCTGTACCGGCTGGCGGTGCGCGGGCTGCGCTATCGCGAATACTTCGGGCGCTGGCGCGAACGCTTCGGCTTCTTCCCCGATCCGCACATTCGCGACAGCATCTGGGTGCACGCGGTGTCGATGGGAGAGGTCAATGCCGCGATGCCGCTGATCGACGCGCTCATGCGCCGCTACGAGGACACGCCGTTCGTGATCACGACGGTGACGCCGACCGGCGCCGAACGCGTGCGCCGGGTCTGGGGCGATCGCGTGTTCAACACATACCTGCCGTATGACCTGCCCGCATCGATCGGGCGCTTTCTCGACCGCGTGCGGCCGCGCGTCGCGGTCGTCATGGAAACCGAGATCTGGCCGAACCTGTTCTTCGGCTGCCAGGCCCGCGGCATCCCGGTCATCGTCGCGAACGGCCGCCTGTCGGAGAAGAGCCTGCGCGGCTATGGGCCGATCCGGCCGATCGCGCGCAGCGCGCTCGCGAGCGCAAGTTACGTCGCGGCGCAATCGGTCACCGATGCCGCGCGCCTGCACGATCTGGGCGCCGACCCGGACCGGCTCGGCATCGTCGGCAACCTGAAGTACGACATGGCGGTGCCGCCGCAGCTGCACGAGGAAGCGCAGGCGATGCGCAGGTCGTGGGGCGTGCAGCGGCCCGTGTGGATCGCGGCGAGCACGCACGACGGCGAGGAGATGCCGGTGCTCAAGGCGCACGCCGAAGTGCTGCGCCGGTTTCCCGATGCGTTGCTGCTGCTGGCGCCGCGTCACCCGGAACGGTTCAAGCCGGTCGTGCTTGCCTGCCGCAGTTTCGGCTTCGTCGCGCGCACGCGCAGCGAAGACGAAGGTGCGCGCGAGGATACGCAATGTTTCGTCGTCGATACGCTGGGCGAGTTGCTGCGCTTCTACGCGGCGGCCGACGTCGCGTTCGTCGGCGGCAGCCTCGTGCCGATCGGCGGCCACAACGTGCTCGAGCCGGCAGCGTTGTCCGTGCCGGTCATCGTCGGCCCGAAGATGTTCAACTTCGTCGAAATCACGGCGAGCCTGATCGAGGCCGGCGCGGCGCTGCAGATCATGGACAGCGACGAACTCGGCGCCGTCGTGACGCGTCTGCTCGCCGATCCCGCCCAGCGCGAGACGATCGGCCGCGCCGGGCGCGCGGCGTTCGAGCGCGAACAGGGCGGCGTGCTGCGCACGCTCGGCATCATCGAGCGCGTGCTCGATGGCGAAGGAAAGGTTTGAGGGGCGGCTCAGCGCCTCCGACCAATCACTCCAGCAACGCGTTCACCGCCTCGAGATCGCTCGCGCCGATCGTGCCGGCCGACTGCTTGAGGTTCAACCCGCTCAGCACGAACTGATGGCGTGCCTGCGAGTACGCGCTCTGCGCCTGGAACAGCGTCTGCTGGGCCAGCAGCACGTCGACGATCGTGCGCGTGCCGACTTCGAAGCCGGCCTGCGTCGCATCGAGCGAACTCTGCGCGGACACGACGGCCTGCTTCGTCGCCTCGACTTCGCTGATCCCGGCGATGACAGCGCGATACGCATTGCGCGTCGTGGCGACGACGAGCCGGCGCTGCAATTCGGCCTGGTCAGCCGCGGCATCGCGCTGATACGCGGCCTGGCGGACCTGCGACGACACGAGGCCGCCGGTGAAGATCGGAACGTTCAGGACGACGCCGAACGTCGTGTTGCCGCTGATGCTGTTGCCGTGGAACGGCCCGAACGCGTCGCCGCCGAACGACTGCGACGAGTTGCCCCAGCCGGGAGTGTCGGTGCGCACGACCGACGCGCTGAGCGTCGGAAAATGCCCGGAGCGCGCGACGCTGATGTTGTGCTCGGCGGCTTCGCGCAGATGCTCGGCCGATGCGAGCGACGGATTCTGCTTGACCGCGATGTCGACCCACGCCTGCAATTCGGTCGGCTCGGGCTTCGTCAATGGCAACTCCTGGCGCAGCTTGCGCAATTCGCCGAACGCCTTGCCGGTGACCTGGCTGAGTGCCTCGCGCGCGTTGTCGAGGTTGTTCTGCGCCTGGATCACCTGGGCGACGGCCGAGTCGTGATTCGCGCGCGCATTGTGCACGTCGGTGATCGCCGACAGGCCGACCTGGAAACGCTGCTCGGCCTGGTCGAGCTGGCGCTCGAGCGCCTTTTCATTGGCCTGCGCGAATATCAGTTCGTCCTGCGACGTCAGCACCGCGAAATAAAGTGTCGCAGTGCGCACGAACAGGTCCTGCGCCGCCGCGTCGTAGTTGCTCTCGGCGCTGGCGGCCTGCTCGCGCGCAACGGCGAGCCGCGTCCAGTTGGTCCAGTTGAACAGCGACTGGCTCAGCGTCGCCTGCGCCGGGCGCGAGCGGTCGCGCGAAATCGAGTTGCTCGGCAGCAGCACGTAGTTGCCGGTATTGACGTCCTGCACGGGCCCGACGCTTGTCGTCGAGCCGTCGCTGTGGTTGTACGCGAGGCTCGCGTTGATCTGCGGGAGCAGCGCCGCGCGCGCCTGCGGTACGTTTTCCTGGGTCGCGCCGCGGTTCGCTTCGGAGATCGCCAGGGTCGGATCGGCCTGGCGCGCATCCTGATAGATCTGCATCAGATCCTCGGCATGGCCCAGGGCCGGAACTCCGGCGGCGACGGCCATGGCGATCAGGGTACGACGGATGGTTTTGCGCATGTGGAAATTCCTTTGGGTAACTTTTTTTTGCGTCGCCGCTGCTACAGGACGAAACGCCGCGGCGGCGCGGCATGATTGAGGTAGGCGATGTCGGTTTCGAACAGGCCGTCTTCGGTCCACTGCGCGTCGGCGCCGCGCGCGTACAGCATCGCGCGCTGCACCGGCGACTGGCCGACGATCGCGAACAGGCGGCCGCCCGGACGCACCCATTCGCGCCAGTGCGGCGGCAGCGCGAACACGGCGCCGGTCACGACGACGATGTCGAATTGCTCGTTCGGCTTGAAGCCGGTGACCGCGTCTGCGACCTCGACCGTGACGTTCGTCGCGCGCGCCGCCTGCAGTTGTGCTCGCGCGCGATCGGCGAGGTCGGCGTGTTGTTCGACGCTGTGGACCGACGCGCCCAGGCGCGCCAGACACGCCGTCAGGAATCCCGATCCGGTGCCGATTTCGAGCACGCTTTCGGCCCGCGTCGGCGCGACCGCCTGGAGCACGCGGCCCTCGACGACCGGCTTCATCATGACTTCGCCATGGCTCAGCGGCAGGCACATGTCGGTGAAGGCCAGATTGCGATAGCCGGCGGGCACGAAGTCCTCGCGGCGCACGGCAGTCAGCGCTTCGAGCACGCGGCTGTCGAGCACTTCCCACGGCCGCACTTGCTGCTCGACCATGTTTTGGCGGGCCAGTTCGATATTCAGCGACATGGAATTCGGTTCCGGGCCGACGTGGTCAGTGGGAAAAGGACTGGGAAGAATAGGCCCAAGCGATGCTTCCGGCAATCGTACGATCGCCCGGAAGTGCCGGGGTACCGAAGTGCCGGAAGTCATTCAAACCATTGGGCATTGATGCGCATCCGGGGCGGACGGTTGCTTCCAGGTGGGCACCTGGAGGGCAAACTTCAATGAGGTGGTGCGCAAATCGCGAATGGCGAATGGCGAATCGATACGTACGCCCGCTGCCGCAACGGGCCGGCGTACTCGGGCGCTTCGCGAGCGACGACGGTCCTCGTGGGGCGTTCACGACGCGGCCGCCTCGTGCGTCGCCGGGCCGACTTTGGCGGATTCGCGATTCGCCTTTGGCTGCACGACGGCGGTTCCCGGCTTCCTTACGCGGAACCACGCCGCGTACAGCGCCGGCAGGAACAGCAGCGTCAGCGCGGTCGCCACGAACAGGCCACCCATGATCGCCACGGCCATCGGGCCGAAGAACGCGCTGCGCGTCAGCGGAATCATCGCGAGGATCGCCGCGAGCGCGGTCAGCACGATCGGCCGGAAGCGGCGCGTGGTCGCGTCGACGATCGCGGTCCAGGCATCGTGGCCGCCCGCGATGTCCTGCTCGATCTGGTCGACCAGGATGACGGAGTTGCGCATGATCATGCCCATCAGCGCGATCGTGCCGAGCATCGCGACGAAGCCGAACGGGACGTTGAACACGAGCAGGGACAGGGTCACGCCGATGAGTCCAAGCGGCGCTGTCAGCACGACCAGCAGCACGCGCGAGAAGCTGCGCAGCTGCAGCATCAGCACCGTCAGCACGACGAGCAGGAACAACGGCATGCCGGCATTGACCGACGCCTGGCCCTTCGCGCTCTCTTCGACCGCGCCGCCGGTCTCCAGCAGGTAACCCGGCGGCAGCTGCGCGCGCACGGGTTCGAGCTGCGGCAGGATCTGCGCCGTGACGGTCGCCGGCGTGATGCCGCCGTAGATGTCGCCCCGCACCGTGACGGTCGGCAAGCGGTTGCGCCGCCAGATGATGCCTTCCTCGAAGCCGTAGTTGACGGTCGCGATCTGCTTCAGCGACACGCTCTGCCCCGACGGCGTCGGCACGGCCAGGCTCTCGAGCAGCGACAGGCGCGCGCGCTCGTCGCCCGGGCCGCGCAGCGACACCTCGATCAGCTGGTCGCGCTCGCGGTAGTAGGTCACCGGAACGCCGGACAGCGAACTCTGCAGAAAGTTGGCCAGATCCTGCGAGCTGACGCCGAGCACGCGCGCACGCTCCTGGTCGATCGACAGGCGCACGACCTTGCTCGGCTCCTCCCAGTCCAGGTTGACATTGTGGACATGTGGATTCTGGCGCACGATGTCGGCGGCCTTGCGCGCGAGCTCGCGCACCGTCGGGATATCGGCGCCGGACACGCGGAACTGCACCGGATAGCCGACCGGCGGGCCGTTCTCCAGGCGCAGCACGCGCGCGCGCAACTCGCTGAAATCATGCTCGAACAGCGCGATCAGGTCGCTGCGCAGCCGTTCGCGCTCGCGCGGCCCCTTCGTCAGCAGGACGAACTCGGCGAAGCTCGCCTGCGGCAGCTGCTGGTCGAGCGGCAGGTAGAAGCGCGGCGCGCCAGAGCCGACGTAGCTGACGTAGTTCTCGAGCTCGGGACGCTTCGCGAGCCACGCTTCGAGCTTCTTGACCTGCGCTTCGGTCGCGGTCAGCGACGCGCCTTCGGTCAGCTTGAAGTCGACGAGCAGCTCCGGCCGGGTCGAATCGGGGAAGAACTGCTGCTGCACGAAGCCGAAGCCGACGATCGACAGCACGAAAGCGAGCAGCGTCGCTGCGATCACGGTCTTGCGCCGCGAGACGCACCAGTCGACCAGCGCGCGGAACCTGCGGTAGAACGGTGTCGCATACGGATCGCGGGCGTGTGCGCCGTCGGTGCGCTGGTTCTCGCCACGCAGCGACGCGGGCAGGCGCGCCATCGCGCGCTTGCGCCACAGCCGCAGCCAGTTCTCGAAGCGGCTCGGCGGCGCGCCGTGCTCGGGCAGCAGCTTGTAGCCGAGGTACGGAATCAGCACGACCGCGGCGAGCCACGAGATCAGCAGCGCGAGAGCGACGACCTCGAAGATCGAGCGCGTGTACTCGCCGGTGCCGGATTTTGCCGTGGCGATCGGCAGGAAGCCGGCCGCGGTGATCAGCGTGCCGGTCAGCATCGGAAACGCGGTCGATGTATACGCGAACGCGGCCGCCTCGATGCGCGACAGGCCCTGCTCCATCTTGATCGCCATCATCTCGACCGCGATGATCGCGTCGTCGACGAGCAGGCCGAGCGCGAGCACGAGTGCGCCGAGCGAGATCTTGTGCAGGTCGATGCCGAAATATTTCATCGCCGCGAACGTCATCGCGAGCACGAGCGGGATAGACAGCGCGACGACCAGGCCGGTGCGCAGGCCGAGCGAGAAGAAGCTGACGAGCAGCACGATCGCGACGGCGATCGCGAGCGTATCGACGAACTCGCCGACCGACCGTTCCACGGCGCGCGGCTGGTCCGCGACGCGATCGAGTTCGAGTCCGACCGGCAGCGTCTTCTGCAGGCGCGTGACCGTCTCGTCGAGGTTCTTGCCGAGTTCGATGATGTCGCCGCCCGCGCGCATCGAGACGGCGAGCCCGAGAGCATTCCGGCCGAGGTAACGCAGGCGCGGCTGCGGCGGATCGACATAGCCGCGGCGCACTTCGGCCACGTCGCCGAGGCGGAACAGGTGGCCGTTCGCGCGAATCGAAATCGCGCGGATCGCGTCGACCGAATCGAACGCGCCGCTCGGGCGCAGGTAAATCCGGTCGCTGTCGGTCTCGAAACTGCCTGCCGGCGTGATCGCGTTCTGTGCCTGCAGCGTCTGCTGCACCTGGTCGAAACTGACGCCGAGCGTGGCCAGCTTCGCGTTCGACACTTCGATGTATATCTTTTCGTCCTGGCGGCCGATCAGGTCGACCTTCGCGACGTTCGGGACGCGCAGCAGTTCCAGTTTCAGGCGCTCGGCGTAGTCGCGCAACTGCGCGTCGTTGTAGCCGTCGCCGGTCAGCGTGTAGATGTTGCCGAACGTGTCGCCGAATTCGTCGTTGAAGAACGGCCCGAGGATTCCGGCCGGCAGCGTGTAGCGGATGTCGCCGATCTTCTTGCGCACCTGGTAGAACACGTCCGGTACGCGGGTCGCGTCGATCGAATCCTTGACGACGAAGAACACCTGCGATTCGCCGGGCCGGGAGTAACTGCGCAGGAAGTCGAGTTCCGGAATCTCCTGCAGCTTCTTCTCGACCTTCTCGGTCACCTGCTCGGTGATTTCCGCCGCCGTCGCGCCGGGCCACTGGGTCTGCACGACCATGACCTTGAACGTGAAGGGCGGATCCTCGGACTGGCCGAGCCCCATGTACGACCACACGCCGAGCACGGCGAGCACGACGATGAAATAGCGCACCAGCGCCTGGTTGCGCAGTGCCCACTCGGAAAGGTTGAAACGGCTCATGGTTGCATGCTCGTCGATGATTGACGCGGCGATCAGGTCAGGGTCAAGGTCACCACGAAGGCACGAAGACAAGCAAAAAATTCGTCGTCATTCCCGCGAAAGCGGGAATCCATTTTGCTTTCAACGGCGGCGCTGCTGCGCTCTCGTGTTCTTCGTGCCTTTTGGTGGATCATTACCTCTGAATCTTCGCAGAAGGTCGCGCTACGCCGCCCGCCTTCCTGGGGGAGGGGGAGGGCAGGCGGACGGCGCGCGCGGTAAAAGAAAGCCTTACAGGGCGACCGGGCGATTGATCGAGTCGACCGGCGTGACCGGATCGCCTTCGCGCAGCTTGTGCACGCCGGCGGTCACGATCCACTGCTGCGGCTCGACGCCGGCCGTCACGACCACGCCCTGCTCGCGATACGAGGCGACATCGACCGGGGACAGATGCACCTGATGCGTGTGCTTGTCGACGACCCAGACGGCGGCCTGACCGGTGCGCTCGTACAGCGCGGACAGCGGTATCAGCGTCTGCGCGGCCGCAACGGCATCGGCGAAGTACACGCGTACGGTCTGGCCGAGCTTGGGCGCCGACTGGTCGCTGTCGAGGCTGACGCGGACACGGAACGTGCGCGTCGTGCGATCGGCTTCCGGAGCGATTTCGCGGATGTGGCCGCTCAGGCGCGTGCCGGCGTCGGCCCACGCCTCGAGCACCGCCGGCGTACCGGTGCGGTACGCGGCGACGCGGTTTTCCGGTACGGCGATTTCGACCTCGACGTCGCCGTCGCGCGCGAGCATCGCAATGGCCTGACCGGAACCTACGACCTGGCCGGCCTCTGCCGTGATCTGCGTGATGACGCCGGCGTGATCGGCGCGCAGCGTCGTGTATTCGGACTGGTTGCGCGCAACGGCCAATGCGGCCTGCGCCTGCGCGACCTGCGCCTTCGCGGCCTTGAGCGTGTTTTCGTTCGTGTCGAACTGGGTCTTGCTGATGAAATTCTTGTCCAGCAACGCGCGGTAGCGATCGCGCTCGGCCTGGGCCAGATCGCGGTTGGCCTGCGCGGAGCTCAGCGTCGCCTGCGCGCTGGCGACCTGCAGGTTCAGGTCGAGCGGGTCGAGCTCGGCCAGCGCCTGCCCGGCCTTCACGTTCGCGCCGACATCGACGAGCCGCGACTTGATCTTGCCGGCCACGCGGAAGCCGAGCTGGCTCTCGTAGCGGGCATGCACGTCGCCCGAATAGACCTCGGCGTGCATCGCGTCCGCGCTCTGCGGATGCGCGACGAGCGCGTAGCGCGGCGCGTCCGGCGCCGCGGCATGACTGTTGCAGCCCGAGATATTGAACAGGCTGGCCAGAGCGAGCGCCGCAGCGCCTGCCTTCAGGATGTGAACGGAGACTGACATGGTTACAATCCTTTTCGCTTTGGAGCGATCCTGGAGCGACAATTAGTGAACGCTGTGGTATAGTAACGATACTAAACTGTACTGTCCAGTATTACTTTAGACCTAGCCCCAGCCAGACCGGTCCCAGCCATGATGTCCATCGCGATCGCCAAGACTATCGGCCCCGGCCGCCCGAAGGACCTGGAAAAGCGCGCCGCGATCCTGCAGGCGGCCAAGCGCCTGTTCACGACCCAGGGGTTCGACGGCACGAGCATGGATGCGATCGCCGCCGCGGCCGGAGTGTCCAAACTGACGGTCTACAGCCACTACCAGGACAAGGAGCGGCTGTTTGCGGCCGCGGTGGAATGTGTCTGCCAGGAGCAGATGCCGGCCGAGATGTTCATGGCCGACCTGAAGGGGCCGATCCGCAAGCAGCTCATGAAGATCGCGCGCGCGTTCTTCGCGCTGATCACGAGTGAGGAAGCGATTGCCGTGCACCGGACGATCGTGGCCAACGCCCAGCAATCGCCGAAGCTCGGCCAGATGTTCTGGGAAGCCGGACCCAAACGCACGCAGGAAGGATTCCAGGCTTTCCTGCGCGACGAAGTCCGCGCCGGCAAGCTCGACATCCCCGATCTGCATCGCGCGGCGACGCAGTTCTTCTGTCTGCTCAAGGGCGAGCTTCACGCGCGCAAGGAATTCGGCTGCGGCGAACCGCTGGCGCAGCGCGAGATCGACGAGCACCTCAACGCGACCGTCGACATGTTCCTGCGCGCGTACGCGCCACGCTGACGTTTCGTTCGCGCCGACGCGGCGCTTCCGAGTTCCGACGCGCGCCGCTGAACCAAGCCGCTGACACGAAAGAGCGCGTTTGACACGCGCACGGCGCGGGTGCAGGCTAATCCGCACGGCGTCACCGTCGCGCCGGCGCGTTCGTCAGAGCGATGCTCGCGCCTCCGCCCCGCGATGCCCTCCGGCCGCGCGCGAACCGACGCGCGCCCGCCGTAATGCTCGTCCACACACCCGGGGGTGTGCGATGCGCGGCTTGGGTTCCGCAGTCCTGTTTGCCGTCCTGTTGTATTCCGGCAGCGCGTGTGCGCGCGGGCGTGACGCGCGCGCCGCCGATGCTCCGCCATCGTCCGCGGTGGCGCTCATGCGCGCACTGCCGCTGCGGTTCGAACCGAATCGCGGCCAGACCGACGGGCGTGCGGCGTTCGTCGCGCACGGCCGCGGCAGCAGTGTCTATCTGACGCAAGCCGGAGCGCTGCTCGCGCTCGAGCGTGAGCCGCCGCGCCGCGCACGCTCGCCTGCGGCAGCCTCGCCTGTCGATGCTGCTGCGCCGCGCCGCGCTGTCGCGCTGCGTTACGAACTCGCCGGCGCGCGCGCGCGGCCGCGCATCGAAGGCGTCGACCCGTTGCCCGGCCGCAGCAACTATCTGCTCGGCGCCGATCCGAAACGCTGGCATACCGACGTGCCGCAATACCGGCGCGTGCGCTACCACGACGTTCAGCCGGGCGTCGACGTCGTCTACTACGGCAGCGACGGCAGGCTCGAGTTCGACATCGAAGTCGCGCCGAACGCCGACCTCGCCGGCGTGCGTTTGCGCATTGCCGGCGCCGAGGCGCTGGCGCTCGATCGCGGCGGCAACCTTCGCGTCCGCACCGTGCTGGGAGATGTCGTCCAGCGCCGCCCGGTCGTCTTCCAGGTCCGCGACGGCGTGCGCCACGAGCTGAGTGCGTCCTACGTGCTGCAACATGCGCGCGCAGGCGACGAGGTTGCATTCGCGGTTTCCGATTACGATCCGCGCTTCGCGCTCGTGCTCGACCCGGTGCTCGATTTCGGCACCTATTTCGGCGGCATGCAGAACGAGGGCATCTACGGGCTCGCGATCGATACGCCCGGCGACATCTACATTGCCGGTTCGACGGTCAGCGACGCCGCGACCTTTCCCGAAACCGTCGGCGCGTACCAGACCGCGAAGAAGGACTTCTTCGACGCGTTCGTCGCGAAGATCAAGGACGACGGCAGCCAGTTGCTGTATGCCACGTACATCGGCGGCGACGGCAACGATTTCGGCAACTCGCTCGCGGTCGATGCGCAGGGCCGGGCCGTACTCGGTGGCGAGACCGGCTCGGACAACTATCCGGTCGCGGCGGCCGTGCAGGGCGGCCGCAACGGCGCCGGCACGTCCGGCATCGTCACCAAGCTCAACGCGGCCGGCAACGGCCTCGTGTTCTCGACCTATGTCGGCGGCAACAACGTGACTGAGGTTTTCGCGATCGCGTCCGACGACACGGCCGCGACGTACGTGACCGGACGCAGCGCATTCAACTCGAGTTTTCCGACCACGGCCGGCGCGTTCCAGACGACGGTCAGCAGCGCGTCCGGCAGCGACGCGTTCGTCGTCAAATACGACAGCACCGGCGCGCGTGTCTACGCCACGCTGCTCGGCGCCGGGCTCGAACGCGCCGATGGCATCGCCGTCGATGGCGACGGCTCGGCCTACGTCGCCGGCACGATCAACGTCGCTGCAATCAACGGCGTGACCGCGCACCTGATCGGCCCCGGTGGGGGCGGCGACGCGATGATCGCGAAGCTGAATGCGAGTGGCAGCGCGCTCGACTACCTGACCAGGATCGGCGGCACGTCGATCGAACAGGCGGTCGCCGTCACGCTGGACGCGGCGAACAACGCGTATTTCACCGGCCATTCGTTCTCGTCCGATCTGCCGAGCACGCCGGCCGCGCCGGGCAATACGAACGTCGCGCTGTTCGGTGCGCTCGACGCGAGCGGCACGGCACTGACTGGACCGGGACTCACCTGGTACGGCAGTTCCGCGCCGTTCAATCCGAACTGCTCGCAGGGCGGCGCATTCGGCACGAGCGTCGCGCTCGATCCCAACAACCCGGTCGCATACGTTGTCGGCTATGGCTGTCCGATCAGTACGATGCCGTCCGTCGACCCGGTTGCCGTTCTCGGCTGCGCGCCGAACTGCAACACGGACACGAACCGGCTGAACGCGTTCCTGCTGCGCTACACGTTCACTCCGCCGCCGGCGGGGCTGGCCGACCCATCGATCGGCGCGCCGCAGGCGCTGCAAGCCGCGCCGTTTCTCGCTTCGGCGACGCTGATCGCCGGCATGTCCGGCAGCGAGACCCAGCTATGGCAGACGCGCACCGACAAAGTCGGCCGCGTCGTCGCTGCCGGTGATACGACCGGCACGGTCGCGACCGCGAACGCGCTCGATGCGACCGCCAACGGTGGCGACGACGGCATCCTGTTTCGGCCGAAATACAATCCGGTGCCTCCGCTTTTGACCAAGGAATTCAATCCAACCACGATCCGGGAAGGAAGCTTCGGCAGTCTCAATTTCACGGTGACCAACAAGAATCCGGCCGATTCGGGGATTGCGCTGACCGGCGTCCAGTTCGACGACACGTTCAAGACCTGCATCCAGGGTCTCATCGGAAATCCTGCGCGTTTTTCGCCGCCCGCCTGCGAGGGTCTGTTCGACGCATCGAATGCGACTTCCGGCGTGTTCGTGAAGATGAAGACGGGCGCGAGCCTGGCCCCTGGCCAGCAATGCGGGATTTACTTCAACATCGTTGCCTACGACGTGGCGATCTGCCGCAACGAGACCAGCAACATAAAGAGCGATCAGGGCACCGGCAATGCCGCCTCCGACGTGCTCGATATCGACGCCGTGTTCGAGAGTTTGTGGAGCCGCCCGACCGGGCAAGGCCCCGGCAACATGAGTAGCGGAACGAACTACGCCGCCAACGCCGCCCCCGCAGCGAACGGCAATGTCACCGTTCCAGCCGGCACGTCGACCTCACTGATCAGCGATCCGCCGGCGCTGCCGCCGCTCCACCTGGTGAAATTCAGCGGCGCCGGATTCAGCATCAGTGGCGGTACGCTGTCACTCGGCGCCGGCGTGGACAACGCCGCCGCCGGCACGAATACGATCTCCGCTCCGGTGCAGCAGACGGCACCGCTGCTGTTCACGAATGAGCAGGCCAGTTCGATCTTGAACCTGTCCGGCGGACTCGATCTGAACGGCCACGATGCCATCTTCTACGGCGCCGGTCAGACGAACATCGGCAGCGCGATCAGCGGCAGCGGCAACATCGACGTTACCGGGAACGCGACGATCGCGGCGAATCCGACCTTCACCGGCGCAATCACGGTGACAGGCCTGCTCGCGGCGAACGCGACCATCGCCGAGGCGACGACGGTCGAGTACGGCGGGCTGCTGCGCGGCACCGGTCCGTTTTCCGGGACCGTCACGGTCGAGGCCGGCGTGCTCTATCCCGGCATTGGCACGGCGCCGTTTACGCTTTCCATGAATGCCCTGACGCTGGACAACGGCAATCTCGGGCTACGGTTCTCGGCCGACAACAGCGTGCATAGCGCGGTTGCCGCATCGGGCGCCGTCGCGATCGTCGGCGCACTGTTGCTCGACTTCGGTACGACGCCCGTGGTCAACACGACGTACGGCAACCTGATCACGGCGCCGGGCACGATCAGCGGCTGCTTCGATGAAGTCCGGGCAACGCCGGCAAACGTCGTCGCTAGCGCGCAGTGCACGGCGAGCACGGTGTCGGCGCAGGTCAAGGCTATCGACCGGGTATTCGCCTCCGGCTTCAACTATTAGCCGTTCGTCCGGCGCTTCGCCGAACGCAGGCGTCGTCGAGCGTGCCTGTCAGGACCGAGCGGGCGCGAATTCCTTGCGCAGCCAGTCGTCGATCAGGCGCTTGTCGAAACGCAGCGGATCGGTCGAACTGGCTGGCGAGCGCTGCAGGAACGCGCCGTCGGTGAGCTTCGCCTCGCCCTCGCGGATCGTCGCGCCGTCGTTCGACAGCAACCTGTAGTGCAAGCGCATGCGCGGCGGATAGATGTCCTTCATGATGCGCGCATCGTCCATTCCCGGACGGCGCCACGGCTCGAACGAGCCGGCGAGCTTGATGTCGTCGATCGCGACGTGCAGCTGCTGTCCCTCGGGCAGGACGCGATCGGCGCGTGCGCGCAAATGATCGGCCAGCATCTTTTCCCAGTCGCTCGTGCGAATCCAGCCGCGATTGATCGGATTGTCCTTGACCTCCGTCAGTTGCTCGGCCGGGGCCCAGGTAACCTGCACGCGGGCCGGCCCCTTGTCGGCATCGGCCAGTGCGGTCGACGCGCCCACGGCGAGCAGGCCGGCTACCAAAAACCGGACCGGAGTCGATCGGATACTGTCGGGGAATTTCATGGTATGCCTCGTTCGGGAATCGCTGATGTCCAGCTTGCCATGTCTGACCTGACGATACATGGCGCCGATTCGTTGCAGGCGCAACCCTCGCCTTTTGCCGGCCGTTCGTGTTTCAATGCAGGCGATGAAGCGGGGGTGCCTCACCTCCCGAATTTGTCGAAGCGTAGGTTCCCATGACGGCTTCGGCGGTTCAGTAGACGAGGCTGAGAAAGTCCCTTCGTACCTGATCCGGGTCGTACCGGCGTAGGGAGCTTCGGCAGAGTAGTCACTCGCCCCGCCGCTTCCGTCATGCGCACCTCGCGCATGAACCGCACATCGCTGCGGAAATGTGAACATAGCGGACCCAAGCCCATGAACGCACTCCCTTCCGAACTCATCCGTCAAGCAAGCGCGCTGTCGGAAAGCGTCACGCGGCCGATTCCCGGCTCGCGCAAGATCCACGTCGACGGCAGCCGGCCCGATTTGCGCGTGCCGATGCGCGAGGTCGAACTGAGCGACACGCCGCTTGCGTTCGGCGCCGAGAAGAACGCGCCGATGGCGCTGTACGACACGTCAGGACCCTACACCGATCCGGACGCGCAGATCGACCTCGCCGCGGGGCTCGAACCGTTGCGCGCGCGCTGGATCGGCCAGCGCGGCGACTGCGCCTCGCTGTCGGGCCTGTCGTCGGAGTTCGGCCGGCGCCGCGCGGGCGATCCGAAGCTCGACGCCGTGCGTTTTCCGCGCGTGCGCAACCCGTTGCGCGCGCTCGCCGGCGCGAACGTCACGCAGATGCACTACGCGCGCCGCGGCCTGATCACTCCGGAAATGGAGTTCATCGCGATCCGCGAGAACCAGAAGCGCGAAGCGCTCGGAGCGGCCGCGCTGATGACCCGGCATCCGGGCGAAAGTTTCGGCGCAGCGATCCCGAAGATCATCACTCCGGAATTCGTGCGCAGCGAAGTCGCGCGCGGCCGCGCGATCATCCCGTGCAACATCAATCACCCGGAAAGCGAGCCGATGATCATCGGCCGCAACTTCCTGACCAAGATCAACGCGAACATCGGCAACTCGGCCGTGTCGAGTTCGATCGCCGAGGAAGTCGAGAAGATGGTCTGGTCGATCCGCTGGGGCGGCGACACGGTCATGGACCTGTCGACCGGCAAGAACATCCACGAGACACGCGAGTGGATCATCCGCAATTCACCCGTGCCGATCGGCACCGTGCCGATCTACCAGGCGCTCGAGAAAGTCGACGGCCGCGCCGAGGAACTGACCTGGGAAATGTTCCGCGACACGCTGATCGAGCAGGCCGAGCAGGGCGTCGACTATTTCACGATCCACGCCGGCGTGCTGCTGCGCTACATCCCGCTGACCGCGAAGCGCGTGACCGGCATCGTGTCGCGCGGCGGTTCGATCATGGCGAAATGGTGCCTCGCGCATCACAAGGAATCGTTCCTGTACACGCACTTCGAGGACATCTGCGAAATCATGAAGGCGTACGACGTGTCGTTCTCGCTCGGCGACGGCCTGCGTCCCGGCTCGATCGCCGACGCGAACGACGCCGCGCAGTTCGCCGAACTCGACACGCTCGGCGAGCTCACGCAGATTGCGTGGAAGCACGACGTGCAGACGATGATCGAGGGCCCCGGCCACGTGCCGATGCAGCTGATCAAGGAGAACATGGAGCGCCAGCTCCGGGTCTGTGCGGAGGCGCCGTTCTACACGCTCGGGCCGCTGACGACCGACATCGCGCCGGGCTACGATCACATCACGAGCGCGATCGGCGCCGCGCTGATCGGCTGGTTCGGCACCGCGATGCTCTGCTACGTCACGCCGAAGGAACACCTCGGCCTGCCGGATCGCGAGGACGTGCGCGACGGCATCATGGCGTACAAGATCGCCGCGCATGCGGCGGACCTGGCGAAGGGACATCCGGGTGCGCAGGTGCGCGACAACGCGCTGAGCAAGGCGCGCTTCGAATTCCGCTGGGA
>Ga0070672_100000814_pt1 | contig 18629 bp, 15 predicted proteins | sample KBSM13metaG_FD_66151 | JGI IMG/M metagenome (GOLD analysis project Ga0070672, IMG submission 66151) | Miscanthus rhizosphere microbial communities from Kellogg Biological Station, Michigan, USA - KBS M1-3 metaG | ecosystem: Host-associated > Plants > Roots > Rhizosphere > Soil ... | reverse complement strand
TGCCGGGGGACAATGTGACGATCAGCGGGGAGTTGATCTCGCCGATTGCGATGGATCAGGGCTTGCGCTTTGCGGTGCGGGAGGGCGGCAAGACCGTCGGCTCCGGCATCGTCACCGAAATCGTGGCGTAGTTAAGGAAGGTTGGGGTGCGATGAGAGAAATTTTTTCGATGGCCTGCGCAGTCTGCAAACAGCGTAATTATTCGACGATGAAAAACAAAAAAAACGATCCGGACCGAATTGAGCGCAATAAGTATTGCCGATTTTGCCGGAAGCATACGTCTCATAAAGAAGTGAAATAAAGTCACGGGGCGATGGGCTATCGGGGAATGGTCTTCGGCTTGCGGCCAGCAGATTGCCCAAAAAGACCGTCAGTAAGGCCGCAGCAAAGAAAAAACCGGAAGCGTACCCTCTGGGGTACGTTGAGGATTTTTTTGACGGTGAGAACGAAGCTGGCGACCTTTTTCAGCAGCCTGCAGAGGGGCATAGTGTTCAACGGCTAGCACGTCGGTCTCCAAAACCGAAAGTCTGGGTTCGATTCCTAGTGCCCCTGCCATGACGAACAGACAGTTTTGTTGATCTTTGCTGCGCGGAGTGTTGGATGTTTAAAAAAATGTGGGATTCGACGGTCGAATTTGTCAACGAGGTTAAAACCGAATTCCGCAAAATCTCATTTCCGACGAAAAGCGAGACGTTAGGATCGACCACGGTCGTCATCGTTTTTTGTATCATCATGTCCCTGTATCTGTCGGTCGTGGATTCGTTTCTCGTCTGGTTGATGAGCAAGATTATCTGATGATCCGAATGTCGCAGCACATTGAGGGGTAGAATGGGGAAAAACTGGTATGTGATTCATACCTATGCCGGGTTTGAAGGGCGGGTGAAGTCGAGCATTATGGAGCGCGCCAATCAAATGGGCTTGGTCGAACAGCTTGGGCAAGTGTTGGTGCCGACTGAGGACGTGATCGAAATTAAAGACGGGAAACGTCGGACCTCCAGGCGAAAGTTTTTCCCAGGATATGTGCTGGTGGAATTGGAAACGCCGCTCACCGATGAAACCGCGCAGATGATCAAGGAGACCCCGAAGGTCACCGGATTTGTCGGCGGAGGCACCAAGCCGCTGCCGTTAACGAGCGAAGAAGCGGATTCCCTCCTGAAGCAGGTGGATTCCGGGACGGCGGCGCCTCGCGAGCAGATCCGTTTTGTGAAGGGCGACAACGTTCGCATCATCGATGGGCCGTTCTTGGGGTTCAATGCCTTGGTCGACGAAGTCGACGGCGATCACAACCGTGTCAAGGTGCTCGTGAGCATCTTCGGCCGATCGACGCCAGTTGAACTGGGGTTCATGCAAGTCGAAAGAATATGAGCCGGTATTGTTTGTCGATCAAGACAACCGTGTTGAGCGCGCAGGCTAGTCATTTCTAGGAGCAATCATGGCGAAAGAGATCACCGGTCAAATCAAGCTGCAAATTCCTGCCGGGAAAGCAAATCCGGCTCCCCCTGTCGGTCCTTCACTTGGACAACACGGGGTGAACATCATGGAGTTCTGCAAGCAGTTCAACGCTCGGACACAGAAAGATGGCGACAGTATTATTCCGGTAATCATCACGGTCTACAAGGATCGCACGTTCACCTTTATTACCCGTACCCCGCCTGCATCCGACCTGCTCAAGAAAGCTGCGGGACTGATTAAAGGATCCGGCGTGCCGCACAAGGACAAGGTCGGTAAGATCTCGAAGGCGCAGTTAAAAGACATTGCCGCTAAGAAGATGACGGACCTTAATGCCGCGGATCTCGATGGGGCGATCAGGATTATTGAGGGTACGGCGCGCAGCATGGGAATTGTGATTCAGTAAACGCAGGACTGATCCTGCGTGTCACGCGCAGCGGATGAAAGAGGGGGAGTGAGATGGGGAAGAAGTTCGAATCGGCAGCGGCGAAGATCGGCGAGAAACCATACGGACTGAAGGAAGCCGTGGAGGCCGTGAAACAGTCGACGTTCGTGAAATTTGATGAGACCGTCGATCTTGCGCTGCGATTGGGCGTGGACCCGAAGCGAGCGGATCAGATGGTTCGCGGCACCACCCTGCTTCCGCACGGCACCGGCAAGAAAGTGCGCGTCCTGGTGTTTGCCAAGGGAGAAAAAGAGCAAGAGGCGAGGGCGGCCGGAGCGGACTACGTCGGCGCCGACGATCTGATGGAAAAGATTAAGGGCGGATGGATGGAGTTCGACCAAGCTATTTCAACGCCTGATTTGATGGGGGCGGTTGGAAAGCTCGGCAAGGTGCTCGGTCCGCGCGGTCTCATGCCGAATCCCAAGACCGGCACGGTCACGTTTGAGGTTGGAAAGGCCATCAATGAAATCCGGAAAGGCCGCGTCGAGTACAAGGTCGAAAAGGCCGGAATCATTCATGTCCCGGTCGGCAAAGTCTCATTCAGTCCGGATCACCTGTACGAGAATGCCAATACCGTTCTTGAATCCGTGATGAAGGCCCGGCCGGCCTCGGTGAAAGGTCGTTATCTAAAAAGTGCCAGCATCTCCAGCACCATGGGCCCAGGAGTCCAACTGGATACAATGGCGATTACCAAGCAATGGACCTAGGCGGACGTGAACCGTTAATCGTGATCCGTTAATCGAACAGGGTGGGGTCAGCATTACCAACGGTTAACGAGTGGCGAGTAACGATAATGAATCGGGAGAGGGGACATGAAAAAGGAAGATAAGGCCACTGCCATTGCGGAACTCCATGAAAAGTTCTCACGAGCAAAGCTCGCCGTAATGACGGAGTGTTCCGGGATGGAGGTGAATCACATCACGGAGCTGCGCAGGCAGTTGCGAGGCATCAAGGCCGAATTCAAGGTCGTTAAGAATACGCTGGCGGCGCGTGCGGTCGAGGGCACGCAGCTCGCACCGGCTAAGCCCCATTTCAAGGGGCCATTGGCTGTGATGATCGGGTATGACGACCCGGCTGTTGCCACCAAGATATTGCGCGATTTCATCAAGGCGGAAAAGCGCGATGAGAAAATGAAAATCACCGTCGGCGTGCTGGACGGGAATTTACTGCAGGCGGAGCAATTGCTTGCCGTCGCCAGTTTGCCGTCGAAGGCGGTGCTGTTATCGATGCTGCTTTCCGCTATGCAGGGACCGGCCCGTGGGTTGGTTTATGCGCTGAGTGGGCTATTGCGAGGGCTCGTTGGAGTGTTGGCTGCAATTCAGGACAAGAGAAAAGGAGAAGGAGACATGGCAACAGCAGAGGGAAAATTATCACAAGAGGAATTCATCAAGGCCATTGAAGGCATGAGCGTCTTGGAGCTTTCCGAATTGGTTAAGGGCTTGGAAACGCGTTTCGGCGTGACGGCCGCTGCGCCGGTCGCCATGGCGGCCCCGGCGGGTGGTGGAGGCGCCGCAGCCCCTGCCGCCGAAGAGCAGACTTCTTTTGACGTGATTTTGGCCAGCGCCGCGGCGGACAAAAAGATTCAAGTCATCAAGGTCGTGCGCGAATTGACCAGCCTGGGCTTGAAGGAAGCGAAGGATCTCGTGGAGGGCGTGCCGAAGCCCGTCAAGACCGGCGTCACCAAGGAAGAAGCCGAGGCGATGAAAAAGAAGTTGGAAGAGAGCGGCGGAAAAGTCGAAGTCAAGTAACGCGACCATCAGCGCAGCCTCGCAGTTCGATTCGCCGAGGCCGCAGGCCGTTCACTTTCTTTCAGGGAGGAGCTTGGAATGCTGGAGATGTCTGTCAATGGATTGATCGAGCGGAAAGATTTTTCGAAGATCCGTGCAAACATTGACATCCCCGACTTAATTGGAATCCAAAAGCGCTCGTACGAGCAGTTTCTGCAGCTCGAAAACGATCCCGAACGGCGGGAAGACAGGGGCCTTCAAGCGGCCTTGGTCAGCGTATTTCCCATCGCCGACTATAACAATACGGCGGTGCTGGAGTTTTCCAGTTATTCATTGGGCACGCCCAAGTACGATGTGCGTGAATGCCTTGAGCAGGGAATGACCTATGCGGTCCCCCTCAAGCTGCGCGTCCGCCTCGTCGTCTTCGATAAGGAAGACAAGGGACCGAAGAAGAAGGTGCTCGACGTGCGGGAGCAGGAAGTGTACGTCGGCGAATTGCCCTTGATGACGGAGCGAGGAACTTTCATCATCAATGGCACGGAACGCGTCGTCGTCAGCCAGCTCCACCGTTCACCTGGGGCGTCCTTCACGCATGACAAGGGGCGCACGCACGCCAGCGGCAAAGTCCTGTATTCGGCCCGTATCATTCCTTATCGCGGCTCCTGGCTGGATTTTGAATTCGACGCGCGTGACATTCTCTACGTGCGAATCGATCGGCGCCGTAAGATGCCGGCCACGATTCTGCTCAAGGCCTTCGGATATTCCGGCGACGATCTGCTCAAAATGTATTATGCCGTGGAAGAGATCCGCGTCTCCAAGGGGAAATTGATGCGGAAACTTGATCCGGAAATTCATCATGGAGCGAGAAGTCCGGTTGAAATTACGGAGAAGGGCAGCAAAGATCCGATCGTGCGCGAGGGCGCCAAGCTGAACAAAAACTCGATTGCCCGTTTGAAAGCGGCTGGAATCAAGGAAATTCCGGTCAATGCGGCTGATTTGGTCGGCAGGGCGATTCTGACGGAATTGATCGATCCGGTGACCAAAGAGAAGGTCTTGGAGAAGAATCACAAGCTGACGCCTGCGGTGATGGAAAAGATTCTCGAAAGTAATATCGACAGTTTCAAAGCGATCTATCTGGACACGGTCACGGCAACCCCCGTCATTCTCGATACGTTGGACATGGAACGAACCGAGTCCAAAGAAGAGGCGATGGTCGAAATCTATAAGCGCCTCAGGCCCGGAGAAACGCCGTCGGTCGAAACGGCTAAAGTGCTCTTTGAGAATCTATTCAACAATGGAAAGCGCTATGACCTCTCGCCGGTGGGACGGTTAAAGCTCAATAAGAAGCTGGCCCTCGATTTGGCCCTCGAACAGCGAACTCTGACGGCGCAAGACATTGTCGAAGTCATTCGCTATCTCGTCAATCTCAAGATGGGCAAGGGAGAAATCGACGACATCGATCATTTGGGCAATCGTCGCGTGCGTTCAGTGGGCGAGCTGCTGGAAAACCAAGTGCGGCTGGGCTTGGTCCGCATGGAACGCAGCATTAAAGAACGTATGAACTTGCTCGACATGGAAACGGTGTTGCCTCACGATTTGATCAATGCGAAGCCGGTCGTCGCGGCGATCAAAGAGTTTTTCAGCAGCAGCCAGCTATCGCAGTTTATGGATCAGACAAACCCGTTGGCGGAAATCACCCACAAGCGGCGCTTGTCGGCATTGGGACCTGGAGGATTGACCCGGGAACGTGCGGGCTTCGAAGTGCGGGACGTGCACCCGTCGCACTATAGCCGTATCTGCCCGATCGAGACGCCGGAAGGTCCGAATATCGGGTTGATCACGTCGTTGGCGACCTATGCCCGGATCAACGATTTCGGATTCATCGAAGCGCCTTATCGAAAGGTCCGCAAGGGCCGAGTCACTGATGAGATCGAATATTTGTCGGCGATCGAAGGGGATCAGTACACGGTGGCGCAGGCCAACTCGAAAGTCGATGGGGCCGGTCGTCTGGTGTCGGAAACGATCTCATCCCGCAAGGCCGGGGATTTTGTGACGACGACGGCGGACCGGGTCGAATATATGGACGTGTCGCCGAAGCAGGTCGTCAGCGTGGCGACGGCGTTGGTGCCTTTCCTCGAACATGACGACGCCAATCGGGCGTTGATGGGGTCCAACATGCAGCGGCAGGCCGTGCCGCTCGTGCGCACCGAAGCGCCGTTTGTCGGAACCGGGATGGAAGCCGTCGTCGCGAGAGACTCCGGCTATGTTATCCAAGCAAAGCGGGCCGGCGTCGTCGAGAGTGTCGATGCGACGCGCATTGTGGTCCGGGCCGAACCGAAAAGAAATGAAGGTGGTCGCAAGGGTGACGGCTTGCTGGATGTCTACGATCTCATTAAGTTCCAGCGGTCGAATCAAAATACCTGCATCACGCAGAAACCGGTCGTGCGCGTCGGGCAGCCGGTGAAAAAGGGTCAGGTGCTTGGCGATGGACCGGCCATGGATAAGGGCGAATTAGCTCTCGGCCAGAATGTATTGGTCGCGTTCATGCCGTGGGGCGGATACAACTTTGAAGACGCCATCCTGCTGAGTGAAAAACTCGTGCGTGAAGATGCGTTCACGTCGATCCACATCGAAGAATTTGAAGTCGAAGCGCGCGATACCAAATTAGGCAAGGAAGAAATCACCCGCGACATCCCGAACGTCGGAGAGGAAGCGCTACGGAACCTGGACGAAAGCGGGATTATTCGTATCGGCGCGGAGGTCAAGCCGGGCGATATCCTGGTCGGCAAAGTCACGCCTAAGGGCGAAACGCAGCTGACTCCCGAGGAAAAACTGCTCCGAGCGATTTTCGGAGAAAAGGCCGGCGATGTGAAAGATACATCGCTTCAAGTTCCGCCGGGAGTCGAAGGCATTGTCGTCGATGTGAAGATTTTTTCCCGCAAAGGGCTCGACAAGGACGAACGCTCCAAGAGCATCGAAAATGAGGACGTGCTGAAGTTGCAGCGCGATCATCAGGACGAACTCCGGATCATCGAGGAAGAAAAGACCAAGAAGGTACGGAAGTTTCTGCTTGGCAAAGTGGTCGGACGAGACCTGATGGATGCGGACACCGGTGACGTGACCCTGAAGAAAAAGGGCAAGCTCACGGCTGAGGTCCTGAAGAAGCTCGGGGATGATCAAATCAAGCACATCACGCTGAGCGATCCCGATGAACAGAAGCAGTTGGAGGAGATCGAGCGGCTCGCGAAAGAACAAATTGAAATTTTGCAAACCTTGTATGACGACAAGGTCGGCCGGCTCAAGCGCGGCGATGAGTTGCCGCCGGGCGTGATCAAGCTGGTCAAGGTCTATATTGCGATGAAGCGCAAGATCTCGGTCGGCGACAAGATGGCGGGTCGGCACGGAAATAAAGGTGTCGTCTCCCGAATCATGCCCGAAGAAGATATGCCGTACTTGCCTGACGGAACGCCGGTCGAAATCGTCTTGAATCCGTTAGGTGTGCCGTCCCGTATGAACGTCGGTCAAATTCTGGAAACGCATCTCGGATGGGCGGCGAAGGCTCTGGGCATTAATGTGTCCAGTCCGGTATTCGACGGCGCGTCCGAAAAGGAAATTAAAGAGCTGCTCAAAAAAGCCGGGTTGCCGACGACGGGTCAAACCAAACTGTTCGATGGGCGAACCGGCGAGGCGTTCAAAAGCCCGGTCACGGTCGGGTACATGTACATGCTGAAACTCCACCATTTAGTAGACGATAAAATTCACGCCCGATCCATTGGACCCTACTCCCTCGTCACGCAGCAGCCGCTGGGCGGAAAAGCCCAATTCGGCGGACAGCGGCTGGGAGAGATGGAAGTGTGGGCGCTGCAGGCGTACGGCGCGGCCTCGACGCTCCAAGAGTTCCTGACAGTCAAATCGGATGACGTGCCGGGCCGATCGCGTATTTACGAAGCCATCGTCAAGGGAGAAAACTTCCTTGAGCCGGGCCTGCCGGAATCCTTCAACGTGTTGGTGAAGGAACTGCAAAGCCTTGGCTTAGACGTCGAATTGGTAAAGTCAAAAGAATGACGGTGATCTCCACTTGTATGTTGCGCGGCTGCTCAAAAGGGTTTTCCAGCAAGGCCGCAGTCGAGGAAAAACCGCAGGCGTACCGATATGTCACCCGCCCAACCATGAGCCGGCCAAGACCGACTCTTGCCCAAGGGTACGTTGAGGATTTTTCAGAGGCGAGAACGAAGTTGGAAGCCTTTTTCAGTAGACGCTAAGGGAGGGAGAAGCCTTGGAAGGTATCTACACACTATTTGAAAAGCCTCGTGACTCGATGTCCTTCGATGCCATGCGCATTCGTATTGCCTCGCCGGAGAAAATCCGTTCCTGGTCGTACGGTGAAGTCAAAAAGCCGGAGACGATCAACTATCGCTCGTTCAAGCCGGAAAAAGACGGACTGTTTTGCGCCAAGATTTTCGGTCCGATCAAGGACTGGGAGTGCAACTGCGGCAAGTACAAGCGCATGAAGCATCGCGGCATCGTCTGCGATAAATGCGGCGTCGAAGTGATTCAGTCCAAAGTGCGGCGTGAACGGATGGGCCATATTGAACTGGCGGCTCCGGTGGCACACATCTGGTTCCTCAAGGGCGTGCCCAGCCGCATCGGCACCTTGCTGGACATGAGTTTGAAACATCTGGAGAAAATCCTTTATTTCGAAAGTTATGTGGTCGTCGACCCCGGCGATACTCCGCTGAAGGTGCAGGAATTGCTGACTGAAGATATGCTCCGCACGCTTCAGGAAGAGCACGGCGCCAATGCCTTTAAGGCCGGGATCGGCGCGGAAGCCATCCGCGAACTGCTGAGGAAAGTCGACATCAATGCGCAGTGGGACGAACTGCACATCAAGTCCAAGACCTCCACGTCCGTCGCGGTCAAGAAAAAGCTGGCAAAACGCTTGAAGGTCATTGAAGCATTCCGAAAGTCGGGCAACAAGCCGGAGTGGATGATTATGGATGTCATCCCCGTGCTCCCCCCGGAGCTGCGCCCTTTGGTGCCGCTAGACGGGGGGCGGTTCGCGACGTCGGATCTCAACGACCTCTATCGACGCGTGATCAACCGAAATAATCGGTTAAAGCGATTGATGGAACTGAAGGCGCCGGGCGTCATCATCCGGAATGAAATGCGCATGCTGCAGGAGGCGGTCGATGCGCTGTTCGACAACGGACGCCGTGGGCGCGCCATTCGCGGCCCCAACAAGCGCCCGCTCAAATCCTTAAGCGACATGCTCAAGGGAAAGCAAGGCCGATTCCGGCAAAACCTGCTGGGAAAGCGCGTGGATTATTCCGGCCGGTCGGTGATCGTGGTCGGCCCGGAATTGCGTTTGAATCAGTGTGGGCTTCCCAAGAAGATGGCGCTCGAACTATTCAAGCCGTTTATCTTCCATAAATTGGAGGCGAGAGGCGCTGCGACGACCATTAAGAGCGCCAAGCGGCTGGTCGAGAAGGAACGTCCGGAAGTCTGGGATGTGCTTGACGAAGTAATTCGTGAACATCCCGTGCTGCTCAATCGTGCACCTACGTTGCACCGTCTCGGCATCCAAGCGTTCGATCCGGTTTTGGTGGAAGGGAAGGCGATCCGGTTGCATCCACTGGTCTGCGCGGCATTTAACGCCGACTTTGACGGCGACCAGATGGCGGTTCACGTGCCCTTGTCGATCGAAGCGCAAATCGAAGCGCGTGTCCTGATGATGTCCATCAATAACATTCTCTCGCCGGCGAACGGCAAGCCAATCGCGGTGCCGTCGCAAGATATGGTCTTGGGTTGTTATTGGCTGACGAAAGAACGGCCGGGCTCGAGGGGTGAGGGGAAGGTCTTCGCGTCGCCCGAAGAAGTGCGCATGGCGTACGATGCCGGCGAAGTCGAAGAACACGCAAAAATCAAGGTGCGCATCGACGGCAACCTTGTTGCGACAACCGTGGGGCGAGTCCTGTTGGGTGAAATTCTTCCATCGACGACGCCGTTCTCTGTGGCAAATCAAGTCATGACCAAAAAGGAAATGACGAAGCTGATCGACACGGTTTACCGGCAGGCAGGTCACCGCGAAACGGTGACCCTGTTGGATAAGATCAAAGATCTCGGCTTTGCTTATGCCACGAAAGCCGGCGCCTCGATCTGCATCGACAATATGCATATCCCATTGAAAAAGGAAGAACTGATCAATCGAGCGCAGCGAGAAGTCAACGAAATCGAAAAGCAATACAGCGAAGGATTGATCACCAACGGCGAGCGATACAACAAGGTCATCGACATTTGGGCGCATGTGACCGAGCAGGTGGCCAACGAGATGATGAAGGAGCTGAGCCTTGGAGCGGATGGCGGCTCGAAGGAAGCGTTCAATCCGATTTTCATGATGGCCGATTCCGGGGCGCGCGGAAGCTCGCAACAGATCCGTCAGCTCGGGGGTATGCGCGGGCTGATGGCTAAGCCATCAGGAGAAATTATCGAGACGCCGATCACGGCCAACTTCCGAGAAGGATTGACCGTGCTGCAGTACTTCATCTCGACGCACGGCGCTCGCAAGGGTCTGGCCGATACGGCGTTGAAGACCGCAAATTCAGGTTATCTGACGCGTCGGCTCGTCGACATCAGCCAAGACGTCATCATCACCGAAGAGGATTGCGGCACGGCCGACGGTATCGTGGTGACGGCCCTCGTTGAGGGCGGTGAAATTATCCAGCCGCTCGAAGACCGTATTTTAGGTCGCCTGGCGTCGGAAGACATTCGCGATCCGCTGACGGGCGAGATGATTGTCAAGGCCAACGAGGAGATTGACGAAGAGCGCTCCAAGAGCGTGGTCGAAGCCGGAGTGGACCGCGTCACCATTCGTTCGGTGTTGACCTGCCAATCGCGTCGTGGAGTGTGTATCAAGTGCTACGGCCGCGACCTCTCGCGAGGGCGGCTGGTGGAAAAGGGCGAACCCGTCGGTGTCATTGCGGCGCAATCAATCGGAGAGCCCGGCACGCAGCTCACGATGAGAACCTTCCATATCGGCGGAACGGCCAGCAAGGTTGTCGAGCAAACCGTGCTCGAGGCGAAGCATGCCGGCTCATTGAAATTCATGAGCTTCGATGCGAAGAAGAATGTCGATCATCACAATCCTTCCATCGCTGTCAAAAATAAGGAAGGGGAGTGGGTCGTGATGAATCGCAACGCAAAGATTGCGATCTACGACGAGAACGGCCGCGAACGGGAAAAATATCCCGTCGTCTACGGCGCGAAAATTAAAACCAAAGACGGTGGCCGTATCGAGATCGGCCAGCGGCTGGTCGAATGGGACCCCTATTCGCTGTCCATTCTCACAGACGTCGGCGGCAAGGTGGCCTATGGGGATATCACCGAAGGCGTGACGATGAAGGAGGAGTTCGACGAAGTCACCGGCCTCTCACGCAAAGTGGTGATTGAGCATTCCGGCACGACCATGCGGCCGCGCGTGTCCATCAAGGATGATTCCGGTAAGACCGCGAAGGTATCCACGGCGGCGGCCGTGGCGCGATATCTGCTTCCTGTCGGGGCGCACATTCTCGTCGAGAAGGGTAGCTCGGTCCATCCTGGCGACGTGCTTGCGAAAATTCCTCGCGAGACGACCAAAACCAAAGATATCACCGGCGGACTTCCGCGCGTGGCCGAACTGTTCGAGGCGAGAAAGCCGAAGGAGCAGGCGGTCATCAGCGAAATTGACGGTGAAGTCTCCTATGAAGGTTTTGTCAAGGGTATGCGGCGGGTCATTGTCGATAACAAAGTGGGTGATCGTAAGGAATATTCGATCCCGAAGGGCAAGCACGTCAATGTGCATGAGGGCGACTGGGTACGAGCGGGCGAGCCCTTGATGGATGGATCCGCAAATCCTCACGACATCCTCGATGTCTTAGGACCGAAGGAATTACAGAAGTATCTGGTCGACGAAGTCCAAGACGTGTATCGCCTGCAAGGGGTGACGATCAACGACAAGCATATCGAGATAATCGTTCGGCAGATGTTGCGGAAGGTTCGAATTGAGGATCCAGGAGACACGGAGTTCCTGCCGGGCAGTCAAGTGAGTCGTTTCGCGTTCGAAGATGAAAACGAGCGTGTTCTAAACAACGGCGGCAAGGCGGCCTTGGGCAAGCCTGTGCTCTTGGGTATTACGAAGGCTGCATTGACGACGGACAGCTTTATTTCGGCGGCTTCGTTCCAAGAGACAACACGCGTGTTGACCGAAGCCTCGATCAACGGCAAGGAAGATCAGCTCCTGGGCTTGAAGGAAAATGTAATCGTGGGACGACTTATTCCGGCCGGAACCGGCTTCGATGAGTATCGCGATACGTATGTCATTAGTCCGAAACCCGATGGGCAAGCGCCAGTATTGGCCGGCGAGCCCGTCGCTATTGGGCAAGAGCAGCAGAAAGTCGAGAGCGGTTCAAGCGGAAGCTAAAGAAAAGACGGCTCCTTGCTTGACAGCGTGCTCACGCCTCATTATAATCCGTCGGCTTTGGGCGAATAGCCAATTAGGAAACCTGACATGCCAACGATCAATCAATTAGTGCGACACGGACGACGTCTTGCAAAGAGCAAGACCAAGAGCCCAGCGCTCAAGCGTTGTCCTCAAAAGCGCGGGGTCTGCATTCGTGTCTATACCTCGACTCCTAAAAAGCCCAACTCTGCATTGCGCAAAGTAGCGCGTGTTCGTCTCACCAACGGCATGGAAGTCACATCCTATATTCCAGGCGTGGGGCACAACCTGCAAGAGCACTCCATTGTGCTCGTGAGGGGAGGCCGCGTGAAGGACTTGCCGGGCGTGCGCTATCACATCGTTCGCGGAGCGTTGGATGCGGTTGGCGTGGCCAACCGAAAGCAGAGTCGGTCCAAGTATGGCGCGAAGCGACCGAAATAAGAGTTTCATAGACTTTCATTAAGAGAAGAAACGAAGATGCCAAGAAGACGAATATTCGGACAGCGCGAGGTAGCTCCCGATCCGCGATATCACGACAAGCTGGTCAGCAAATTCATTAATGTCTTGATGTATGGCGGGAAGAAGAGCACAGCGGAGCGTGTGTGTTACGGCGCCTTTGACGTCATTCAAGAAAAGACGGGGAATGACCCGCTCAAAGTGTTTCGGGCCGCCCTCGACAACGTGAAGCCGATCGTGGAGGTCAAGTCTCGCCGGGTAGGTGGTGCCTCCTATCAAGTGCCAGTCGAGATCCGCCCCGTCCGCCGGATGTCCTTGGGGTTGCGCTGGATCGCTGAATACTCTAAGTCTCGTGGCGGAAAGACCATGGCGGAAAAGCTAGCCGGGGAGCTGCTCGACGCGGCGAATAATACCGGTGCATCAGTCAAGAAACGGGAAGATACACACCGAATGGCCGAGGCCAACAAGGCCTTTGCTCACTATCGCTGGTAATCAGCGTTCATAGAACATCTTTGTGCTGCAGTTGGGCCACGCTGCGACGGCAGGCGGGTCGACCTGTATCGCTGGCGAAAGTCTGCTGCGGCACCGTTATTTATTTCGGAGGATACAGTGGCCAGGCGAGTTTCGCTGGATAGAACCAGAAACATCGGTATCATGGCGCACATCGACGCCGGTAAGACGACGACTACCGAACGCATTCTTTTCTATACTGGTGTCTCCCACCGCATGGGTGAAGTGCACGATGGCGCCGCCACGATGGACTGGATGGAGCAGGAACGCGAGCGCGGTATCACCATCACGTCCGCGGCGACGACCTGTCACTGGAAAGATTATCGGATCAATATCATCGATACCCCGGGCCATGTCGACTTTACGATCGAAGTCGAGCGCTCTCTTCGTGTGCTTGACGGCGCAGTCACGGTCTTCGATTCGGTGCAGGGTGTCGAACCGCAGTCCGAAACCGTGTGGCGTCAGGCGGATAAATATCGCGTCCCTCGCATTGCGTTCATGAATAAGATGGACCGGATCGGCGCAGACTTTTTTGCCAGCGTTCAATCTATGGTGGATCGATTGGGCGCCACGCCTGTGCCCATCCAATTGCCCATTGGTCGCGAAGGAGACTTCAAGGGCACGATCGATCTCGTGACGATGAAAGCGTATGTGTATGACGATGAGTCGCTGGGCGCGAAATATAAGGTGGAAGAAATTCCCGCGAATCTGCTCGACCAGGCCAAAGAGTATCGCGAGAAAATGTTGGAATTAGTCGCCGAGCACGACGAGCAGGTGTTGGAAAAATATTTAAACGGCGACGCGCTGAGCGAAGAGGAAATAAAAAAAGCGATCCGAGCCGGCGCGATTTCGATGAAGGTGACTCCCATCCTCTGCGGGGCATCCTTCAAAAATAAAGGCGTCCAGCAACTGTTGGACGGCGTCGTAGATTTCCTTCCATCGCCATTGGATATTCCCCCCGTGTCCGGCGTGGATCCTGCCAACGGGAAGGAATTGCTGCGCCACGCCAGTGACAGCGATCCATTTTCGGCCTTGGCTTTTAAGATCATGACCGATCCCTTCGCCGGGCAGTTGACGTATTTTCGTGTCTATTCCGGCACCCTCAAAACCGGGACCTCCGTCTATAACATCACGAAGAATACGAAAGAGCGCATTGGACGTCTTCTGAAGATGCATGCCAATAAGCGTGAAGATATCGATGAAGTGTACGCCGGTGATATTGCCGCGGCGGTAGGGCTGAAGGGGGCGACGACCGGCGACACGCTCTGTGATGAGAAGCATGCGGTCCTGCTTGAAGTCATGAAGTTCCCCGAGCCCGTCATTTCGATGGCGATCGAGCCGAAGACGAAACAGGATCAGGAAAAGCTCGGATTTTCTCTTCAGAAATTGGCTCAGGAAGACCCGTCTTTTCGCGTGCGCACCGACGAAGAAACCGCTCAGACAATTATTTCAGGCATGGGCGAGTTGCATCTGGAGATCATCGTCGATCGATTGATGCGTGAATTCAAAGTAGAAGCGAACGTCGGTAAGCCGGAAGTGGCGTACCGTGAGACGATCCGTCGTCATGCGGAAGCAGAGGGGAAATATATTAAGCAGACCGGCGGACGTGGTCAGTACGGTCACGTCGTGTTGACGGTTGAGCCGAGCGAAGCGGGTGCAGGATTTCAATTCGTGAATAAAGTGGTGGGGGGCTCCATTCCGAGAGAATATATCCCGGCCATTGAAAAAGGCGTTCGTGAGCGAATGGAAACGGGCGTGTTGGCCGGCTATCCGATGCGCGATGTGCGCGTCACCGTTATCGACGGCTCCTACCATGACGTGGACTCCAATGAAATGGCCTTCAAGATTGCCGCATCGATGGGGTTTCAAGATGCGTGTAAGCGGGCCGATCCCGCCGTGCTGGAGCCTATCATGAAGGTCGAAGTTCTGGTGCCACAGGAATACATGGGCGACGTCATCGGTAATCTCAACGGACGGCGTGGCAAAGTCCAGGGCATCAAGGTTCGCGCGGGATCGCAGGCAATCGATGCGGCGGTGCCCCTTAGCGAGATGTTCGGGTATGCCACCGACTTACGTTCCCGTACGCAAGGCCGAGCGACCTACAGCATGGAGTTCGATCGGTACGAGCAGGTTCCGAAGCAAATCGCCGAACAAATTATCTCAAAGAATCAAGGCACCTCTTAGATTTCTCCGGACTCATGTCCGGTCTGAATCAAATTGTAGAGTGGCCGTAACGGACGAAGGAGGAGGGTATGGCGAAGGCGAAGTACGAGCGGCGCAAGCCCCACGTGAATATCGGGACGATCGGGCATGTGGACCACGGCAAGACGACGCTGACGTCCGCTCTGACGAAGATCTGTAGCGAGCGGGGCATGGCGAAGTTTATCAGCTACGACGAGGTGGCCAAGGCGAGCGAGTCGCAAGGGCGCCGGGATGCCACCAAGATCATGACCATCGCCATCAGCCACGTCGAGTACGAAACCGACAAGCGGCACTATGCGCACGTCGACTGCCCGGGCCACGCCGACTATGTGAAGAACATGATCACGGGTGCCGCGCAGATGGATGGCGCCATTCTCGTCGTCAGCGCCGCCGACGGCCCCATGCCGCAGACCCGCGAGCACATTTTGTTGGCCCGGCAGGTGGGCGTCCCTTATGTCGTCGTGTTTTTGAACAAAGCCGACAAGGTCGATGACAAAGAGCTGCTCGAGCTGGTCGAGCTCGAAGTGCGGGAGCTGTTGAGCAAGTACGAATTTCCCGGCGACAAGACGCCCATCATCACCGGCTCGGCCACCAAGGCCATGGAAGGCGATCAGAGCGAGATCGGGGTGCCGGCCATCCTCAAGCTGCTCGATGCCGTCGATAGCTATATTCCGACGCCGGTGCGGCCCATCGACAAGCCGTTTTTGATGCCCATCGAAGATGTGTTTACCATCAGCGGCCGCGGGACCGTCGTGACGGGGCGGTGCGAGCGGGGGATTGTGAAAGTGGGCGATGAAATCGAGATCATCGGCTTACGGCCGACCCAGAGCACCATCGTGACCGGGGTGGAGATGTTCCGCAAGGTGCTCGATGAGGGGCAGGCGGGGGATAACATCGGGGTGCTCTTGCGGGGGACCAAGAAAGAAGACGTGGAGCGCGGGATGGTGTTGGGCAAACCCAAGAGCATTACGCCGCATACGAAGTTTAAAGCCGAGATCTATGTGTTGACCAAAGAAGAAGGGGGGCGGCATACGCCGTTCTTCAACGGCTACCGGCCGCAGTTTTATTTCCGGACCACGGACGTCACCGGGGTGGTACAGCTCAATCCCGGGGTGGAGATGGTCATGCCGGGGGACAATGTGACGATCAGCGGGGAGTTGATCTCGCCGATTGCGATGGATCAGGGCTTGCGCTTTGCGGTGCGGGAGGGCGGCAAGACCGTCGGCTCCGGTATCGTCACCGAAATCGTGGCGTAAGAGGCAACTGTAGTTTGAGCCGATAGCTCGAGAAGAGCAGGAGACATTGTGAAGGTTGACCAGCGAATTCGGATCAGATTGAAGGGTTTTGACTACCGGGTCTTGGATCAGTCCGTGGCCGAAATTGTTGAAACGGTTCGCCGCAGCGGAGCCAAGGTGGCCGGGCCGATTCCTCTACCCACGCGCATTGAAAAATTTACGGTTCAGCGTTCCACGCATGTCGATAAGAAGTCTCGCGAGCAGTTCGAGATTCGAACGCATAAGCGACTGCTCGATATTATGGAGCCCACCCCGGAGACGATGGACGCCCTCATGAAATTGAATTTGGCGGCGGGCGTGGATGTCGAAATCAAGTTGTGATGAGCCGATCGAATAAACGGGAACGGCGGTAGGGCGCTTGAGGTCGGGTGAAGAGGGAGACGGTGGAAGGATGACGAACGGGTTGGTTGGAAAAAAACTAGGGATGACCCAGGTCTACGATGAGGCCGGTCGTTTGACGACGGTGACGGTCGTTGAGGCGGGCCCATGCCGTGTCGCGCAGATTCGAACGAAAGAGCAGCATGGCTATGAATCGATTCAACTGGCCTACGATGAAGTGCCGGCTCGAAAGCTGAACAAGCCTGAGTTGGGGCATCTGAAAACCGCCAATCTTTCGCCGAGCCGACATTTAAAAGAATTTAAAAAAATGGGCGATGTTCAGCTGGGTCAGACCCTCAAGGCCGATGTGTTTCAGAAGGGAGAGTGGGTGGATGTCGAGGGCGTCTCGAAGGGTAAGGGGTTTCAAGGGGTCATGAAGCGCCATAACTACCGGGGTGGTCCTGAGACTCACGGGTCCATGTTTCACCGAGCGCCGGGTTCCATTGGAGCCAGCTCTCATCCATCGCGCGTCTGGAAGAATAAGACCTTGCCGGGCCATATGGGAAGTGAGCGTGTGACGGTGCAGCGCTTGAAAGTCGTTGAAGCGCGTCCCGACGAAAACCTGCTGTTCATTAGTGGTGCGGTCCCGGGGGCGACGGGTAGTTTTGTGACTGTTCGCAAATCAAAAAAGAGCTGATCATGGCAATTGTTGATGTACTCGATCTGAATAAGAAGAAAGTAGGCTCAGTCGAGCTGCACGATGGCGTCTTCGGCGTCAAGGCGGACCCTCAATTGGTGCATACGGCGGTTGTGATGCAGCAGGCGTGTGAGCGACAGGGTACGGCATCGACGCTTCGTCGAGGCGAAGTCAGCGGGTCTGGAAAGAAGCCTTGGAAGCAAAAGCATACCGGTCGGGCGAGGGCCGGATCCGTTCGCTCTCCGATATGGCGACATGGCGGAATCGTCTTTGGTCCGCGGCCACGCAGCTATGCGTACAGTATTCCCAAAAAGAAATATCACGCGGCGTTGCGCAGTGCCTTGTCCGCACGTTTAGCGGAAGGGGCTGTCATGGTTCTCTCGGATCTTTCTCTTCCGGAGCCGAAAACCAAGCTCTTGGCCAAGATGTTGACCAAGCTGGGATTGACCTCAAAGACCCTGATTGTACTGGGCAACGATGGTGGGTCGATTGAACGGGCCGCAAGAAATCTCTCCGATGTCAAGCTGACGACTCCCGAGTCCCTGAATGTCTATGACGTGTTGAGATATCACGCTATCGTGATTCCTGAAGGTGTCTTATCTCGTCTGCAAGAGGTGTGGTCATGAAGCGCGATCCACAAGACGTCCTCTTGCAACCGCTCTTAACGGAAAAACTCACGGCGATGCGTGAGTCCGGCAATAAAGTCGGCTTTGTCGTGAGAGGCGACGCTAACCGTATCCAAATTAAGCGAGCCGTTGAGTCGGTGTTGAAAGTTCGAGTGGAGCGTGTGCACGTGATGAATGTGCCCGGCAAGATGAAACGGCTCGGGCGATTTGCCGGCAAGCGACCGGACTGGAAAAAAGCCATCGTGACCTTGAAGGAAGGCGAGAAGCTCGAAATGTTCGAGGGGGCCTAGGCGCGAATATCAGATGGCGAAAGCGCATCGAGTCAAAGAGGAATTGACAACATGGGGTTGAAACAATATCGCCCGACTTCACCGGGGCGGCGCGCGATGATGGTCCTCACGAAGGAGGGCATCACGGACAAGGCGCCTGAG
>Ga0070672_100000801_pt1 | contig 18744 bp, 17 predicted proteins | sample KBSM13metaG_FD_66151 | JGI IMG/M metagenome (GOLD analysis project Ga0070672, IMG submission 66151) | Miscanthus rhizosphere microbial communities from Kellogg Biological Station, Michigan, USA - KBS M1-3 metaG | ecosystem: Host-associated > Plants > Roots > Rhizosphere > Soil ... | reverse complement strand
GCTTCGACATTCTCGACCGAGCTGGTCCCGTCGGTGTCCAGCACCTTCAGCACCGTGCCGACGCTCTCGAAAAGATCGGCGGCGAGTGCAAGCTCGGGGCTGCGCGCGCTGAGGATTGCCGTGACGCGCACGCCCATTTCACCTGCGATCTGCGAGATCGGCGCCATCGTGGCGAGCCCGACACCGCGTCCGAGCACGACGATGTTCTTCCACGTTAAATCGATGGTGAAGCCTCGGCCTAGCGGACCCACCATGTCGAGCGGATCGCCTGGCGTCAGTGTCGCGAGGCCCTGTGTGCCGCGTCCCACCACCTTGTAGAGGAACTCGAGCCTCCCGCTCGACCGGGCCACGCGGTAGACGCTTTGCGGGCGGCGGAACCACACCTCGACTGCGTCCGGCGAAGGACAAAGCAACTGGAAAAACTGTCCCGGCTTCGCGGCGAGCGCCTTCGGCGTCGCCTTGACAACGAGATGCTTGTACTCGTCGTTCACCCAGTCGTGCGCGACGACGGGGCAACGCGTCTCCTCGACCGGGCACTGGGGCGGCGAGTGCCCCTCCTCGTCCGATCCGCCCACCACCTTTGGCGAGCACGCGTACGTGTGGGCCACGAATCCTCCTCGCGTTTCAGAATGGAACAATTGTCTCATTTTGGCGGAACGCCTTGAGCCGGTTGCCGATGTCGTCGAACCGTACGGCCATTGCGCGGCCCTTAGGTAAACGCCCGCACGAGAGCCACGATGTCGCTCGGCATCATCGGCGTGCGCGATATTCTCGCGCCGAAAGGTTTGAGAGCGTCCTCGACCGCCGACAGCACGGCCGGCGCAATCGGGATGACGCCGCATTCTCCAACGCCCTTGATGCCAAGTGGATTGAGCGGAGTGGGGGATTCGTGATGCGCGAGCTCGACCGGAGGCATCTCCGTCGCCGTGACGAGCAGGTAGTCGGCCAACGTTCCAACGAGTGGCTGCGCCTGGTCGTCGTAGCGCATCCACTCGAAAAGCGCGTTGCCGATGCCGTGAGCCACGCCGCCGATCAGCTGACCGTCCACGACCTGCGGATGAAGAATGCGCCCGCAGTCGTGCACGAACACCATCTTCACGATCCGCACTCCGCCGGTGTCGATGTCGACCTCGACTTCCGCCACCGCGGTGCCGTTGGCGTACGTCATCGGATCGATCACCACGCTTTCCATCGCTTCGAGACCGGGTCCCACGCCACCCGGCAGCCTGTAACCCGCGGTGCCGGCCACGGCGCTCGCCACTTTGCTCAACTCGACGGCCATCTTCTTCACGCCCTTGACGTGCACGGAGCGACCTTCGATCTCGAGGTCCGCTTCGCCCGCCTCCAGGAGATGCGCCGCGATGCGGATCGCCTTCTCACGCACCTTCAGCGCCGCGGAGTGTGCCGATGTGCCGGCGAGCACGGCCTGCCTGCTGTTGGAGCCGCCCATCCCAGTTGGCACGGTCCCGGTATCTCCAGCGATCACGGTGACATTCGTCATGTCGCCACCGAGTTGGTCGGCCACGATCTGCGCGAGCATCGTCTTGGTGCTTTGGCCCATTGCGGCCGCGCCTGTATAAACGAGGATCCGGCCGGAGGGCCCAATGCGCACCGTCACCGTTTCGAACGGCCCGCGTCCGGTGCCCTTGACGAAGTTCGCGAGGCCGATTCCGATGTAGCGGCCGTCGTTGCGCGCGTTTTTCTGCCGCTCCCCAAACTCCGCCCATCCGGCGCGTTCCAGCGCATCCTCCTGGCACCGCAAGTAGTCCCCGGTGTCTAGCACGACCGGCATGCCGCCGCGGTTCTTTACGCCCGTCCGATAAGGCATTTTCGTCGCAGGCACGAGGTTTCGACGGCGCACCTCGGCGCGATCGAGATCGAGCTCGCGCGCAATCCGGTCGAGCAGGCGCTCCATGACGAAAACACCCTGCGGATGACCTGCCCCGCGCACCGGAGTGACGGGCACCTTGTTGGTGAGCGCAATCTGCACATTCATTCGATACGCCGGCAGCTCGTAGCCGATCGCAATCTGCTCGGCCGAGTTATAAGGCAGGTTGACACCCCGCGCCGTGTACGCTCCGTGGTCGTGAATCAGCGTGCCGCGGATTCCAAGCAAGCGGGCCTCGCCATCCACCGCAACCTCGACGTCCCAATGCTGGTCCCGCTCCTGGGTCGTCGCGACAAAATGCTCGAGGCGATCCTCGATCCATTTGACCGGACGCCCGAGGATGATCGCGGCGAGCGCCACGCAGATGTCCTCCGCGTAGAAGACGAGCTTGGGTCCGAAGCCCCCGCCGACATCCGGCGTGACGACGCGGACCGAATCCTCGTCGCGACCGAGCATGTCGCACAGCACGCGCAGTGCGGCGTGCGCCATCTGGGTCGAGGTCCACACCGTCAGGCGCTCCTCATTCGGGTCGCTTGCCGCAACGGTTCCCCGGCACTCGATCGAATGACTGCCGCCACGATGCTGCCAGAACGACTCCTTGAACACGTGCGCCGCAGACGCGAACGCAGCGTCCACGTCGCCGTACCCGATCGGGAATTCGGCCAGGAGGTTGTGCGGCGATCCTCGGTGCGCGGTGGGCGCGCCCGGCGACAGTGCCGCACTGCAATCCGCCGCCGGGGACAACGGCTCCCAATCCACCTCGACGAGCGCGGCCGCATCCTCGGCGATATAACGATTCTCGGCGACGACCATCGCAACCGGCTGTCCGACGTAAACCGCCTCGTCCGCGACGAGCGCTGGCCGATTCACGTTCTGCTTGTAGTCCTTGCTGGGCAGGCCCACGACGATGAACTCGTTGCGCAAATGCGGCAGCAGATCCGCTCGGACCAGCACCGCATGCACGCCCGGCAGAGCACGCGCGGCGTCCTTGCGAATGCCGCGAACGAGAGCGTGGGCGTGCGGGCTGCGCACGAACGCCGCCTCCAGCATGCGCGGCATGTGCAGATCGTCGATGAAGCGGCCTTTTCCCCGCAGCAGGGGCTCGTCCTCGAGCCGGGGCACCGAGTTGCCGATGAGACTCATTCGTCTTTGGTGCTCGTAACCCGCAGTACCGCGTCGATGATGCCCTGATAGCCCGTGCACCGGCAGAGATTCCCCGAGATCGCGACACGAACGTCGCGCTCCGTAGGCTTGGGACAATCCCGCAGGAACTCGATGAGCGTCGTGACCATGCCCGAGGTGCAGAACCCGCATTGCAGGCCATGATGGTCCTTGAGGGCCTGCTGCAGGGGATGAAGCGTCGTCGGCGACGGGGCGATCCCTTCGATGGTCGTCACGCTCTCCCCGTCCGCCTGCACGGCAAGCATCAGACAGGACCGTGCCGACCTGCCGTTGACGAGCACGGTGCATGCGCCGCACACCCCATGCTCGCAGCCCACATGGGTTCCGGTGAGCATGAGATCGTGGCGCAGAAAATCGGCCAGCGTCATACGCACGCTCACCTCGCGCCGGAACGCAATCCCGTTGACCTCGACACTAATCGGTCGCGACTCTTCCACGGGCCCTTTCCAGCGCGCGCCGCACCATCGCGCGCGCAACACGCTTCCTGTATCCGGCGTCGACATGCGAGTCGCTCATAGCCTCGAGCCCGTCGCAGGCCGCCGCAACTTCGTCGAACAGCGCGGTCGAAGATTGTCGGCCATGGAGCCCTACCTTCGGGCGCTGTGGGCGGCTGTCCAACCCCCCCACCACCACCGAGCCGCGCTCCACCCGTCCATGTTCCATCTCCAGGAGCACCGCGGCCGAAGCCACCGCGAAATCGCCATGCCTGCGCGCAAACTCCTCGAAAGCAAAGCCGTGGCCACGCTTCCACAACGGAAACCGCACGGAGACAACGAGCTCGTTCGCTTCGATGGCAGGCGACATGAGGCCGAGCGGAAAGTCCGCAAACGGTATTTCGCGCGTGCCGGCTTTCGATGCGACGACGATCGTCGCGTCGACGGCGGCGGCCACGGTAACAAGCTCCGCCGACGGATCGAGCTGGCACAGCGAGCCGCCCAGCGTGCCGCGATTGCGTGTCTGCCGGTGGCCGACCAGCCGCACAGCCTCGTGCAGCAGCGGAAAGGCCTCCGCGACCACGTCGCTGAACTCGAGGTCGCGCTGGCGGGTCATCGCTCCCACCTCCAATACTTCGCCTTCCCGCCGAATGTACGAGAGCCCTTGCACCCGGTTGATGTCGACGATGTGCGCCGGCTGAACGATTCTGAAATTCAGCATCGGCATGAGCGATTGCCCCCCGGCCAGCACGCGCGCATCTTCCAGAGTGTCGAGCAGGCCGATTGCCTCGTCGAGCGTTGCCGGAGCGTGATATCGGAACGGCGCAGGCTTCATCGCGTTAGCATATGATGGTATACCGTAATTTTCCAGCCACTGAAGGAAGGTGCAGTCACCTTCAATGCCGGCAGAACGCGAGCAGAGCCGCGAGCCACCCTATGAAATTCCAGACTCACAACCGGTACGACTATTCACCGATCACCGAACGCAGAGACTATTCCTGGCCCGAGGGGCGGCGCCTTGCGTTCTACGTTGCGCTCAACGTCGAGCACTTCAGCTTTGGCGGTCCGCTCGGCCATACGCCCACTGCGCTGGGCCCTCCTCCCGATCCGCGCAACTACGCATGGCGCGACTACGGGTTGCGAGTGGGCATCTGGCGCATCTTCGATCTGATGGACGAATTGGGTTTGCCGCTGTGTCACTTGCTCAACTCGACGGTGTGCGAAAGCCAGCCCCAGATCATCGAGCGCATCAAGAAGCGCGGCGACGAAGTCGTCGGACACGGCCGCACGAATTCGGAACGGCAAAGCGACCTCGACGAGGCGAGCGAAAAGGCGCTGATCGACGAGGCGACCAGCACGCTTGCAAGCGCTTTCGGATGCCGTCCCCGAGGCTGGATGGGACCCTGGATCGCGGAGACCGAGCGCACCCCTGACCTCATCAAGGAAGCAGGCTACAGTTACTTGATGGACTGGCCCGCGGACGACCAGCCGTTCTGGATGCGCACGCGGGGAGGCCCGCTGCTCTCCGTCCCCTATCCGATCGAGATCAACGATAGCCCGGTCATGCTGACGCGCATGCAAGCCGCCACCGATTTCCCCCAGATGATCGGCGATCAGTTCGAGACGATGCTCGAGTTCTCCGAGAAGCAGCCGCTCGTGTGCGGCGTGTCGCTTCACACGTTTGTAGTCGGCCAGCCATTCCGGTTCGCCCAGCTCCGCAAAGCCCTTGTTCAACTGCGAAACCATCCGCGCCTGGACCGGGTCTGGATCACGACGCCAGGCCGCATCGCCGAGTACGTCGCCGAACTGCCGGCTGGCACGCTACAGGGCTGAGCCGACCGTGCCGACCGCGTCGCTTCGCGTCATCCAGAACACTCCCACTCTGCGCGAAATGACGGCGGACAGGTTGCGGGAGGCGATCTTCACGATGCACTTCAAGCCCAACGATCGCCTCGTCGAGCGCGACCTTTGCGACCAGACGGGCGTCAGCCGCACTTGCGTGCGCGAAGCGCTGCGCCACCTCGAGTCGGAAGGTCTCGTGGAACGTCGATCCAACAAGGGTCTGTACGTTACCGTGGTAAGCCCCGCCGAGGCGCAGCAGATCTACGAGGTACGGGGCGCGCTCGAGCCCGTGGTTGCCCGGCTTTTTGTCGAGCGGGCGAGCGAGGCAGACATCAAGGCGCTGCGCCAGGCCGTTTCGCATCTTGCGTCCGCCGTCAGCGGCAAGCCGGTGCGCGCTTATGTGCAAGCGCTGGAAGAGTTCTACGATGCCCTGCTTCGAGGCAGTGGCAACGAAGTCGCCCGCCGCATCCTGCAAACGCTGCAAGGACGCATCACCTATCTGCGCACGATTACCGCGGCCAAGGCACAGCCGGGGCGCAGACGCGAGACGCTCGCTCTGATGCGCGCGATCGCCGACGCGGCGGCGGAGCGCGATGCCAAGGAAATCGCGCGCCGTTGCGCGACGTTCGTCGAACGATCGGCCGCCTATGCGCTGCAAGTCCTCAACGCCGAGCTCGCCTCCGCATCCGCATGCTGACGGTAGTCGTTCGCCGGTTTCTGCTCGCGATACCGACGATGATCACGTTGACCGCGCTCCTGTTCTTCAGCCTGACTGCGATATTGGGGAGCCCGGCCGCGTTGATGCTGGGACAGGACGCAAGCCCCGAGGCGATCGCGGCGCTGAACGCGCGCTACGGTTTCGACCGGCCACTCTACGTTCAGTATTTCGATTGGATCACGTCTGCGGCGCGCGGTGATTTCGGCCGGTCGCACACCACCCAGCAGAGTGTCGCCGCCGCCATCCTCCCGTGCATCCTGGTAACGCTCGAGCTGGCCGCGCTCGCGATCGTGCTGGCGGCGGTCGCCGCGGTGGTCACCAATACGCTGCCCGTCGGCCGACACACGCTCGGACCCTTGGTCGTCGCAGCCAACCTGATTGGCATCACGGTCCCCAATTTCATGCTCGGCATCTCGCTTATTTTTGTCTTCTCGGTAGGACTCGGGTGGTTGCCGAGCACGGGCTGGTCACCATGGTCCCTGGGCGCGTTCGAACACCTGAAACACATGATCCTCCCGGTAGTCACGCTGTCCGCCTACTACTTCGGCGTTTTCAGCATCGTGTATCGCGCGGAGTATCGGGACGTGGAAAAGCGCCTGTTCGTGCAGGCCGCACGGGCGAAAGGGATTTCCCGCTCCCGCGTCGCGTTTCGGCATGCGCTTCCCAACGCGATTCTGCCGGTGATCACGTTCGTCGGACTCAGCATGGGACAGCTGACAGGTGGCGCCGTGGTCACCGAGACCCTGTTCTCCATGCCCGGCATCGGCAGGCTGCTGGTGTCGTCCATCGCAAGCCATGACTTCCCCGTCATGCTGGCGATTGCGATGATGATCGTCGTCGGCGTCGTCCTGATGAATCTGCTGGCAGATATCGCCTACACCGTCGCGAATCCGCAGATTCGCATCCATTAGCGTGATGTTCACGCCACGCCGGATCGTCGGCTTCGCGCTGATCGGCTTGATCCTCGCGTGCGCGCTGCTGGCGCACTGGATTGCTCCGTACGACCCGCTGCGATCGAGTGTCGCCATGCTTTCACCGGCCTCGGCGGCGCATTTCCTCGGAACCGACGAGCTCGGCCGCGACGTTCTCAGCAGGGTAATCTACGGCGCGCGAACTTCGCTGGCCATCGGCTCCGGCGCTGCGCTCGTGGCCATGCTGATCGGCGCTCCGGTCGGCCTGATGGCGGGCTATTTCGGTGGCCGGCTCGACATCGTTACGGTAATGCTGATCGATCTTTTCGTCGCGCTGCCCGGGCTCGTGCTGGCGCTCGTGATTACGGTCATGGTGGGCCCGTCGCTGCAAAACCTCGCATTGGTTCTCGGGTTCGTCATGTGGCCAAGCGTCGCGCGTCTTATCCGCGGTCAGGTGCTCCCGATCCGCGAGGCCACTTTCGTCGAGGCAGCGCGCGCGGCAGGGGGCTCGCCGGCCTGGATCATCAGCCAGCACATCTGGCCCAACACGATGCGCGTCGTGGCAGCCCAGTTCGCCGTCAGCGTGTCGTTCGCGATTTTCACGTCGTCGAGTTTGAGTTTTCTCGGCCTGGGCATTCCGCCGCCGACACCCGACTGGGGCGGCATGGTACGCGCCGGATACGACTTCCTGGCGGTCAATCCGTTGCTCAGTCTTGGGCCAGGCACAGCTGTGGGCCTCACCGTGCTGGGCTTCTATCTTGTCGGATCGTCGGTGGAATGAGCGAGCGGCGCGAAGCGCAGGCCCGAAGGGCGCGTCCGCGAGCGATTGACAGCGACCGACGCGGCGAGGCGACACTTCCGCTCAATAGTGCGGAGGCCGCAATGAGCGAGGCGGGCGAGCAATGAAATCACCCCTCCTCGAGGTTCGCGACCTCGCCGTGCGCTTCTCCACGCGCGGCGGCAACGTCGATGCCGTCAGTGGTGTTTCGTTCGATCTCGCGCCCGGCGAGACCGTCGCGCTGGTAGGCGAATCGGGCAGCGGCAAGTCGACCCTGGGCCTCGCTCTCATGGGGCTGACTGACGTAACTCGCCCGGCAAGTCTGTCTGGCGCGGCGACGCTCGCGCTCAAGAACGGCACACGGCAGGACATGATGAAGCTCTCCGACCGCGCGATGCAGGCTATCCGCGGGAACGAGGTCGCGATGATCTTTCAGGAGCCGATGAGCTCGCTCAACCCCGTGCACACCGTGGGCTGGCAGATTTGCGAAGCCGTCATGTGTCACCAGGGAATCTCCAGCTCTGCGGCCGCCGCTTCTGCGCTCGAGCTGCTCGAGAAACTTGGAATTCCCGATGCCGGGCGATGCCTCCAGGCTTATCCGCATCAGCTGTCGGGCGGCATGCGGCAGCGAGTGATGATTGCCATCGCGCTCTCTTGTCAGCCGAGCTTGCTGATTGCCGACGAGCCGACCACCGCGCTCGACGTCACTGTCCAGGCCCAGATCCTCGAACTGCTGAAGCACGTCCAGAGCGAAACAGGGATGGCCATTCTGTTCATTACCCACAACTTCGGCGTCGTGGCGGAGATCGCGCAGCGCACGATGGTGATGTACGCAGGAAGGATCGTCGAAGCCGGTCCGGTGGGCGATGTGTTTCATGCGCCCCGCATGCCCTACACCCGTGCGCTGCTCGAGTCCCTGCCGCGGCTGGACCGCGGGTTTGGCACGCGCCTACCGGCGATCCCCGGTCAGGTCCCGAGTCCGTCGGCGCTGCCGTCCGGTTGTGCATTTCATCCGCGCTGCCGTCACGCCGTGCCGGGGCGGTGTGACGATCGGATCCCCACGCTCGAAGCCTGTTCCAGTGATCACCTCGTGCGCTGCGTGCGGTGGTCCGAGCTCGCGGCCGCCGCGCCATGACGCCATCCCTTCTGCAGGTAAAGAATCTGCGCAAGTGGTACGAGATCCGCCGCGGCGTATTGCCGCGCGTTGTCGGGCATGTGAGAGCGGTCGACGACGTGAGTTTCGACATACAGCCGAACGAGGTGCTTGGATTGGCCGGCGAATCCGGTTCGGGAAAGACGACGATTGGACGCAGCGTGCTACGCCTGATCGAACCTTCGTCCGGGTTGATCGCCTTCAAGGGCGAAGATGTCACCGGTCTCGACGCGAATGGCCTGCGACGGTTCAGGCGCCAAGCCCAGATCATCTTCCAGGACCCGTATTCGTCGCTCGATCCGCGAATGACAGTCGAACAGATCGTAGGGGAGCCGCTGCGCGTGCAAGGCATCGCGCCCGATCCGCACGCCCGACGCCAGCGCGTCGAAAGCCTCCTTGAAAGCGTCTCGATGTCGAGGCAGCTCCTGATGCGTCGCCCACGCGAGCTGTCGGGCGGACAACGGCAGCGCGTCGGCATCGCCCGGGCACTCGCCGTCGATCCTGAATTCATCGTGGCGGACGAGCCCGTGGCGTCGCTCGACGTTTCCATCCAGGCGCAAGTCATCAATCTCCTGCAAGACCTCAAGGCCCAGCTTCATCTCTCGATGCTCTTCATCTCGCACGACATTGCGGTGATGCGACACGTGGCCGATCGGATCGCCGTTGTCTATCTTGGCAAGATCATGGAGATCGGCCCCGCCCGTGCAATATGCGAGGCGCCGAGGCACCCGTACACCGAGGCGCTGCTGTCGGCCGTGCCGAATCCCGATCCTAGCCAGCGCCGCCAGCGCATCGTGTTGCAGGGAGACATCCCGAGCCCGGCCAACCCGCCCACCGGTTGCGTCTTTCGCACCCGTTGCCGGTACGCGATCGGCGAATGTGCGCAGACGCAGCCGCAGCTCCAGTCGACCGGTCCGAAACATTACAAGGCATGCCTGCGCAACGACGTGCCATAGCGGCGGCTTCAGGATGTGCGCAACGGGCGCCCTCACCACGTGCCGGCAGAGGCATGGCGTTGATTCGTATTACGGTATACCTTATGATCAATTGCGCGAAGTCGGCCTACGACGTCGGCCGGGAGCATCGGCCCCGAAAGGTCGCCTGACACCGCTCGAGAACAGAGGAGACACGCATGCTGCCACGCTGGTTTACGCGGCCGGTGGTCGCCACCCTCGCCTTCCTCGCACTCGGGCTGGCGACGCCCGCGGTTTGGGCGCAAACGCCAACGAGAGGCGGCACGCTCACCGTTGGGTTCAACGCCGACACCAAGACCCTCGATCCGACGTTCTCCGTCCAGTTCAGCGAACGCCAGGTGCTCTACCTGGTGTTCAATGCGCTGGTCCGCTACGGCACTGATTTCTCTCTCCAGCCCGACCTCGCCCAAAGCTGGGAGGTCAAGAACGACGGCAAGCAGATCGTTTTCAAGCTTCGCTCCGGGGTCAAGTTCCACGACGGCACGCCGTTCGATGCCAACGCCGTCAAATGGAACATCGACCACCGGCTCGACCCCTCTGTTGCCTCTCCGCAGCGCCCGCTGCTCGAGCCCATCATAGACAACGTCCAGGTCGTCGATCCGACGACCGTGGCGTTCAACTTGAAGCAGCCATCGCCGGGGTTGCTCGGCCTGCTGGGGGAACGTCCGGGCTTCATGGTATCGCCCGCAGCCGCCCAGAAATACGGCAAGGAGTTCGGCAGCAATCCCGTGGGCACGGGACCGTTCGTATTCAAGGAATGGGTTCGCGGCAGCCACATCGCCGTCGACAGGAATCCGGCGTACTGGGAAGCCGGCAAGCCGTACCTCGATCGCCTGATGTTCCGCGATATCTCCGACGCGGTCGTCGGCGCTCAGCGGCTGATCACGGGAGAGCTCGACTTCGTCGGCGAATTGTCTCCAACTTCGGTCACTCCTCTGCGCGCCCGTGCTGGACTGAAGCTCATTCCCATCACCGTCGGGCGGTGGTACTCGCTGCAATGGCGGATGGACAAACCGCCGTTCGACAACGCAAAACTCCGACAAGCGATAGCGCACGCGATCGACCGCAAGCGTCTAAACGAAATCGTGATGGCGGGCCAGGGCAGCGTGGCGGATGGGCCGACGCCTCCCGGCCTGTGGTGGTACGACGCGTCGATCAAGTCCTATCCCTACGATCCCGAAAAAGCCAAGGCGTTGTTGAAGGAGGCGGGCTACGCGTCGGGATTCGAGTTCGTGCTGTCCACGCCGCAAGTGAGCGATCTTCAGCGCATCAACCAGCTTATCCAGGAGCAGGCCGCCGCCGTCGGCATCAAGCTCACGCTCGCGCCGGTAGCCGCAAGCGAGTGGTACGCCAAGCTGGTCGACGGCTCCACCAATATGAGCCCGAACCGATGGACGCAGCGTCCGGATCCTGACGGCTTGCTGTACATCCTGTTTCACAGCAAGGGATTCGCGAATACCGCGCGCTACAAGAATGACAAGGTGGATGCGCTGCTCGATGAGGCGCGCCAGACCTACGACCAGGAAAAACGCAAGAAGCTGTACAGCGAGGCGCAGAAAATCATCGTGGCCGATTCACCGATGCTGTCACTCTTTTTCTCGGTAGAGTACGCCGCTTTGCGAGATACCGTTCAGAACTTCCAGTGGATTCCGGACCAGATCCCGCGGTTTGCCGAGGTCTGGAAGTCGAAGTAAGGCTTCGACAAGGCCGGGTGGCGTTGATAGATGCGTCAGCATCGAACGCTTGGTCGCGAGGGCGGAAGGAGAGGTCTATGAAGACGATTGAGGCGCCGATGGCGGGAACTGCTCCGGCAACCCCGCAGCGGAAGTTCAGCGAGGAGGAGGAAATCCGCCTCATGGACTATCCGGATTCGACAGAAGAAATTCCGCTGCTCGACATGTCGCCGTATCTTCGCGGAGAGCCCGGTGGGCGCGAGCGTGTGGCCGCCCGCCTGAAGGAAATCAGCGAGACCGTCGGCTTTTTCTATTTGGCCGGGCACGGCATCCCCCAGTCCCTGATCGAGCGCGTGTTCGCTGAATCTCGTCGCTTCCACGGATTGCCGTCCGGAGTAAAGGGCGCGATCCCGTGGATCGACCGCGACAGCCACAAGACCGGTTATCTTGGGGTAGGGCAGGAGCGTTCCGAGCGCACCAACGTCAACATCATCAGCGATGCAAAAAGCCTGTACGCCAGGTTCACGATCATCCGCGAGCCGGATCCCCGCGTCGAGACAAACGTCTGGCCTGAGAACTTACCGGGGTTCAAGAGTGTGGTCCTCGAGTACCAGGCCGCAGTCGAGGCACTGGGAAAGAAGTTCCTGCCGCTCTGGTCGACGGCGCTCGAGCTGCCGCTCGACTTCTTCGACCGGATGTTCGAGATCCCGCACGTGACGCTGTCGTTGCTGCACTACCCGCCGCAGAAGGCGATCGGCGGCCGGCAGTACGGCATCGCCCCGCACACCGACAACTCGATGATGACGTTTCTCGCGCAGGCGAACATCCCCGGTCTCGCCGTGCGCATGCCGTCGGGTCACTGGCGGCTCGTCGACATCATCCCCGGAACGCTGCTCGTGAATACGGGCAACGTCATCGTGCGCTGGACCAACGACCAGTTCCTGTCGACCAAGCACCGGGTGATCAACACCAACTCGGTGGATCGCTATTCGATTCCCGTCTTCTTCGGTCCGAACGCAGACGCGGTGATCGAGGTGGTGCCGACCTGCCAAGGCGCGCTGAATCCACCGCGGTACGAACCGATCACCTATCGCGCTTCCCGCAAGTGGTACTACGGCGAGTGATTCCGGTTCAGGCGGTTTCGGCAACCCGCTCGCTCTGCTCGAGCTTCCGGCGCTCGCGCTCGAGATAACTCGCGATCGCGCGCATCCCATAGACACCAGCTGCAGCTTCGGCGGCCGCGTTGTAGTTGGTATTTGTGTTCACGTCGTACGTGTAGATCTCGCCTTCACCATCGGCGATGAACTCGATCCCGGCAATGCCGATGCCGTTGGCTGCAAGAAAGCGCTGGTAACGCTCGATCAGCGGGTGCGAAAAGCCATTCAGGATGCGGAATTGAGGTGCTGCCGCAGGAGCGCCCGCCGGGCAGAATGCGTCGCCGACCTGGCACACGTCGGCGGGGCAGAGCTCGAAGCCCTGCGAGGTGTCGACCCGCACTGCATACAGGAACTTGCCACCCACGAACTCGACGCGAGTGATGAACGGCTCGGGCGCGCGGATGTACTCCTGAATCAGCGTGATCCCGTCTACGGAGAGTTCGAATTCGCGCGTGTCGAGATGCGCACGCAGTCCGTCAACGTCCTGGAATAGCCGCACGCCGAGACCTTTGCCGGCGCGGTTGTGCTTCGTAATGAATGCTCCATTCATTCGGCGGGCTGCGGCGAGGATTTGGTCGCGACCCACGGCGGCGATGGTGCGCGGGACGCGAATCCCGAACTCTGCCAGCGCCGTGTACTGCCCAATCTTGCTTATCTCGAGTTGCAAGGCACGACCATTGTTGATGACCTGCCGACCGTGGGCTTCAAGCCACGCCAGGAAACCGCCGGTCAGCTCGGCGGCGTAGCGATGATTGCGCGTGTGCGAAGACGCGCTCATCCGGTTGTAATAGATGCCGGCGGGCGGCACCGTCGAGAGGTCGAGCAGACCGTCGCTGATAAACCACTCCGCGAACGGCGCGCCGATTTCGCTGAATGCCTCGCGCAGCGGCTCTACCCAGGCGGAATTTTCATGAATGACGTGGATCCTGGTCTTCGGCATCTGCGTTACTCCGGAAAAGCTCAAGTCTCGCCCAACTAGCGGGCGGACGACGTTCGCGGCCATAACGATGGGTTACTTCCTTATGCACCGCGCAGTGAACACCTCAGGACGACGTCGCATAATGTCCGTTATGGCGCTCAACCCGACTGTATTCAAGGCTCCGGCTTCCGATAGTTGACGTAGGCCGCCGCTACGGCGCGATCAAGTCTTCACGATTGCGCGAGGGCCGTAGGAAACGGATGGTCGCATGACGCGCAGGGCGCGTGCGACGGGTGCAGTTCAGTTCGGCGGCGAAGTGAAGGTCAAGGCGTGCGCTTCATGCTGAAGGCACGCTCGCTGATCCCCGTCCCACGCCTACTGCTCGCTCTTTTCCCTGCGGGCGTAGAAGTCGGCGACGCGCTCTATCTCGGCGTCGGTCATTTGCCGCGTCATGTTGCGCATCTGGGCGTGGCTGTCGTTGTGGCGGTCGCCGGTCCGGAAGTCCTTGAGCTGGACGACGAGATACTCCTTCGGCATGCCCTCGAGCCACGGCGCGCCGAACTTGTGGTCGGTGCCGCCGTGGCAGCCGATGCACGGCGCGATATTGCGCAAGGGAGCACCGACGCGGACGAGCGCAGGCGCCGACGTCTGGTCATAGCGCGCAGGCGCGGTGCGCGCCTTGGGCAGCGAGTCGTAATACCTCGCTATGTCGTCGATGTTCTGGTCCGACAGGTTGCGCGCGAGCGTTTGCATGAACGCGCCGCCTCGCGCGCCGTGCTTGTAGTCCAGCAACTGCTTGATGACGACCTCGGGATACTGCCCCGCAAGATTCGGCGCGTTGGCGTCGGTCGCGCCCTGCGCGCCATGACACATGCTGCACTGCTGGACGGCAATCGTGGCGCCGCGCCCGACGGCGTCGTTCGCACCGCGCGCCCCCATCGCAGCGCTCAGGACGACCGCAGTGGAGTGCGCGCGATCTTCCGCAGGCGGCGCGACACCCCAGTTCGCAGGGAGGCCCGCGGCACGACAAATGGCCGCCCACAGTCCGGCGGCGGTGAAATCCCGCTGCGCGGAAGGCAGCACCACGAATCCGACGAGGAAACAGGCGACCGTCAGCACGACGAGCGACACGACGCTCCAGCGAAACCAGGCATTGCTCCATGCATAGGGCCGGCCTTCGGCCATCACGGGCCCCCGATCCGGATCGCCGGCACCGCCGTATCCTTGAGCATGGCGAGTTGCGCGATCGGATATCCGTAGTTGACGACCGTGAGGCCGATCATCATCGCTACCCACAGGCCGAACGTGTTCAGCAGGGCAGGCGTTCGCTCGCCCGGGTGCGCAGTCATGCTGAACGTGAATGGCCTTGCCGCGGCGTCGCCGGCGCGGCGCGCGCGCGCGAGCACATACACGAACAAGAACGCCGAGACGACAAGCAGCAGGCCCCCGAACGTCGAAGCGATCACGGTCCACGCCTGGGGCTGCAATGCCGCGTCCGAATAATCGTAGTACGCCATGCGCCGCGGCATCCCGAGCAGTCCAACGAGGTGCCAGGGCATCGACAGCACCAGCATCCCGACGAACCAGAGCCACAGCTGCGTCTTGACGAGGCCTTGCGGCAGCGGAGCGCACTGCACGAGCTGCGGCCACAGCTCGTACGCGATCATGAAATACATGATCACGATCGCGCCGCCGAAGATAAGGTGGAAATGCCCGGTCACCCATTGGGTGTTGTGGATGGACTCGTTCAGCTGGTAGCTCATGTTGATGAGGCCGCCTGCGCCACCGAACCCCAGCATTACGAACGAAAATGTCAGCGCGAGCATCATCGGGTTGTCCCAGGGCAGTGCCTTGATCCAGCCGATGACGCCGACGCCGCCGCGAAGCCGCCCGGCAATCTCCACGGACGCCGTGATCGTGAACACGGTCAGCAGCGTGGGTACCGACACCATCGCCGTCATCGCGGCGTGCACGAACTTGAAGCCGGCTCCGACCTGCGGATCGGCGAACACATGATGCAACCCGATCGGCATCGAGAACACGAGGAACAGCACGAACGCCACGCGCCCCATCGTGTCGCTGTAGAGTCTGCCGCCGATGGCGCGTGGCACGATCGTGTAGAACGCGATGTACGCCGGCATCAGCCAGAAATAGACGATGGCGTGCAACGTCCACGAGAAAAGCACGCGCGACAGGCCCGCGTCGATGGTGTCCTTGAACCCCAGCGCTGCCGGCAGGATGAGGACGAGCACCTCGACGGCAGCACCGACCGAGGTCCACGCCCACAGGTAGGCGCCGGTGACGTTGCCGAACATGGCAAGCGGAACGGTCGCACCCGGATGCGCCTTGCGCCATGCTCGCAGGTTGACGGACATCAGCGCGACCCATATCCACGATCCCACGACGACGAGCACGACGCCGATGTAGTAGAAGGCGCTCGCGAGCATCGGCGGGTAGAACGTATAGAGAACCGACGCGTGGCCGCTGGCGATCGTTCCGGCGGCGACCACCGTCCCGCCCACGACGAGCCCGAATCCCGCCCACGCCCAGCGCACGCCAATGAGCGGCTGCTTCAACGACAGCTCGGTGATCGCGTAGCCGAACCCCATTGCGACGAGCGTCGGCAGCACGTACGCCATCACCGTCCCGTGCGCGGTGACAGAGCGGTAGTAATGCTCCGGATTGTTGACCCACGCGTGGAGCGGGCTGCGCACGTACATCTGCCATTCGCCGAGCACGATGGCGAGCAGGAAACCGGCGAACGCGACCCAGAAGTGCGCGAGCACGAGCTTTCTAGCGCGCAACACAGCTCATCCTTTCGCCGCCCTTGGCGCGAGCGAGGAACTCGTCGGCGGGAATGACGCGCACGCGCGCCCACATCGCCTCGTGTCCGGTGCCGCAATATTCGTGGCACGGCATCAGGTGCTCGCCCGTCTTCGGGAACGTGGTCGTGAAGGTGGCCACGAACCCGGGAACGAGCATGGTGTTGGCATTGGTGGTGCCGACGATGAAGCCATGGATCACGTCCGTGCTGGTCGCGCGAAACATGACCGGCATCCCGGCCGGAACGACGATGCACTGAGGCTCGAACGAATACTGCTGGGCAATGAGCCGCGTCACGACCCGTCCGTCCGCGGCAACGGTCGTCCCGAGGTTGCCTTCGACGAATTCTCCGGAGATGTGCAGAGTGCGCGGGTCGATCGTCTCCACGCGCGAGGGCGGCATCGCTGCCCACTTGATACCCGTGATCACCATCATCGCGACGAGAAGCACGATGATGACCGCCACGATCCACGCCCAGCGACGCTCGGCTGCGCCGGCCACGTCGTGGGCAAGGCCGTCCGGTGGACCCCGCTGCGTGAACGCCTCGGTCACTGCACCGCTCCTCGCGGCAGGTAGACGAGGAAATAGAACGCGAAATAAAGCGCGACGACGATCGCGGTGGCGATGCCGGCGAGGGCGAAGGCGCCGGCGGGACCGCGGCTCACGATCTCATCGACCTTGCGGTCCGTTTCCTGCTCGCCACGTTCGTCGGTCACCGAACGCCTCCTCATTCCGGCAGCAGCGATCGTAACCCGCTGACTTGCCCGGGCGAGATCGGCGTGCCGCTGTTTTCCCACGCTAAGCGAATGTACGTCACGACAGCCGCCACCAGCTCGTCGTTCAGGATGTGCGCGAACGGAGGCATCCCGTGCGGCCGCGGATTCTTCTTCGTACCGGGCGGGTAGCCTCCATTCAACACCATCCGGATGGAGTTGACCGGAGACGACATCGTGATCGACTGATTGCCCGCGAGCGGAGGAAACTGCGGCGGTTGGCCCTTCCCTTCCGCGCCGTGGCACATCGCGCACTGCGCGGCATACACCGCGCGGCCCGTCTCCATGACGTCGGGATTCACGAGCCGCGCCTGACTCGTCGGCGGAGCCTCGGCGTCGGCTTGCGGCAGCGCTTTCAGATACACCGCCATCGCCGCGACGTCCTCGTCCGACAGATACTGCAGGCTGTTGTACACGACCTCCGCCATCGGTCCGTACACGGTGGCACGGTTCGAGACGCCCACTTGCAGCAGATCCCCGATGTCCTTCTCGCTCCAGTGGCCAAGACCCGCCTCGCGGTTGGACGTGAGCGACGGCGCATACCAGTTCTGGTTCGGGATCATGCCGCCTTCGAACGCCTTCGACTCGCTCGACCCTCCGAGCGCGTTGATCGCGGTGTGGCACATCGCGCAATGGCCAAGACCTTCCACCAGATACGCGCCGCGATTCCATTGCGCCGACTTGCTCTTGTCGGCCACATACTCGCCTTCCTTGAAATACAGCGCGCGCCAGCCCACGAGCAATTCGCGCTTGTTGAACGGAAAGCGCAGCTCGTGCGGACGGTTTCGTTGGCGGACCGGCGGCACCGACATCAGGTATGCGTAGATGGCATCACAGTCGTCGCGCGTAACCTTGGTGTACGACGCGAACGGCATCGCGGGGTACATCAGCGCGCCGTTGCGAGAGACGCCCGTGTGCATCATCGTGTAGAAATCGTCGGCGGTCCACTGGCCGATTCCCGTTTCGTCGTCGGGCGTGATGTTCGGAACGTAAAGGTTGCCGAAAGGCGTCGCCATCGCCCTTCCACCGGCAAACTGGTGGCCGTTCGGCGTCGTATGGCACGCGACGCAGTCTCCGGCGCGCGCAAGATACTCGCCGCGGTTCAAATATTGGGTCGTGGCATTGACGGCGACCGGCGCCGCGACAGGCGTGTGCGGCGGCGCGTTCGGGCGCATTAGCACGACTAAGGCGATGCCGGCGGCGACCAGCACGCTGATGACGACGGCGATGCGCAGGCCCACGATTAGCGCTGGCTGCCGCAGGCAAGCGGCATCCTGACGAGGTTCGCCGATTCCGGAGCGAGGTCCCGCGGCGCTTCCTGGCGCGCGAGCCAGGCCGCCACTGCGGCGATGTCGGTTTCCGACAATCGGGAGACGATTCGCTTCATGCAGTCGGGCTCGGCGGCCTGGCGGCTGCCGACGCGCCAGCGCGTAAGCTGTGCGGTGATGTAGGCAGCGCGCAACCCCGCGAGCCCCGGTATGCCGGGCTGCATGCCCGTCAATCGCGCCCCGTGGCACGC
>Ga0070672_100000774_pt1 | contig 19037 bp, 18 predicted proteins | sample KBSM13metaG_FD_66151 | JGI IMG/M metagenome (GOLD analysis project Ga0070672, IMG submission 66151) | Miscanthus rhizosphere microbial communities from Kellogg Biological Station, Michigan, USA - KBS M1-3 metaG | ecosystem: Host-associated > Plants > Roots > Rhizosphere > Soil ... | reverse complement strand
CGCGCAGTCCGCGGATCGTGCTCCGTTCGAACCCCTCGACATCGACCTTCAGGAAGACCCGACCGGTCAAGGTCGGCATCACCACATCGCCGCGCTTCACTGCGCACTGCACCGACCGGCTGAACGCCGGATCCGACACGCTGCGCAGCGTCGCGCCTCCTGTGTGCGCAGGGTCCATCTGCAGCGTGAACTCGCCGGGCTCCTCGCCGAGCGCGAACGCGTTCATGACCAGCGGCAGCTTCTGTCGCTGAGCCGATGCCAGAACGAGAGCTGCCAGCTCGGGATTGGGCTCAAAGGCGAGCACCCGACCTGTCGGGGCGACCAGGGCGGCGGCCGGCAGGGCCACATGGCCGACATTGGCGCCGACATCGATCACGGTGTCACCCGGCTTCAGTTCGCGCAGCAGATACGCCTCGAGCTCCTCCTCGAAGAAGACGCCACACCAGTAGCCGTTGCGGTGGACATAGATGTAAGGGTCGCACGGCACGTCCACGGAGATCCGCTTCAGCGGACGTTCGGTCAGGCCCATCGGCAGGACCGCAGGGTCCATCAAGGCGGGCACGACGTGATCGAAGAGCCAGCGTCGAGACGCCGCGTTGGGAAGGCGCCGCCCGAGGTACCGGGCACCCGTGACACCCACCGACTTTGCCCACCGGGTCACGACATTCGCCATGCTTTTTCCACGTCAGCGGTTCGGGGTCACGAAGGAATCGCCCGAGCCGCGGGGCGTTCGCCAGGGAGGGGCTCAGTAACCGCGTGCGCGGTCGACCGCCTGCGGCGGCGGCAGGCCGTCGGCGACGCAGCGCAGGCCGTCGACGAACTGCATCGCGATCGTCGTGGTCGACGGCTGCGCCGCGATGTGCGGCGTGATCGTGATCCCGGGCACCGTCCACAGCGGATCGTCCGCGGGCATCGGCTCGTGCCGCTGGACATCGAGCGCGGCGCCGGCGAGCTGGCCGGAGCGCACCGCATCGATCAGGTCGGCCTCGACGACGTGGCCGCCGCGGGCGATGTTGATCAGGTAGCTGCCGCGCGGCATCGCCGCAAAGGCCTGTGCGTTCAGCAGGCCCTCGGTCTGCGTCGTCAGCGGCAGCGCGCAGACCACGATGTCGCTCGTGCTCAACACCGATTCGAGCGGCTCGGCGGAAGCCCGGCTCCAGCCGCGCGCCTCGAAGCCGACCGCGCCGAGCAGGCGCACGACCACGCTGCCCATCGCGCCGGTGCCGAGCACCGCGACCTTGCTGCGGACCGCGGCGATCGGGTTGCGCTTCCACTGGCGCTCGCGCTGCTGCGCCTCGTAGAGCGGCAGCGCGCGCGCGTGGCGCAGCGCCATCATCACGACGAACTGGGCGATGCCCTCAGCCTGCTCGACATCGATAATGCGCGACACCGGCACACCCTCGGCGAGGTCCTCGACCAACAGCTTGTCGACGCCGGCCGCGACCGCGCAGACCCAGCGCAGCTTCGGCATCTTCGCGGCGACGCCGCGCGGCATCTGCCAGCCGAGCACGACGTCGATCTCGGCCAAGGTCGCGGCGTCGAGGTCCGGTCGGTACTCGATCAGCGCGTGGTCGGGCGCCAGCGCACGGATCGCCGCGGCGAACGGCGCCGCCGGCATCGGATGGGTGAGAAGCAGGATGTTCATGCAGCGTCGTCGTGAGAGCCCGAATCGGCCAGACCGGCCAGCAGCCCGTCGTGGACTCGAGGGTAGCGCAGGCGCACGCGCAGCTCGCGCACGAGCCGCGTGTTGACGAGCCGGCGCGACTCGCTCATGAAGCTGAGCGCCATCGGCGAAAGATGCTGCTCGGCCTCGGCACGCGCGATGCGCGGCGGGCGTGGCAGCCGGCACAGGTCGGCGGCGAGGTCGAAGTAGTCGCCCATCTTGATCTCGCTGTCGTCGCTGACATTGACCGCGCGCTGCGGCAGCCCGCGGTGCAGCGCCGCAACGCAAGTGCGCGCGAGGTCGTCGGCATGGATGTGGTTGGTGTAGACGTCGTCACCGGCCGCGAGGACCGGCGTCGCCCGCGCCAGGCGCTCGCGCGGATGGCCGCCCGCGCGGTCCGCCGCATAGATGCCCGGCACGCGCAGCAGGCTGACCCGGGCGCCGAACGCGCGGCCGTACCAGCGCAGCCGCGCCTCGGCATCGACACGGCGCTGCGCGCGCTCGGTCGCCGGTCGCAGCGGCCGCGTCTCGTCGACACGATCGCCGGCGCAGTCGCCGTAGACGCCGCTGGTGCTGACATAGACGATGCGCTGCACGCGGCCGCCGCGCGCGAGTGCGCGCAGCAGCTTCGCGGTGCGCACGTCGGTTGCTCCGGTTGCAGCCGGCGGGGCCAGATGCAGCACCGCATCGGCCAGGTACGCGAGACGCGCCAGCGTCTCCGGCCGGTCGAGATCGCCGAGCAGCGGACAGATCCCGGCCGCACGCAGCGCGGGCACGCGCCCGCTGTCTGTCGTCAGCACGACGAGGCGCCAGCGACCGCGCAGCAGCCGGGCGACCCGCATGCCGACATCGCCGCAACCGACGATCAACAACGTCGGCCTTGTCAGCGGAGTCGGTATCGATACAAAGGCCATGGGCATGCGGGGCAGAATCGCGGGTCAGTCTAAGACCTCCCCCGATGCCCTTCACCGTCACCCTGCAGCCGAGCGGCCGCAGCTTCAGCGTCGATCGCGACGAACCGATCCTCAGCGCCGCGATCCGCCAGGGCATTGGCCTGCCGTACGGCTGCCGCGACGGCGCCTGCGGCTCGTGCAAGTGCCGCCTGCTCGAAGGGCGCGTGATCCACGGCGCGCATCAGACCAAGGCCCTCAGTCCCGTCGAGGAAGAAGCCGGTCTTGTACTGACCTGCCAGGCCGCGCCGCAGACCGACGTCGTGCTCGAGGTGCGCACCGTTCCCGGCGCCGGCGAGTTCGCGATCCGCAAGATGCCGTGCCGCGTGATCCGGATCGAGAAGCCTGCGCCCGACGTCGCGATCCTGCACCTGCAGTTGCCGGCCAACGACCCGCTGCGCTACCACGCCGGCCAGTACGTCGAATTCATCCTGCAGGCTGGCGCGCGGCGCAGCTACTCGATGGCGAACGCACCGCACACGCAGGGCGAGAAGCCCGCCATCGAACTGCACCTGCGCCATCTGCCCGGCGGCCTGTTCACCGACCACGTATTCAGCGCGATGAAGGAAAAGGACATCCTGCGCATCGAAGGCCCGTTCGGCAGCTTCTTCCTGCGCGAGGATTCGACCAAGCCGATGGTGCTGCTCGCGTCCGGGACCGGCCTCGCGCCGATCAAGGCGATCGTCGAGCACCTGCGCTGGAAGCGCAGCGACCGTCCTGCAGTTCTGTATTGGGGCTGCCGGACGCGCCGCGATCTGTACCTGCACGACTGGGCGGTCGCCGCGGCGGCCGAGATGCCATCGCTGACCTACATCCCCGTGCTCTCGGAGGCGACCGATGCCGACGGCTGGACCGGCCGCACCGGCTTGGTCCACCAGGCGGTGATGCAGGACCTGCCCGATCTGTCGGGGCACCAGGTCTACGCCTGCGGCGCGCCAATCATGGTCGAGTCGGCCGAGCGCGATTTCGTCGCGCGCTGCACGCTGCCGAAGGACGACTTCTACGCCGACGCCTTCACGTCCGAAGCCGACAAGCACGGCGGCTGAAGCCGCGCCATCCCGATCGAAAGGATTCCATGCACCGTCGCCATGCGCTCGCCGCGCTCAGCCTTGTGGCCGCCTTCCCGACTCTCGCGCAACCGCAACGGCCGATCCGGCTGATCGTCCCCTATCCGGCCGGCGGCGCGCTCGACATCGTCGCGCGGGCGCTCGCCGACAAGGTCAAGGAAAGTCTCGGCGTGGTGGTCGTCGAAAACCGGCCGGGCGCCGGCGGCAACCTCGGCGCCGATGCTGTGGCGAAGGCAGCGCCCGACGGCACGACGATCGTGATGGGCGCGGTCGCGACCCACGCGATCAACCCGTGGCTCTACGCGAAGATTCCGTACGACCCGATCCGCGACTTCACGCCGATCACGCTGGTCGCACAGGTGCCGAACGTGCTCGTGATGAATGTCGAGACCTCGAGCCGGCTCGGCATCGCGAGCGTCGCCGACCTGGTCGTGTACGCGAAGAAGAATCCCGGCAAGCTCAACTACGGCTCGGGCGGCAACGGCAGCGCCGGCCATCTCGCCGGCGAGATGTTCAAGCAGCAGGCCGGCGTGTTCATGGTCCACATCCCGTATGCCGGCGGCAACCCGGCGCAGCTCGCGCTGCTCTCGGGCCAGGTCGACCTGAACTTCGACAACCTCGCGACCGCGTCGGCCAACATCAAAGCCGGCAAGCTTCGCGCGATCGCGATGACGACCGCACGCCGCTCGAGCGCGATGCCCGACGTGCCGACGATCGCCGAGACCGGCAAGGCGGTCGGCCTCGGCCGCTTCGACGTCGACACCTGGTTCGGACTGTTCGGCCCGGCCAAGCTGCCGGCGGACGTGACCCAGCGCCTCAACAAGGCGTTCGTCGATGCGCTTGGCGCACCCGACATCCGGGCCCGCCTCGCGACCCTGCTGGCCGAGCCGGCGCCGATGGCACCGGACTCGTTTGCCGGCTTCGTGAAGGCCGAGCTGGCGAAATACGAAGGCATCGTCAAGGCGACCGGCGCGAAGGTCGAATGAGCCCGGCGCAGCCCGGCCGCTCGGGGGCGCTTTGATAGACTTGCGGGCGCATGGGGCGGGCTCCGCCGCCCCGGTCCGGACCGCCCGGACCGACTCTCTCGGCCGCCGGCAATCGGTCACAGGACCCCACCTTTTCACGCACCGATGACTCCCGCCCAAACCGATCTGCAGCGCGAGGTGGCCGCGCTCCTCGTCGAGGCCCTGAACCTCGAGATCCCGCCCGAATCGATCGACCCCGAGGCGCCGCTCTATGGCGAGGGGCTCGGCCTCGACTCGATCGACATCCTCGAGGTCGCGCTCGTCGTCTCGCAGCGCTACGGCTTCCAGCTGCGCTCCGACGACGAGGACAACGTGCGCATCTTCACGTCGCTGGCCAGTCTCTCCGAGCACATCGGCACCCATCGGCAGTCCTGAGATGAAGACGGCCCCAGCTCACTCCGTTCGCTGCCACCAACGCGCGCCGCAGTACCTTCGGGCGGCCGGGCCGACCTGACATGTCGCTGCGGCCGCGCTACGTGGCGGCGGGTGCGGCGGCCCTCGCCTACGTGATCGCATCGCAGTGGCTGATGACGCGCACGCCGCCGTCGCCGTGGGGCGCTGTCGCGCTGCTGACGCCGATGCTCGCGATCGTCGCGATCGGCACCTGGCGCAGCGGGCAGCGCGCGATCAGCCTGCTCGCTGCCGCCGCGCTCGCGGCGCTCGCGTTGAAGGCCGGGCTCGGCAGCGGGCTCGCGCCCGAGCACCTCTACCTCGCCGAACACGTCGCGATCCACCTGTTCCTCGCGTTCACGTTCGGCATCACGCTGCGGCGCGGCGCGAAGCCGCTGATCACGCGTTTCGCCGAGCGCGTGCACGCCGCCCTGACACCGGCGATGGAGACCTACACCCGCAAGGTGACGATCGCGTGGACGATTTACTTCTGCGTGATGGCAGCGCTCTCGATGGCGGTCCACCTGCTCGCGCCGTTCACGACCTGGGCCACCTTCGCGAACTTGCTGACGCCGCTCGCGCTGGTCGCGATGTTCGTCGGCGAGTACCTGCTGCGCTATCGGTTGCATCCGGAGTTCGAGCGGGCGAGCCTGAACGACATGATCCGTGCCTACTCGCAGGCGCGCCGCGCGGTGCCGAGCGCGCCGCCGGCCGTACGGCCGTTGCCATGAGCGCCTCCGCACGGCCGCTCCGAAGGAGGCGCTCCCTCCCGCTTGGCGGGAGTGGCCGCAGGCCGAGGGTGCATCGATGACCGTGCACGCGCTCATCGCTGGCGCCGACCTCGCGGCCCCGCTCGCCTGGCGCAATGGCCGACCGATCTCGCGGGCGCAGTACCTCGCAGACGTGCTGGCGCTGGCCGCGCAGCTGCCGGCGCACGGGTCGCCGCTAAACCTGAGCGGCGACCGCTACCGCTTCGCCGTCGGCCTCGGTGCAGCGATGGTGCGCGGCCACATCAGCCTCTTGCCGCCGAACCACACGCCCGACACGATCGAGCGGCTGCAGCGCCAGTTCCCCGACCTCTATGCCCTCGCCGATCCGGGGGCGCCGCCGAGCGGGTTGCCGACGGTCGATCACCTGGCCGCGCACGCCCCGCTCAACGGGACGGCCACGCCGGCGCAGATCAATGCGGAGCGCATCGTCGCCCAGGTCCTGACCTCGGGCTCGACCGGCGCGCCGGTGCCGCACCCGAAGCCGTGGGCGCTGCTGGTCGCAAGCGCGCAGGCCGAGGCCGATCGGCTGGCCGAGTCGATGGGTCTGCGTGAGCTGGCCGGCACGGCGATCGTCGGCACCGTCCCGGCCCAGCACATGTACGGCTTCGAGTCGACCGTGCTGGTCGCGCTGATCGGCGGCGCCGCATTCGAGGTCGAGCGCCCGTTCTATCCGGCCGACATCGCCGCCGCGCTGGCCCGCGTGCCGCGCCCGCGGATGCTGGTGACGACGCCGTTTCACCTGAAGCTGCTGCTCGACGCTGGCGTCGCGCTGCCGCCGGTCGACCTGACCGTCTGCGCGACCGCACCGCTGTCGCCGCAGCTCGCGGCGCGTGCCGAAGCCGCGCTCGATGCACCGCTGGTCGAGATCTACGGCTGCACCGAGGCCGGCCAGGTGGCGACCCGGCAGACGACCGTCGGGCCCGACTGGCACACCTTCGGCACCTTGCGCCTCGAAGGCGACGGCGACCGCACGATCGTCGACGGCGGCCACGTGCCGCAGCCGACCCAGCTCGCCGACGTGCTCGAGGTCATCGACGCGCAGCACTTCCGGCTGCTCGGCCGCTCGAACGACCTGGTCAACATCGCCGGCAAGCGCAGCTCGATCGGCCACTTGAACTACCACCTGAACGCGATCGACGGCGTCGTCGACGGCGCGTTCTGGATGCCACCGGAGCGCGCCGGCGACCCGGAGGTCGTGCGTCTGGTCGCGTTCGTGGTCGCACCGCAACTGAGCGACAGCGCGATCGTCGCAGCGCTGCGCCAACGGGTCGACGCCGCGTTCCTGCCACGCCGCATCGTCCAGGTCGCGAGCCTGCCGCGCGACCCGACCGGCAAGCTGCCGGCCGAGCGCCTCGCTGCCCTCGCCGCGGCGCCGAGCCCGTTGCCGCTGGCCGCGCCGGCACACCGTCCGCACGCCGCGCGATGACGCCGGCCGCACACACGGTCGCGCTCGCGATCGCGGCGGATCACCCTGCGTTCGCCGGCCACTTTCCGGGCCGGCCGCTGCTGCCCGGCGTCGCGCTGTTGTCCGAGGTGCTCGAGGCGGTGCTCGCCGAACCCGCGCTGGCGGCATCGGTCGGCAGCGCACCGCGCCTGTCCACGGTCAAGTTCCTGGCGCCGATCGGCCCCGGCGCCGCATTGACGGTCCACTTTGAACCGAGCGCGACCGCGCTGCGCTTCGAGGTCACCGACGGCATGCGGCTCGTTGCGAGCGGCGCGTTCGAGTGCCTTGCCGCGGCGGTCGCCGACGGCGCGAGCGCAGCGCGAAGCGCGGCCGTGCCATGAACGGTCGCTCCGACACGTCGGCCGCGGTATGGACCACGCAGCGCGAGCGCGGCAACCTGTGGATGCTTCGCCTGATGCGGACGTTCGCGATGACCGCCGGCCGGCGCGTCGCCCGCCTCGTGCTGCATCCGATCGCGCTCTACTTTATGCTGACCAGCGCCGCGACGCGGCGCGAATCCGCGCGCTACCTCACGCGCGTGCTCGACCGGCCAGCGCGCCTCGGCGATGTCTATCGCCACGTGTACTGCTTCGCTGCGACGATCCTCGACCGCGTCTACCTGCTGCAGGAGCACTACGACCAGTTCGAGCTGCGCCAGAACGGCATCGAGGCGATGGACGACGCGCTGGCCAAGGGCGACGGCGTCCTGATGATCGGTGCCCACCTCGGCAGCTTCGAGGCACTGCGTGCGCTCGGCCGCGGCAACGGCATCCGAGTCGCGCTGATCATGTACGAGGACAACGCGCGCGCACTGAATGCGGCACTCACTGCGCTCGCACCCGGCACGCAGATCCACACGATCGCGCTCGGCCGCCTCGACGCGATGCTGTCGCTGCGCCGCTGGCTCGACTCGGGGGGCATCGCCGGGCTGCTCGGTGACCGCACCCTGCCGTTCTCGTCACAACGATCGCGCACCCACTGGCTGCCGTTCCTCGGCACGCCGGCCCGCTTCTCGGACGGCCCGTTCCGGCTCGCCGCGATGCTGCGCCGGCCGGTCATCTTCATGACCGGCCTCTACCATGGCGCGAACCGCTACGAGCTCCGGTTTGCGCCGCTCGCCGACTTTCGGCAGGCGGACGGCAGCAACCGCGACGCGCTGATCGGGGCGGCCATGGCGCGCTATGTCGAGACGCTCGAGGCGCTGTGCCGCGAAGCGCCGTACAACTGGTTCAACTTCTTCGACTTCTGGGCTGCCGATGACGCGCCACCGATTCCCGCCGCCGAGTGAGCGGCGCCGCCTGCTGGCTTTGCTCGGCGCGCTCGCGCTCGGCACGCCGGGCCTTGCTGCAGCCGCCGGGTTCGACCTGCCGGCGCTGATGCAGCTGCTCGCGACCGTGCGCTCCGGCGAAGCGACCTTCATCGAGAAGCGCGAGGTGACCGTGCTCGACCGTACTGTGGTGACGTCGGGCCGGCTGTTCTTCGAGGCGCCCGACACGTTCGTGCGCGAGACGTTGAAGCCGAGCCGCGATCGCCTCGCGGTCACCGGCAACACGCTGACGATGAGCCGCGGCGACCGCAGCCGCACAGTGCAGCTCGACGCGAGCCCGGAGGCCGCCGTCATCGTCGAGGCGATCCGCGGCACCCTGACCGGCAACCGCGCCGCGCTCGAGCGCCTGTTCACACCGACCGTCGGCGGCAGCGCCGAGCGCTGGACCCTCGACCTCGTGCCGCGCGAGGCGCGCCTGCGCAACCAGGTCGCGGCGCTGAAGGTCAGCGGCGCGCAGGCGGTGGTGCGCGAGGTCGCGATCACGATGGCCGACGGCGACCGCTCGGTGATGACGATCGAGCCGATGAGCGCGACACCCGCCGGCGCCCGCACAGAGCCCGGCCGCGCGCCGGCGCGCTCGGCCAGCGCGCCGCCCTGAGCCGTCGACGCGCGATGCAGCCGACGCCACCGGTCGACCGCTCGGCGTCGCCGCGTCGGTCGCGGCGCGCGCTCTGGATCTGGCTCGCATTCGTCGCCGTCGCGGCGCTGATCACCGCAAAAAGCCGCTACGTCGCCGACCTGTCGGCGTTCCTGCCGTCGGCGCCGACGGCGGAGCAGGCGGTCCTGCTCGACCAGGTCCGCAGCGGCGTCGCCGCCCGTCTGCTGCTGATCGGCATCGAGGGCGGCGATGCTGCCACGCGAGCCGAGGCGTCGCGGCAACTCGCGAAGGCGATGCGCGAAAGCGGCCGCTTCGAGGCGGTCCACAACGGCGACAACAGCGAGTTCGAGGCGAGCGGCCGGTTCCTGTTCGAGCACCGCTATCTGCTGAGCCCGGCCGTCGAGCCGGCGCGCTTCACGGTCGACGGATTGCGCGCCGCGATCGACGACACGGTCGCACTGCTCGGCACGCCGGCCGGCGCGTTGATCAAGCCGATCCTGCTGCGCGATCCGACCGGCGAGACGGTGCGGATGGCCGAAGCGATGCTGCCCGCGCAAGCGCCGCGCAGCGAAGGCGGCGTCTGGGTCTCGCGCGACGCGCCGCGCGCGGTCATCGTCGCGACCACACGTGCTGCGGGTGCCGATCTCGACGGGCAGGAGCAGACCTTCGATGCGGTCCGCTCCGCGTTCGCGCCGCAGGCCGCGCAGGGCCTGCGGGTCGCGCTGTCGGGCGCCGGCGTGTTCGGGGTAACGTCGCGCGCGCAGATCAAGGCCGAGGTCGAGCGCCTCGCGATCGCCGGCAGCGCGATCATCGTCGCGCTGCTGCTGGTCGCGTTCGGCTCGCTGCGCTCGCTCGCTATCGCGGTGCTGCCGGTGGCGACCGGCGTGCTCGCCGGCATCGCCGCGGTCAGCATCGGCTTCGGCCAGGTTCATGGCATCACGCTCGGGTTCGGCACCACGCTGATCGGCGAAGCGGTCGACTACGCGATCTACTACCTGATCCAGGCGCGGTCAGGGCGCAACGCCGATCAGTCGCCGGCCGGGAACGACGTTCAAGGCACGAGCGAAGACGCAATGCCCGGCTCCGGTGCACGCCGATGGCTGGCGTTCAGCTGGCCGACCGTGCGGCTCGGCCTGCTGACCTCGCTGTGCGGTTTCGGTGCGCTGGTCTTCTCGGGCTTTCCGGGGCTGGCCCAGCTCGGCGTGTTCTCGATCGCCGGCCTCGTTGCTGCCGCGTTCGGCACGCGCTACGTGTTCCCGATCCTGTCGCCCGACGGCGCACCGGGCATGATGGGCCTGCGCCGCCAGCTCGGTCGCGCGGCCGAACTCGCGTCGCGCGGCCTGCCGTTGCTGCGCTGGCCGCTGCGGGTCGTCGCACTGGCGGCGATCGTGGCGATCGCCCTGCTACCGACCGCATGGCGTGGCGACCTCGGCGCGCTCAGCCCGGTCGGCGCCGCGGCGTTGAAGCTCAATGCCGACCTGCGCGCCGACGTCGGCGCCTCCGATGCCGGCACCTTGGTTGCGCTCTCAGCGCCCGACGAGGCGCGCGCGCTCGCGCTCGCCGAGCAGGCCGGCATGCGCCTCGACAAGCTGGTCGCCGCCGGCCAGCTCGCCGGCTACGAATCGCCGGCGCGCCTGCTGCCGAGTCCGGCGACCCAGGCCGCGCGCCGCGCCGCGCTACCCGACGAAGCAACCCTGGCGACGCGCCTCACCGCCGCCACCGCAGACGGCCCGATCGCCGCGTCTCGCCTCGGCACCTTCATCGCCGACGTGCAGACGGCGCGCGGCCAGTTCGACGTCGACCGCGCCGCGCTCGCCACGACGCCGCTGCGCCAGGCCCTCGACGCGCTGCTGGTGCCCGGCGCCGACGGCAAGCCGTGGGGCGTGTTCCTGAACCTGCAGCCCGGGGCGCAGCCGATCGAGGCCTCCGCAATCCGCAGCGCGCTCGCCGATCTGCCGGATGCGCGCGTGGTCCATATCAAGCATGAGCTCGATGCGATCTATGACCGCTATCTGCATGAGGCGCTGCTGCAGGCGATCGCCGGCGCGGTCGCGGTCTGTGCGCTGCTCGCGCTGCACCTGCGCTCGGCGCGCCGCCTCTTGCAGGTCGCCGAGCCGATCGGCGCGGCGGTCGTCGTCGTGTTGGGCGCGCTGACCGTCGGCGGCACCGCGCTCGGCATCCTCCACCTCGTCGGCCTGCTGCTGGTCGTCGCGATCGGCTCGAACTACGCGCTGTTCTTCGACCACCTGCGCGAGACCGGCAAGGTCGACAAGGACACCCTCGCCTCGCTCGCGCTGGCCAACCTGACGACGGTCGGCTCGTTCGCGTTGCTGGCCGCGTCGGGCATCCCAGCGCTGCAGGCGATCGGCATCGTCGTCGCGCCCGGGGCGCTGCTGTCGCTGATGCTGTCGGCCGCATTCATCCCTACTGCGCGGCACCCGAACCTGCATGGGAAAATGGCCCCGACCGCTTCCACCCCGTGATGTCGCCGCACGCCGAACTCTCCGCAACCCCCGGCACCACGACCCGGTGGCAGCCGCCGCTGCTGGTCAAGGCCAGCGTGGCCTGGCACGTCGGCGCCGGTGTTGCCGCGGCGGCGCTGCCGATCGAATGGCCGTGGGCCGCCGGCGCGGTCGTGCTAAACCATGCGCTGCTGACGGCGACCGGGCTCTGGCCGCGCTCGACCTGGCTCGGGTCGAACTGGGTCCGCCTGCCGGCGGCGGCCATCGCGCGGGGCGAAGTCGCGATCACGATCGACGACGGCCCGGATCCCGAAGTCACGCCGGCGGTGCTCGACCTGCTCGACGCTCATGCCGCGCGCGCGACCTTCTTCTGCATCGCCGAGCAAGCGAGCGCTCAGCCGGTCCTGTGCCGCGAAATCATGCGGCGCGGCCACAGCGTGCAAAACCACAGCCAGCGCCACTCTCACCGCTTTTCGATGCTCGGCCCGCGCGGCCTTGCCGACGAGATCGGCCGAGCCCAGCAGACGCTGGCCGACATCACCGGCCAGCGGCCGTCGTTCTTTCGTGCGCCGGCCGGCCTGCGCAGCCCGCTGCTCGCGCCGGTCCTGCACCGCCTCGACCTGCAACTCGTCAGCTGGACGCGGCGCGGCTACGACACCCTGCTGCGCGCACCCGACCGGGTGCTCGAGCGCCTGGCCGATGGCCTGGCGGCCGGCGATATCCTGCTGCTGCACGATGGCCACGCCGCTCGCACATCGGCCGGCCGGGCGGTCGTGCTCGAGGTCCTCCCGCGCTTGCTGCAGCGGGTCGACGCGGCCGGACTCCGTCCGGTCACGTTGGCGCGCGCCGTCGGCACCGAGGCCGCCGCCGGATGACGGCGGCCGTCGAGCCCACGGCAGCCTGGCGTGCGCTCGTCGAAGCGGCGAGCGCGCCGTACCGCGCCGTCGACAAGTTCGCCTGGCATTTCGCGCGCGGCAAGCTCGGCGGCGACCCGGTGTTCCGCCACGTTCTCGAACGCGGCCTGCTCAAACCCGACTCGCGCATCCTCGACATCGGCTGCGGTCAGGGCCTGCTGGCGAGTCTGCTGCTTGCGTGCGGCGTCGCCGCGCGGGCCAAGCGCTGGCCGGCGAGCTGGGCCGCGGCGCCGGCCGGCGTGCATGTCACCGGCATCGAGCTGATGCCGCACGACATCAAGCGCTGCGAGATCGCACTCGGCGGTGCTGCAACCTTCGTCTGCGGCGACATGCGCACGGTCGAGTTTCCGCGAGTCGATGCGATCGTGATCTTCGATGCGCTGCACTACATTGCGCCGGCCGAGCAGGATGCGGTGCTGGCGCGAGTACGCGGCGCGCTGAAGGCGGGCGGCGTGCTGCTGCTGCGGGTCGGCAACGCGAGCAAGAAGCGGCGCTTCGCGCTCGGCCAGTGGATCGACCGGGTCTCGATGGCGCTGCGCGGCGGCGGCTTCATCCCGCTCGCCGGGCGGCCACCCGAGCAGTGGGCCGAGACGTTGCGGAACCTCGGCTTCGACGTCGAGCTGGTGCCGATGAACGGGCGCCCGCCGTTTTCGAATTTTCTGCTGATCGGGCGCGTGCGCGCCGACACGCCGGCATGACGCCGCTCGCGATCTCGGCCTACACCTTGACGACCGCGCTCGGCACCGGCCGCGAGGCCACGCTCGATGCGCTGCGGGCCGAGCGCTCCGGCCTCAAGCCTGGGCAGTTTCTCGATGTTGAGCTGCCGACCTGGATCGGCGAGGTCGCGGCCCTCGCGAACGCGGCGCTGCCGGCCGATCTCGCCGACTTCGACTGCCGCAACAACCGGCTGGCCTGGCTCGGCGTCCAGCAGGATGGCTTCGCCGATGCGGTGTTGGCGGCGCGTGAGCGCTGGGGCGCGCACCGCGTCGCGGTGCTGCTCGGCACCAGCACCGCGGGGCTGCTCGAGACCGAGCTCGGCTATCGCCGGCGCGGTCCGGCCGGCGAGCTGCCCGAGGACGTGCGCTACCGCGATCGCCAGAACACCTACTCGGTCGGCGGGTTCGTGACCCATGCGTTCGACCTGCGCGGGCCGAGCTGGGTCGTCTCGACCGCCTGCTCGTCGAGCGCCAAGGTGTACGCCAGCGCGGCGCGCCTGATCGCTGCCGGCCTCGTCGATGCGGCGATCGTCGGCGGCGTCGACAGCCTCTGCCTGACCACCTTGTACGGCTTCAACTCGCTCGAGCTGTTGTCGTCCGAGATCTGCCGGCCGTGGGACGCGCAGCGGCGCGGTTTATCGATCGGCGAGGGTGCCGCGTTCGCGCTGCTCGAGCGCGACGCGAGCGCGCCGCACGGCTGGCTGCTCGGCGTCGGCGAGAGCAACGACGGCTATCACATGAGCACGCCGCACCCCGAAGGCGCAGGCGCGATCGCGGCGATGCGCGCGGCGCTCGCCGACGCCAAGCTGGCGCCGGGCGACATCGGCTACGTCAACCTGCACGGCACTGCGACGCCGAGCAATGACGCGTCCGAGGACCGCGCGGTCAGCGCCGTGTTCGGCACCGCGACACCGTGCAGCTCGACCAAGGGCGCGACCGGCCACACGCTTGGCGCGGCCGGCGGGGTGGAGGCGGCGATCTGCCTGCTGGCGCTGCGCGAAGGGCTGCTGCCGGCGGGGCTCAACGTGCAGCAGCCCGATCCCGCGCTCACGTTGAACTACCTGCACCGCAACGCGCAGGCGCCGCTGCCCGCAGCGCTCAGCAACTCGTTCGGCTTCGGCGGGACCAACGCCAGCCTGATCCTCGGGAAGGCGGCATGAGGCTGTGCCCCGCCTCGAAGATCGCACCCATCGCGATGCGCGACACGAGGGCTGCCCATTGAGCACCGCGCAGTCGGCGTCGAAGCTCGAAGTCGCGATCCGCGGCATCGGCCTGCTCGCGCCGGGGCTGGTGTCGTGGCCGGCCGCCGAGCCGGTGCTGCGTGGCGATGCCGCCTACGCATGGGCCGACGCGGCGCTGCCGCCGCCGGCCCGCCTGCCGGCGGCGGAGCGCCGGCGAGCCGGCCCGTCGATCCGGCTCGCGATGGCGGTCGCCGACCAGGCCGTGGCGCACGCCGGCGTCGATCCGCAGCAGCTCGCGACGGTGTTCGCGGCGTCCGGCGGCGAAGGCAGCAATTGCCACGTGCTGTGCGAGACGCTGGCCGGCGCCGACCGCCAGCTTTCGCCGACCCGCTTCACGAACTCGGTCCACAACGCGCCGGCCGGCTACTGGCACATTGCGGTCGGCAGCCGCTCGGCGTCGACCAGTCTGAGCGCGTACGACGGCAGCTTCGCGGCCGGCCTGATCGAGGCGGCGACCCAGGTCGCTGCGAGCGGCGGCGAGGTTCTGCTGGTCGCAGTCGACGTGCCCTACCCCGAGCCGCTGCACCGGCTGCGGCCTTTGCCCGGCGCGGCTGGCGTCGCGCTGGTGCTGGCGCCGGCCGATGCGCCCGGCGCGCTTGCGCGGATCGCGCTCGAACTCGTCGATTCGACACGAGCCGGGCCGCTCAGCGCGTGTGCCGATGCCGGACTCGATGCGCTGCGCAGCGCGATTCCGGCAGCGGCTGCGCTGCCGCTGCTTGAAGCCATCGCTCGCCGTTCGACCGAGCAGGCGCTCATGCTCGGTTACCTGCCGACCCTCGCACTGCGCGCCCTCATCCGCCGCACGGCCTGAACCGATGACGACGCCGCTCCTCGATCACGCCGGCATCGCCGCGCGCATTCCGCACAGCGGCGCGATGTGCCTGCTCGGCGAGCTCGACGCCTGGGACCGCGATCACGTCGTCTGCCATGCAGCCAGCCACCGCGACCCGGCCCATCCGCTGCGCACCGCGAGCGGCTTGTTGTCGCCGTGCGCGATCGAGTACGCGGCGCAGGCGATGGCCCTGCACGGCGCGCTGATCGGCGCCGCAGCCGGCAGCCCCGCGACGCCGGGCTACCTCGCCAGCGCGCGCGGCGTGCGCCTGCACCGGCTGCGCCTCGACGACCTCGCGGGCGACCTGCGCGTCGAGGCACGACGCGGCGCCGGCGATGCACGCCAGATCCTCTACACGTTCGCGATCAGCCACGCGGGCGAACCGGTCGCCGACGGCCGAGCGACCGTCGTGCTGAACACGCCGCTGGCGGATCGATGAGCGCTCTCGCCGGCAAGCGCGCGCTCGTGACCGGTGCCAGCGGCGGCATCGGCCGCGCGATCGCCGAACGGCTGGCGCGCGACGGTGCGCATGTGATCGTGCATGCGAACTCGCGGCGCGCGGCGGCCGACGAAATCGCCGACGCGATTCGATCCAGCGGCGGCAGCGCCGAGGCCTGTGCGTTCGATCTGACCGATCGCGTAGCGACCCATCTCGCCTGCGAGCGGCTGCTGAAGGACGGACCGATCCAGGTCCTCGTCAACAACGCCGGCACCCATGCCGATGCCGCGTTCCCGGCGCTGCGCGAGTCGCAGTGGCGGGACGTGATCGACGTGTCGCTGCACGGCTTCTTCCACGTCACGCAGCCGCTGATGATGCCGATGATCCGGACCCGCTGGGGCCGCATCGTCACGCTGTCGTCGGTCGCCGCGATTGCCGGCAACCGCGGCCAGGTCAACTACGCGGCCGCGAAGGGTGCGCTGAACAGCGCGACCAAGGCGCTCGCCCTCGAAGTCGCGAGCCGCGGCATCACCGTCAACGCGGTCGCGCCCGGCATCATCGCCGCCGGCATGGCCGAAGGCGGCTTCGATCCCGCGACGATCGAGCGGATGGTGCCGATGAAGCGCGCCGGCACCGCCGACGAAGTCGCTGCGCTGGTCGCCTTCCTCGCGTCGCCGGAGGCCGCCTACATCAGCGGCCAGGTCATCTCGGTCAACGGCGCCATGTACTAGTCTCGCCCCCAGCGATCGCAGACGGTCCGGCGAGCATCCAGAAAGGAACACAGATGAACGACGCAACCTCCCACGATGTCGTCATCCTCGGCGGCGGCCTCGCCGGCCTGACGCTCGCGCTGCAGCTGACGCAGCGCCTGCCCGGCCTCGATGTCGTGATCATCGAACGGCGCAGCCACCCGGTCCCGCAGGCTGCCCACAAGGTGGGCGAGTCGTCGGTCGAGATCGCGGCCAACTACTTCGGCCAGGTTCTCGGCCTCGACGCGCATCTGCAGAAGACGCAGCTGAAGAAGTTCGGCTTCCGCTTCTTCTTCTCGGAAGGCGCCGAACGAATCGACGACGTGACCGAGCTCGGCGCCAGCACGTTCCTGACGACGCCGAGCTACCAGCTCGACCGCGGCATCTTCGAGAACGATCTCGGCGCGATGGTGCGCGAACGCGGCGTGCGCTTCGTCGACGGCGCGACGGTGCGCGACGTCGAGCTCGGTACGCGCGACATCGCTCACCGCGTGCACTACGACGACGCTGCTGGCACCCATGCGATCGCTGCGCGCTGGCTGATCGACGCGACCGGCCGCGCCGGCCTGCTGAAGCGCCGCCTCGATCTGGCCGAGCCGAACGCACACGACGCGAACGCGGTCTGGTTTCGCATCGGCGCGCGCATCGACGTCGACGAGTGGTCCGACGACCCGGCCTGGCTCGCGCGCTGCAACCCGCCGAACCGCTGGCTCTCGACCAACCACCTGGTCGGCGACGGCTACTGGGTCTGGCTGATCCCGCTCGCGTCCGGCTCGCATTCGGTCGGCATCGTCGCCGACGCCACCCTGCATCCGCTCGACACGATGAACACGTTCGAGAAGGCGATGACGTGGCTCGCGCAGCATCAGCCGCGCCTGCACCGCGACCTGCAGGGCAAGCGCGACCGCCTGCAGGACTTCGCGTTCTTCCGCCGCTTCTCGTACGGCTGCAAGCAGGTCTTCGACGGCGCGCGGCGCTGGGCGCTGACCGGCGAGGCGGGCCTGTTCCTCGACCCGTTCTATTCGCCGGGCGGCGACTTCATCGCGATCTCGAACACCTACATCACCGAGCTCGTTGCGCAGGACCGCGCGGGCCAGCCGGTCGCGCGCCACGCCGAGCTCTACCAGCGCGTCTACTTCTCGTTCTATCAGGCGATGCTGCCGATCTACGTCGGTCAGTACGGCCTGTTCGGCGATCCGCACGTGCTGCCGGTCAAGGTGCTGTGGGACTACACGTACTACTGGGGCGTGATGTGCCAGCTGTTCTTCCAGCGCCGCCTCGCCGACCTCCCCGCGCTCGCGCGGATGCAGAAGCCGCTCGCCCATGCGCAGCGGCTGAACGTCGAGATGCAGCGCTTCCTGCGCGCCTGGAGCGCGCTCGGCGATCGGCGCAACCCGCCGCAGATGCTCGACCAGGCCGGCCTGCCGTGGTTCGCCGAGCTGAACCGCGGCCTCGCCGACGACCTCGACGAAGCCGGCTTCCGGCAGCGCATGGCGGAGACGTTCGACCAGCTCGACGCGCTTGCGCGCCAGATCGTCGGCCGGGCCACCGCCGAACACCCGTCGCTCGACGGCAGCGGCGTGCTCGATCTGATCGCGCCGGACGCCGGCCGCGACGCGACGCCGCTGCTGTTCGCCGAAGCCGCCTGAGCAGCGAGGCTCAACGCGCCGCGTCGAACGGCGGCTTGCCGGCGATCCGGCGCGCCAGCAGCAGCGGCAGGCGCAGCACGAAGCCGGCCAGCAGCCGCGCGTGCATCCAGGTCAGCAGCACGTTGTCGCGGCCGTAGCGGAAGTGCGAGACGCCGCCCTGCGCGGCGGTCAGGTACTTGACCGGCGCGGCGATGTTGAGCGGCGTCACGCCGCGCCAGGCGAGCCGCACCACCGCCTCGGTGTCGAAGTCGAAGCGGCGCATCCAGGACAGGGGCCGCATGAGGTCGACCAGCGGCGCGATCGGGTAGACGCGAAAGCCGAAGAGCGAATCGCCGATGCCGGCGTTGAGCGTCTCGAGGTCGGTCCACATGTTCGAGAGGCGGCGGCCGAGCACGCGCAGCAGCGGCGCCGACGCATCGAACACCGGCCGGCCCAGCACCATCGCGCCGGGACGGGCGGCCGAGGCCGCCATGAACCCCGGGATCAGGTCGGCCGGGTGCTGGCCGTCGGAGTCCATCGTCAGCGCATGGGTGTAGCCGGCGGCACGCGCGGCCTCGAAGCCGTGCAGCACCGCGGCGCCCTTGCCGCGGTTCTCGGGCAGCACCAGCACCTGCAGATCGGGGTCGCGCGCCGCGAGGTCGTTCAGCAGCGCGACACTGCCGTCGGTGCTGCCGTCGACGACGACCCAGACCGGCGCCCAGTTCGCGCGCGCCGCCCGCACGGTCTCGACGACCGTAGGGCCCGGGTTGTAGCTCGGGATGACGACCAGGTGGGTGCGGGAGGGCGTCATGCCGGGCCGGC
>Ga0070672_100000772_pt1 | contig 19057 bp, 10 predicted proteins | sample KBSM13metaG_FD_66151 | JGI IMG/M metagenome (GOLD analysis project Ga0070672, IMG submission 66151) | Miscanthus rhizosphere microbial communities from Kellogg Biological Station, Michigan, USA - KBS M1-3 metaG | ecosystem: Host-associated > Plants > Roots > Rhizosphere > Soil ... | reverse complement strand
GTGGCCACGCACATGGAACCGATGGCGATCTTCTTGGACGCCGTCTTGATCGGCGATGGCGAAGAGGCGACCACCGAAATCGCGCTCTCCTGGGTGGACGCCAAGAAGCGCGGGCTGTCCCGCAGCGAGCGCTTGCTCGAGCTGAGCAAGATCGCCGGCGTGTACGTGCCGTCGCTGTACGACGTCGCGAGCGATCCCGAAACGAGCTTCGAGGTCGTCACTGGCCCGAACGTGGCGGGCGCGCCGTTTCCGATCGTACGCCGGCTTTTGGCCGATATTTCCAAATTCCCGTTCCCCGACGACGGCCCCGTGGGCGGACCGGAAGCCATCTTCGATCGCATGAGCATCGAGGTCGCGCGCGGCTGCACCGAGGGCTGCCGCTTCTGCCAGGCCGGCATGATCTACCGCCCGGTGCGCGAGCGCGATCCCAAAGAGATCATCGACACCGTGCTCAGCGCACTCGACAAATCGGGACAAGACGAGGTGAGCTTGACCGCGCTGTCGACCGCGGACGTGTCCTGCATCTCGCCGCTGATCAAGCAGCTGGTCGAGAAGACCGCGCCCGAGCGCGTGAGCTTGAGCGTGGCCTCGTTGCGCGCCTACGGACTCGCCGAAGATCTGCTGGACGACATGCGCAAGGTGCGCGCCAGCGGCCTGACCTTCGCGCCCGAAGCCGGCACGCAGCGCATGCGCGACGTGATCAACAAGAACGTCACCGAAGAGCAGCTGATGGAGACCGCGCAGCGCGTCTTTTCGCGCGGTTTCGACAAGATGAAGCTGTACTTCATCATCGGGCTGCCGACGGAAGAGGACGAAGACGTGCTGGGCATCATCGCCGTCGGCAAAAATGCCCTGGCCGTGGGCAAGCGCGTCGGCAAAAAGCCGACCGTGACCGTGAGCGTGTCGACGCACGTGCCCAAGCCGCATACGCCTTTTCAGTGGTGCGCGCAGGATGCGTTCGACGAAGTAGGACGCAAGCAGGACCTGCTGCGTGAGGCCGCGGGCCGCGTGAAGGGCCTCAAATTGCGCGTGCACGAGTCGACCGCGAGCGTGCTGGAAGGCGTGCTCGCGCGCGGCGATCGCAAGCTCGGCCAAGTGATCGAGCGCGCGTTCTTGCACGGCGCGCAGTTCGATTCTTGGGACGATCAGCTGAAGCTAGGCGCCTGGAAAGAGGCCTTGGCCTTTTACGGCGTGCAGATTGCACCCTATTTGGCCACGATCCCGGTCACCGCGCGTCTGCCTTGGGATCATTTCGACATCGGGCTCGAGGACGGCTTTCTGGCGCGCGAGTACCGCCGGGCGCTCGCCAGCCGACTCAGTCCGCCGTGCGGCAAAGTGGCCGGCATGTTCGTGCATCATGCGAACGTGGCCGACGCCACCAGCGATACACGCAAATTGGTTTGCTACGACTGCGGCATCGCCTGCGACATGACCAAGATGCGTAGCGAGCGCGTGGAATTTTTGAACAAGCTCGGTGCGACCGATCGCGTGAGGCTACCCGTCGTAGCGGCCGAGCCCCGAGCGCCGATCTTCGACGAATCGGCGCCCGAGCCGTTCGCATTCGAAGCCGTGCCGGACGCCGCCGCCGTTTTGGCCGGGGCCGCTGCCAAAAAGCCAAAGAAGAAAGCGCGCAGCCTGCCCGAAGCGCTGCGCCCGCTGCGCTCAGGCGGCGAACCGCAGCGTTTTCGCTTGAATTTCAGCAAGACTGGACCCGCCGCCCTGCTCGGCCATCTCGACCTGATTCGAGAGTTGCCGCGCATCGTCCGGCGCGCGGGCACCCGGACCGCGTACAGCAAGGGTTTCCACCCCAAGCCGGAAATGTCGTTCGGACCCGCGCTGTCACTCGGGGTGGCAAGCCTGGACGAGTTCCTCGACGTTGCCTTGCTCGACGCGCCCGAGCCAGACCAGCTGCTGGTTCGTCTGAACGCAGCCGCCAGCGGCGGGATCCAGTTCAAGAGCGTGCAGGCGCTATCGAGCAGCGACCGCGTGATCACCACCATCGTCAGCGGCGCGCGCTACGTGATCGCGCTGGCGGAGAGCGCGCTCAGCGAGCTAGGCGGCGTGCCCGAGCTCGAGCGCCGGCTCGCCGAATTTTTGGCGAAGACGGAATGCACGGTCCGTCGAGACGTTGAAGGTCTCGGTAAAATGGTCAACGTCCGCCAGTTCGTGCAAAAAATAGCGGTCGGCGGCCAAGACTCGCGCGAGCTACTCGAGCGCGCCGGCCTGATCGGGCGCATGATTCCGGTCGACGTGACGATCGAAATTGGACAGCGTGGCTCGGCCAAGGTTTCGGAAGTGGTCGAAGCGCTGTTCGGCGTACGCGACTTTCCACACCGCGGTGTGCGCAGCGCCCTGCTTGCTGGCACCGGTACTCCACACGACCTCGAGCTGCACTGCAAGCGGCCCACCCTCCTCGAAGCCCCGAGCGCGGAGGCATCGGCACCCCAATGCTAGAACCCCCGACACCGACCCCCCAGTTCTTGATCGTTTCGCTGGTGATCGCCGTCTTCCAGATTTGGATGCTGGTCGACGCGATTCGCCGCCGCTCGCCCTTCTACTGGACGGTCGCGATTTTTCTGCTGCCGCTGGCGGCCATCTTCTACTTCTTCCGCATCAAGCTGCCCGAGCTGACCGGGCGCAGACCAGCGCTGGGCCCCCGCGTGCCCGGTCCGTCACTGGAAGACGTCGCCGAGCTCGCGCGGCAAACCCCGAGTGAGCTGAACAAGCTCGCGTTCGCCGACAAGCTGGCCGAGCTGCAACGCTTTCCCGAGGCCATCGGCCGCTACCGCGACGTGCTGCGCACGAATCGCGACAGCAAAGAGGCGCTGCATGGCTTGGCGCGCGCTCTCTTGAGCCTCGGTCGCCCGCTCGAGGCGATCGAGGAGCTTGCCAGCCTGATGGAGCTCGAGCCGGAGTTTCGAGACTACGCGGCGGCTCTCGATTACGCGGAGGCGCTCTGGCAAGCGGGCAAGCAAGAAGACACGATCGGCCTACTCACCGGCTTGGTCAGCGTGACCAAGCGCATCCCGCATCGGCTCGCGTTGGCTCACTACTCGAAGGAGCGCGGGGATTCGATCACCGCGCGCAACGAGCTCGACTTGGCGCTGAGCGAGTTTGCGTCACTGCCCGAGGCCATGCGCAAGCGCGAGCAGCGCTGGGCCGATCGCGCGCGCAAACAGCTGGCGGAGCTCAATTAAGTGCACCTGCTCATCACTTGGCTGCTGCTCGCCTTGGCGGTCTGGCTGACTGCCTACATTTTGCCGGGCTTCAAAGTGACCGGTTTTTGGGGCGCGGTGAAGGCGGCCGCGGTGTTCGGCCTGCTGAATTTTCTGCTCGGCAAGTTCTTCTTCGTCGTGCTCGGCATCGCCACCCTAGGCATCGGCTTCATCCTGGCCTTCATCACGCACTGGGTCGTGATGGCCATCATCTTGAAGCTCGCGGACAAGCTGTCCTCCAGCATCCAGATCGACAGCTTCGGCACGGCGCTCGCCGGCGCGCTGATCATGACCGGCATCGACAGAATCATCGAACGCTTCGCCCTCGCCGGGCACTGGTAACCGGCAATCGGCGCTCGCGATCCAGCATCGCACCTCGCAGCAACGCGCTATTCCCGGTGCGAGGCGTCTCGAGGGCGCGCCCGGCGCTCCCAACGGCTTCCTGTGAGGTCGCCAAGATCGCCAAGATTTCCAAGACCGCCAAGTGCCTACAGCGTCTCAGAACGCGGAATGCACCAGGGCACCACGCAAAAGAATTTTTGGGTTCGCGCTGGGCGCCGAGGGTCGCACTGTTCACGACCGTCATTGGTTCATTCGGGACGCCGACCGCTACGTCGCGCCTTACGCAATCGGTGTGCAGCCGAGAATGTGCAACCGAGAAGAATGGGTGACGTTTTTCTGGCCGGCCCCTAGTGCCGGTCTAGTTCGTGACCCACCCGGTCGGCATCGAGAAGCCGCTCACGCAGTATAAAATGAGAAGCCACACTTCACTCCGCTAACCCCAAATCTCCTCGAGCTCTCTGGGCGCCATCCGTCTCGATTGGACGCACTGAGTGCTTGGCGATCTTGGAAATCTTGGCGATCTTGGCGATCTTCTGGGAGCCGCTCGAGGTGGTAAGCGTGGGGCGATCGCAATCCCGCACAGCAGCTCGTGTTTACACCGTGTGCCGCACCTCGACGCCGAAGGCTGCGACGAGGTGCGACGGAGTTGGTGACCATCAAAAAAGACCACGGCCCCGTAAGGAGATCCACGTCCTAAATCTTGAGCGGCTTGTACTTGATGCGCGTCGGCTGATCGGCGTCCACGCCCAGGCGGCGTTTGCGATCTTCCTCGTACATTCGGTAATTGCCTTCGAACCAGACGACCTTGCTGTCGCCTTCGAAGGCCAAAATGTGGGTCGCGATGCGGTCCAAGAACCAGCGATCGTGGCTGATGATCACGGCGCAGCCCGGGAAATCCAACATGGCGGTTTCCAGCGCGCGCAGGGTATCGACGTCCAGATCGTTGGTCGGTTCGTCGAGTAGCAGCAGGTTGCCGCCTTCTTTGAGCAGCTTGGCCAGGTGCACCCGGTTGCGCTCGCCGCCCGACATCGTGCCGAGCTTCTTCTGCTGGTCACTGCCCTTGAAGCCGAACCACGAGCAGTAGGCGCGCGAGGCGATTTCACGTGAGCCGAGCGAGATCTTCTCTTCGCCGCCCGAGATTTCCTGGAACACGCTGTTGTCCGCCTTGAGCGACGAACGCGACTGGTCCACGTACGCGATCTTGACGGTGTTGCCGACTTTGAGCTCACCGCTGTCCGGCTTGTCCTCGCCCACCAACATGCGAAAAAGCGTGGTCTTGCCCGCGCCGTTCGGGCCAATCACGCCCACGATCCCGCTGCGCGGCAAACGAAAATCCAAGCCGTCGATCAGCAGCCGATCGCCGAAGCCTTTGCGCAGGGCGATCGCGTCGATCACATTCTCACCGAGACGCGGCCCGGGCGGAATGCTGATCTCGGTGGGATCGGTCGAGCCCTTGTCGGCCTTGCTCACGAGCTCTTCGTATGCGGCCAGGCGCGCCTTGCTCTTGGCCTGGCGGGCGCGCGGTGAGGCGCGCACCCATTCGAGCTCCTGCTTCAGCTTGCGCTGACGGGCGCTCTCGCCCTTCTCTTCCAAGGCGAGGCGGGCAGACTTCTGCTCGAGCCACGACGTGTAGTTGCCTTTGAACGGATACCCCTTGCCGCGGTCGAGCTCCAAAATCCACTCCGCGACGTCGTCCAAGAAGTAACGATCGTGGGTAACGGCCACCACGGTGCCTGGATAGTCGTGCAAGAAGCGCTCGAGCCAAGCGACCGATTCGGCGTCGAGATGATTGGTCGGCTCGTCGAGCAGGAGCATGTCGGGGCGCGACAAAAGGATGCGGCAAAGCGCAACTCGGCGGCGCTCCCCGCCGGAAAGCTTGGCGATTTCAGCGTCTGCCGGCGGCAAACGCAGGGCGTCCATGGCCAGCTCCAGCCGTTGATCCAGGTTCCAGGCGTCCGCGGCGTCGATCTTGTCCTGCAGCGCGGCCTGCTTGTCCAAGATGCGCGTCATCTCGTCGTCCGAGAGCGGCTCGCCGAGCTTCATGCTCACGGCCTCGAAGTCGGTGATGAGGGCGCGAATGTCGGCTACGCCCTCATTTACGGCGTCGATCACGGTGCGCGCGCTGCCCAAATCCGGCTCCTGCGCGAAGTAACCGATCTTGGTACCGGGGTAAGGCTTGGCCTCGCCCATGAACTCCGTATCGACGCCGGCCATGATCCGGATCAGCGAGCTCTTGCCGGAGCCATTGGTGCCGATCACGCCGATCTTGGCGCCCGGGTAGAACGCGAGCGTGATGTTCTCGAGAACTTTTTTGTCGGGAGGATGAACACGCGTCACCTCCTGCATGGTGAAAATGAACTCGGGCATGCGCGAAAGAGTAGGTACTTTTCCGCTCAGACGCAAACGGGCGCGCGACGCCGCCGATCACACTGTTGCAGATCGCGCGCTCGCGCAGCGAAGTGCGAAGTCGCCGCGGCGGCGTTTGCGACGCGCGTCAGCCGTTTGCCTAAACCGAGCGTTTGTAGCGCTGAGACGGCTTTGCTAGATGAATCGGATGTCTCAATCCGTACAGTCGCGAGGTTTGCCGTTTCTGATCATGGCACTGGCGGCCGGGGTCGTGCATTGCACCTCCGACGACGATTCGACACCAGCAGCGGGCGCTGGCGCATCAGGGGCTGGCACTTCGGGCAGCGCCGGATCCGCAGGCAAGACTAGCGCGGGCTCCGCAGGCACTAACGTGGCGGGCGAAAGTGGCATGGCCGGCGAGACGTCCGCCGCCGGGGCGGATTCCCTTGGAGCAGCCGGCTCGGGCGGCGAAGGCGGCGAAGGCGGCGGCGATGCGCAGGCCGTGCTGCACTCGATTCTGCACGGTAGTTTCGCGCCGTTGCCGAGCTACGCCGGACAACCGCTCACTGGCGAAGCGCTGCTCTTCCGCACGCTCGACGGCAGCACCCACGTTTCGATTCAGGTCCTCGGGTTGCAAGCCGCAACGGAGTACCCGAGTCACGTCCACAATCAGCCCTGCGCAGTACTCGCAGGTGCTCACTACCTGCTCGATCCCGCCGCCGCCACCGGGGAAAACAACGAAATCTGGCTCTCGGTCATGGCCAATGCCGATGGCATCGGTGTCAGCGAGAAGCTGGTGCCAAACCACGTCGCGCGCGGCGATGCATTGTCCATCGTGGTGCATGACCCGGCCGCAGCCAACGCCAAGATGATGTGCGCCGATCTGAGCGTCGGCAGTGACGGCGAGCTCAGCGCGCGTGGGACGTTCGCCCCGTTCGCCACGGCCGAAGCAGTCGACCAGGCGATTTCAGGCACGGTCGAGCTCACGCGATCGAACGTCGGCACCCAAGTCACGCTCGCCGTGAATGGGCTCGACCCGGCCCAAAGTTACGATTGCCACGTGCACGCGCTGCCCTGCGGCGTGACCAGCGCCGGCGGGCACTACAAGCTCGACCCGAGCAACGCCGCGACGCTGGAGAGCAACGAGCTATGGCCGAAATTGGGTGACACTACGGACGGCGCTGCGACCGGGGGCACGAGCTTTGCGCATCGCGCGAGGCTGGACGCGCAGTCGGTCGTCATTCACCGGGTATCGAACGGAACGACGCCCAAGGTCGCATGCGCGGATCTCAGCATCGATGCCTACCCCGATCTCTCGCTGCAAGGCACAAGCGTGCGTCTGCCCGCTGCAACGCCCGACTACCCCGCGCTCAGCGCGAACGCGCAGCTGCTGCGCGGCCTAGACGGCACGACTCGCGTTCACCTAGCTGCCACCGGTCTGCTGCCCGGCGTGACGTACCCCGCGCACGTCCACAACCTGCCGTGCGCCGTGCAGAGTGGCGGTGGCCACTACGTGCTCGACAAGGGCGCCCCGGCGGGAGAATCGAACGAGCTCTGGTTGCCACTTCCAGCGAGTCAGCAGGGCGTGGCAGACGCCCGAGTCACGGCCTTTCATGTTGCCACGGCTGATGCACGCTCGATCGTGATTCACGACCCGAATTCTCAGCCTGCTAGCGCTCGCCTCGCCTGCATCGATCTGCACTGAGCCCGTAGGTAGGCGAGGTCAGGCGCGTCATTCCGCCGCGGCGGACGACGCGCTGGAGCGCAGCTCGGTCAGGATGGCGTCAACGTTCTTCTTCGCGTCACCGAACAGCATTTTGCTGTTTTCCAGGAAAAATAGCGGATTTTCGACGCCGGCGTAGCCACTGGCCATGCTGCGTTTCATGACGATGGTGGCTTTGGACTTCCAGACTTCGAGCACGGGCATGCCGTAGATGGGGCTCGAGCTATCGGTCAGCGCGCCGGGGTTCACGATGTCGTTGGCGCCAATCACGAGCACCACGTCCGTCTCCGGGAAATCTTCGTTGATCTCTTCCATTTCGAGCACGATGTCGTACGGCACCTTGGCTTCGGCCAAGAGCACGTTCATGTGGCCCGGTAAGCGGCCAGCCACGGGGTGAATCGCGAAGCGAACCTTGACGCCTCGTTTCTGAAGCAGCGCGGCAATCTCGTAAACGGGGTATTGCGCGTGCGCCACGGCCATGCCGTAGCCGGGCACGATCACGACTTGCTTGGCGCTGCGCAGCAGGGCCGCGGTTTCGCTGGCGCTCACCGACGTGACCTCACCCTGGGGCTCTGCGCCCGCGCGCTTGGCGGGAGCCTTGCCCTCATCGGCGCCAAAGCCGCCGAAGATCACGCTCCAGAACGAGCGATTCATGGCCCGGCACATGATGTAACTGAGGATCGCGCCGCTCGAGCCGACCAAGGCCCCGGTGATGATCAGCAGGTCATTTTCGAGCATGAAGCCCGCCGCTGCCGCGGCCCAACCCGAATAGCTGTTGAGCATCGAGACCACGACGGGCATGTCCGCGCCCCCGATGGCCAGCACCAGGTGCACGCCGAGCAGCCCCGCGACGCCGGTCATGATCAAGAGCGAGCTGAGCCCTTCATGCTCGGCTGCACCCAAGAAGTGTGCGCCCAAGCCCACCGAGACCAGCAGCAAGAGCAGGTTGAACACGTGCCTGCCGGGCAAGAGCAGCGGCTTGCTACGCACGATGCCCTTCAGCTTGCCGAACGCGATCACCGAGCCGGTAAACGTCAGCGCCCCGACGAACACCCCCACGAATACTTCCACGGCGTGGATCACGCCTTCCGCGTGTGCGCTGTCGGTCGTCGTGCCCAAGTAGCTGGCGATCCCGACCAAAACCGCGGCCAGACCCACGAAGCTGTGCAGCGCGGCCACCAGCTCGGGCATCGAGGTCATTTCGACGCGCATGGCCAAAACGGCGCCAATCACCCCGCCCAGCGCGACGGCGACCGCGAGTGCGCCATAGCTCTGGACATGACCGCCGGCGGTGATCCCGAGCGCCAGCAACATGCCCGCGATGCCGAAGGCGTTACCGCGGCGAGCAGTCTTCTGCGTGCTCAGCCCGGCCAAGCTCAGGATGAACAGCACCCCGGCAACCAAGTAGGCAATCGTAGTGAGGCTTTCAGGCATGACGCTTACCGTTGAAACATGCGCAGCATGCGCGTGGTGACCCAAAAGCCGCCGCTGATGTTGATCGTAGCCAGCAGCACGGCAGCGGCGCTGAGCAGCGTGACGGGTGAGGCGATCGGCCCGGAAATCTGCAGCATTCCGCCGACCAAGATGATGCCGCTGATGGCGTTGGTCACGCTCATCAGCGGCGTGTGCAGCGCTGGCGTCACATTCCAAACCACTTGCCAACCGACGAAGCAGGCCAGCACGAACACCGTCAGGTGCGAGACGAATTCTTTGGGCGCGACCGAGCCCAACAAGCCGAGCAACAGCAACGCGATCGCCGCGAAGGCGACCGTGCGCAGCGGGTGACTCACGGGGGCCTTGGGCGGCTCAGGCACGGGCGGGGGAATGCTCGATTTCGGCGCCACCGACGGCGGAACGTGCATGGGCGCAGATTTCGGCGCGGGCCACAGCAGCTTGCCTTCGTGCAGCACGATCGCACCGCGCACCACGGCGTCTTCCAAATCGACGTGGAAGCTTTTGGCGCCGCCCATGTCGGCCAACAAATGCGTCAAATTGCTGCCATAAAGCTGGCTGGCGGTGGGCGCGAGCCGGCTCGGCAGATCCACGTAGCCAATCACCGTCACACCATACTGAGTGACGACTTCACCCGGACGAGTGATGGCGCAGTTGCCGCCTGCCTCGGCGGCCAGATCGACGATCACCGACCCCTGCCGCATGCTGCTCACCATCTCTTCGGTGATCAGCACCGGCGCGCCTTTGCTGGGCACGAGTGCGGTGGTGATGATGATGTCGACGTCTCGAGCCTGCTCCGCGAACAGCGCCATCTCGGCGGCAATGAACTCGGGACTCATGGTCTTGGCGTAGCCACCGGAGCCCGCGCCGTCTTCCTTGATGCTGACCTCCAGGAACTCCGCGCCCATGCTCTGAATTTGTTCGCGCACCTCGGAGCGAGTATCGAACGCGCGCACGATCGCACCCAGGCTGCGCGCCGCGCCAATCGCGGCCAGGCCAGCGACGCCGGCGCCAATGATCAGCACTTTTGCAGGCGGAACTTTGCCTGCGGCCGTCATTTGACCGGTGAAGAATCGACCGTAGAAGCTAGCGGCTTCGATCACGGCGCGGTAGCCGGCGATGTTCGCCATCGAGCTGAGCGCGTCCATCTTTTGGGCGCGCGTGATGCGAGGCACTTGGTCCATCGCGAGCACCGTTGCGCGCCGCGCCGCGAGTCGCTCCACCAACTCACCGTTCTTGGCCGGCCAAATGAAGCTGACCAAGGTCCCGCCCTCGCGCAGCAGATCCGCTTCGTGCATGCCGAGAGCGACGTTGTGCTCGGGGGGTTGTACTTTGAGGATCAGCTCGCTCTGATCCCACAGCTCGCGGGCAGCAGGCATGACGGCCGCGCCGATCGCCGCGTAGTCGGCGTCGGCGAAGGACGCGCCTGCGCCAGCCTGGCTCTCGACCTGCACCTCGAAGCCGAGCTTGAGCAGCCGGCTCACGGTGTCCGGCGTGGCAGCCACCCGCCGTTCACCCGGGCGGATCTCCTTGGGAATTCCGATCTTCATGCCTCTCCTTGTCCTTCCGTGGTGTCAGGCACCGACAGACAGAGAACCGCGCGGCCGAGGCTCACGCTAGCACTGCAACGGCGTTCCGGAAAATGCGCTTGCTGCAGCGACTTCCGCGCAAATGCCGCTTATTCGGCGGAAGACTCGCTCAGAGCTGCGCGTTCGCGCGCGGCTTGAGAGTAGCGCCTTCGGGATCGTTGACCGGCGTATGCGCCTTCCAGTCCGTAGCGGTTGCCAAGACGGCGTGCGCCCGACCCGTGTGCTTCGCCTGGTACAAGGCCGAGTCCGCCGCGCGCATCAGATCTTCGGCCGTTGCGCCGGGGAACTGATCCGACGACGCAATGCCGATGCTGACCGTCACGGGCACCTTGCCGGCCGGGGTCAACACGGGCGCCTCACTGACCAACTTACACAACCGTTGCGCTACCTGCAGACCGACCTTGGCCTCGCACTCCGGTAGCACCGCGATGAACTCTTCGCCCCCGAGTCGGCCCACGGAGTCATAGGCGCGCACGCCGAGCTTCAGCCGCCGCGCGGCTTCACGCAATACGACGTCACCCGTCGCGTGACCGAAGGTGTCATTGACGGACTTGAAGTGGTCGAGATCGGCCATGACCACCGTGACCGGCAGCGCGCGCCGCGCAGACCGCAATAATTCTCGATCCAGCTGCTCGAGCGTGGCGCCTCGATTCAGGAGCTGCGTCAAGGAGTCGTGCATGGCCTCGAAACGCAGCGACTCGCGGGCCGAAACCAGCTGCTCCTGCAGCTCGATCACGCGTCGTCCCGCACGCAGCCGCACCTTCAGTTCGAGCGGGTTGCAGGGCTTGACCAAGTAGTCGTCTGCGCCCGCGTCCAAACCTTCGATGATGTCGGACTTGTCATCTTTGGCCGTCAGCAGCACCACATATACGTACGGTTCCGCAGGACCGCTGCGGATCCGCCGACACACCTCGATGCCATCGACCTTGGGCATGACCCAGTCGATGATCGCGAGCCGCAAAGTGGAGTCGGCTGCAAGGGCGTTCAGCGCCGCTTCACCGTCACGCACCGTGATCACCTCGTACCCCCAGCCGGTCAGCCAGTGGTCGAGCATCGTCCGAGCAATCGGCTCGTCGTCGGCGAGTAGAATCTTCATGCGACGCTCCGTGATTGCAGGGACATAAGAGTTACTCACCCGTTCTCGATGGACCTTACGGCGCTAGGGAGCAGGTCCTTAATGCTCACTCCCCGATTCCTCCACTAGCCGAAAACGCCCCTGCGCGCTGCGCAATGCGCGATTCCAGCCGGAAAACTGGCGGGTTGGCCGAGTTGGTCCGGGGACCGTCCGGGGACTACTGTGTGTAGGGAGTGCTCCGTTCGTTCCGCGCATTACTTCTGTTCTGGACCATCATCCTCTCCTACGCCTGGGAGTGGCTTCTGTCGCGGCTGCTCAGCACGGAGCGTTCACAGGCCCGGCTGCAACGCGCGCATCAAAGAAATGCGCGACGCTTGGCCGAGGGCTTTGCGCGTTTGCGCGGAGTGTTCATCAAGATGGGGCAGGTGTTGAGCGTGGTCGGGACCTTCCTGCCCAGCGCTTTCGGCGAAGCGTTGGAGGCACTGCAGGACAAAGTCCCGCCGCGCCCGTTCTCGGAGATCGAGGGCCGCTTGCGCGAGGCCTTCGGCGCCGATCCGCTCGCGCGCTTCGGTAGCTTCGAGCGTGAAGCATTGGCCGCGGCATCATTGGCTCAGGTACACCGCGCGACCACCCGCGACGGTCGCGCGATTGCGGTCAAAGTGCTGTACCCGGGGATCGAACAGTTGATTCGCCGGGATCTGGCGGTGCTGCGTTCGCTCTTGCCGGTCATCAAGTGGGTGGTGAAAGTCGGCCGTGTGGAGCGCGTATTCCAAGAGCTCGGCGAGATGCTCGCGCGCGAGACGGACTACCAGCACGAACGCGCGAACATGGAACGCATTCGCAGCATCTTCGCGGGCAACGCGGACGTGATCGTGCCGGAGGTGATCGACGAGCTGACGGCGGGCGGCGTGCTCGCGATGAGCTACGAGTCGGGCACGAAGATCAACGACTTGGAAGCAGAGCTCGAGCTGGGCATCGACTCGGAGCAGGTCGCGCGAGTCCTGGTGCAGTGTTATTTCACGATGCTGCTCGACCATCGGGTGTTTCACGCCGACCCGCATCCCGGAAATTTCTTGGTCCGACCCGGGCCAAAGCTGGTGATTCTCGATTACGGCGCGGTCGAAGATCTCACCGAAGCCCTGTCGAGCGGCATGAAGATCGTGATCCTGGGCGCGATTACCCGCAACGACGATCAGATCATGGCTGGGCTCGAGCGCATGGGCTTCGTGGCCGAGGGCGGCGATCGAGAGCTGTTGAAGCAGGTTGGCCGCGAGTATTTGAAGGTGCTTTCCTCCGTCAAAATCGAGAATTTCAGCAAGCTCGATCGACAAACGATGGAGAAGCTCTCGGGCTACCGCCAGATCCGCGGGCGTTTGCGCGCAGTGATGAAAAGCGTGGAGTATCCCGAGGGCTACTTCTATGTCGAACGGACCTTGGCCTTGTTGTTCGGCTTGGTCGCACAGCTGTCACCCAAGTTCGGGCTGCCCGGGCTGGCGATGCCACTCGCCTCGAAGCTGTTCACGAACAAGCTCGTGCCCACTGCGCCGGAGGCGCCCAAGGCCGAACCGAACGGCTAGTCGCCGGCGTCACTCGAACTCGAGGCGCCAGCGCACGTCGGCGCCGAGATTGCCCAAGGTCGAGCTGGAGATGTCGTTCACGTTGTCGTACGAACCTTCGACGCTCACCCGCGGGCTCAATTGCCACTCCACGTTCGAGCGCACTTCACGTGAATCGGCCACGCCGCTGGTGACGTTGGCGCGGACGCGCTTGGACAGCCGCTTGCCGATCGTGACCGTCGGCTCGGTACGACCGGTACGCGAGGAATACGCGCTACCAAAGCGGAATTCGTCGATCAACGGCACGGCTTCGGTGACCGCGCGGTCAGCGCCGCTCAGGGAACCGAGCGCCTCGAGCGCCACGCTTTGGCCAACGCTCGCGGATTGCGCCTGATCCAGCTCGGCGCGCGTCAAACCCACGGTCAGCAGCAGAAAGATATCGTCCTGGGCCAGCGCCGGATCGCTGGTCAGGTCGACCTTGAGCTTGTCGGCGTTGCCGTGGGCGTGCATTTGAATGCGCCAGCGCCCCCCTTGGGACGTGGGCGCAGTCGATCCGCCGGAGCTGCTCGCGCTGGATGGCGCCGCCGTCGCAGTGTTATTGGTGTGGTAGCGCCGGTACTCGGTGACAGCAGTCACGTCGACCTCGGGGGCGATGCGCGACAAGTCGTCGAAGCGCACGCGGCCTTGTGTCACTTCGAATTCGCTGCGCCGCAGGAAGATCTTGCCGCGTGGGTGCAGCGTCACCGCGCCGCGCAAACCGAAGCGGCCATTCGTGCCGGCGAGCAGCAAGCCTTCATCGGCCACGTCCAGCTCGGCGTCGATCAGGTTGTTCTGCAGCTTCATCGCCTTCTGCGAGCGCAAGCGCACCTCGAACTGAACCACGTCCTCCGCGGGATCGTAGCTGTTCACCTCGGTGCGCTTGCCGCGCTGCGCGAGCGAAGAAATGTCGGCCGTCATCAGCACTGGCCTCGTGTAGTCGAACGAACGCAAGCTCACGTCGCCGGTCACGCGCGGTAGCTCGCGTTCACCGTCACCGACGTTCGGCTTGAACGCGAGGTTCAGATCAGCGTCGGCCACGGCGCGGATGCCGTCGTTCATGGGCAAGGCCAGCTCGCGCGCGGTGATGGCGAAACGCGCGGCGCCCAGGTCGGTGCCCAAAAGCGGCGCGCTCCCGCTCACTTGCAGCGTCCCCGAGCCGACCTTGGCCGAAGCTCTCTCGATCTTCAGCTCGTTGCCGGAGATGCGCAGTGAAAGCTCGATGTCGGAGACCGGTAAGGGCAGGCCACGGATGGACAGCTCGCCGTGCTCGAGGTCGAAGCCACCCGCAAGACGCGGCGCGAACAGCGGTCCTTTCATCTCCAGCTGACCCGAGAGCGTGCCCTCGGCGCGCTCCGCGCGTGGGATCACCCCGAGCAGGCTGGCCAGCGGCATCGGACGCAGGGTCAGCTTGGCGTCGATCTGCGGAAACGTGGCCACGTTGAAGATCGAGCCCTGGGCGTCGAACGTGACGCGTTGACCGCGCGGCGTGGTGGCGGTGAAGCCGATCCCCGGCAGCGCGAAGCGACCCGCCTCGAACACGATCGGACGCGAACCGGACGCCAGCTCCACGTGATAACCCTTGCGGTTGATGCTCCAGTCCGACAGTGAAAGCTCCACGCGCGACTCGAGCGGCGTCTTCATGCGAACTTCGTGCAACGCGAGCTTGCCGCTCAGCTTGCCATCGAGGCGTGTCTCCGAATCGCCGAGTGTCGACGACAGCTCGGCCAGCACGCCCAGATCGAGCTCCGTAAAATCGATGTCGCCGCGCACGATCTTGGCACGCTGACGCGTGATCGTCAGATCTCGAAAGGCGATCTGATTGCCGAACAGCTCGCCGCCTACGTGGATGATGCCGCTATTTTGGTCGGCGTCGTAGTCGGCGCGCTCGAACGGCGCGCCGATCGGTTTGCCACAGCGCGTCTTGCCCACCACCTTTTGCGGGTGAATGACCGGCACCAGCCGCAGATCGAACTTCGACGCCGGCAATGTCCTGCGACCGATGCGAAGCGGAGAGATTCGTCCGCTGGCATCCAGCGTGAGCGCGTCGAGCGTGCCACCCAGCTCCGCCACTGCGCTCAGTTGACCTTCGGCGCCGCGCAGCAAAGTCGGCAGCGCATCCAAGTGCGACAGCGGCAGCGCGCTGCCCACGATATGCCCGTACACCTGCGCGCCCTGACGCATGCCGAACGAGCCGACCAAGGTGCCCGAGCCTTTGCGCAGGGTCATGCTCGGGACGCTGAGATCGACGCCCTGGTAGGTCGCGTCGCGATCGCTCCAGCGGAAGTCGAACTCCGCATTGCCGGAATCGTAACGCTCATCGAACAGATCCAGCGCGCCCAAGCGCGCGCTGCCAAAAACCCGCAGATTGCCGCCGCCACAGCGATCTTCCGGGCCGCCGAAGGCGTAGTGCACCGTGGCATCGAGCGCCGTTTGCCCGGCAATGTCGTCGAAGCGCGGATCCGTCTCGAAGTGCCACATGTGAAAGAAGTCACGCAACTCGAAGTTCGAGCTCTTGACGTGCGCGTCGGTCACGATCGGTGCAGGGCCGTCGAAGTTCAGCCGCCCACTCGGTACCGAGTACTCGCTCTTGCCCTTCTTGGCCTGCACGTCGAACAACTCGAGCACGAGCGGCACGAAGCGAACCTTGGCGCTCACGATATCGCCGAAAGGGAAGCCGCCGAATACGAAGTTTTGCACCTTCATGTTGCCGGTGAGAACCACCGCAGGCGGCTCACCGGTCATGTCGACGTCGACCTCCGCTTTGCCGGAGATCGGGATGCCGACGATCGGGCTGATGTCCGACAAGTCGATGCGCGAGCCCTTCAGCACGGACATCTTCAGCGCGGCGTCGTGGAAAGCGATCGAGACCACCTTCAGGTTGACCGAGCTGTCCCCGAAGTCCGTGCGCGTGTCGTAGATATCGAAGGAATTCGGCCGCACCCCCAGGTGCCCGCGCACAACCGCGGCCTTGACCCCGATCATGCGCTTGCGGTTGGGATTGCGGTACGAGACATCGGTCACTTCGAAATTACGCGTGTCGGCAAATACTTCGGAGTCGATCTTCAATGGCGAAATCGTGCCGCCCAGCTTGGTCACGTGCAGCTCGTTGAAGTCCCATTTGATCAGGGTGTCGTCGGTGACACCGAGATCGCGCATCAAGCCCTCGAAGTTCATGCCCTTGCTGTCGACCCGCTCCACGTTCAAGGGCACCCCCGGCAGGAACGGCTCGATGCGTGCGTTCTTCAGCACCACGTCCCCGTTGGCGAAGGCCATCTGAAAGTGGGGGATGTCGATCACGTCGCCTGCGACGGACAGATCCACATCCAGCGTCTTGGCCAACTTGAAGTGCTCGAACTCGATGCCGGAGCCGGTCACCTTGCCATGCACGTCGGGCAGCTTGTAGCGACCGTCGTAGCGGACATTGCCCGAGAACGAAGCCACGCCTTTGAGCGGCCCCGCGCGCACGAAGCGGTTGACCAAGGGCAGCGGCGCACGCAGCACGACGTGCCCGTCGATCAGCGGCATTTCGTCCTTGCGCAGGCCCACGCGCAGCTGCGAAAGGCGGAGCGAGGCACGGCCTGGATCGTCCTCGCGCAGGTTGTCGCAGCTGGGCAGCGAGCCCGGCTTCGGATCGAGATCCGCACTGCCGAGCGCAGAGAAGCGCCTGACCAAGATGTCGGAAGGTTCGTAACGCATGCGCAGCTCGACACGACACAGCGCGTCTTCGTCGGTGGCCATCGTTCCAGGAGGAGGTGGAGGAACACCGCGCACGACACGATCGCGCCAAACGCGCGTGCCGCTGGAGCGCAGCGCGACCTCGAAGGTCGGCCCCGGCTCGGCGAATACGTCGAGATCGACCTCAGCCGTGTCGATGTGCACGCCGTCGATGTCGAGCAGGAAACGCCCATCACCGACCGACAGCGAGGAGAACGGCGCTTGCTTGGACGGCGCGCGCGTGGTCTTCGAAGGTGGGGGCAAGCGATAGCTCAAGTTCTTGAGCTGGCCGTCCTTGATCACCAAGCGGGCCTTGGGTTGGTCGACCTCGACATCGCCGGCATCGAGGCGGCCGGCGAGCAGCGAAAAGATGCGTGGCGTGACCGCCACTCGCCTGACCTCGAGCGCGGGGGTGCCACCGTCCGATGCCGGCACCACGAGCTGACTCACCGTCACTCGCAGGGGCAGTAATTTCAGCTCGACTCGAAAGCTGGCGGCCAGGCCCAGCTGCTCTTTGAGAATGCGGGTGGTCTCACGCGCCGCCCAAGCCTCGACCGTGGCCGACGACAAGAAAAAGCCCGTGAGCAGCGGCAGGGCTCCGAGCAGCGCAAACAGGGCACACAGGACGCGCGCGAATAGCCGCCCGAAATCGCGATTTCGGGAGGGTAGCGCGAGCACGAGCCGACCCTGAGCCATGGACCGTGAAGCCTATCGCGGGCCCGGCATTCGGGCTCGTTTTGCGCAGATGCGCGGACAATTCTCCACAAAAAAGCCCAGAAGCCGGGGAGACTGAGCCCTGCCTGGCGCGTGCTAAAGTCACGAATTGTTCTTGCGCTCGCGAGCTTCCCGAATAGAAAGAGGCTCCTTTTCTGGCCGAGGATCCGATGCCGCTCGACTCCGTTGCCCCCGTCGCTGACCCCGAGCGCGCCATCCACGCGCTGGAGCGCGCGGTCGTTTGCGCGGAACGCGGCGAGGCTGACCGGCCCGTGGTCCTGCTCAACCCCGGCGATCTGGCCGCCTTGGGCCCGAACGACATCCGGCCACACCTCGACCGGGTGATGCTGGGCGAGTTCGCGGGCGACGGTCTGGATTCACTGCTCGTCACCGGCGCGCTCGACGCGCTCTTGCCCGAGATCAAAGCCTTGGTTGGTTTTGGTGACGGCGAGTGGCGTCACAAGGACGTCTGGAAGCACACCAAGCAAGTCGTGACGCAGAGCGTGCAGCGCATCGAAGTGCGCTACTCGGCCCTGTTCCACGACATCGGCAAAGTGCGCACGCGTTCCATCTCCCCCACGGGGGAGGTGCACTTCTTCGGCCATGCCGAGGTCGGCGCGCGCATGTTCGACAAGCTCGAGCGCCGCGAACGCTTGTTCTCCGCAGACGGCGCGCTGCGCGACGAAGTGCGCTTCTTGGTCTTGCACCACCTGCGCGCCAGCCAATACGACGGCAAATGGACGGACAGCGCCGTGCGCCGCTTCGCCAAAGAAATCGGCCCTTATCTCGATGATTTGCTGTGCTTGTCGCGCGCCGACATCACCACCAAACGCCCAGAAAAGAAGCGCCGCGGCATCGCCCAAATCGACGAGCTGGCCGAGCGCATCACGACGCTCGCCGCGGAAGACGCGGTACAGCCGCTCTTGCCCACCGGCGTCGGCAACGACATCATGCTCGCCTTCAAGCTGCCCCCCTCACGCCTAATCGGCGAGATCAAACGCGCGCTAGAGGCCGCCGTCGAAGCCGGCGAAATCGAAGGCCGCCTCGAGTCCGCGGCCTACGTCGAGTTCGTCGGCCAGCACAAACAACGCTTCGGCCTCCCTTAGCGCATTGACGATTCGAGAGGGGCGCCCGCGATCCAGCAACGCACCTCACAGCGCACGCAGTGTTGTCTCCCATCGCGCCCCGACGGCAAGCGCGCGACGGCAGTGCTCGAATCTGCAAACCCGAGAGCACTCAGAACGCTTTCCGTGAGGCCGGTCGAGTAGACCCCAACCCGGCGTACGAATCGC
>Ga0070672_100000765_pt1 | contig 19130 bp, 18 predicted proteins | sample KBSM13metaG_FD_66151 | JGI IMG/M metagenome (GOLD analysis project Ga0070672, IMG submission 66151) | Miscanthus rhizosphere microbial communities from Kellogg Biological Station, Michigan, USA - KBS M1-3 metaG | ecosystem: Host-associated > Plants > Roots > Rhizosphere > Soil ... | reverse complement strand
CCAGGAGCTGCACGCCGAAGGCCTGCTGCTCGCGTATCACGACATCTCCGACGGCGGACTGTTCGCGACGCTCGTCGAAATGGCGTTCGCCTCGCGCTGCGGCCTCGAAGTCACGCTCGACCCGAACGCCGATCCGCTGGCCGCGCTCTTCGCAGAGGAACTCGGCGCCGTCGTGCAGATTGCGGGCTCGAACCGGCCGTGGGTCGCGCAGCGTCTGGGCGCGGTCGGGCTTGCGGCGCACGTGATCGGCGTGCCGGCCGCCCACGAGCGCATTCGCATACATGCCCAGCGCAGGACGCTGCTCGATGCGTCGCGCGTCGACCTGCATCGGGCATGGTCGGCGACGACGCACGCGATGCAGCGGCTGCGCGACAACCCGGAGTGCGCCAGCGCGGAGCACGCGCGTCTCGCCGACGTCGACGATCCCGGCCTCTCACCGGTGCTGACATTTGATCCGGCCGAGGACATCGCCGCGCCGTACATCGCCACCGGAGCGCGTCCCGCGATCGCGATCCTGCGCGAGCAGGGCGTCAACGGGCAAGTCGAGATGGCGGCAGCGTTCGACCGCGCCGGGTTCGCGGCGATCGACGTGCACATGACCGACATCCTGTCGGGCCGGCGCACGCTCGCCGATTTCCGCGGCTTCGCCGCCGGCGGAGGCTTCTCCTACGGCGATGTGCTGGGCGCCGGTGAAGGCTGGGCAAAATCGATCCTGTACAACTCCCGGGCGCGCGATGATTTCGCGGCGTTCTTCGCGCGGGACGATACGTTCGCGATCGGCGTTTGCAACGGCTGCCAGATGATGAGCAATCTCGCCGAGCTCGTTCCCGGCGCGGGTCACTGGCCGCATTTCGTGCGCAACAAGTCCGAGCAGTTCGAGGGACGCTTCGTCCTCGTCGAAGTGCAGCGCTCACCGTCGCTCTTCCTCGACGGCATGCACGGAAGCCGCATTCCGGTCTCCACCGCACACGGCGAGGGTTACGCCGAATTTCGCGATGCCGCGCAGCGCCGGGCGGCGCAACCACTGGTGGCGTTGTGCTTCGCGGACAATCGCGGGGAGCCGACGGAAGCGTATCCTTTCAATGCGAACGGCTCACCGGAAGGGATCACCGGGCTGACCACGGCCGACGGGCGCTACACGATCCTGATGCCGCATCCGGAGCGGGTTTTCCGAACGGTGCAGATGTCGTGGCATCCCCGCGAGTGGGGCGAGGATTCGCCGTGGATGCGGATGTTCCGCAACGCACGGAGGTGGCTGTAATGACTCTGACGGTATGGGCTATCGACGGCGCGATTCCCGTCGTCGATCCGAGTGCGTACGTGCATCCGACGGCGGTGCTGATCGGCGACGTGATCGTCGGCGCCGGCTGTTATGTCGGCCCGACCGCGTGTCTCCGCGGCGACTTCGGCAGGCTGGAAGTTCGGGCCGGCGCGAACATCCAGGACAGCTGCGTTCTGCACGCGTATCCGGGCGTGGGCACGATCGTGGAGGAGGACGGCCACATCGGGCACGGCGCCATCCTGCACGGCTGCAGGGTCGAGCGCAACGCGCTCGTCGGCATGAATGCGGTAATCAACGACGGAGCGGTGATAGGCGAGTCCGCCGTCGTCGCCGCGATGGCCTTCGTCAAGGCCGGGATGGCCGTGCCGCCGCGCACGCTCGTTGCGGGCATTCCTGCGCGCGTGCTTCGCGAGCTCACCGAGGAAGAGCTCAACTGGAAGGTCGAAGGCACCGAGAGCTATCAGGAGCTTACGCGCCGCAGCTTCGCATCGATGCGGCCCACCGCGCCTCTTGCCGCACCTGAGCCCGGCCGGAAGCCGCTCGAGCTGCCGGAACTGCTGCCGCTGTCCACCCGTAAAGCCAAGTCATAACAGGCTGCGCAGTTCCGCTAGCTTTGTCGTGTCCTCGCTCGCCCCTGGCTGTAACTCTGTGTACTATCTCCGGCCTCGCTGCGGGCCTTCGCGATAGCGGACTGCTCGCCTCGTTCTGACTGAGCCGCTAGAATCCCGCGGCCTGGCCGTCGCGCCGCGGGTCGGACGCCGCGACGTAACCGTTTTCCGTACGCAGGATGAGCTGTCCGGCCCCGAAATCCATGTACGAGTCCGCCACCTCGGCAAGCTCGTGCCCAAGCGAGATCAATCCGGCGCGCAGCTCGGGCGAAGCGCTGTGCTCGAGGTCGACCGACATCCCGTCGTTGAGCTTCCATCGCGGCGCGTCCAGTACCGCCTGCGGATTCATTCCGTGCACGAGCAGGCGGACCATCGTCTGCACGTGGCCGGGGGGCTGGATCGGTCCGCCCATCACGCCGAACGCGCCGAGCGGCTGCCCTTCGCGTGTCAGGAATCCGGGGATGATCGTTTGGAACGGACGCTTGCCGCCGCCGATCTCGTTGGGATGGCCGGGCGTGAGCACGAAACTGGCGCCGCGATTTTGCATGCTGATGCCCGTCCCAGGAACGACGACGCCCGACCCGAACCCCATGTAGTTCGACTGGATCAGCGAAACGATCATTCCTTTCTCGTCCGCCGCGCAGAGATAAACGGTGCCCGCCCGCGGCGGATCGCCGGGGCCGAAGTGCTGCGCGCGCTTCGGATCGATGAGTCGCGCTCGCGAGGCGAGATAACCGCGATCGAGCAGCGCCGACGGTGGAATCTCCATCGTCGACGGGTCGCTTACGTAGCGATACGCATCGGCGAAGGCGAGCTTCATCGCCTCGATCTGCAAGTGCTGGCTTTCGAGCGAGTCGGGCGCGAGCGAGCGCAGATCCAGCTCGCGCAGGATGCCGAGCGCGATCAGCGCCGCGATACCCTGACCGTTCGGCGGGATCTCATGCACGGTCGTTGCGGCGTAGTCGAGCCCAAGCGGCGCGACCCATTCCAGCGTGTGATCGGCGAAATCGGACAGCGTATGCAAAGCGCCGTTGGCCTTCGCATGATCGACCATGGCGCGGGCCAGCTCGCCGCGATAGAACGAGTTGCCCTGCGTTGCGGCGATGCTTTCGAGCGTGCGGGCCATCGCTTCGCACCGGAACAGCTCGCCGGCAACCGGCGCGCGGCCGCGCGGCATGAAATGCTCGGCAAAGCCCAGGTCGTGAGGCAGCACTTCGACGGCCTTCGTCCACTTCTCGGCAACCACCGGCGATACGGCGTAACCGTCGCGTGCGTACCGAATCCCGGGAACGAACAGATCGGCGAAAGGCAGCGCGCCGAACCGTTGCGACAACGCGGCCCATGCGGAGACGGCGCCTGGGATCGTCACCGCTTCCCAGCTGCGCTCCGCGAACGCCGCCTGCCCGCGATAACGGGCGGGCGTCACGGCCGCCGGCGCGCGTCCCGACGCATTGAGTCCGACGAGCTCGCGGCCATCCCACAGGATCGCGAAGAGATCGCTGCCGATACCGTTGCTGCACGGCTCGACGACCGTCAGGGCGATCGCGGTCGCGAGTGCGGCGTCCACCGCATTGCCGCCACGCTGCAGCATTGCGATGCCGGCTTGTGTTGCGAGCGGCTGCGACGTCGCGACGACGTTGCGCGCATAGATCGGCTGCCGGCGCGAGGGGTAGGGAAGACGCAGATCGAAGTTCATCGTCGGATGTGAGGCGGTCCTACTCTTCCTGGAACGCTACTTCGCGTGTCTTGCGCACGTTCGGTAGCACGATGATGAGCACCAGCAGGGCCGCCGCTACCAGCATTCCGAGTGACAGCGGTCGCGTGAAGAAGACGGTGGGGTCGCCCCGCGAGAGCAGCAATGCGCGGCGCAGGTTCTCCTCCATCATCGGGCCCAGCACGAAGCCGAGCAGAAGGGGCGCCGGCTCGCAATCGAGTTTGACGAAGATGATGCCGATGAGACCGAAGAACACCGTCAACATGATGTCGACGTTCGTGTTGTTGATGCTGTACACGCCGATCGAGCAGAACAGCAGGATCGCGGGGTACAGGATGCGGTAGGGCACCTGCAGCAGCTTGATCCACATGCCGATGAGCGGCAGATTGAGGACTACGAGCATCAGGTTGCCGACCCACATCGACGCGATCAGGCCCCAGAACAGGGCCGGGTTCGACGTCATCACCTGAGGTCCCGGCTGGATGTTGTGGATCGTCATCGCGCCCACCATCAGCGCCATGACCGCATTCTCGGGAATGCCGAGCGTCAGGAGCGGGATGAACGACGTCTGTGCACCCGCGTTGTTGGCCGATTCGGGGCCGGCAACGCCCTGAATAGCGCCCTTGCCGAACTCGCCGGGATTGTCGGAGATCTTCTTTTCGAGCGTGTAGGAGGCGAACGCCGACAGCATCGCGCCGCCGCCCGGCAGGACACCCAGCACGGAACCGAGGCTCGTGCCGCGCAGCACGGCGGGCCAGGCCTTACGGAACTGCTCCTTCGAGAGGAAGAAGCCTTTGATCTTCGCGGCGACCATCTCGCGCTTCTGCGTCACCTCGAGATTGCTGATGATCTCGGCGAACCCGAAGAGGCCCATCGCGACCGTCACGACGCCGATGCCGTCGGTGAGCTCCGGCACGCCGAAGGAGAACCGTGCGACGCCCGAATTCACATCGGTGCCAACGATGCCGAGCAGAAGTCCCAGAATGATCATCGCGATCGCCTTCATCAGCGATCCGCTCGCGAGCACGACGGCGCCGATCAAGCCGAGCACCATCAGCGAGAAGTACTCGGCCGGTCCGAACTTGAGCGCGAGCTCGGAGAGCGGTATCGCCACCGACGCTACGAGGATGGTGGCCACAGTGCCGGCGAAGAAGGAGCCCAGCGCCGAGATCGTCAGCGCCGCGCCGGCCTGTCCCTTGAGGGCCATCTGATGCCCGTCGAGGCACGTGACGACCGACGACGACTCGCCCGGCATGTTGATCAGGATAGCCGTGGTCGATCCCCCGTATTGCGCGCCGTAGTAGATGCCCGCCAGCATAATGAGTGCCGACACCGGCTGCAGCGCGTAGGTGGTCGGCAGCAGCATCGCGATCGTGGCCACCGGGCCGATGCCGGGCAGTACGCCGATCAGCGTGCCCAGTACGACGCCGATCAGCGCGTAAAGGAGATTGACGGGCGTCAGCGCGACGCCGAAGCCCAGCGCAAGGTGGCTCAGGAGGTCCAAGACGTTGCCCCGATGCCTTGGCCTAGCGTGAGCCGGGCCAGATCCCCATCTGCAGCTTGAGCCCGATGATAAATACGCCCACGGCCAGCGCCGCGAGCAGCACGCCGCTGATCACCGCTTCTTTCGGTCGGAACTCGGTGCTGGCGGCACTCGACAACACGATCAGCAGCATCGTCGAGAACACGAGGCCCAGCCAATTGACGACGAGGCCGAAGACAATGACGCTGCCCAGAATGACGAGCACCGGACGCCACTTCCACCCGGGCAAGGGCGGACCCGACACTCGCAGCGAGCGCAGGACGATGATCGCGCCGAGGACGATCATCAGGATGCCGAGAATGCGCGGGAAGTAGCCCGGCCCCATGCGCGCAGCGGTGCCGAGCGTGTAGTTGGAAGCGATGACGATCGCCGTGACGCCGATCCCGACGAACATCAACCCGGCGACGAGCTCCTTCGGGCTGCGCACAACAGCCATGGGTTCCTCCCCGTGTACCGCTACCCGCACTGACCGCGCGATGCGGCGGCGCGGCTACGTCTGCTGTGCCGGACTATACACCGCTCTTCGCGCGCAGCTCTTTGAAGTAGTTGTCGAGATACTGGCCCTGCATGCGCTGCTGCAGCTGCGGCTTCACTTCGTCGAACGACGGCACCTTCGCCTCGCGGATGTCAGTGACCTCGATCACGTGCCAGCCGAACTGAGTCTGCACCGGCGTCGCGGTGAACTTGCCCTTGGGCAGCTTGACCATCGCGTCGGAGAACGGCTTCACGAAATTGCCCGGCGCGTTCCAGTCGAGATCGCCGCCCGCGGCCTTCGACCCGGTGTCCTTCGAGCGCTCGGCAAGCTTCTCGAATTTCTCGCCCTTCTGCAGCGAAGCGATGATCTCCTTCGCGTCGTCTTCCTTGTCGACCAGGATGTGGCGCACCTTGTATTCCTTGTCGCCCATCTGCGCGCGAATCGTGTCGTATTCCTTGTGCAGCGCGGCCTCCGGGATCGGATTCGCTTTGACCCAGTCCGCGACATACGCGCGCACGAGCACCGTCTGCGCCGCGAGCTCGGTCTGGTTCTTCACGTCGGTCGTCTTGTCGACGCCTTTCTTCTTCGCCTCGCGGACCAGGAGCTCCCGCGTGTTGAGCTCGTCGCGGATCGCATTCCGGAGCTCGGGCGTGTCGGGCTGGCCCTGCGCAAGGCGCTCCTTCAACAGCAAGTCGAAGTACGCCTTGGGATAGAGCTCCTTGCCCGACGCCGACGCGGACGCGGCCGGCGCGGAAGACGCGGCCGGGGCGGCCTGGCCCTTGGCCGGCGCACCTGCCTTGTCCTGGGCGAGCGCCGGAAATGCCGCGGCGACGGCAAAGACCGCCGCGACGGCAAGGTGAGCGGGAATACATTTCATCGTAGGTTCCTTCAGTTTTGAGAGGGGGATTCTTCGGGCGCCAGCGCTCTTATCGAGAGCGCGTGGATCGGGTGCGGTACGAGATCGGCGACTTCGCGGAGAACCCGCTGGTGCCGCTCGAGGCGCGACAAGCCGGAGAACGCGTTCGACACGATGGTCAAGGAAAAGTGCCCGCCGCCGCCCGCGGCGCCCGCGTGCCCGGCGTGCGCCGCGCTGTCGTCGCGAATGTCGAGCCGCTTCGCGGCAAGCGGGGCGAGGCGCGAGCGAAGGAGCGCCGGAACATCGAGCCGCGCGGCGGCGGGTTGAGGATGCGCAGGGCCTGGCGAAGAGCTCATTCGAGTCCCTTCGCGCGTCCCGCTCCGCCATTCGCCTTCGGCGTCATGCGGTCTCCTCGGTCGACGCGTGGCGGGCGAGCCAGATTCCCTGAAGGATCGCGAACAGGACGAACAGCCCGATTCCGCCCCAGACTTTGTACAACACCCACGTCTGCTCGGAGAAGTGGAAAGCGACGTACCAGTTTGCCACTCCCATGAACAGGAAGAACGCGACCCAGGCCCACGTGAGACGTGTCCAGACTGTCGGGGGCAGGCTCACGCCTTTCATGAGGTAAGCGATGAGGTCGCGGCCGAAGCCCACCTTGCCCACCGCGAGGATCGCCGCGAACAGGCCGTAGAGCACCGTCGGCTTCCACATGATAAACGTCTTGTCCTGCAGCAAGAGCGTCGCGCCGCCGAAGACGACGATGATCACGAGCGACAGCCAGTGGATGATGCCCGCGCGCCCATGCTTCCAGTGAATCCAGACGATCTGGACGATCGAGGCGACGATCGCCGCGCCCGTGGCGAAGAAGATGCCTTGCCAAAGGTACGCTGCGAAAAAAAGCAGCAGTGGGAAAAAATCGACGAGTAATTGCATAACCCATTATTTTACCTGGAAATGGGTCCGGCTGGCCAACGCCGCGGTACGCGCTCGCTGGATAGTCGTGGTGCCGAGCGAGGACTGTCGATCACCGGGCACGCGCCGCCAGCAGCCGGCGGAGGCGCGCCCAATCGAATGCCGGGCCCGGGTCCGTCTTGCGCCCGGGCGCGATGTCGCTATGACCGGCGATGTCCTCGATCGGCAGCGCCCGCCGGAGCGAGCGGATCAGCCGGGCGAGCATCGTGTATTGGGACGGCGCATAGGCAATCGCATCGGTGCCTTCGAGCTCGATGCCGATCGAAAAGTCGTTGCAACGCTCTCGCGCCTTCCACGTCGATGTGCCGGCGTGCCACGCCCGGTCGAAGCAGCCAACGAACTGGATGAGCTCGCCGTCGCGCCGAACGAGGAAGTGGGCCGAGACGCGAAGTTCTGCGATCGTGGCGAAGTAAGGGTGGCGGCCGGGATCGAGCCGGTTGGTGAAGAGTTGAACGATGCCATCGCCGCCGAACTCGCCAGGCGGCAGGGAGATTCCATGGATGACGACAAGGGTGATGCGCTCGCCGTCGGGTCGTGCATCGCGGTTAGGCGACCTCACCTGGCGCGCGAGATTGGCATAGCCGCGTTCGTCGATGGCGAGGTGTCGGCGCTGGACGCTCACGGCGGGCAATGTTACCCGGAGCGAGTGCTCTTCGCGTGATCGCCCGCCAGATTTATGATAACGTCATGGCTTGGACAAGCCAGGTGCGCCGCTTATGGACGAGAACCGATTTCTGTCGTTGATGAAGACGGCGCGCATGCAGTCTTATCGCGGGGGCGAGGCCGACTACTGGCACGGCTACCAGCGCGGCCTGCGGCGCGGATACATGGGGCAACTGTTCAGCACCGACGCCGACCATCAGTTATGGATGCGCCTTGCCGACGACGGTTCGGACAAGGCGAGCCGCGACCGAGGCCGCGGTTATCGCGACGGGCTGGCCGCGTGCGGCATTGCCGAGAACTATGGGGGGGCGACGGGATCGGCGCGCGCGCAGCAGCGTTCGTCCCAAACTACGACGCGTCGCAGCTACACGACCGAGCGCTAACCATGGGCTACTGAATCACCCCCCCGCCGCGCAACACCTTTTCCACTTCGATGGCGGCGTGCCGTCGCCGCTTGCGGCGGCGTTCCTTGTACATGCCGAGCGCCTCTCACCGAGCGCGGTACGGCGTCACCGTAAAAGCACGAATCCAGTAGTCGAACCGTCGACGGGCGCTTCGCGCGCTCATGGCTTGCCTGCGGCGACGGAGGGTGGCGGCGAGCACGGTTGCTGCGCCAGCCAACCGGCGGATCAAATGCGCCCAGGCGCTCAGCACAGGATTGCTCGGCCCCATACCGGACCTCGAAATCCTGCACTGGCTATCCGGTGAATTGCGGATACTCCGATCGTTATTCATGGCGTCCTCACAAAGATTGCGCGGACGCACTTTGCACTTTGAGGAAGGCTTAGGGGTAGCCGCAATAACCGCATGTGCCTGTAGGCAGGCGCCTACCCGGGGCCAGAGCACCGCAGCTCGGCTCGCGGCGAATTCCAGGGAACGCTATTTGATGCCGAGGCGTTCCATCCGGTATCTCATGGCGCGGAAAGTGATGCCGAGCAGCTTCGCGGCTGCCGTGCGGTTGTAGCGCGTCTTCTCCAGCGCTTCGTTGATCGCCTGCCGCTCGACACGATCGAGATAGTCCTGCAGCGGCCACTTGTCGCCGGCAGCGACGACGAACTCCGATTCTTCCGCGACCGGTGTCAGGTGCAAGTCGTCGACGTTGATACGTTGCGTATCGGCGGCGAGTGAAAGCCCGCGCTCGAGCACGTTTTCGAGCTCGCGCACGTTGCCGGGGAATGGATAACGCTCCAGCGCGGCGATCGACTCGGCGTCGAGCCGCGCCGGGGCGCTGCGCGAGAGGCGCGCGAGGATCGCGTTGGCGATCAGCGGAATGTCCTCGCGCATGTCGCGCAGGCTCGGCATCGCAAGCTCGATCACGTGCAACCGGTAATAGAGATCCTGCCGGAACTCGCCGCCGTCTACGAGCGCTGCGAGGTTCTTGTGCGTGGCGCTGATGATGCGCACGTCGACCGCATCCTCCTGCGTGGATCCCACCTTTCGCACCTTCTTCTCCTGGATCGCGCGCAGCAGCTTGACCTGCATCGCGAGCGGCAGGTCCGCGACCTCGTCCAGGAATAGCGTGCCTCCGTTCGCGGCCTGGAAGAAGCCGTCGCGGTCGGCTTCGGCGCCGGTGAACGCGCCCTTGCGGTAGCCGAAGAACTCGCTCTCCATCAGGTTCTCGGGAATCGCGCCGCAGTTGACCGCGATGAACGGCAGCTCGGCACGCGTGCCGCCGCCGTGAATCATGCGGGCCGCAAGCTCCTTGCCGCTTCCCGATTCGCCATTGATGAACACCGGGGCCTGGCTCTTCGCAAGCCGCTCGATCATGCTGCGGACGTGCAGCATCGCGGGCGATTCGCCGAGGAGGCTGTAGCCGGACGGCGGCGGGGCCTTCTCCGGCACCTTGAGCGCCTGCTTGACGAGCGCGCGCAGCTGCTCGAGGGCGACCGGCTTCGCGAGATAATCGAACGCTCCGGCCTTGAGCGCCGCGACCGCGTTCTCCGCGCTCCCGTACGCCGTGATGACAGCGACAGGCAGATCGAGCCCTTTCTGGTTGATGTGCTCAACGACCTTGAGGCCGGGCCCATCGGGCAGCCGCATGTCGGTGAGGCAAAGGTCGAAGCTGTCGGAGTCGAGCAGACGGACGGCTTCGGCGACGGATTCCGCGCGCGTGGTGTCGAGCCCCATGCGCGACAGCGTGAGCTCGAGCAGCTCGAGCAGGTCGGGCTCGTCGTCGACCAGGAGGACTCTGGGTTGGCCGCGGGATCGTCTGGACATGGACTTACCTCTTGTTAACGACGGGCTGGAACGCCCGTTTCATGGTCATGCGAAAGTAGGCCCCGGGTCCCCGGGGCAGGAGCTCGAGCGCCGCGCCGTTCGCGTCGGCAAGCTCGCGAGCGATGTACAAGCCTAGCCCGGTACCTCCCGGACGCGTGGTGAAGAACGGCTCGAAGATCTGGGGACGAAGCTCTGCGGGAATGCCGGGGCCGTCGTCCGCGAGCTCCCAGATTATCGCATCGCCCATGTAGCCGGGGCGCGCGGCGATGCGAATGCTGCCTTCCTTTTTCTGACAGTGTTGCCACGCGTTGCGCACGAGGTTCCACACGATCTGGTTCAAGTGGCCGCGGTCGAACATCACCCGGACGTCGTTCGGAATCATCATGGCGATCGCGTTCGTCGGCATCGCCTCGGCCTGGACGATCTCGTCGATCAGCGCGTGCATGAACTCGACCAGCGTCACGACTTCCGGCTGCTGGCGGTCGCGGCGGTTCAACTGCAGCACTTCGCCTACGATGCGGTCGATGCGCCGTGCGTTGTTGCGGATCATGCCGAGAAGCCGCGCCCCGGCCGGAGGTACGATGTCGTCCTCCTCGAGGAGCTGCGCCGCCTGATTGATCGCGGAAAGCGGGTTGCGCACCTCGTGGGCGATCGAGGCCGTCAGCCGCCCAAGCGCTGCCAGCTTCATCTGTTGCGCCTCGTTTTGCGCGCGGCCCAGATCCTCGAGGTAGATGAGCGTGCCGCCGTTAAGACCGGAGCCGATGCGGACGAGGCGCACGCGCAGAAGGCGCTGCGTCGACTCGACTTTGAACGGCGGCAGCGTCTCGGTGTAGTCCTCCTGCCAGCGGCGCCAGTAGTCGTGCAGCGTCGAGCTGAATTCGGCGAGCCGCATCCCGCCGCGCATTCGGCCGAAACCACCGAGGAGCCTCGTCACCTGCGCGTTGTGGCCGCGGACGACGCCGTTCAGGTCGACGACCAGCACGCCATCCTGCATGTCCTGGATGATCAGCCGGTTGACCTGCTCGAGGTTCGCGACGTCGATGCCACGCTGCGTGGCGAGCTCTTCCGACGCCTTGGTGTAGCGCCCCAGCGCGACCGCGATGCCGATCGTCGCGAAGTAACCGAAGCCGATTAGGCCTGTCTGGAACGGCTGCGCGCCGCTTACTTGCCCCTGCAGCATCCGCCAGACGTCGAGCCCCAGGAGGATGAAGCTCGCGATCGCCGCGTGGAAGAAGGCGGTCTGCGTGCGCAGCAGCCAGCCGCTCGCTGCGAGCTGCGGAAACAACAGAATCGGGAGCGACCCGCCGGTGCTGCCGCCGGCGACCATCACGAGCGCGATGCACAGGATGTCGCCCGTAAGCAGCGTGGAAACCAGCGTGGGCAGCGTGAAGGGCAGCGTTTCGCGCTGGACGATCCAGAACGTCGTGAGCCCGAAGATGAAGTAGAGCGTTGCGTACGTCAGGAACAGATTAGGCGTCGAGATGCCGAGGACCTTGAGATCGAGCAGCAGCGCCGTCCCGAGCAGCGCGGCGCCGCACACGGCGCGATAGATTCCGACGATCCACAGGATCCGCCGGGCCGACTCCGATTGCGACATCGGGGGCGCGACCTCCTCGATGGGCGGCGAGATCGACGGGGCGGGGGCGGGCATCATGACAAATGTCGCGAGGTCGGGACGCTCAGCGCGGCCGCAGGCACGCGGGCTCGCCGCAGGTGAGGCCGGCCGGTCCTGCAATGGCGTCCTTCTGGGGCAAATAGACCCCGCAGCATGCGCAGCGAATCATCGGCTCTGCGGGCGGCACCGCGGGCGAGCGACGGGCGTGGTCGCGCTGCTTCGCTTTCGCGATGTTGATCAACCGAAGGCCCAGCAGCAGGATGGCGATGAAGACGATCCAAAGCAGGATCTTCATGGCACGGCGCGGAAGATCTTCCCTGGATTGAAGATCCCCGCCGGGTCGAGTGCGGTTTTCACGGCGCGCATCAGGTCGAGCTCGACGGCGCTCTTGTACCGGACGAGCTCCTCGCGCTTTTGCTGGCCGATTCCGTGCTCGGCGCTCACGCTGCCGCCGTGCGCGGCGACGAGGTCGTAGACGATCTGGTTCACGCGCGCGGTGTTCGCGAGAAACGATTCGGGCTCGATCCCTTCGGGCGCAGCCAGGTTGTAGTGCAGGTTGCCATCACCCAGGTGTCCGAACGTCACGAAGCGGAGTCCGGGCACTGCCGCCCCGAGCTCACGCGCCGCGTCGTCCAGGAAACGCGGCATCGCGGACACCGGCACCGAGATGTCGTGCTTGATGTTGGGGCCGTCGCGACGCTGGGCTTCGGCGATGTTCTCGCGCAGCGCCCACAACGCGCGTGCCTGGTCGCTCGACTGCGCGATCGTCGCGTCCGTCACCATGGCCGATTCGAGCGCTTCCTGCAGCGCACGCTCGAGCTGCCCGGAAACATCCGAATCCGGTACGTTGTCATCGACCTGGATCAACGTGTACCACGGGCTTCCCGCGCACGGATCGGGCAGGGCGGGGTGATACTTGCGCGACAGCGCGAGCGAATAGGCCGCCATGAGCTCGAAGCCGGTGATCCGGTCACCGAGCGCCTGCTTCAGGCTCGAGAGCAGGCGAATGGCCGTGGCCACGTCGTTCACCGCTGCGAGCGCCGTCGCTCGCGCTCGCGGGGCGGGATACAACTTGAGCAAGGCGGCCGTGACGACGCCGAGCGTTCCTTCCGCGCCGATGAAAAGTTGCTTGAGGTCGTAACCCGTGTTGTCCTTGCGCAAGCCGCGAAGGCCATCCCAGATCCGGCCGTCGGCAAGCACCACCTCGATGCCGAGCACGAGATCGCGCGTGTTGCCGAAACGCAGCACGGCATGCCCGCCGGCGTTGGTGGAGAGATTGCCGCCGATCGTGCAGCTGCCTTCCGCGGCCAGCGACAACGGGAACATCAGTCCCTCGGCGGCCGCGGCCTCCTGGACGAGCGCAAGCGGCACGCCGGCCTCCACCGTCAGCGTCGCGTTGGCGGGATCGATGGCACGCACGCGGTTCATTCGTGACAGCGAAAGCACAATCGCGTTACCTCGCTCATCGGGCGTCGCGCCGCCGCATTGTCCGGTGTTACCGCCTTGCGGCACGATGGGCACGCCAAGGTCGGCGCATGCGCGCACCACGTTCGAAACCTGCTCGGTATCAGCGGGCCGGACCACCGCGAAGGCGCGGCCATGGTAGCGGCCGCGCCAATCGTTAACGTACGGAGCGACGTCGGGGGGCGCAGTCAGGACCTGGTCGCTTCCGACGGCCGCGTCGAGCCGCGCCCGCAGGGTTGCGCGAATTTCCGTCATGAGCCGCGATGATAGCGGAATAGCCCTCCCATCGCATTTCGAAGGACGGTCTTTGCGCGCTTCACTCCTCGTGGCGTGTGCACCCTTGCGGCGGCCCTCACTCGCTATTGTTCATGACTTCCCACGGCCGGTTGGATCCGGAATGCAGCTCGTCGTAGTAAGCGCGTAGTGCGACGAGCTCGCGCAGAATTTCGAGCGGAAAGCCCTGCCGGTTGCCGCGCTTGTCGACGAGCAGGTCGTCGAGATAACGGCGCAGCGAGGCAGGGTCCTGCCAAAGCACGGCCAGGAGATTGCAGATTCGCGGAAACTTCGAAAGCAGGGCATGAGGAACGACTGGACTGGGCAGTGCCGCGGCCCATTGGGCAGTGGGACGGAGCATGCCGCTTGCCGGCTCTTTCGACCGTTGCGTCGTCCAGTCGACGTCGTTTTGGGCATGCGCGCCGACCGTGCAAGGTTGCGCCGTGGCGGCAACGTCGCTCATTGGAACCCGGTCGGAACGGCGATAAATGGACATGGAGTGGCACAAATGTTCCAAATGCGGTGGTTGAGCGCTTCAGGCCCCCGTTTGGGAGGCCTCGAGAGGGTTGTAGCAATAGGCGGGCCAAAGGTCGCGGCGCGCGCCACCGGGAAGACGCGGTAGCATACGACCGGGATTCGTCGCCCGAGCAACGGCGGCGTTGCAGGCACCGCGCTCGCGCGCTTCGAAAGCAGAGGTTGACCATGGCGGAAGAAAAGAAAGAAGAACCCGGCAACTCGTTCCAGGACGTCGCGGAGTTCATGCAGAAGATGTGGAACCCCCTGGGGATGCCGATTCCCGGCTTCGGCCTTCCGGGCGCCGCGGGCGCGGCGCCCGGTGCGGGTCCCGCGTTCGCGGGGCCTGCCACCGGGATGCCGTTTCCGAATCCCGCGGCGATGTTCGCGACGCTCGACCCGGCCGAGCTCGAGCGGAAGATCGGCGAGCTTCGGGTCGTCGAAAACTGGCTGCAGATGAGCCTCAACATGATGCAGCTCAGCATCAAGACGATGGAGTTGCAAAAGGCGTCGCTCGAAGCGCTGCGCGGCAATGCGCCGGCGGGTCAGGGCGCCGCGCCCCCAGCCGGCCGGAAGTTCTGAGTCTGATTGCACAATCATTCATTTTTCAGCGAGACCTCATGCCACTCGTCCTCTACTACGGTTCCGGTTCCCCCTATGCGTGGCGCGTCCAGCTTGCGCTCGAGCACAAGGCGGTCCCGTACGAACGCAAGGTGCTTTCATTTTCCGCAGGCGACACGCGGAAGCCTGAATTCGTCGCGCTCAATCCGCGCCATCGCGTGCCGACGATCGTGCACGACGATTTCGTGCTGTACGAATCGAACGCGATCGTCGAATACCTGGACGAAGCTTTCCCCGCGACGGGAGCGCCGCTCTTTCCGGGCGATGTGCGCACGCGCGCTCTCGTTCGCCGCCTGGTCGCCGAGGTCGACAACTATTTCGACCACGCGATCGATCCGCTGACGACGCAAGCGTTCGGCAAGAAGCCCGAGGAGCGCGACGCAAAGGCGATCGCCGAGGCGCGCCAAGGCGTCGTGGACGAGGTTGCCATGTTCACGAAGTCAATGCGCGGCGAGTTCCTGGCGGGACCGCTGTCCGCCGCCGATTTCGCGCTGTATCCGCTCGTCGCATTCATCAAGCGCTCCGAGATCAAGCTGCCGGACCTCGGCGCCGACGCCATGCTCACGCCCGAGATCAGCGCGTGGAAGAGTCGCATCGAACGCCTGCCATATTTCGACAGGACGATTCCGCCGCACTGGAAAGCGGGCTGACGGAGGAAGAATGCAACTTTCGACGACCGCGTTTGCCGACCACGGCGCGATCCCGGCCGAATTTGCGTTCGGCGCACTCGATCCGGCGACGCACGTGAAGCTGTCCGCGAACCGCAATCCCGACTTGCGCTGGAGCGGAGTACCGGCCGGCACGAAGTCGCTCGCGATCGTTTGCCACGATCCCGACGTGCCCTCGACGGGCGAGGACGTGAACAAGGAAGGACGGACGGTGCCGGCGTCGCTGCCACGCACCGACTTTTTCCATTGGGTGCTCATCGACCTCGCGCCCGACACGCCGGCCATCGAGCGGGGCGAGTTCTCGGATGGGGTCACCCCGCGCGGCAAGCCGGGACCGCACGCGCCGCGAAATGCGAGGCAGGGGGTCAACGACTACACGGGCTGGTTCGCCGGCGACAAGGACATGGCGGGCAACTATTTCGGCTACGACGGCCCGTGTCCTCCGTGGAACGACGAGCTGCCGCATCGCTATGTGTTTACGCTTTATGCGCTCGACGTACCGCGCCTTGCCGTCAGCGGCATGTTCAAGGGCGCCGACGTGCGCAATGCAATGGCAGGGCACATCCTCGCGGAAGCGAAGGTGACCGGCCGCTACACGCTCAACCCGGCCATAGCGCTGTAGCACTCCCGGCTATCAAGCTGTAGCGCTCCGCCGTGGCCCGCTAGGCCTCGCGGCCGAGCCACGCCATGCGGCGCGCGCGGGTAGCTTCATCGATCGTGTCGGCCAAAGCCAGCCAGCACGTGTCATCCGGCGCCGGCGCGAGGGTGAGCTCGGTGGTGATGAGCTCGTCGCGGCGGAAGGCGTGGACGGCGACCAACTCGCCCGGGTGCCGTCGGCGCAGCAGCTTTTCGATGGCCGCCACCGACATGCGCACTCCGTCCATCGCGACAATTGAATCGCCGGCCGCAAGACCCGCCTGCTCTGCCGGGCCACCGCTGAACACGTGCGGCAGCACCGGTTCCGCGCCTCCGGCGAGGGTGGCGCCCAACCATGCTACCGGCGGCTCGTCATCATTTACTTGGCGCCCGCGCTTACCTCCGCGGTCGGACTCGCCCTCCGCGGGACGCAGCCGGTAGGCGACGCCAAAGTGGGCGAGCAGCGCCTCGAGCGGAGGGTCTTCCGTTCCGTGCACGTACCACGCGAAGAACTCATTCAGTTGAGCGCCGCCGAGCTCGATTGCGAGCTCCTGGACTCCGTTCTCGGGGACGCCGATGGCCGTCTCGCCGTAACGGTTCCACAGCAAGCGCATGAGGTCGTCGAGCGAGCTTCGTGCCGTGCGCAGCGTGAGATCGAGCGCAAGCGCGACCAACGCGCCCTTGACGTAATAGCTGACGACCGCGTTGGGCGAGTTCTCGTCGCGCCGATAGAACTTGATCCAGGCGTCGAAGCTCGAGTCGGCGAGGCTCTGCACCGTCCGGCCGGGGCCGCGCAGGACGGTCGTGATGTTCTGTGCGAGGAGCTCGAGGTAGCTCTCGGGATTGATGACGCCGCTGCGCACGAGCGCGAGGTCGTCGTAATAGGACGTGATGCCCTCGAACGCCCAAAGCTGGCGAGTGTAGTTTTCCTGTGTCAGGTCATAGGGAACGAAGGCCGCCGGCTTGATGCGCTTCACGTTCCACGCGTGGAAATACTCATGGCTTGCGAGGCCAAGGAACCGCCGATAGTCGGCGCTTAGGTCCCAGGCTCCGGGCGCCGGAAGCTCGTCGCGCTTGCAGCAAAGGCTCGTGCTCGTCCGATGCTCGAGGCCGCCGTAGCCGTCGCCCATCGCCGCGACCTGGAACAGATAGCGATCGAAGGGCGCGCGACTGTTGGCCTCGCCTCCGAAGAGGTCCGCGTGCCACTGGCAGATGCGTGCGAGGTCGGTCGACAGGCGGTCGAGGTCGACGTCAACTTTGCCCGTGATCGTGACGTCGTGCCGTGCGCCGCCCGCTTCGAACGATGTCGAGACGAAATCCGCCATCTCGATGGGATGATCGATCAGCGCGTCGTAGTTGTCGGCACGGTAGGTGCCAAAACCCCAGGGCGCCGCCTTCGCCCGCGGCATCGTCGTCGCAACTCTCCAGTTTCGACAAGGCGCGATGTCGGGCGTGACGAGCTCGAGTTCGCAGGGCGCGTCGGCGCGTCCCTCCGGGCGCAGGAACAGCGAGGGACCGTTGAAGTAGCCGCGACGCACGTCGAGGTAGGCGGTTCGAACGGAGAAGTCGAAGGCGTAGACGTCGGCGATCACGCAGAGCGGGCTCTCGCACGGCGCCGCGCGCCACAGATCCTTCGCCTCCTTGACGATCGGCACGCGAGCCCCGTTCGCCTCGGCCCTCACGCGCACGAACTGCCGGGCGAACTCGCGAATGAGATAGCTGCCCGGAATCCACGTGGGCAATCTGAATCCTTGCCCTCTCGGATCAGGATCGACGACCGTGCACGACACTTCGAACAGGTGAGCGTGCGGATTGCGCAGGATGACGCGATAGCGGGTGGGCGGCTGCATGGGAAGGGCAGTGGAGCGGGGGGCGCCCGAATCGAGGAGAGATGGCGGCGCCAGCCTGCAACCATCTGGTCCGTGTGTAGCGCAGGCGGCAGATTTTACCTGAGCCGCGTCATGACCTGCTCCGCGCGACACGCTGGTCCCAGATCGCGGCCCGGCCATTCCTCCTCATTTCTCGTTCGCTGACGCACAGACGCGAACCGCGAAGTTCATCTATGAATAGGGCAGCAACGGGTTCGACGCAAAGGAACACTCATGAAGCTCGGCAAGTGGTTCAAACTGGTGAAGGAATCGGTGTCGGCCTGGATCGACGACTATGCGCCAAGCATGGGCGCGGCGCTGGCGTACTACACGATCTTTTCGATCGCACCGCTGCTCGTCATCGTCATCGCGGTGGCCGGAATCTTCTTCGGTCAGGATGCAGTACGCGGGGAAATCTCATCCCAGCTCGGCGGTCTTGTCGGTGCGGAGGGTGCGCAAGCGGTGCAAGGTCTGATCGCCAGCGCAAGCACGCCGAAGTCGGGGGTGATTGGCACGGTGGTCGGAGTCGTTCTCCTGATCCTCGGCGCGACCACCGTCTTCGGAGAGCTGCAAAGCGCGCTCGATCGGATCTGGCGCGTCCCCGCAGCGCCAAAGACGACCGGGATCTGGAAGCTCCTGCGCACGCGCCTTCTGTCGTTCGGGCTCGTGCTGGGCATTGGTTTCCTGTTGCTCGTATCGCTTGTCATCAGCGCAGGGCTCGCGGCGTTCGGCGCGTGGTCGGCGGGCGCGCTGGGAGAGTGGGAATGGGTGCTCCAATTCTTCAACCTCCTGTTGTCGCTGGCGCTGGAGACGGGGTTGTTCGCGATGATCTACAAAATCATGCCTCGCGCCCGCATCGCATGGCACGACGTGTGGGTCGGGGCCGCCGTGACGGCGGTGCTCTTCGAGATCGGCAAGTTCCTGATCGGCCTGTACCTCGGCAAGAGCGACGTCACGTCAGGGTTCGGCGCCGCCGGCTCGCTCGTCGTGCTCCTCCTGTGGGTTTATTATTCGGCGCAGATCTTCTTGTTGGGTGCGGAGTTCACGTGGCTGTATGCGCATCAGCATGGGTCGAGGGCCGGCGCAGGACAGCCCGCCCGCGCGACTGGTCTGCCGAGTCGTTCAGGCGATGCCGAGAC
>Ga0070672_100000763_pt1 | contig 19157 bp, 9 predicted proteins | sample KBSM13metaG_FD_66151 | JGI IMG/M metagenome (GOLD analysis project Ga0070672, IMG submission 66151) | Miscanthus rhizosphere microbial communities from Kellogg Biological Station, Michigan, USA - KBS M1-3 metaG | ecosystem: Host-associated > Plants > Roots > Rhizosphere > Soil ... | reverse complement strand
GCGGCGAGCAGGTTGTTGAGGCTCATCGCGAGCGCGAAGCGCTCCTTCGCCGGGAAGAACGACTCGAGGTCCACGACGCCGATCCTGTCCGTGGGCGGTGTCTGGATGCGGGAGATCAGGGCGGCCAGGTCGAGGTCCTCGCCCTTTTTCCACGCCGTGGCCAGGATCGTCGAGACGAGGATGTGCTCACGGCTCTTCAGCGGATCGGCGTCGACGCCCGCGAGCGTGAGAAGCCCGGTCGCCGTCGACGCGACGCGCTCGCGCAGCGCCTCCTCGTCGTCTCGCGCTTCGCGCGGCGGGGCGGCGAAGGACTTCATGATCGAGACCGGCAGGCCGGCCGACGAGCCCGGCGTGTAAATCGCGAACTCCGCCGCGTCTTTGAGCTTTCGTATCCGGTCGCCGTCCTGGCCCCACTCGGCGAGACCGTTCTTCCAGAGCTCGGCCTGCTGCTTCGCGAAGTCGTCGGGAGACATACCCTTTCGCGCGGCGTCATCCTCGTTGATCCACGGCCGGAACTCCGCGGGCGAGAGATCGGGAAACGTCAGAAGCAGATCGCAGAGGTCGCCCTTCGGGTCGATCAGGATGGCGGGCACACCGTCGATCGCGGCTTCCTCGATCAGCGAAAGACAGAGGCCCGTTTTCCCGCTCCCCGTCATGCCGACGCAGACGGCGTGGGTCACCAGGTCCCGCGAGTCGTAGAGGAGGAGGTCTTCGAGCCGCTTCTTCTTTGCGAGGTCGTAGGATTTGCCCAGATAGAAGACGCCTAGCTTCTCGAAGTCCTGCATGAGCCGGATCATAGTCAGAACGGGCGGCTTTTCGGCTAGACTCCGGTTGTCTTGGACGGGCGTCCGCGTTGATTTCCACAACCCTCGCGAACCGGTACGAGATCCTCGGGGAGCTCGGCCGTGGAGGCATGGGCGTCGTTTACCGCGCCCGCGACCCCCGACTCAACCGCGAAGTCGCCGTCAAGCTCCTGCCCGCGAAAGACCTCACGCCCGACCTCGAGGAACGTTTCCAGCGCGAGGCCCAGGTCGTGGCGCAGATGGACCACCCGGCCATCGTGCCGATCTACGACGTCGGCCGGGACGAGGGATCGCTGTTCTTCGTGATGCCCGTGGCGAGCGGGACCAATCTGCTCCGCCTGATCCGGGATCAGTCGCTGCGGCTGGGCGACGTCGTGGACCTCGGGATCCAGGTCGCGGAGGCGCTCGACTACAGCCATTCGCGTGGGGTCGTGCATCGCGACATCAAGCCGGCCAACGTGATGGTCACCCGGGAGGACGGGGCGGCCATCCGGATCCGCGTGATGGACTTCGGCCTCGCGCACGCCGTGACGGAATCACGACTGACGAAGACCGGCACGCTCGTCGGAACGGTCGCCTATCTCTCTCCCGAGCAGGTCGCCTCCCGAGCCTTCGACGGCCGGTCCGACATCTATTCGCTGGGCGTCGTCCTCTACGAGTGCCTCGTCGGGGAGCCGCCGTTCACGGGCGAGGTCCAGTCGATCCTGTACCGCATCGTGCACGAGATTCCGCAACCGCCCCGCGCGCTTGGCGCCGAGATCCGCGAGGAGCTCCAGGACATCATCCTGAGGTGCCTCGAGAAGGATCCGGCGAAACGCCCCCAGAAGGCGGTCCAGGTCGCCGATGCGCTCCGCCGCCACCGCGCGAGCCTGGCCTCGGACGAGTTTCGCCTCTCGGTGGTTCCCTCGGCCAGCCGCGTGCTCCAGAGACCTTCGCTGTCCATCTTCATCGGGCGCGAGAAGGAATTCGCGGAGCTGCAGCGGCGCCTCAACGCCGCGCTCGCGGGAGACTGCCAGTTCGCGGTCGTCGCGGGCGAGCCGGGTATCGGAAAGACGAGGCTTCTCGAGGAGCTCAAAAACCTCGCATTCGCGAGGAAGATCCGAGTGCTCTACGGCCGATTCGTCGAGCAAGACCGCTCCTTCTCCTATCAGGGCTTCTGCGAGCTCGTTCAGGACTCCTTCCGGGCGCGCGATGCCACGGGATCCTCGGCAGAGCGACCCGACTTCTCGGACCTCGCGGCCGACCTGATCGCGCTCTTTCCCCAGCTCTCCGAAATCGGCGAGCTGCGCTCCGCGGTCAGCGGCGATTCTCGCATCGCCGTCTCCGCCGAAGAGAAGAAGGTCGAGGACCGCATCCAGATCTTCGAGCTCCTCGCCCGCACGCTCACGCGGATCGCGGCCGGCAAACCCCTCGTCCTCATCCTCGAGAACCTGCACGGCGCCGAGGTCTCGATCGAAGCGCTCCAGTACATCGTGCGCCGACTCGGCCCGACTCCGACTCTGATCGTCGGGAGCTACCGTCAAACCGAGACCGACAAGCGGCACCCTCTGACGCGAATGCTCGACTCGTTCGTCGACGACCCCCGCTTCGTGTCCGTCACGCTGCCGCCGTTCTCTCCGTCCGAGCACCGCTCACTGGTCGAAACCCTGGTGGGAGCCCCGAGGGTCTCCGACGAGCTCGCCCGGCGGCTCCGGGACGCGACGGAAGGGAACCCGTTCTTCACGAAGGAGCTCATCCGCTCGCTCGTCGAATCCGGAGGCATCGCGAAGGACGACACAGGAGCCTGGAGTTTCTCCAAGGAGGCCGAGATCTCGGGAGAGACCCTGCCGGCCACGATCCAGCAGGCCGTCGAGAAACGCGTCGAACGGCTGCCCGAGGAGCTGCGCGATTTCCTCTCGATCGCTTCGGTCCTCGGCAAGACCTTCGACTCTCGCGATCTCGAGATCCTCGCCGAAGACGCGAAGGGTGTCGAGGACGCCGTGGATCGTCTCATCCTCGAAGGGATCCTCGAGGAAGACCGGGAGTCCCGCGGCGACCGGCTCACCTTCGCGAGCGGCATCGTGCGCGACGTCCTCTACGGCGCCCTGTCACGGCGCAGGCGCCGCTCGCTCCACCGAAAGTACGCCGAGCTCATCGAGAAGCGGTCCGCCGGACGCCTCGAGCGCGTCTACCCCGAGCTCGTCCAGCACTTCTGGCAGGGCGACGTCCCCGACAAGACGGTCGACTACGGACTCCGGCTCGCCCAGAAATCGCTCGATACGTTCAGCCCCGAAGACGCCATCCGCGTCGCGAAGATCACGCTCGAGTTTCTCGAGGACGAGGAGTGGTCCGGTGATCCGGCGCTCGAGGGAGAAGCGCGTCACATCCTCGCGCAGGGCCATCGCATGAACGGGAACGTGGAGAGCGCGCTCCGCGAGGCTGAGGCCACCGTCAAAGTGTTCGAGGAGCAGAAGCGCCGGGACCGCGCCGCCGCCGCGATCCTCTTCGCGGCCGACGCCGCATGGCAGGCCCGGCGGATCGACGAGGCGCGGCGGTGGGTCGAACGCGGTATCGAGACCGCGCGGGCCGCGGGCGCGCAGGACATCCTGCCGAAGCTCCTGGGGCTCGGCGCCACCGTCGCGAACCTTCGGGGCGAGCACGCCCGCGCGGCCGCCTACCAGGCCGAGATCGACACCCTGACGCCGCGCGCGTCTGCGGCCGAAGAGGTGATCCCGCGGGGAGGCACCCTCGTGGTGGCGATGCCGAATCCGATCGCGGCGATCGAGCCTGCCATCTACGAAACCACGGAGGAGCACGAGGTCCTGGGCAATGTGTTCGAGACCCTCGTCTCGATGGACGCCCAGGGAAACCTCACGGGGAGCCTTGCCGAGCGGTGGACGCTCGAAGACGGCGGCACGGCGCTGCGTCTCCAGCTCCGGCCCGGCGTCGTGTTCTCCGACGGACGGCCGCTCAGCGCCGGCTCGGCGAAGGCGGCGCTGGAGCGCTCGATCCGAGTCTCGCGGGAGGTCCTGCCGGCCGCCTTCACGGAGATCCGCGGAGTCCGCGAATTCCTGGAAGGCCCGACGCCCGACGTCGCCGGAATCGAGGCCGCCTCCGAACAGGAGCTCATCCTCCGTCTCACGCACGCGGTGCCGATCCTTCCCTCGCTCCTGACCGACGGGCGGACGTCGATCGCACTGGACGGCTCGGCGGCCGATTCCGGGCCCATCGCCACGGGTCCCTTCGTGATGCTGAAACACACGCCCGACTACGCTCTCCTCGAGCGCAACCCGCGCCACTGGAGAGGGTCGGGTGCGAGGCTCGACCGGATCGAGTTTCGGGCTTCACTCTCGCCGACGGCCATCGCCGAAGGGCTCCGCTCCGGGCAGCTGGATCTGGCCCGCGACCTCCTGCCCCAGGAACTCGAGACGATCCTCCGTGACCCGCGTTTCCGCGGCGGCCTTGTCGAGACACCCAAGAAGAACACCTACTTCGCGCTGTTCCAAACGGCCAGCCCTTCGGTGGCGGCCGCGTCCGTTCGGTTGGCGCTCGCCGGCATCGCGCGGACGCAGGACTTCGTCTGGGGAGCGCTCGGCCGCTTCGCACTGCCCGCGACCGGCCTCATTCCGCCCGGGATCCTCGGCCACGACCCCGGACGCCGTCAGCCCCATGTTTCCAAGGAGGACGCTCTCGAGATGGTCCGGGCCGCCCGGCGGCCATCGCCCCTCCGGCTGCGGGCTTCGGTCCATCCGATCCTGCAGAACCAGTACGCCGCTCTCAGCCAGGCCCTCTTCCGACTCTGGAACGAGGTCGGCGTGGAAGTGGAAGTCGTGACCAAGACGATGCCGGCGTTTTTGGAGGCTTGGCACGAGACCGAGGGGATCGATGTTCTGATCGGCCGCTGGATCGCGGACTACGACGACCCGGACAACTTCACACACAACCTGTTCCACTCGCAGACGGGTCGTCTGCGGAAGTACTTCTCCTCGGCGGATACCGACCGGCTCCTCGAAGAGGCCCGGACCGAGACGCGTCCGGCCGTCCGCGAAGGGCTGTACCGGAGGTTCGAGCACGCACTGTTCGATTCCGGCATCGTGGTTCCCCTGTTTCACGACGTGGACTACCGGATCGCCGGCCCGAAGGTGCGGGGCCTCCAGCTCCATGCCACCGCGCCGTACGTCAATTACTCCGAACTCGGCAAGGCGGAAGTCTCGGCGGCGGCTTCCGCCGAGCGGCCCGCCGGCGGCGGGGTCCTGCACATCCCTCTCCAGGGCGTCGTGCGCAGCCTCGATCCGTCGCTCGTGGTCACGGTCGAGCAGGCGGACGCCCTGCCCAGCGTCTTCGAGACCCTGACCTGGGCCGTCGAAGGCACGCGGATCTCGCCCTGGCTCGCATCGGAAGTCCTCATGGAGAATGGCGGCGAGCGCTTCCGCTTCCGCCTCAAGCCGGGCGTGCGCTTCCACAACGGCCGCCGGCTCACCGCCCGCGACGTGCGCCACTCCTGGGAGCGACTTCTCAACAACCGCGAGAGCGAGAGCCGGTGGACCTTGCTTGTGATCCAGGGAGCGAAGAACATTCTGGAGGGGAAGACCACGGATCTCTCCGGCTTCCACATCGTTTCGCCCTCCGAGTTCTACGTCGATCTGGAGCAGCCGGTGCCGTTCTTCCCGGCGATGATCTCGTATGCGGCCACCGCGATCGTCCCGGAGGGCACGGGCGCGATCGGCTCCAGTGCGCGCGAAGGCGCGATCGGCACCGGCGCATTCCGCGTGGTCAGCTTCGAATCCGGCCGCCGCCTGGAGCTCGAACCGAACCCGAACTACTGGCGCGCGGGACGTCCTCGCAGCGAGGGTATCGTGTTCCACTTCGGCGTGCCGCCCGAGGAGATCCGCAACGAGTTCCTGGCCGGGCGCCTCGCGCTCGCTCGTGACCTTCTTCCCGCCGACGCCGAGGCGTTCCGCCACGACCCGAGGTTCGCCTCCGGCTACCGGGAGAGCCCCCGCTTGACCACATATTTCGTCGGCTTCAACAACCACCAGGGGCCATTTCGGGATGTCGACGCGCGGCGCAATCTCGCGCACGCGGTCGACGTGCCGGCGCTCGTCCGCCGTACGCTGGGCCGCCTGGCCATTCCGGCGCACGGCCTGATCCCGCCGGGACTGCTGGGCTACTCCGCCAGCGGGCCGAGCTCGGGCTCCGGCGCGATCGGCGCTCGGCCCGCCGACAGCTCGGTCGAAGCCACGGTCTCACGGGAGTCCGTCGAGGTCTCGGCGGCGGTGCATCCCGTTTTCTTCGGCGAGTTCTCCAACTTCTACCGAGAGCTCGCCGAGGCGTTCCGCGAGGTCGGCTACAGAATCAAACCGGTCAACCGGACGATGGCCGAATACCTCCAGCACTCCGACCTGGGCGACGTCGACGTCGACATCGGCCGCTGGACCGCCGACTATCCCGACTCGGACACGTTCCTCTTCGGCGCGTTCCACTCCGGGTCGGGCGCGTTTCGCAACACCGTGGGCAATGCGGCGATCGACCAGCTCGCCGAGCAGGCCCGGCTGGAGACGGACCCGCGCGTCCGCCATTCCCTCTATCGCCAGGCCGAGGAGCGGATCGCCCAGGAGGCGCTGCTCCTGCCTCTCTTCCACGACCAGGTCTACTGCTTCGCGCGCCCGGAGGTCGAAGGCCTGACCACCATCGGCCAGTCCAACGCCTCCGTCCCTTACGAAGATCTCTGGATCCGGAAGTAGACCGCGAGTCGGTCAGCCGCGGACTTTGAGCGCTCCCTGCTCGACCCAGTGGGCGAGCATCCGGCGGATGCGGTAGGAGTCCGAGGCCACGACCGATTCGAAATCCAGCGGCGTCCCGCCCTGGCGGACGCGCTCCCAGAGAGCCTGAAGAAAGCTGCCGTCCTTCTCGCCCGGGTGCGCCGTGGGTTTCTGCGCCGTCGCGACGAGGAACATCGTGTCTGGCACGAGGGCGGCCGTTTCCTGGAGCTCGTCGTAGCGCCGCATGGCTTCGAGCGTCAGCGGGAGAATGGCGCGAGCCGTGGAGCCGGGCGCGGCCGGCGGCGCGCCTTTGATGAAGGCGAACTGGCCGGGTGTGGGCTTCTCGAAGAGCTGGTAGAAGGCGTCCTCGCCGGTCAGGCGGCCGCGCTTGATCTCTTCGAGCTTGCCTTCGCGCAGCGTCACGCTGGCGAAGACGGCCCCGCCCCGGGCCTCGCGGAGCGTGAGCATCCCGGATGCTGAGGATTCGGCGAGGCTCTGCAGCAGAGCGGGAAGGCCGAAGACGTCGAGATCTCCCTGCAGGCTCGCGGCCGGGCCATCGCTCACGACGGAGGGACTCATGACGGAGGGAAAAGAGCCCGACGTCGACGAGGACGGGGCCGGCCCCGTCGCCGGAGGCTTGTCCCACGCCTGGATCGCCCGGGTCGCGGCCCTTGCCGCGTCCTTGTCCGGGAACTTCGCGATGATCTCGTCGAAGGCTTTTCGCACCGCCGGCGTCGGCGTGCCGGAGAGGGCGTCCACGAGATGGACGAGACTCTGGTCGTTCTGGCGCAGCGTCAGGCCCAGCACCTTGAACGGGAGGCTGGCCTTCACGAGCTCCAGGATCTGATCCACCGTGGCGTTGTCGTCGGAGAGGTTCTGCGATCCGAGCTCGGCGAGCCGCGACATCGTGTCGCCCAGCGGGACCTGCTTTTTCGCAGCGTGCTCGATGAGCGTGCGCCGTGCCGGCCGGGAGGGAAGGCGCGCGAGCGTCGCCGCGGCGCGGTCGAGAAGAGCCCTCAGCTCCTTCGCGTCGTAGGGAGCGCCCTCCGGTTTGATGAGCATCGCTTCGATGTCGTTCATGAGCTGGGCGAGCCCGATCTCGGCCTTCTCGTCCTTGTGCTGACCCAGGGCGGCGACGGCTTCCTTGAGGACGACGAGCGGCACGCCGAGGCGAGCGTGCTGGAGAACGACGTCGATCTCGGCGTCGACCGGTGCGGCGTCGGGCCCCCGCGGGATCCGGCGCAGCAGGTAGAGGAGGTTGCGGCGGAAGTACCACTCCTCTTCGCCGACCGCCGGCCCGAGCGAGCGCGTCAGGCGCTCGAACGCCGCTTCGCGGGCGGGCGCGCCGTGGATCTCGAGCAGAAGGAGCATCAGGCGGCGGCGGTCGCGCTTCGTCTCGCCCGGCAGCGCTTCGAGCAGGCCCTCCGGCTGGTAGGCCGTGAAGAACTCCAGCACGTGGCGGAGCTGGTTCTGGTCCGAGGCCTGCTCTCCGAACTTCTTGAGCTTCTCCGGGTCGAGCGTCTCGCCCAACTTGCGCCGGGCGATCTCGGCGCTGCCGGCGTCCACCTTCTTCTCGGACACGAGCTTCTCGGCGAGGTCAAGCATCTGCACGGCCTGGGGCAGCGATCCCTCGTTAAAGCGTTCGACTCCCGCCTTGACCATCTGGTGGAAGCGTCTGGATGCCTCCACCGGATCCTCCGCATCCGTGACGATGCGCCGCATCGCGCCGATCGCTCCGGCTTCGTAGGCCGGGCCGGGAGCGCTCGCGCTCGCCGGGGGCGCGACCCATCCGGGCACCGACATCGAGAGCGCGCGGAAGAGATTGTCGGTTCCGGTCTCCACACCGAGGGCGTTGAGGCGCGCGAGCGCCTGTTCGAGCTCTTCCTTGGACTGCGAGCTCCGTGCGGCGAAGGCCAGGGCCTCGGACACCGGCGCCGGCAGGGGTATGGGACCGGCGCCGGCGTTCGGGCTCGCACCCCCGCTCCTGGCAGCCGCCCCCGAACCGCCGGCCGCCGCCAGCCCGCCCGCGGCCTCGAGCCTCTCGAGGAGGAGCGAGACGCGCTTGAGACCGCGCAGGGCGTCCCCCGAAACCGCCGCCTCCCCGCCCGTTCCCGACGACCTGGCGGCGCCGGACGGTTCCGCGGAAGCACTCCGGCGACTCGCAGCGGCCGCCGCCGTCGAGGTCTCCATCTGCCGGTGAATCTGCTGCACCGGCGACACCGAGGCGGACGTGGTCGTCGTCTCTCCGAGGCGGCTCAGATTCTGCGCCAGGATTTCCCGATCTTCCGCGGGACAGATGGACATGACGATCGGCTTGAGCTGCCCGAGGTACGCATTCATCGGCTCGAGCGGGACGAGCTTGAACTCGCTCATCATGTGGATCTTCTTGAGGGCGTGGAAGAGGTAGTCCGAGACCGGCAGCCCGGCTCCGGCACCGCCCCGGTATTGCGCCGCCGTCCACGCCCGGATGGTCGGCATGACCGCCTCCGGGGGGTATTTCAGCAGCAGCTGGATCGAGTCCGCCACGACCAGCGGAGGCAGGCTGTCGGAGAGGTATTGCTGGAGCTCGAGGATCGCCTCCTGGAGCTCCGAATTGTTCGGCGGCTGCCCGGACATGAACTTCTTCACTCTAGGGTAACTCAATCGGCGGCCGAGAACTCCGGAAAGCCTCTGCCGTATCAATTCGGGCGGGTGAAAACGCTTCCATCGCATTCCGAAGAACGCTCCCTCTTCTGGCCCCTGCAGCTCGGCGGTTGGGGCCTGTTCGGCGCCGGCATGTTCGCGGCCGGGGTCACGCACTGGCCGCTGGGCTACACGGCGGTCGTCAAGACGAGCCTGACCGTGTTCGGCTTCGCTTCCAGCCTGGCGCTCCGCGCCGCCTACCGGGAGCTCGCGCGCCGCGGCGTCCCCGTTCCGGCGATGGTGGCCGCCGCGATCCCGCTCGCCTACGGCGCCGCCGGCCTGTGGATGGCCCCGCACAACTTCGCCGTCGCCGCGTACTCTGCTCCCACCCACGCGGCGGCCGGGCTCGCGGCATTTCCGGATTTTGCCAACACGATCTATTTCTTCTTCGTGCTCCTCTGCTGGAGCGCGCTGTACTTCGGGATCCCGTCCTACCGGGACCTCGCGCGCGAGCGCGAACGACTGCTCCGCGCCGAAGCGCGCGCCCACGAGGCGCGGCTCTCGGCCCTCCGTCTCCAGCTGCAGCCCCACTTCCTCTTCAACGCGCTGAACGCCGTCTCCACCCTGGTCGCGGACGGACGGCCGGCGGAAGCGAACCGGATGCTCGCGCGGCTCTCCGATTTCCTCCGCGCGACCCTCGAGCGAAAGGACGCGTCCGAGGTGCTGCTCGTCGACGAGGTCGCGTTCACGCGGCAGTATCTCGAGATCGAAGAGATCCGCTTCGGGGATCGACTGCGGGTCGAGGTCGACGTCGATCCGGCGGCGCGTGGCGCCCTGGTTCCCCCGATGATCCTCCAGCCTCTCGTGGAGAACGCGGTTCGGCACGCGGTCGTCCCGCGGACGCGTGGCGGCGCCATCGGCATCGTCGCGGTCCGGGAGAACGGATACCTGCGGCTCGACGTGCACGACGACGGCCCCGGCCCCGGACCCGCCCCTGGGGAAGAAGGCGTCGGCCCGGAGAGCAATGGCCGTCCCGGGCTCGGCCTCGCCAACACGCGCCAGCGTCTCGCGGAGCTCTACGGCAAGAATGCCGGGCTCACCCTCGGCGCGAGCGCGCGAGGCGGCCTGGCCGTCTCGCTCCGCCTCCCCTTCCGCGACGGCGCCTCGGAGGCCGCGTGACGCCCACGCTGTCGGCGGTCGTCGCGGATGACGAGCCCCTGGGGCGGCGGGGCATCGTCGCGCGGCTGGCCCGTTCGGATCGCGTCCGCGTCGTCGCCGAGTGCGCCGACGGACGGGAGACCGTGGACGCGGTCACGCGACTCTCCCCGGACATTCTTTTTCTGGACGTCCGGATGCCCGATCTCGACGGCTTCGGCGTGGTCGCCGCGCTGCCGAAAGAGACCCGTCCGCACGTCGTCTTCGTCACGGCTCACGACCGGCACGCCGTCGAGGCGTTCCGCGTGCGCGCCGTGGACTATCTGGTCAAGCCTGTCGACGACGAGCGTTTTGCCGAGGCTCTCGAGCGAGCCGTCGAGGCCGCCGGCCGCGCCGCGGGCGGCCCAACACCGGCGACCTCGACGGCGCCCGCTTTTCCGGTCCGGTCGCGGGGACGGGTGACGCGCGTGCCGCATGCCGACGTCGACTGGATCGAGGCGCAGGGCGACTACGCCTGCCTGCATGCTGGGCCGCGCGATTTCCTCGTCCGCGAAACGATGGCGTCCCTGGAGAGGCAGCTCGAGGACCGATTCCTCCGAATCCACCGCTCCGCGATCGTCAACGTGGAGCGGGTCCGCGAGCTTCGATCCTGCGAGAACGGCGACTTCCGAGTGATCCTCGAAGGGGGCGCGGAGCTGCGCCTCTCCCGGACGCACCGCGAGGCCGTCGCCCGTCTGACCGGGCGCAACGAGGTCGTCCGGCTGACCGGGCGCTAGCAAGGTTGCCCGGCTCACCGGGCGCTAGAGAGCATCGAGGTCGCCTCGCTCGAGGCACGAGCGCTCGCTCGAAATCTTCCCGAGCTTCCTAATACCCCCTTGACACGCCAGCGCAGCGGGCTTATGTAAACGATTACTGTAAACGTTTACACGAACAGGGGGCGCCGACGGATGCCGAGTTCGAGATGAGCGTGACGATGAAAGACGTCGCGCGGCGCGCTCGAGTGTCCGTCGCGACTGTCTCGCGCGTCCTCAACGGCAAGGGCCCGGTCCTCGAGAAGACGCGCACCCGGATCCAGACCACCATCGAAACGCTCGGCTACGCTCCCCACGGCGCCGCTCGCAGCCTCATCACGCGCCGCACCAACACGCTCGGCGTGCTGCTGCCCGACATCTACGGCGAGTTCTTTTCGGAGCTGATCCGAGGAATCGACGGCGCTGTCCGGAAGGCCGGATATCACCTGCTCGTCACGAGCTCCCACGGCGACCGCGGCGAGACGGCGGCGGTGTTTCGCGCGATGCGCGGGCGCGTCGACGGCCTGGTCGTCCTCTCTCCCGACATGTCCGTCCCTGCCGTGCGCGCGTCGATCCCGGACTCCCTCCCCGTCGTGCTCCTCAATTCGCCCTCCGAGGATTCGGGGCCCTTCGACCTCATCAACATCGACAACTCGCACGGCGCGGCCCAGATGGTCCGCCACTTCCACGGCCTCGGCCACCGCCGGATCGCATTCATCCGGGGGCCCCTGCCCAACGCCGACGCGGCCGACCGACTGCGGGGATTCCGCGCGGCCATGCGGGAGCTGGGGATGCCGGTATCGGAAGAACTGGAGTTTCCCGGCAACTTTCGCGAAGACGGCGGCTACCGGGCTGGCCAGCGGATTGCAGGTATGGCCCGTCCTCCGACGGCGATCTTCGCGGCGAACGACGCGATGGCCATAGGCTGCCTCGCGGCGCTGCGCACGCTGGGACGCTCCGTACCGGGGGACTTCTCCCTCTCCGGGTTCGACGACATTCCGATCGCGAGCTTCACCGCTCCCCCGCTGACCTCGGTCCGCGTCTCGATCGCCGAGCTCGGCGCGGCCGCGGCCGAGCGCGTCCTCCACGGCGTGCGCCAGGGCAACGCGCACAAACGGCTCCACAGCACCCTTCCCACGACTCTCGTCGTGCGCGAATCCACCGGATCCGCGCCCGCTGCCCGGGAAAAGGATCGATCGAAGGGAACTCGAGGAAGGAGGAAGGACGCATGAATCGACGTACGCGGCTTCCCCGGCACTCCGTATCGGGAGGGAATCGAAGTCTTCCGTTTTTCCTGTCGCTGGCACTGGCCGTCGTCTTCGCCCTGTCGCTGGGGAGTCCTCCGGCATTCGGACAGCTGACGACCGGCACCCTCCGCGGCACCGTCGCCGACGAGAGCGGCGCGCCCCTTCCCGGCGTGGTCATCGAAGCGACCAACGACGAGAGCGGCACGACCCGCTCGCTCGTGTCCGGGACCGACGGGTTCTACAACCTGATCCTCTCCCCCGGCAGCTACACGATCAAAGCCAACCTCGAGGGGTATGGCGCCAACACGCGGAAGGTCATCGTCCAGGTCGGCCAGACCCAGAACCTCGACTTCCTGCTCTCGCTGCGCGCCAGCCAGGACGTCGTCGTCTCGGCGTCGGCCCCCGTCATCGAGACCGCGCAGAGCGAGATCTCGACCAACGTCACGCAGCAGCAGCTCCAAGTCCTCCCGCAGGACAACCGTAACTTCCTCAACTTCGCGCGCCTGGCGCCCGGCGTGACGACCAACAACGACCAGAACAACCAGGAGGTCCTGGGCGGCGCGCTCCCGGGCTTCAACGTCAACGTCTTCATCGACGGGACGAGCTACAAGAACGACGTCCTCAACGGCGGCATCGTCGGACAGGACTCCAGTCGCGGAAATCCTTTCCCGCAGAACGCCATCCAGGAGTACCGCGTCATCACCCAGAACTTCAAAGCCGAGTACGAGAAGTCCTCGAGCGCCCTCATCACGGCGGTCACCAAGTCCGGCGGCAACGATTTCCACGGAAATGGTTTCGCCGAATACCAGGACAAGGCGCTCGTGGCTACGGACGACTGCGCCGAGTTCGTCCGCTGCACCGGCGCACCCCGGAGCGAGACGTTCGAGAAGCCGGACTACTCACGCTGGCAGGCGGGCGCTTCGATCGGCGGTCCCATCGTGCAGGACCGCGTCCATTTCTTCGGCTCCTGGGAGTACAACGACCAGCAACGCAACGCCATCGTCTCCCTCGGGCCCCAGGCGGGCCTGCTTCCTCCCGACGTCTTCGCGCGGCTCGACGCTCAGACGGGCGTCGTCCCGACGCCCTTCAAGGAGAACCTGGCTTTCGGAAAGGTCTCCTGGCAGATCGCGCAGAGCGACGTCCTCGACACCTCGGGGTTCTACCGCCACGACAACGAGGTCAAGGACGTCGGCAACCAGCGGGCGTTCGAGTCCGGCACCGACATCATCAACAGCGTCTGGAACGCGCAGGTCAAGAACACCTACTTGTCCGCGAAGTTCCTCAATGAGACCACGATCGGTTACCAGGACTACAAGTGGAACCCGAGCTCGGTCGTGCCGAACATCGTGGGCCAGGACTATCAGCAGGCGCTGCGCATCGGCTCCGGCGACAACCTGCAGAACTTCAATCAGAAGCGCTTCTACGTCCGCGACGACTTCACCTGGCTCGACCTTCACGGCTGGGGCGACCACGTCGTCAAGGTCGGCGCGGTTTTCGCGGCCAACGACTACGACGTTCAGAAGACCGGATTCGGCATCCCGGTCTACCGCTTCCGCTCCGACATTCCGGCCGGCGACCCTTTCGCCTTCCCCTTCGAGGCCCAGCTCGGGTTCGGCGATCCGGATCTCTCGCTCAAGAACAACCAGTTCGGCATCTACGCCCAGGACGACTGGACGATCACGCCCCGGCTCACCGCCAACATCGGCCTGCGTTGGGATTACGAGAGCGACATGCTCAACAACGACTACGTCACGCCCGCCCTCGTCGACCAGCAGCTCTCCCCCTTCTTCGGGCCCGAGTTCTTCACCGACGGCACAGACCGGCCGAGATTCACCGGCGCCGTCCAGCCGCGCGTGGGTCTGGCCTGGGACCTGACGGGCAAGGGCGAGACGGTCCTCTTCGGCGGCTGGGGGCGCTACTACGACCGCGTCGAGTACAACGCCATCCTCGATGAGCAGTTCCGGCTGCAGTACTCGATCCTGACGTTCCGCTTCTCGGCGGACGGCCAGCCGCGCGACGGCCAGCCGACGATCATCTGGAACCCGATCTACCTGACGCAGGCGGGCCTGGAGTCCATCCTCGGCACGAGCCAGGCGCCCAAGCCCGAGGTCTTCCTGATCAACAACAACACCGACCCGCCCTACTCGGACCAGTTCAGCGCCGGCATCCGCCAGCAGTTCGGGCAGGTGGGCGTGGCGCTCTCCTACGCGGGCGTGCGTTCCCACAACGGTTACACGTGGATCTTCGGCAATCGCAACCCGAACGGCAGCTGCTGCATGCCGCTGTCGCCCGACTTCGGAAACGTCCTGCTCTCGGACGCCACGAAGGAGGCCTGGTACGACGCGCTCCTGCTCCAGGTGAACAAGCAGTACAGCGCGTCCTCGAGGTGGGCCGCGACCCTCGCCTACACCTACGGCCATGCGACTGCCAACGGCGGCGACTTCTTCACACTCGACTTCCTCGACGTCGCGGACTCACCGCGGCACCGCGCCCAGCAGGACCAGCGGCACACGATCGTGGTCTCGGGCATCGTCGGCCTTCCCTGGGACATGATGGCCACCACGTTGCTGCAGCTCGGCACGGGCACGGGCTTCACGATCCAGGACGCGACCAACGGCTTCGGGTTCGGCGATCAACTGATCGCCCTCTACGGAGGCTTCACGGACGAGACCCTGGGCGAGACATTTCCCTTCGTCCAGTGGGACATGGCGCTGCGCAAAGACTTCCCGGTCGGTGACGTGACGCTCGGAGTCCAGGCCTCGGTCTTCAACATCACGAACCACAACAACTACGGCTGCTTCGACGGATTCATCCCGCCCGCGGGGGACCCGCCGAATCGGAACTTCGGCACGCCGGACTGCCTGATCACGCAGCCGCGGCGATTCCAGTTCGGAGTGGGCGTGCAGTTCTGACACTCGCGGCCTGAACCGTGCTGCGCCGTATCGGCCGCATCGGCGAAGACGGACGGGCGGAGGGAGCTCCCTCCGCCCGGTCCTTCCCTCCGCTCCGGGCGGCCGCCTTTCTCTCTCTGCTGCTTCTGCTGGCGCTGTGCCGGCCCGCCGAGCGGGCCGCGCTCCTGCCTGCCCCGCCCCCAAGGGAGAGGGGCGCCGAGGCGGTCGAGTTTCTGGATGTCCTCGAGCGCCAGACATTCCAGTGGTTCTGGGACCTCGCCCATCCGCGGACCCATCTGATCCCGGATCGCGCTCCGACGGAATCGTTCTCGAGCGTGGCCGCGGTCGGGTTCGGGCTGACGGCCTACACGATCGGCGCCGAGCGCGGCTGGGTCACGCGCGCGGAGGCCGCCGACCGCGTCGCGATGACCCTGAAATTCCTCGTCGATGCGCCCGACGGCGACGCGCCGCGCGGCATGACGCGCTACCGCGGCTTCTACTACCACTTCCTCGACATGGATACCGGCGCCCGCTTCCGGGACGTCGAGCTCTCGACGATCGACACGACGCTTCTCGCCGCGGGCGCTCTCGCCTGCCAGAGCTATTTCGACCGCGAGGATCCCGTCGAGACGCGGATCCGCGCCGATGCCGATACGCTCTATCGGCGCATCGAATGGGACTGGGCCTCGCCGCGGCCTCCCGGAGTCTCGATGGGCTGGACGCCGGAGGAGGGGTTCCACAAGTGGAACTGGCACGGATACGACGAGGCCATGATCCTCTACATCCTGGCGCTCGGCTCTCCCACGCATCCCGTCGAGCCGGCCGCCTGGCGCGAATGGACGAAGACTTACAAATGGGGCACTTATTACGGAGAGGAGCACGTCAACTTCTCGCCGCTCTTCGGGCACCAGTACTCCCACGTCTGGATCGACTACCGCGGGATCCGTGACGCCTACATGCGCATGCGAGGCATCGACTACTTCGAGAACTCCCGCCGCGCGACCTATTCCCAGCGCGCGTACGCGGCCGCGAACCCGGGCGGCTTCGCGGGATACGGACCGGACGTCTGGGGTCTGACGGCCAGCGACGGGCCCTTGGACGGCGAACGCACGGTCCGGGGGCGCCCGCGGAAGTTCCAGGGTTACGCCGCACGGGGGGCGTCCCTCCTCCACGTCATCGACGACGGCACGCTCTCTCCGACGGCGGCGGCTTCCTCGCTGCCTTTCGCGCCCGAGATCGCTCTGCCGGCGATCCGGACGATGACCGCCCGGTGGGGAGCGCACGTCCGCAACCCCTACGGCTTCCTCGACGCCTTCAATCCGACCCTCGACGACCCCGCGATCGACTCGCCCCAGGGAACGATCGTCGACGGCGTCGGCTGGTTCGATCGCGACCAGCTCGGCATCGACCAGGGGCCGATCGTCGCGATGCTGGAGAACTACCGCTCGGAGCTCGTCTGGAAGACCATGCGCAAGAACCCCTACATCATCGCGGGCCTGCGCCGTGCGGGCTTCACCGGCGGATGGCTCGAAACCGCGCGCTGAGCGTCGGCGTGGCCCTGGCCGCCGTGGGCCTGGCCGCGCTCGCGTCGTGCCGCGAGAGGGTCACCGACCGCTCCCATACGGTCAAGTTCTGGGGCCTCGGCCGCGAGGGCGAGGTCGTGCGCGACCTCGTTCCGGAGTTCGAGCGGACGCATCCCGGCATCCGCGTCATCGTCCAGCAGATCCCGTGGACGGCGGCGCACGAGAAACTGATCACGGGCTTCGTCGGAGGCTCGCCGCCGGATCTGGCGCAGCTCGGAAACACCTGGATCCCGGAGTTCGCGGCCATCGGCGCGCTCGAGCCCCTCGGCGCGCGTCTCGCGGCCTCGACGAGGGTTTCCGCGGAGGCCTACTTCGAGGGGATCTGGAAAACCAATCAGTACGGCGGCGCGCAGTACGGGATTCCCTGGTACGTCGACACGCGTGTGCTCTTCTATCGCCCCGACATCCTCGCGGCCGCCGGCTACCCGGAAGCGCCGCGCACCTGGAGCGCCTGGCGCGACGCGATGGAGAAGATCCGCACGGCTTCGGGCGGACGCAACTACGCGATCCTGCTTCCGACCAACGAGTGGGAACAGCTCACGATCTTCGGCGTCCAGAAAGGCTCGAGCCTGCTCGCCGACGACGACACCCGCGGCGGCTTCGCCGGCCCGGCCTTTCTCGGGGCCGCCGAGTGGTACGTGGGACTGTTCCGGGACGGCCTCGCGCCCGTCGTCAGCTACACGCAGCTCGGCAATCCCTACCAGGAGTTCACCCGCTCCTACTTCGCGATGTGGATCACGGGGCCCTGGAACCTCGGGGAGTTCCGCCGGCGCCTGAAGACCGACGAGCAGAGGCTCTGGATGACGGCCCCGCTGCCCGCGCCCGACGGTATCGCGTGGCCCGGGCCCTCGCTCGCGGGCGGATCCTCCCTCGCCATCTTCAAGGCGTCGGCGGAGAAGGACGCGGCCTGGGCCTTCGCCGAGTACCTGTCCACACCCGCCGTCCAGTCCCGGTTTTATGCCCTCTCGGGAGACCTGCCCGCGCGACGCGAGGCCTGGGACGATGCGTCCCTCGCCGCGGACGTCAAGGCGCAGGCCTTCCGAGTCCAGCTCACGCGAGTCGAGCCGATGCCGCGCGTGCCCGAATGGGAGCAGATCGCCCAGAAGGTCGCGGAGGACATGGAGCCCGCGATCCGGGGACGCCTCGCGGTGCCCGCGGCCCTGGCGACGCTCGACGCGGACGTCGATCACATGCTCGAGAAACGGCGCTGGATCCTGGCCCACGCTTCCGAGCGGCGCGTCGAGGTCAAGAACAGATGAGCGCGACGACCGCCGGACGGGCCCGCGGCCTGCCCCACGAGGCCCGCGCGGCCGCGCTGCTCCTCGCGCCCGGCCTCGCCGCCATCCTCGTCCTCTTCATCGTGCCCATCATCGCCGCGTTCTTTCTGTCGCTCACCGACTTCGACATCTACTCCCTCGGCGACGCGGAGAACACCCGCCTCATCGGCCTCAAGAATTACGCGAACCTCCTGCGGGACCCGCTGCTGTGGAAGGCGATGCGCAACACGGCCCTCTTCCTCTTCGTCGGCGGCCCGCTGACCATGGGCATCGGTCTCGTCGCGGCCCTCCTCGTGAACTCGAAGCTCGCACGGGCCAAGGGCGTCTTCCGGACGATCTTCTTCGCGCCCTACGTCACGACCCTCGTCGCCGTCGCCGTGGTGTTCCGTTACCTCTACCACCCGCGGTTCGGCCTCATCGACCGCGGCCTCGCGCTCCTCGGCATCTCGCCGATCGACTGGCTGGGCGATCCCCGCTGGGCGATGCCGGCGATCATTCTTCTGGCCGTCTGGAAGAACTTCGGATACTCGACGCTGCTCCTCGTCGCCGGTCTCCAGAGCATTCCGGAATCTCTCTACGAAGCGGCGCGCATGGATGGAGCCGGCGGGTGGCAGCTCTTCCGCAGGATCACGCTTCCCCTGCTCTCGCCCACGCTCCTCTTTCTGGGCGTCATCACGACCATCGGCTACTTCCAGTTCTTTGCCGAGCCCTACGTCATGACCGACGGCGGCAAGCCCCTGAACGCGACGCTCTCCGTGGGCCTTCTCATGTACAAGAGCGGATTCCGCTGGTGGAACATGGGCTACGGCGCCGCGGTGGCGTTCGTGCTCTTCCTCGTGGTGCTCGGCCTGACGTCGATCCAGCTCAAGCTTCAGGGACGGCAGGACGCATGAAGAAGATCCTGCTCCACGCGGCCCTCGGCCTGATCGCCGTGGTTTCGCTCATTCCCCTCGTCTGGATGGTGTCGGCCTCGCTGATGCCGTCGGGCGAAGCCAGCGAGTTCCCTCCGCCCTTCTTCCCCTCGAAGCCCACGTTCGTCCACTACGG
>Ga0070672_100000746_pt1 | contig 19295 bp, 14 predicted proteins | sample KBSM13metaG_FD_66151 | JGI IMG/M metagenome (GOLD analysis project Ga0070672, IMG submission 66151) | Miscanthus rhizosphere microbial communities from Kellogg Biological Station, Michigan, USA - KBS M1-3 metaG | ecosystem: Host-associated > Plants > Roots > Rhizosphere > Soil ... | reverse complement strand
GCGTCGCCTTCGAACGCGCGCGCGATCTCGGTGAGGTGGATCTTCGTGGCGAAAGGCAGCGCTGCGCGATACAGCTCGCCCCCGCCGATGCAGAAGATGGGCGCCGGCAATGCGACTTTTCCGAGCGCCGCCGGGAACGAATGCGCAACGTCGGCGCCCGCCGCGGCGAAGTCGGCCTGTCGCGTCACCACGATGTTCTGCCGTTGCGGCAGTGCCCGGGGCAGCGATTGCCAGGTCTTGCGCCCCATGATCACCGCGTGCCCCGTGGTCAGCGCGCGGAAGCGCTTCAGATCTTCGGAAAGGTGCCACGGCAGCCGATTGTCGGCGCCGATGACGCCGTTCGCGGCGACCGCGGCGATCAATTCGACTCCCGACGCCGTCGGAGTCGGTGTCGTGTCGCTTGTTTCTGCTGCGGAATTTTCGACCGTCCGGGGCGGCTCCAACCGGGGGGGTGTCATAATTGCCGCAAATTATAGCGGCGGCGACCGTGTATTACCCCCGTTCCTTCCTGAAGTTCATCCTGCTCGGCTTCCTGCTGGTGAGCCTTCCGCTGCTCTATGCACTCGGCGAGCTCATCCTGTCGCTCGAGCAATTGCAGACGCAGGGACGCGAGGCGGTGCAGCAGGCGGCGCAGGCGGGACGCACGAGCCGGCAGCTGTTCGAGCAGGCGGTGACGCTCGAGCGCATCGTCCGCCAGCATCTCATCCTCGACGACAGTGCGCTGATCGACGACTACGATCGCCTGCGGCAGGAATTCCGGGCGACCGCGAATCAGCTCGCGCTGCTTCCGCTCGGCGACGAGCCGCTCGCGGCGCTCGAGGCGCTGACCGACAGCGAGAGCCGGCTGCACAAGCTTCTCGTGATGCCGCATCGGTCGACGGACACGCAGGCGCAGCTCGCCGACGGCTATGCGCGGCTCGCCGATCGCACGCAGGCGATGCTCGGGGTGTCGAACGAGTTGACCGAGGACGCCATCGAGCGCTTGCAGGAGATCGCGACGCAGGGACGGCAGAAGTGGCTGTATCTCGCGCTCGCCACGGCCGCCATTGCGCTTACGCTCGGCATCGTCTTCGCAATGCTGATCGCGCGCCCGATTCGCCAGGTGGACCTCGCGATCCGCCGGATGGGCACGGCGGACTTCACGCACCGCATCGAAGTCAACGGACCGGAGGACCTGCGCTACCTCGGGCAGCGGCTCGAGTGGCTGCGCTCGCGGCTGTTCGATCTGGAAGAGCAGCAGAACCGGTTCCTGCGGCATGTCTCGCACGAGCTCAAGACGCCGCTCACCGCGGTGCGCGAAGGCGCGGAACTCTTGCGCGACAACGTCGGCGGAAAGCTTTCGCCCGAGCAGCGCGAGATCGTGCGCATCGTGCGCCAGAACACGCTGTCGCTGCAAAAGCTGATCGAGGATCTCCTGACCTACCACCAGACGCGCGCGATCGAGCCGCAGGCCGCGGGCCCGGTGGCAATGCAGGACGTCGTGCAGCGCGTGCTGAACGAGCACAAGCTCGCGGCGCTCGCCCGGATGGTGACGTTCGACCAGGAGCTCGTCCCCGCGCGAGTCGTCGGCGACTTTGAGCGCGTTCGCACGATCGTCGACAACCTCGTGTCAAACGCGCTCAAGTACTCGCCGCGGTCCGCCTCGATCGTCGTGTCGTTGCGCGCCGAGCAGGGCTTCGCGGTGCTGGATGTCGTCGACCGCGGTCCGGGCATCGATCCGGCCGAGCGCGAACGGATCTTCGAATCGTTCTACCAGGGCCGCCCGCCGGTGGATGGCCGCGTGAAGGGGTCGGGGCTGGGGCTCGCCATCGCCCGCGAGTACGCACTCGCGCACGGCGGCCGAATCGAGCTGGTCGAGCCGGGGCCCAATGATCAGGGCGCGCACTTTCGGCTATGGCTGCCGCTCGCGACCGGCGACGCCGAAGGCTACGGAACCGCCGCGGCGACGCAGGTCCGCATGGCGGGCGGCGGATGACGGCTCGCGGCGGGTTGTCGCTCGCGGCGCGGCTCGGATTGTCGCTGGCGCTGGAAGGACTCCTCGCCGGCTGCGCAACGCCGCCGCCTCCGGCGACGCCTGCGGTTGGCGTTCCCGTGGAGCGGCCGGCGCCGTCCCCTGCGCCGCCGCCTCCTGCGCCGTTCGAGCAGCCACCGCTGGAGCCGGTTGCACCGCGGCCTGCACCCGGCACGCCGTCGACTGTCGCGCCTCCTGCCATCCAGCCGCCGCTCGAGCCGCTGACCGAGCCGCCGACGGCGCCGGCCACGACCGAGCCGACCGACGAGCAGCAGCTGGCGAGCGTGCTGGCCGATCTACAACGCTATGGCGCAATGAGCCCGGACGAAGCGCGCCGCGAGCAAGTCTTCGTGAATCAGCTGATTGCGAAGCAGCGCACCGACTACAACCGCATCCGCCTCGCTGTGCTGCTGACGCTCGCGAAGTCCCCGCAGGATGACCAGCGTGCGATGCAGCTGCTGGACAGCGTCATCAAGGGCAACCCCGGCTCGCCGGCCGCGAAGCAACTCGCGGCGGTGGTGCAGGTCCAAGTGGCCGAGCGCGTGCGGGCGGTCCGCGACGAGCAGCAGAAGGCCGACACGGCGCAGAGAAAACTCGAAGCGCTCCGCAACATGGAGCGCGATCTTTTGCGCGACCGCATCAGAAGCGGTGGCGGAGGCGGAGGCAGCGGTGGCTCGAGCGGCGGCAGCGGTGGCGGCGGAGGCGGTGGCGGTGGCGGCGGCGGTTGAGGATCCGATCATGAACACGACAGCGACACGCCACGGCGACATCCTGCTCGTCGACGACGACCCGGATCTCCTGAAGCTCATCAGCCTGCGGCTCAGCTCCGCCGGCTACAAGGTGCGCACGGCCGACAGCGGCGAGTCGGCGCTGGCGTCGCTCGCCGTCGCGAGGCCGGGCGTAGTGATTTCCGACCTCAAGATGCCGGGCATCGATGGCCTCCAGCTCTTCGAGGCGATCCATCGCGAGCATCCGGCGCTGCCGGTGATCATCCTGACCGCGCACGGCACGATCCCGGACGCCGTCGCCGCGACGCAACGCGGCGTCTTCGGGTTCCTGACGAAGCCGTTCGACAGCCAGGAGCTCCTGCAGAAGGTCGCGGCTGCGCTGCGCGTCGCCGGCGCTGCGTCGGCCAACGACCACGAGACCACGGGCGAGTGGCGCGCGGGCATCATCACGCGCAGCCCGCGGATGGAGGACCTGCTGCGGCAGGCGCGGCTCGTCGCCGATTCCGACGCAAGCATTCTGATTTACGGAGATTCTGGCACGGGCAAGGAACTGCTCGCGCGCGCCATTCATCGCGCCAGCCCTCGTCGCGACAAGTCGTTCGTCGCCGTCAATTGCGGCGCCATTCCGGAGCCGTTGCTCGAATCCGAGCTTTTCGGCCACGCGCGCGGCGCATTCTCGGGCGCCGTGCAGGCGCACAAGGGGCTGTTCCAGGCGGCCGACGGCGGAACGATCTTCCTGGACGAGATCGGCGACATGCCGCTTGCGCTGCAGGTCAAGCTGCTGCGCGTGCTGCAGGAGGGCGAAGTGCGGCCCGTGGGCGCGACGCAGCCGATTCCCGTCGATGTTCGTGTCATTTCGGCGACGCATCGCGACCTCGACGCGCAGAAGGCCGGCGGCCACTTCCGCGAGGACCTCTACTATCGTCTCAACGTCGTGTCGCTCCGGCTTCCTGCGCTCGCCGAGCGGCGCGAGGACATTCCGCTGCTCGCCACACACTTCCTGCGCCGGCTTGCGGAGCGCTACAAGCGGCCGGTGCCGACACTGGCGCCCAACGCGATGGCGCTGCTGATCGCGGCGCCCTGGCCCGGTAACGTCCGCCAGCTGCTGAACTTGCTCGAGCAAGCCGTGGCGCTCGCCACTACAAGCTTGATTCCCGAGTCGCTGGTGCAGGGCTCGCTGCGCGAGGATGCGAGCGCGCTCGTGCCGTTCGAGGAGGCGCGGAAGACGTTCGAGCGCGACTATCTCGTGCGGCTGCTGAAGATCACGAACGGGAACGTGACGCAGGCCGCACTTCTCGCCAAGCGCAACCGCACGGAGTTTTACAAGCTCCTGCAGCGGCATCGCCTCGAGCCCGCGATGTTCAAGGAAGGCAAAGCTTCCTGAGCTCGCGATGTCGCCGCCGGGCGACATGTGAAACTCATGCCGGATCAAGCGGTTGTTGCAAAAGTGCCAATCGGTTGTCGGCGCAATGCGACAAATGTGCACAAAAGACCTTCAACGATCCAGCGCCGCGAAAAGCTGCAACGCATGTCCACCTTCAGAGGAGAACGCGCGTTAAACGCATTGTCCGCCTGCGCTTGTCGATTGCTTGGCATGCGAATTGCTTTGATGTAAGCGACGCTTCACCGACACGACTCAACGATCATGGACAACTTCTCACCCGAACTCGTCGAGCACTGGCGTGCGAGCCAGCCGTCGTCGACGGATGAGGCGATGGGAAGCACGTCCGACGAATCGCTGTCGGCCGCGCAGCAGGAAGCCTGGGAGGAACTCGCCGAGCGTGTCAGCGCCGCGCGCAGCATCTACTAGCTTTCACGACTTTTCATCGAAGCGACGTCGACTGCGTCGAGTCGGCTTCGAAACCCGGTCCCCCTTGCCCGCTATCTTCCTCCCGGCGGGCTTTTTTTTGGGCGCTCGCCGGGCACCACACGCCGCCTCGCACTGCTCCGCGATCGTTCGCGCCGACACCGCAATCGCTTATACCGCGATAGGCGCGGCGATGGCGGGATGACACCGGTAATCGACGATCTCGATATCCTCGAACCTGTAGTCGAATAGCGATTCCGCCTTGCGCCTGATCACGAGCCGCGGCAGCGGATGAGGCGCACGCGCGAGCTGGGTCTCCACCTGCTGCAAATGGTTGCGGTAGAGATGGCAATCGCCGCCGGTCCAGACGAAGTCGCCAACCTCGAGGTCGCACTGCTGCGCGACCAGATGCGTGAGGAGCGCGTAGGAAGCGATGTTGAAAGGGACGCCGAGGAAGATGTCGCAGCTTCGCTGATACAACTGGCACGACAGCTTTCCATCGTTCACGTAGAACTGGAAGAACGCGTGGCACGGCGGCAGCGCCATCCGCGGGATGTCGGCGACGTTCCAGGCGGAGACGATGAGGCGGCGTGAATCGGGATTGCGCCGAATCTCGGCGAGGACGTTGGAGAGCTGATCGATGTGGCGTCCGTCGGGCGCGGGCCAGCTGCGCCACTGGTAGCCGTAGATCGGCCCCAGGTCGCCGTTCGCGTCCGCCCACTCGTCCCAGATCGTCACGCCCGCTTCCTGCAGCGGGCGGACGTTGGTCTCGCCCTGCAGGAACCAGAGCAGCTCGTGGATGATCGACTTCGTGTGCAGCTTCTTCGTGGTGAGAAGCGGGAACCCCTCGCCCAGCGCGAAGCGCATCTGGTAGCCGAACAGCGACACCGTGCCGGTGCCCGTGCGATCCTGCTTCACGTGGCCGTGATCGCGGACGTGCCGCATGAAGTCGAGGTATTGACGCATGAGCGGGGCGAAAGCGGAAGGGCAGAGGCGCGGAACGCGGGCGCAGCGCGGACAGGCGGAATTGTAGCGTTTCACGGGCACAATGCGGTTCCGGCCGGGCGCGCCAGCGTGGCGACCGGCACGGATAGCAGGCGACAAGCCGCCGCGCACGAAAAAAAGCCGGAACAACGAGCGATGAGCGAAAAGACGCTACACCAGCCGAGCCAGTTCAGTCTCCTGCGCGAGCGCCGCTTCGCGCCTTTCTTCTGGACGCAATTCCTCGGCGCGGGCAACGACAACGTCTACAAGAACGCGCTCGTCATCTTCGTCGCGTTCCATGCGGCGAGCCTCACGTCGCTCGACCCCAACACGCTCGTCAACCTCGCCGGCGCCGTCTTCATCGCGCCGTTCGTCCTGTTCTCGGCCACGTCCGGCCAACTCGCCGACAAGTTCGAGAAGTCCCGGCTCATCCGGTGGATCAAGCTGCTCGAGATCGGGATCATGCTGATCGGCCTTTACGGCTTCTGGCGTCGCGACATCGCCATCCTGTTCACGGCGCTCGGGTTTCTCGGCCTCCATTCCACGCTGTTCGGCCCCGTCAAGTACGCGATCCTGCCGCAGCAACTGAAGCCGGGAGAGCTGATCGGCGGCAACGGCCTCGTCGAAATGGGGACCTTCGTCGCGATCCTCATCGGCACGATCGTCGGCGGGCTGGTCGTCGCGATCGAAGGCAGCGGGCCGGTCGCCGCCGGCGCCGTTGCCGTCGGCGTGGCGGTCGCGGGTTATCTCGCGAGCCGGGCAATCCCGTCGATGCCGCCGGTCGACCCCGGCCTTTCGATCAACTGGAACCCCTTCTCGGAGACGTGGCGGAACCTGAAGCTGGCGCACGGCAACAACGTCGTGTGGCAGTCGATGTTCGGGATCTCCTGGTTCTGGTTCTACGGCGCCACGTTCCTCGCGCAGTTCGCGGGCTTTGCGCGCGACATACTTGGCGGCAACGAGCACATCGTCACGATGCTGCTCGCGCTGTTCTCGATCGGCATCGGTGCCGGCTCGCTTTTGTGCGAGCGGCTCTCGGGCCGCCGCGTGGAGCTCGGACTCGTTCCCTTCGGCTCGATCGGGCTCACGGTCTTCGCGGTCGACCTGTGGCTTGCGAGCCGTGGGCTGAAAGCGAGCGGTCTTGCCGGGCTCGACGTGTTCTTCTCGCAGGGCGCGCATTGGCGCGTCGCCATCGACCTCGTGCTGATCGGCCTCTTCGGCGGCTTTTTCATCGTGCCGCTGTACGCGCTGATCCAGGAGCGTTCGCCGGCTTCGCACCGGTCGCGCATCATCGCCGCGAACAATATCCTGAACTCGATCTTCCTGGTCGCCTCGGCGCTGCTCGCCGTGGCCTTGCTCCGCGCCGGCCTTTCCATCCCCGAGCTGTTCCTCGTCACGGCGCTCATGAACGCCGCCGTCGCCGTGTACATCTACCTGCTCGTGCCTGAATTCCTGATGCGATTCCTCGCGTGGCTGCTGATTCACACGTTCTATCGCGTCGACAAGTCCGGGCTCGACAACATTCCCGAGGGAGGGCCATGCGTCGTCGTGTGCAATCACGTGAGCTACGTCGATGCGGTCGTCATCGCCGCGTGCGTTCGCAGGCCCGTCCGGTTCGTCATGGATCACCGGATCTTCAAGGTGCCGCTGCTGTCGTTCATTTTCCGGACGATGCGCACCATTCCGATCGCGCCGGCGAAGGAAGACAGCGGGATGAAGGACCGCGCCTTCCAGGAAGTGAAGAAGGCGCTGGAGGCGGGCGAGGTCGTCGGAATCTTTCCCGAGGGCAAGCTCACCGACACGGGTGAGCTCAATCCGTTCCGGCCCGGCATCCAACAGATCATCGAAGCGACGCCGGTGCCTGTCGTGCCGATGGCGCTGTCGGGATTGTGGGGCAGCTTCTTCAGCCGGTCGACAAACGGCAAGGCGTTGCGCAGCCTGCGTGGCATCTACTCGCGCATCGCGTTCATCGTCGCGGCGCCCGTCGAGCCCGCGCGCGTCACGCTCGAGGGACTGCAGGCAACGGTGCTGGAGCTGCGCGGTCCGCGCCGATGAGAACCGCACGGTCCGACACCCCGTGCGCGCAGGCGAGTCGCCGCGCGCGCTGAGCGAACGAAGGGCGGAAGGCCCACCATGGCCGCGTTGATCGGACTCTTTGCCGGCGCACTCCTTGGCGCGCTGCTTTGGCACGACTGGGGCGCGGCGCTCGGCGGCATCGCCGGCTTCTTCGCCGGTGCGAAATTCTCGTCGATGCGGCGCGCGAAAGCAGGTACGCCAGCGGCGAGCAGCAGCGCGGCAGCGCCGCGGACGCAAGCGCCGCCGATCGCGCCAATGAGCCGCGAGGCCGATGTCAATGCCGGGCTCGTGCGGCGCATCGCAGAGCTCGAACGGCGCGTGGCGACGCTCGAACGCGCCGCGAGTGAAGCGGGGGTGCCGATGCCGGCGGCATCAGCGGTTGATGCGCCCGAAACGATCGCCATGCCACCGCTCGGCGCGCCGGAGCCGCGCTCCTCCCCCGTCGCGGGCGACGCTGCGCGGGTCGATGCCGGCACGCCGCCCGCGTCCGCCGCGCCGCCGCCGGCCGCCCAGCATGGACCATTCCTGCCGTGGTCGCCGCGGGCGAACGCGGTGTGGGGCTTTCTCGCCGGAGGCAACGCGCTGACGCGGGTCGGGGTCGTCATCGTGTTCTTCGGCGTCGCATTCCTGCTCAAGTACTTCGCCGAGCACTTCACGGTCTCGATCGCGGTGCGCCTTGCCGGCGTCGCCGCGTTCGGCATGGCGCTCCTGTTCCTCGGTCTTCGGGCCGCCGGCGCTCGCCCCGGCTACGGGCTGTCGCTGCAGGGCGCGGGGGCCGGCATCCTCTATCTCACGACGTACGCGGCGTTGCGGCCGTACGGTGTGCTGCCGGAGTCGGTGGCGGCGGTCCTGCTGATCGCGGTCTCGGCGCTCACCGTTGGCCTCGCGGTGCGCAACGATTCGCAGCCGCTCGCGGGACTTGCCATCGCCGGCGGCTTCCTCGCGCCGATCCTCGTCGGCGGCAGCGGCGGTCCGCTCGCGTTGTTCAGCTACTTCGCGTTGCTGAACGTCGCGATCTTCGCGCTCGCGTGGTGGAAATCGTGGCGCGCGCTCAACGTCGTCGGCTTCGTCTTCACGTTCGCGCTCGGGCTTCTCTGGGGGCACGAGTTCTACGAGCCTGGCCACTATGCGACGGTGCAGCCGTTTCTGGCGTTCTTCTTCGCGCTCTATGTCGCGATTCCGCTGCGCAACGTTCGTCGCCGATCGTCGCCACCCAAGGATCCGGTCGACGGCCTCCTCGTGTTCGGCGTGCCGATCGTCGGCTTCGCGCTCCAAGCGGCGCTGGTCGAGGGCCAGCGCTACGGCGCCGCGTGGAGCGCGCTCGCGTTGTCGCTCGTCTACCTGCTGCTGTTTGCCGCGACGCGCGCCCGCGCCGAGCCCGGGTTCCCGCTCTTGTCGCGCGCCTACGCGGCGCTGGCGCTGATCTTCGCCACGATGGCGATCCCATTCGCGCTCGATGACCGCTACACCGCGGCGTTCTGGGCGGTCGAGGCTGCCGGCGTCTATTGGATCGGCGTTCGGCAGGATGCGCGGTTCGCGAGGGCGTTCGCGCTGCTGGTCGAGATCGGCGCGGGTGTGGTCTTCGCGCTCGCGGACTTGGGCGGCCAGGACGACCCGCTGTTCGCCAACGCGTTCTTCGCCGGCGCACTCCTGATCGGCGTGTCGGCGCTCGTCATGGCGCGCATTGCCGACAGCGCCGAAGGCCAACTCGCCGCTGGCGAGCGCGCTCTCCTCCCCGCGCTGTTCGGCTGGGGCGTGTTGTGGTGGCTCGCCGCGGGGAGCGTCGAGCTCGTTCGTCAGCTTCCCGACGCCGACGAAGCCCACGCGGTGCTCGCGTGGGTCACCGGAGGCGTCGTGCTGGCGCTCGCGTTGTCGCCGGCGCTCCGCTGGCCGCGGCTCGCGACGGCGGGCGCCGTGCTGCTGCCGACGATGGCGGTCGCGGCTTTCATCGATTTGCGCCTGAGCCGGACGACACTCGTCGCCTGGGGCGTCGTCGTCTGGCCCTGCGCGTGGATCGTCCATGCATGGTCGCTGCACGCGGCAGAAGCGCTCAAGCAGCGCGCGGGCGACCCGCGGTACGCCGCCATCGATGCCGACGCGTTCCTCAATGCCGCGCACAGCGCATCGGCCGTTGCGCTGACCGCGCAGATCGCTTGGGAGCTAAGCGAATGGGTGGGGCGGTCCACCCCCGCGTACACGGCGTGGGTGCCGTGTGCCGCGGCGCTGCCCCCGATCTTCTACCTCGGCCTGGTCACGCACTGGCGCGACCACGGCGGCTGGCCTCGTTGGCCCTCTGCCGATCGACATCGCGCGTACACAATCGGCGCGGGCACGCCGATCGCAGGATTCCTCGTCGTCTGGTTCTTTCTCGTCAATCTGCTCTCGCCGGGAGATCCGTCGCCGCTGCCCTACGTGCCGCTCGCCAATCCGCTCGACGTCACGCTTGCGCTCGCACTGTGGTCGAGCGCGGCGTGGACAAGGCGCTTCGAGACGCTGCCCGAGCGCGCCCGATACCAGTGGCTCGGCGCGGGCGTGTTCGTCGCTTTGAACGGGGTCGTGCTGCGGACCGTGCATCATTGGCTCGACGTGCCGTGGCGCTTGACGTCGCTGCTGGCATCGAAGCCGTTGCAGGCGGCGCTCACGGTCGCGTGGACGCTGACTGCGCTCACCGCGATGGTCTTCGCAACGAGGCGGCGCGAGCGGACGCTGTGGATGCTGGGCGCCGCGCTGCTCGCCGTCGTCGTGGCGAAGCTTTTCCTGGTCGACCTCGGCAACCTGAGCGGATTGCCGCGCGTCGTCGCATTCCTTGGCGCGGGCGTGCTCTTGCTCGTCATCGGCTTCGTATCGCCGCTGCCACCCGCGGCGAAGGCGACGTCTGCGAACGAAGCGCCGCCGGCAGGAAGGGAATCGCCCAGGGCCTGAAGCTGCGCGGACCGCATGCTAGACTCGACCGCGTTCGGCGCCCTGCCGTTCCACCGCGGTGCTCCATGTCCGGCAACACCCTCGGCACGCTGTTCTGTGTCACGTCCTTCGGCGAATCCCACGGTCCGGCGATCGGTTGCGTGGTCGACGGCTGTCCGCCCGGCCTCCCGCTCAGCGCCGCCGACATTCAGCGCGACCTCGACCGGCGCAAGCCCGGGACGTCCCGGCACGTGACGCAGCGCCGCGAATCCGACGCTGTCGAGATTCTCTCTGGCGTGTTCGAAGGTCACACCACCGGAACACCCATTGCGCTCCTGATTCGCAACGAAGATTCGCGCAGCAAGGACTACGCGGCCATCGCGGACACGTTCCGCCCCGGCCACGCCGATTATGCGTACTGGCAGAAGTACGGCGTTCGCGACTACCGAGGCGGCGGCCGGTCTTCGGCGCGCGAAACCGCCGTGCGCGTGGCGGCGGGCGCAATCGCGCGCAAATGGCTGGGCGAGCGCTACGGCGTGCGAATCCGCGGCCATCTCGTGCAGCTCGGTCCCAATGCGATCCCGTTCGAGGACTGGGCGTACGTCGACACGAATCCGTTCTTCGTTGCCAACGCGACGATCGTCGCCCGCCTCGGGGCGTTCATGGATGCGCTGCGGAAGTCGGGCGATTCCTGCGGCGCGAAGATCACCGTCGAGGCGAGCGGGGTGCCCGTGGGCTGGGGCGAGCCCGTCTACGGCCGCCTCGATGCCGATCTCGCGCAGGCGATGATGGGCATCAACGCGGTCAAAGGCGTCGAGATCGGTGCCGGCTTCGCAAGCGTCGAACAGCATGGCAGCGAGCACTCGGACGAGATGACGCCGGACGGATTCCTTTCGAACAATGCGGGCGGGATTCTGGGTGGCATCGCGACCGGGCAGGACATCGTCGTCACGATTGCAGTGAAGCCTACGTCGTCGATCCGCCTCGACCGGCGCTCGATCGACAAGGCCGGGCGGCCGGTCGTCGTCAACACCCATGGCCGCCACGATCCGTGCGTCGGCATACGCGCGACGCCGATCGCAGAAGCGATGCTCGCGCTCGTGCTGATGGATCACTCGCTGCGCCACCGCGCGCAGAATGCCGACGTCGTCACCGCTACGCCGAAGATCGCGGCGCGAGGGCAGGATGAGAAGGCGCCGCTGCGCGGCACTTCCGCCGTCGACGATCCCGATCCGGCCGAAGCCTGAGCTTGGTCGCGTCGCAACGACGCGGCGCCGCTTCGACGCGTCGCCTGCGGGCTCGCAGGAGTCGCGTCTATTCGCGGCGAAGGATCTTCGCGCCCGCGGTCCCTCGCGCAAACGCCACTTCGACATCCTCGCCGACGTCGAGCGTCGCGGCATCGTAGACGATGTTGCCTTGCGCGGTGGTGACGATCGCGTAACCGCGCTCGAGTACCGCGCTCGGATTGAGGTGGGCCAGCCCGCGCTGCAGCGCCTCGACGTCGACGCGGCCGTGGGCGATTCTCGCCGCACCGGCGCGCTCGAGCGCACCGCGAAGCGCCGCTGCGCGAGCGGCTTGCGGCAGCGGCTTGCGCAACAGCCAGGCGATGCTGCGGCAGTGCTCGCGCACCGCTTGCGTCGCTGCCGCCATTCGCGACCGGTGTGCCCGAGCGAGCCGAAATGCCAGCGCGGCGGCTTCGCGCCGCTGGCGCGCGAGATTCGCAGCGGGGTGCACGAGTCGGCGCGACAGGCCGTCGACGCGCTGCTGCCGGGCCTCCAACGAGTGGCGGCTGGCCCGACGCCAGCGCCGCGCAACCGCCGCGACGTCGGCGAGCAAGGCGCGCCGATCGGGCACGACGAGCGTGGCCGCGCCGGTGGGTGTCGGAGCGCGCACGTCGGCGACGAAATCGCAGATCGTGAAATCGGTCTCGTGGCCGACGCCGGAAACGACCGGGATCACCGACCGGTAGACCGCGCGGGCGACGAGTTCCTCGTTGAACGCCCAGAGATCCTCGATCGATCCGCCGCCGCGCGCAACGATCAGCACGTCGACCTCCGCTCTCGCGTTGGCGGTCGCGATCGACCGCGCGATGTCGGCGGCAGCGCCGTCCCCCTGCACCATTGCCGGATAGAGCACGACGGCAACGGTCGGCGCGCGGCGCCTCAGCGTCGTCAGGATGTCCGACAGCGCAGCTGCGCGCGCCGACGTGACGATGCCAATGCGGCGCGGGAACGCGGGTAGCGGTCGCTTGCGTTCAGCGCCGAACCAGCCGGCCCCGGCGAGGCGCGCCTTGAGGCGCTCGAATTTCTCGTAGAGCGCCCCGATCCCGGCGAGACGCATCGTCTCGACGTTGAGCTGGAATTCGCCGCGCGCTTCGAAGATGGACGCGGTCGCGCGCACTTCGACCGCGAGACCGTCCTTGAGCGAAAATCCGGCGTGTTGCGCCTTCGTCCGGAAGAACACGCAGCGGACCTGCGCGGTCGCATCCTTGAGATTGAAGTAGCAATGGCCCGAGGCTGCGCGCGTGAAATTGGAGATCTCGCCCGACACCCATGCAAGCGGCAGGTTGCGCTCGAGGATGAGGCGGGCCGAGCTTACGAGCAGGCTGACCGGAATGACCGGCGCGGCGGGTCGCGACGCGGCCGGCGCCGCGGGCGAGTCGTCGAAGCCGAAGGCCTGTTGCGGCGGCGCAATTTTCACGCGCGACCCGGGTTCAGGTTCGACATTGCGGTAAACCGTTGAAATTTGTCCAGGTCAAAATTAACCTGCATACGTCGAATGACCTATTGACCTTCCTCGCGTGCGAAGGGCGGAAGCGGCTTATCCCCTGCCGTTGCCGCCCTTCCAAGTGGCTGAAACAAAACCGAAAAATTCAGGCGCGAAATTGAGCACGACAACATTTTTCTCGGCCTGGGTACTACTTAGCGTTCGAATTTACAAGATACGCACACTATTATCCACAGGATTTGTGGACAAACGTCCTGCCGCAGGGGAGGCACCCCGCCGGAAAGCCTTATCTGGCGCGGGATTCGGGGGTGCGGCCGGTCCGCACTGGGAACTCGCCCAATGACGGGTGGGAGTCCGCCGGTTAGAATGACAAACCATTTGTGTTGTTCATGAACAAAACTCGATGAGTGCTGCACTGCCGCACAAACCGCCGGGCCGCGCGCAACCTGCCGCACCCAAAGGATCCGGCAGCGGCCGGCCCGCGGGCGCAAGCGTGCCGGCGGCGAACTTCCTGCGCGCCATCATCGCCGAGGACAACCGTTCGCGCAAATACGGCGGCAACGTCGTGACGCGCTTCCCGCCCGAACCCAATGGCTACCTGCATTACGGACACTCGAAGTCGATCATTCTGAACTTCGGCCTTGCCGCGGAAAACGGCGGTCAGTGCAACCTGCGGTTCGACGACACGAACCCCGCCACCGAAGACGTCGAGTTCGAGTCGTCGATCGCCGAGGCCGTGCGCTGGCTCGGGTTCGACTGGGGCACGCATCGCTACCACGCCTCGGACTATTACGACCAGCTGTACGAGTTCGCCGAGTGGTTCATCGAGCACGATCTCGCGTACGTGGAGAGCTCGACGGCAGACGAGATGCGCGCCCTGCGCGGCACGCTCACGGAGGCGGGCACGCCGAGCCGCTACCGCAGCCGCGGCGTCGCCGAGAATCTGGATCTCTTCCGCCGGATGAAGGCGGGCGAATTTCCGGACGGCGCGCACGTGCTGCGCCTCAAGATCGACCTCGCGAGCCCGAACATCAACATGCGCGACCCGGCGATCTACCGGATCCGGCACGCCTCGCACCATCGCACGGGCGACAAGTGGTGCATCTATCCGCTTTACGACTACACGCACTGCATCAGTGACGCGCTCGAAGGCATCACCCACTCCATCTGCACGCTCGAGTTCCAGGACCACCGCCCGCTCTACGATTGGGTGCTGGCGCGCCTCGCCGAGGGCGGCAAGCTGTCGCAACCCTTGCCTCAGCAGTACGAGTTCGCCCGGCTCAATCTCACGCACGTGGTGCTGTCGAAGCGCAAGCTGATCCAGCTCGTCGAGCACGGCGACGTCGACGGGTGGGACGATCCACGGATGCCGACGCTCGTCGGTGCGCGCCGGCGCGGCTTCACGCCAGAGGGCTTCCGCATTTTCGCCGAGCGGATCGGCGTGTCGAAGTCCGATTCGTGGATCGATTTTTCGGTGCTGGAAGATTGCATGCGCGAGGACCTGAACGCGCGTGCGGAGCGGCGGATGGCCGTCCTCGATCCCGTGAGGCTCGTGATCGACAACTATCCGGCGGGCGAGGAGGAAAGCTGCTTTGCGCCGAATCATCCGCAGCGGCCCGAGCAGGGCAAGCGCGCGCTGCCGTTCTCGCGCGAGTTGTGGATCGAACGCGACGACTATCAGGAAGACGCGCCGCACGGTTATTTCCGGCTCGCGCCCGGGGCCGAAGTGCGCCTGCGCTTTGCGTATATCGTGCGCTGCGTGGGCGCGGAGAAGGATGCGGACGGCAACCTCGTCGCCGTCCACTGCACGTACGATCCCGCGACCCGCTCCGGCACATCCGGTGCCGATGCGCGCAAGGTGCGCGGCAACATCCACTGGCTTTCCGCGGCGCACGCGGTCCCCGCCGAAGTCCGGCTCTACGACCGACTTTTCGCAGCGCCGTTTCCGGGCATGAAGCGCCCTCCCGGCACCGCCGCCGACGGCGCCGTCGGCGAAGCGGCGCGACGGACGGTGCTCGCGGGTGACCTGGACGATGACGAAGGCGCAGAGGCGGCGGAGCGCAGCTGGCTCGACGACTTGAATCCCGAGAGCAAACGTGTGATCACCGCGTACGTCGAGCCGTCGCTCGGCGGAACGGCGGCGGGAGAGGTGTTCCAGTTCGAGCGCCACGGCTACTTCGTCGCCGATCTGCGCGACCACGCGCCGGGCAAGCCCGTTTTCAACCGCACGGTCACGCTCAAGGACTCGTGGGCGCAGCGCTAGCCTTCCGCGGCGTATCGCGTTTCTGCCAGCGCCTCGTTCCGTTTCGGCAACGTCCACGCATCGCGTTTCGCAACGCACGCCGCGCGACGCCTTCGCGCAATGACGCGTTGCGCCGCGGCTGCTAGAATCGCCTTCCCCCCGAAGCTCGTCCCGAGGTCGACCCCATGAAGCGCATCGTATTGTTCATCGCGACCAATCTCGCCGTCATGCTGGTGCTGTCGATCATCCTCAAGGTGCTGGGGCTGGATCAATATCTGTATGCGCAGACGGGCACGTCCTACGGCGGGCTGCTCGCCGCGTCCGCGGTCGTCGGTTTCACCGGCGCGATCATTTCGCTGCTCATGTCGAAGACGATGGCCAAGTGGTCGACCGGTGCGCACGTGATCAATCAACCGTCGAGCGAGCCGGAAGCGTGGCTGCTCGAAACGGTGCGCAAGCTAGCGACGACCGCGGCCATCACGATGCCCGAAGTCGCGATCTACGAAGGCGCGCCGAATGCGTTCGCCACCGGTGCGTTCAAGAATTCCGCGCTCGTCGCTGTGTCGACGGGACTGCTGCAGGCGATGAACAAGGAGGAGGTGGAAGCGGTGCTGGCGCACGAGATTGCGCACGTCGCGAACGGCGACATGGTGACGCTGACGCTGATCCAGGGGGTCGTCAATACGTTCGTGTTCTTCCTTGCTCGCGTCATCGGCTCGATCGTTGACAAGGCGGTGTTTCGCAGCGAGCGCGGCACCGGCCCCGGGTACTTCATCACCGTGATCGTCGCGCAGATCGTTCTCGGCGTCCTCGCGTCGATGATCGTCGCGTGGTTCTCGCGTGTCCGCGAGTTCCGCGCGGATGCGGGGTCCTCCAAGTTCCTCGGCACGCCGACGCCGATGGTCAACGCCCTGCGGCGCCTGGGCGGACTCGAGGCCGGCGAATTGCCGAAGACGATGAACGCTTTCGGCATCACGGAGAGGGGTGGAATGATGTCGCTCTTCGCGACGCATCCGCCGATCGAAGCACGCATCGCAGCGCTGAGCGGCCAGCGCTAACCGGAGTTTCAGCATGATCGAGCTTTACGCCGCACAATCGTCCAACGGCCAGCGCGCGGCCATCGTGCTCGAGGAATGCGGCTTGCCGTACCGCGTCCACAAGCTCGACCTCATGAAAGGCGAGCAGCGGAGTCCCCAGTTCCTGCAAATCAATCCGGCGGGCGCAATTCCGGTGATCGTCGATCCCGACGGTCCGGGCGGCGCGCCGTTCACGCTCGCGCAATCCGGCGCGATCGCAATCTACGCGGCAGAGAAGACAGGCAAGTATCTGCCCCGCGATCCCGCACGGCGCGCGCTCGCGCTGCAGTGGCTGATGTATGCGGTCACCGACGTCATGGGCGCCTCGATGACCGTCTTCTTCGAGACCGTGCTGCTGCCGGAGAAGGTGCCGGCCAACCTCAAGTTCTGCGAGGAACGACTGGTGCGCTACTTCCGCGTGGGGAACCAGCGACTCGCGGATCGTGAGTGGCTCGCCGACGAGCTGTCGATCGCCGATTTTGCGCTATACCCGGTGTGCGCCGTGCGCAAGCAATACATCGACGGCGCAGGCGACATGCGGAATCTCGCGCGGTGGATGGCCGCAATCGCTGCGCGCGAAGCCGTCGTCAAAGCGATGCGCGCGACGAGCTCCTAGACGGGAAGAGCAGAGCCGCCTGCAACCAGCGAGGACAGGCAGCGCAGAGCAGCCGGCGCAAAGAAAACGGCCGGCGCATCCGCTGCCGGCCGTCGTTCGAGCGCGCGAGCGCGCGGAATTACTTCAGGTGGTTCGAAACGAGCTTCGTCATTTCGAACATCGACACCTTGCCCTTGCCACCGAACACGGCACGGAGCTTTTCGTCAGCGTTGATCAGGCGGCGGTTGATCGAATCCTGCAGCTTGTTCTTCTTGATGTAGTCCCAGATCTTCTTGGTCACTTCGGTGCGCGGCATCGGCGACGAGCCGATGACGTTGGCCAGCACGGCCGACGGCGTCATCGCCTTCATGAAGGCGGCATTGGGTTTGCGCTTCGATGCGGATTTCTTCGCGGCCTTCTTCGCGGCCGGCTTCTTGGGGGCTGCCTTTTTCGCGGCGGATTTCTTTGCGGCGGGTTTCTTTGCGGCGGTTTTCTTTGCAGGCTTTTTCGCGGCGGACTTCTTGGCTGCTTTCTTGGCGGTGGCCATAGTTCTCCTTCCTGTTGATAGACGCAGAACGCTACGCCGAACACTCTGAAGCGGACCCTCCTGTCAGGGGCAACGCCGCTCCATCGGCGGCAACTATAGCGCAATTCAAGGGGAAGGGAATCCCTCGCGTACCCTTTTTTCACTCTGAAAACGGTGAGCGTTGCGCTGGCGGCACCGGCCCTTGAGTCTGCAGCGAGCCGGTGCGACACTTGCCGCGAAGACGTTCACTCCTCCCTCGTGTGATTCCGATGCAGCTTTCCTCGCGGCGCTTTACCGCGCCGGCCGTGCGCCGTCCGAACGACACGCGGATTCGCTCTTGGGCGCCGCCCCCGTGAACATCGCCGACCTGCGGCGCGAGTACATGCGCGAGACGCTCGACGAATCGGACGTCGCTGCCGACCCGTTCCGTCAGTTCGAGCGCTGGTTCGACGAAGCGACGAAAGCGGCGCTCCCCGAGCCCAACGCGATGACGCTCGCGACGGTCGATCCGGCAGGCCGACCGGCTGCGCGCATCGTGCTCCTGAAGATCGTCGATGACCGCGGATTCGTTTTCTTCACCAATTTCGCGAGCCGCAAGGGCCGCGAGCTCGACGCGAATCCCCGGGCGGCTTTGCTGTTCTTCTGGCCCGAGCTCGAGCGCCAGGTGCGCATCGAGGGCGACACTGCGCCGGTCGACCGCGCGGAATCCACCGCGTACTTCGCCGGCCGCCCGCGCGCGTCGCAGCTCGGTGCATGGGCGTCGCCACAGAGCGAGCCGATCGCCGGGCGCAACGCACTGATGGCAAGCTTCGCCGCGGTGGAGGCGCAGTACGCCGACTTGAACCGCGCCGTGGCGTGTCCCCCGCACTGGGGCGGCTACCGCCTCCATCCAGAGGCGATCGAGTTCTGGCAGGGCCGCGCTTCGCGCCTCCACGATCGTATTCGCTATCGCAGAAAGCCGGAGCAAGCCGGCGCGTGGGTCATCGACCGACTGGCGCCGTGACCGGCGACGTCGGCCCGAATTCGCGCACGCTGGCCGCGCTGATCCCGCTCGGGATCGCCAATCATGCGGTGCTGACGGGCAGCAGGGTGATCGTCTCCCTGGATGCGCTGTCGCGGGGCGCCTCCGCGCTCACCGTCGGCGTGCTGATCTCGCTCTATGCGCTGCTGCCGATGTTCCTGTCCGTAACCGCCGGACGCCTCGTCGATCGAATCGGCGCGCGCCGCCCGATGCTGATGGGATCGGTGGCGATCGGCATCTCCGCGGTGCTGCCCGTGGCCTTCCCGGGGCTGCCCGCGCTTTTCGTCGCCGCTACGCTGCTCGGCGTCGGCTTCATGGCATTCCAGCTCGCCGCCCAGAACACGACGGGCGAGATCGGCGGACCGGCCATGCGTCCGCGCAACTTCAGCCTGCTGGCGCTCGGGTACTCGGTGTCGAGCTTCGGCGGCCCGCTCATCGCCGGTTTCGCGATCGACCATTTCGGTTTCCGCGCGGCATTCGCTGTATTCGCAGTGATCCCGCTGATCCCGATCGTCGTCCTGAGCCGGGGCCTCATCGCGCTGCCGGGCCCGCACGAAAGCCGCGCACCGACGCACCACGGCGGCATCGCGGCACTGCTGCG
>Ga0070672_100000736_pt1 | contig 19446 bp, 18 predicted proteins | sample KBSM13metaG_FD_66151 | JGI IMG/M metagenome (GOLD analysis project Ga0070672, IMG submission 66151) | Miscanthus rhizosphere microbial communities from Kellogg Biological Station, Michigan, USA - KBS M1-3 metaG | ecosystem: Host-associated > Plants > Roots > Rhizosphere > Soil ... | reverse complement strand
ATATGTAACGACTGAATCGGCTCGACCGCGCGCGGCGTTCCCTTTGCTGCACGATCGACATCCCGCCGCTGCCCCGTTGGAATCCCATGGCTCATCCCTATCACAAGATCTCCACCGCGAGCATGAAAGACCGCAACGGGAGCATGAAACTGTGTTCCATTCAGTGCAAGATGGCCGCGGAGAACCGACACGGAAACGGGGCGTGCGGAGGAGCGCCGCACGCCGTTGGGGAAGGCGACGATGAGACCTTGATCACCCTGCACGGTGACTTTTTTGACCGGCTGGTCCAGAAGCACGCGAATCGATTCGGCCGCGGAGGAGACGTCCGCAATACACCAAACCAGGACAACCAGCATCATGTACAACGCATGTCTCATGGTCACCGCTTCAGAAATGACGAGAACAGATAGAAGACGAGGCTGAGAATGACACTGATCACCAGGCCGGTGACGAGCGGAAAATAGACCGAAAGATTGTCGCGCTTGATGTAGATATCGCCCGGGAGCCGCCCAAGCCACCCAAAGGTGGATGTGAATGCTGGCAATTTAGGCGAGACCATCAGCACGCCGCCGAGGACGATCAGCGCCACGCCTGCTACGACGAAGAGCTTCCCCACTTCGCCCCATTCCAGCACGGATCACCTCACAAGCAGTTCGGCAATCTGTACGGCATTTGTCGCGGCGCCCTTCCGCAGATTATCCGCCACGACCCAAAGGTTCAATCCATTGGGAATCGACTCGTCCTCTCGAATACGTCCCACGTAGACCTCGTCTTTTCCTGCCACATCCAGCGGCATGGGATAAATCTTGTGGGACGGATCATCGTAGAGCACGATGCCCGGCGCCGTCGATAATAGCGCGCGCGCTTCATTGGCAGTTATCTTCCGCTCCGTCTCGATATTGACCGATTCGGAATGCCCTACATAGACAGGTACACGGACCGTCGTGGCCGTCACTTGAATCGATGCGTCGCCCATGATCTTGCGCGTCTCGTTCACCATCTTCATCTCTTCCTTGGTATACCCGGAGGGCAGAAACTCATCGATATGGGGCAGACAATTGAAGGCGATTTGGTACGGATAGACTTTGGGCTCCGCCGCGCGGAAGCTCAAAAGATCCCGACACTCATCCATGAGTTCGTCCATGGCTTCTTTCCCCGTGCCGGAAACCGCTTGGAAGGTCGTGACGACGATACGTTTAATCCGAACCCGGTCATGCAACGGCTTGAGCGCGACGACCATCTGAATCGTGGAGCAATTCGGATTGGCGATAATGTGTTGGTGACGTTGGACATCGTGAGGATTCACTTCGGGTACCACCAGCGGCACGTCTTTATCCATTCGCCAGGCTGCGCTGTTGTCAATCACCACCGCACCTGCCTTGACTGCCAGCGGCGCGTACTCGCGGCTGACATCCGCCCCTGCGGAGAATAAGGCGATATCGACCCCTTCGAACGAGTCCTTGGTCAACTCTAGAATCGTCACATCCTGGCCGGCAAACAAGACGGTCCCTCCTGCGGACCGGGCTGAGGCAAGTGGGATCAACGTCTCAATCGGAAACTTTCGCTCCTCCAGCACCTCGATCATTTCGGCGCCCACTGCCCCCGTGGCGCCGACGATCGCGACCCGATAGGCGGGCTTCTTAACGAGCATGGTCATTCCTCAAGTCACCGGCAGACAACCGGGTTTTTGTTGACAGCGGCTAGGTCGCCAGCATTCGTATGCGATGATTGAACGTATCCGCGATATAGATCGTGCCCTGACCGTCAACAGCCACACCGAACGGGTAGTTTAAGCTACTTTCCTTCGACACGCTTTCATCCCCATTGTACCCGGGAACACCGGTACCGGCCACGCGTGTAATGATTTTCTTCTGCCGATGCCAGCGCCGGATCAAATGACTATCTGAATCGGTAATGAGGAGATGCCCGTCGCGATCCAGGGCAATGCCATAGGGACGCGAAAGGCTGGTCGAAAACTCATTGGGATTTCCTTGGTACCGATACTCGTTTCCGTCCCCCGCGATCGTGGTGATAATTCCCGTGTGCGGGTCCACCTTCCGAATTCTTCCGTTGAAGGTATCCGCAATATAGAGCGCGCCCTCGGTATCGACGGCCAGCCCGCTGGGCCCCGACAATGCCGCCTCGACCGCGGGCATTCCGTCACCCGAATACCCCGCCTCCCCCGTGCCCGCGGCCGTGGCAATGATCCCTGAGTCAAGATCAAGACGACGTACGCGATGATTGCTCTGGTCGGCAATGTAGAGATGGCCTTTTCCGTCAAGCGCAAGCGCCGTCGGTTCATTCAGAGCCGCAGAGACGGCAGGGCCGTCGTCACCGGAAAATCTCCGTTGACCTGTTCCCGCGATGGTGGTGATGATGCCGGTCATTGCATCGACCTTGCGAATACGATGGTTCATGGTATCGGCGATGTAAACATAAGCGTTATCGTCCACAGCCACGGCGCCAGGAAAATTCAATAGCGCGTTCACGGCTGGCCCGCCATCGCCCGCACATCGCTTTGCTCCTGCTTGCGTACCGGTCACAAATCGGACAGTGCCGCTTAAGTCCCGCGATTGGGTAAACCGATCGGCCGTGACCTGACTCGGTCCGCCTAATGGGTCTTCCTCGTCCAGTGGGAGAGGATCTTCCTGCGCGCTGAGATCCTTTGTTTCTGCACCTGGATCAGATGGGCGGCCCGCTATCGTCACGATCACACCGGTCGCCAAGTCCACCCGTCTAATGACGTGATTTTCGGAATCGGCCACATAGAGAAACCCCGCGCGACCGAGCGCAATGCTCTTCGGCTCGTTGATGCTGGCCCCGACGGCTGGTCCCCCGTCGCCGGAATACGCCGGCACACCGTTGCCCACGACGGTACTCAGAACTCCCGGTTGTTTGGTGGTAACCATCGAGATCGGTTCTCGTTTAGACCTGACTGAGATTCTTGAGGATGGCATCGCCCATTTCAACCGTCCCAACAGCCGTACAGCCCGCGTTTTGAATATCTTTGGTGCGATAGCCCTGTTCGAGCGTGCGCACGATGGCCTCCTCAATGGCCGCCGCTTCCTTCTCGAGTTGGAAGCTGTAGCCCAGCATCATGGCTATCGACGCAACGGTCGCGATCGGATTGGCAATATTTTTTCCGGCAATATCCGGGGCGCTGCCGTGAATGGGTTCAAATAATCCCACACGCGACCCGATGCTGGCTGAAGGCAACATGCCGATCGACCCCGTCAGCATCGCGGCTTCATCACTGAGAATATCGCCAAACATATTCGTCGTCACGATGACATCGAACTGCTTGGGATTTCGTATCAGTTGCATCGCGCAGTTGTCGACATACATATGATGCAATTCAACATCGGGATAGCTTGCGTGCACGTCGATGACCACCCGACGCCAGAGTTCCGACGATTCCAAGACGTTCGCCTTATCGACGGACGTCACTTTGCGCCTGCGCTTTCGCGCCGCATCGAACGCCACGATGGCGATGCGCCGAATTTCCTCGGTGGTATAGACTTCCGTGTTGACCCCACGCTCGCCGGTCGCTGTCTTTTCAATACCTTTTGGTTTGCCGAAATACATTCCACCGATCAATTCGCGGACCACGAGCAGATCGATGCCCTCAATCACCTCGCGTTTCAATGTCGACGCATCGGCCAACATCGAATACAATTTGGCCGGCCGCAGATTGGCAAAAAGGCCCAGTTCCTCTCGGAGACCTAACAACGCCCGCTCAGGTCTCAAACTATAGTCAAGACCCTCCCATTTCGGTCCGCCTACGGCGCCCAGAAGCACGGCATCGCTCTCTTTCGCGAGCGCCAAGGTCGCTTGCGGAAGCGGGACACCGACTTTATCGATGGCATGGCCCCCGATGTCTCCGGTCGTAAATTCAAAAGTATGGCCGAATCGCTGCCCGACCGCTTTAAGCACCTTGAGGGCTTCCGGCACAATTTCGCGACCGACGCCATCGCCGGTCAATACTGCAATCTTCGCTTTCACCGTCGCTCTCCTTTGTACAGACCCATCTGCTGACGTCTATTCGAGAACTTCCTCGTCCTCTTGTTTCCAGGCCGGCTCGACCAGACATAAGAAGGCCATCGTTTCGGACCCGGAATTGACCACCCATTGCACGGAGCCGGGCGGCACACTGACCACCGTCCCCGGTTCGATAAATGAAGACTCTTCCGAGATGTGAAAGGTACCTCGGCCTGCGAGAAAGTAGTACACCTCGGATGAAGCCAATCGGTGACGTTTGGATGTCTCGCCTGGTGCAATCGTCCCGTGGGCCAAACTATAGCCGATCCGGACGGACGTGCGAGCGGGATGCAGCAGTTCGCGCAGTCGAGTGTGATCGCCCGCTACAAACTCCGGGCAGTCGCCGAGCCGCCGAACAATCACGCCGCGGTGTCTCCGATTCTACGAAGAAGGAGCACTCTACAGCGGCACGATGTTCAAATCAAGCCGAGGTCTCCGGGCAAATCCTATTTTTAGACGACCAATAAGCCAGTTTATTGAGGCCATTCAGATAGGCTTGCGCGGAGGCGACGATAATATCCGTATCGGCGCCGTGACCCGTCACCGTCTTGCCGTTCTCTTCCAGCCGAACGGCGACTTCGCCTTGCGCATCCGTCCCCCCGGTGATGGCTTTAACCGAATACGTCAGCAGCCGGCTTTTCGTTTCCGTCATCGCCGCAATCGTGCGATAGGCCGCATCGACAGGACCGTCGCCCGAGCCGCTGGCCTTGGCGTGCCGCCCCGCGATCTCCAGTTCGACCACAGCAGTCGGCACCTTTCCCGTTCCACTTTCGACGATCAGCGATGTGAGGACGAACTGCTGATTGATTTTCGCAATCTCCTCGGACACGATCACTTCGAGATCTTCTTCGTAGATTTCCTTTTTCTGATCGGCCAGTCGCTTGAATCGCTCAAAGGCATGATTGAGTTCTTCCTCGCTTAGCGTATATCCGAGTTCTTCGAGACGCTGCCGAAAAGCATGCCGGCCGGACAACTTTCCCATCACCATTTTGCTTTGGGTCAGACCGATGGATTCCGGACGCATAATCTCGTATGTACTCTTCTCTTTGAGCAACCCGTCCTGATGAATGCCCGACGTATGCGCAAAGGCATTAGCGCCGACGATGGCTTTATTAGGTTGGACGACCATGCCGGTGATCTTGCTCACGAGGCGGCTGGTTTTTGAGATTTCTTCCGTCACGATCGCGGTATCGGCGCCATACGAATCCTTCCGCGTACGCAAGCCCATCACGACTTCCTCAAGCGAGGCATTTCCCGCCCGCTCGCCGATTCCGTTGATCGTGCATTCAATCTGCCCCGCTCCTTCGGCGACCGCGGCTAATGCATTCGCGACGGCCAATCCTAGATCGTTATGGCAGTGAACGGAGATGACGGCACGATCGATATTGGTCACACGCGTACGAATGGTCCGGATGAGTTGTCCGAATTCCTGCGGCGTCGCATATCCAACGGTATCCGGAATATTGACAGTACCCGCGCCGGCCTCGATGACGGCTTCGACGACGTCACACAGATAGGCGGGATCGGACCGGCTCGCATCCATGGGCGAAAACTCGACATCCTGGACCCACCCGCGCGCCCGCTGCACCATCTCAATGGCGCGCTTCATGGCCTCTTCGCGGCTCATCCGAAACTGATGTTTCAAATGGATATCCGATGTGGACAAAAAGGTATGGATGCGGACCTTCGGCGCGCCTTTTAACGCTTCCCATGCGCGATCGATGTCTTCCGGTCTGGCCCTGGCAAGACTGCATATCGTCGGACCTTCCACTTCGCCTGCGACCCGCTTGACGGCTTCAAAATCTCCCGGCGAGCTGTAGGCAAACCCCGCTTCGATGATATCCACATTGAGTCGGGCAAGCTGCTTGGCGATCATAATTTTTTCTTCGACGTTCATGCTAGCACCCGGCGACTGCTCGCCATCCCTCAATGTGGTATCGAAGATTCGAATGATGCGCGTCATGGCACTTTCCTCCATTCTTCAAGCTGGTCTCTGCCAGCGGGCTGCTCAAAACGAGACTCCAACGAGGCCGCGGGTGAAGAAAACACCGCAGGTGTAGCCTCTTGGCTACGTTGAGGATGTTTTCGAACCGAGAACGAAGTTGGAGGCCGTTTTCAGCGGCCCCACAAATAAAAAAGCCTTCGCCCTTGCCCAGGGACGAAGGCTTGCGCGCTCCGTGGTACCACCCTGCTTCAGTGACCGAACTTCGATCACCCTTCATTCGCAACCCTTCTCGGGGGTCAGGCGGAGTCCATTACTATCTGCTTCACGGACTCGGCTCGGAGGCGAGTTCGGCACTAAACGGGCTGGCTTGCACCGTGTCCACCTGGACCGCCAGCTCTCTGAGTTCCGTTTCGGTTGCCTACTACTCCTCCTCTACGCCACTAGTCTTTCGGTTGTAAGACCGGTTGCTCCGTCGGAGTTCGTTTGCCGAACGCCTTGATGAGCAGCGTGATTCCTTTTTCAATCATACCTGAAACGGCATAGCCTGCAAAGACCACGAACAACATCACTTGCGGCCACGCGATCACTAACATCAGCACCAAAATCGCCCAGACCAGGTAATTAAAATGATGACCGTCGTTAAATTTCAGATCCTTGAAGCTTCGATATTTCACCGTGCTGACCATCAAGAAGGCCAGGGTCATGGTCATCATCAAGATTAGGAGCGGCTTCACTTCCGCTCCCATCCGGACAATATAATGATCGAACACGACAGCCGTCGCAATGACGCTTGCCGCCGCCGGAATGGGCAGACCGGTAAAATATTTACTTTCGGAGGTGGTGGACATCACATTGAAGCGGGCCAACCGTAGCGCACCGCACGCGACGAACGCGAACATGACGGCGGATCCCATCATGCCGTAGCCGCTGAGCGCCCACGAATAAATCAGCAGACCCGGCGCCACGCCAAACGACACCAGATCGGCCAACGAATCATACTCCACGCCGAATTGACTGGTGCTGTTGGTCCAGCGTGCCGATTTTCCATCCAACATATCGAACACCACCGCGACAAGGATGGCAATCGCCGCATTCATGTAATTCGCGTTGAATACGGCCAGAATGGAAAATAGACCGCTGAATAGGTTGCCGGTCGTCAATAAGTTCGGGATGAGATACACGCCTCGCTTTCGGCGTCCCTCATTTTTCATAAAGGCCCTGGTGTGTTTTACGAGCGTTCCGCGCATGACGCCTCCCCGGTCGGCAACATAGCAAGAAGATCTTTTCCGCCTTTGACCCGATCTCCCACCGCTGCACGTAATGAACTGCCCTTTGGAAGAAATAGGTCCACCCGAGACCCGAACCGGATCAGGCCGAAGCGGTCGCCGCGCGCGACTTTCTCTCCGGGCGAGACCCAACACACGATGCGACGGGCGATCAATCCCGCCACTTGCACACAGAGCACTTTCGCGCCGCTCGCCCCCCGAATCATCAAGGCATTCTGTTCATTACTCACCGTCGCGGAGGGCTGATTCGCGGCGACGAAGCGGCCGGGCTGATACAGAATATCAACTACCGTGCCGTCGCAAGGAATCCGATTGACGTGCACATCGAAAATATTTAGAAAAATACTGATGCGAGTCGCCTGTTCTTTCAAAAAGCGAGGTTCATAGTCCTCTTCGATGGCAATGATTTTGCCGTCGCCCGGCGCGACAACCGCTCCCTCAGCGCAAGGACTGATGCGATGGGGATTGCGAAAAAACCATCCGCTGAAAATCGTAAGGCTGCCCAACGCAATCGCGGGCACGACCCAGCCCAATGCGCCGGCAAGCATTGCCGCTCCACCGAACACGGCGATAAAGGGCACGCCTTCCTTGACGACTGGAATTCCGACCGCGCGATCCGCCACTCCTGGCCTTTCTCCAACGTTAATTCTTGTTTCGATCGACCAATTTGCCCTTTTTCAGCCAAGGCATCATGCCACGGAGCCGGCCGCCGACTTCTTCGATGGGATGACCTTCACCCTGCGCCAATAGTGCATTATACACCGGACGGTTGGCCTGGTTCTCCAACACCCATTCTTTCGCAAACCGCCCACTTTGAATCTCGTTGAGAATCTTCTTCATCTCTTTCTTCGTCTCATCCGTAATAATACGGGGTCCGCGGGTCACATCCCCATACTTCGCGGTCGTGCTGATCGAATACCGCATATTGGCAATGCCGCCTTCGTAAATCAGATCTACAATGAGCTTCACTTCGTGCAAGCACTCGAAATACGCCATCTCCGGCGAATACCCCGCCTCGATCAGCGTTTCGAATCCGGCCTGGATGAGTGAGGTCAATCCACCGCACAGGACGGCCTGTTCACCGAAAAGATCGGTTTCCGTTTCTTCGCGAAATGACGTCTCGATAACGCCCGCGCGGCCTCCACCGATGGCGCTGGCATACGCCAGACCGACTTTGCGCGTATTTCCGGTGGGGTCTTGATGCACGGCCAGCAAAGCGGGAACCCCGCTTCCTTTTGTATACTCCGATCGCACAAGATGTCCCGGCCCTTTGGGTGCGACCATAAATACATTGGTCGTGGCCGCCGGCACGATCTGACCGAAATGAATATTAAATCCGTGTCCGAATGCGAGGTACGCGCCTTTTTTCAAGTTCGGGGCGACGTCGCTTCGATAAATTCCTGCCTGGGCTTCATCGGGCGCAAGGAGCATAACGATATCGGCACTCTTTACCGCATCGGCCGTCGGCATGACCTTGAGCCCGCTCTGCTCCGCCTTTCGCCATGAAGCCCCTTCTCTCAACCCGACGGTGACAGTCATCCCGCTATCGTTCAGATTGAGAGCATGCGCGTGGCCCTGGCTGCCGAATCCGACGATTGCGATCGTTTTATTCCGAATGTCATCCAGATTCGCATCGGCATCATAATTAATTTTCATAACCACTCCTGAGGCGTGAAAGATTGGAGATCGTACACGAGAACAGACGGCAGGCTATTCTTTGGCGACCCGTTTCGGCTGCGCGAGCGCGGGCCGGAGAGATTCGCGTGCAATGGCGACGCGGCCCGTCCTAATTAACTCTTTGATTCCAAGCGGCTGAAGCAGATTGATCATAGCTTCGATCTTCTTCACGTCTCCGGTCACCTCGATCGTATAGGTCGTCGGCGTTGAATCGATGACATTGGCGCGAAAGATATCCGAAATTCGCAACGCTTCCGCCCTGTCTTCCGGCTTGGTGTGGACTTTGATGAGCGCCGTTTCGCGTTCTACAAACTCCGTTTCGTTGAGGTCCACGACCTTGATGACATCAATCAATTTGTTCAATTGTTTGACAATCTGTTCGATAATTCGGTCATCCCCCGATGTCACGATCGTCATCATCGACATCGTGGGGTCGAGCGAGGGCGCCACTGAAAGACTTTCGATATTGAATCCGCGACCGCTAAACAATCCGGCAACCCGAGACAGGACGCCGAACTTATTTTCAACGGTTACTGAAATGATGTGTTCCATCTTTTTATAGGATTTATATTTGGTCTGCAGGCAGTCTTCTGGGCTTCACCGGTTTGCCCAATTCTCACATTAGCTTTTTGTCTAGGCAGTGACTACGGTGTCCTTATCTTCAGGTGTAACCTTGTCCTTTGCTCCCATTTTTTTCTTCAGCTCAGGCGGATCGGTCAAAATCATTTCATGGTTACTGCCGCCTGCTGGAATCATCGGATAACAATTCTCATAGGGATAGACGGGGACGTCCACAATCACCGGCTTGTCGATAGCAATCGCTTCTTTCAACACGGCATCGAGATCCGACACCTTTTGTGCCCGCAAGCCCACCGCTCCGTACGCTTCGGCAAGCTTCACGAAGTCCGGCGTCGTATCGAGAAAACTCGAGGCATATCGTCCTTCATAGAACAGGTCCTGCCATTGACGTACCATGCCGTGAAAACGATTGTTGATGACAATGACTTTGACGGGGAGTTTGCTGACTACGGCCGTCGCCATTTCTTGCATGTTCATCTGGACGCTTCCGTCGCCCGCGACGCAGAGTACCAGCTTATCTGGAAACGCGGCCTGGGCGCCCATGGCGGCGGGGAATCCGAATCCCATGGTGCCCAACCCACCCGACGTGAGCCATCGGCGAGGTTTGGATAATTTGAAGTATTGCGCCGACCACATTTGATGTTGACCGACGTCGGTGGATACGATCGGATCCCGGTCTTTCGTCAATTCATAGAGTCGCTTGATGGCATGCTGGGGCTTGATCGGTCCGTTCGGATCCTGCTCATAGCTTAGCGGATGAGCCTGTCGCCATTCGTTAATTTGATCCCACCAAGGCTTACGAAGATCTTTTTGATCGCCATTAACCGTCGCCTTTAACACCTGGATGAGTTCACGAAGCACGCGTTTACAATCACCGACAATTGGAATATCGACATGGATATTCTTCTTAATAGAAGTCGGATCGATATCGATATGAATGATCTTTGCATGCGGGCAAAACTCCGACACCTTCCCCGTCACACGATCATCAAAACGCGCGCCCACCGCGATCACTAAATCCGAGTAATGGACCGCCATATTGGCCCAATAGGTGCCATGCATTCCCATCATCCCCATGGAAAGCGGATGCTCGCCAGGGAAGGCTCCTAACGCCATTAAGGTCATATCGACCGGAATCTGGCATAACTCAGCAAGCTCTCGCACTTCTTCCGACGCGCCGGAAAAAACGACTCCGCCACCAATGTACAGGACAGGCTTTTTCGCCTTGCTGATCGCTTCAGCCGCTTGCTTGATTTGCCACTTATTTCCATCATACGTCGGATTGTAGCCACGGATAGACACCGATTCAGGATAGGTGAAATCCGCCTTATTCATGGACACGTCCTTGGGAATATCTACGAGGACAGGACCGGGCCGTCCCGTGGTAGCGACGTAGAACGCTTCTTTAATCGTTACCGCCAGATCGTTTACGTCTTTGACGAGGAAATTATATTTCGTGCAAGGCCGGCTCAACCCAATGTTATCTGCTTCTTGGAAGGCATCGTTACCGATCATGGAAGTCGACACCTGACCGGAGAAACAGACGAGCGGTACAGAATCCATATAGGCATCGACCAGGGCGGTTACGACATTGCTCATGCCGGGACCTGAGGTCACCAGCGCGACGCCAGGTTGACCGGTCGCTTTGGCATAGCCCTCGGCCATGTGGCCGGCGCCTTGTTCATGGCGCGTTAAAATGACATCCAGGCCCTTCTGCTGATGCAATACGTCGAATATCTTGAGAACGACTCCTCCCGGCAACGCAAAAAGCGTCTTTACGCCCTCACGTTTCAGACACTCCACAAAAATTTCGGCGCCCGTGAGTTTCATCGGTCTGCCTCTCTCGAAAGGGTCTGAAAAACAACAGGAAAGTCCGCCGATGCTAGCATTCAGCTGCCGAGGAAGTCAATAGAATTGAGGCAACGGTACGTTTCAATTCCTCTACGAGGACTTGCCGTGTCATGTCATCGTCTCTATGCTATCCAAGACGACTCCTCGAGCCTCTATGAGAGAAGTCATTATCTTTTTCAAACAGCAGTGCCATCTCTGCCATGTGGCCCTCCGAATCGCGCGGCATATCCAGATGGATACGTCGTTTACTCTGCATGCCATAGACATCACTGCGGATGTTTCTCTCCTCGCCCAATATGGAACGCGAATCCCGGTCATCCTCATCGATCAGCGGGAGCGATTCGCCGGGAAGGTCACGGAACGGGAATTACGGACGGCCCTAAAAAAAGCGCGTTGGAGCACATCGATAAGCCGGATTCTGTCCCGACTCGGCTTGCGCGTGAATCGGGGATGATCATTTCTCTTGAGCTCGAGTTACCTCGAACTTCATGCAGCCTACCCGAGGACCACGGTCGGGACGACCGTCGAGGAACGGCACCGGTGCCCGCTCCTCCTGTCCTCCTATTTGGCCTTGCTCCGGGTGACGCTTACCGTGCCGGCCATGTCACCACGACCGCGGTGGGCTTTTACTCCACCATTTCACCCTTACCTGATCCGCATCGAAGGATCGCTTCGTCGCGGCCATCGGCGGTATCTTTTCTGTGGCGCTGGTGTCGGATCGCTCCGCCTGGGCGTTACCCAGCACCCTTCCCTTGGAGTCCGGACTTTCCTCCCGAGCATGTACTCGGGCGATCATCTGATCTCCTCCAACGCGCGCAATTACTATAATCTTCCCCCCGGTCCGCTGCAAGGATGACGGTGGATTGACCAGGTCCAGGCCGTTTGTTACAGTACGCGCCCTTTTGAGTGTCCATTATGAACCATACGCTTCCCAGCGGCCCGCGCATCGGCATCGATGAGTCCGGCAAAGGCGACTACTTCGGCCCATTAGTCATCGCCGCCGTCCTCGTCACGCCTCCCGATGAACCCGACCTTCGCTTGATACAGGTTCGGGACAGCAAGCGAATTTCAGATGGACGGATATTAGAGATGGCGCCGGATATTCGTCAGGTTTGCCGGCACAGCGTCGTCGCGATCGGTCCCAAGCGGTACAACGAACTGTATGAAAAAATCAAAAATCTAAATCGGCTTCTCGCATGGGGACACGCCAGAGCGCTTGAAAATATCCTGGCGCAAACCGAATGCACGCTTGCAATTTCCGATCAGTTCGGGGACGAGCGATTTATTTTGAACGCCCTCCTTGAGAAGGGAAAGAGCATTCAATTGATCCAACGGCCGAAGGCCGAGGATGACTTAGCGGTGGCCGCCGCATCTATTCTCGCACGGGCCGAATTTTTAACGCGTCTCAAAAAACTCTCAGATGAAATCGGCATTGCGTTGCCAAAAGGGGCCTCGCCGGCCGTAGAAATAGCAGCCCGTACCATTGTCAGAAAGTTGGGAAGGGCAGGATTAGAAGGGGTGGCGAAGTTGCACTTTAAAACGACTCAAGCAGTCTTACGCGCCGTTGGCGATGTCTAAAGGACGTCCTCAGCATTTTCCTTAGCGGTCTCGGCTCCCGCTGACACCCCGGCCGGCTCTCCCTCAGTGTAGAGAATGCGATGGCAATACGAACAGGATTGCAGATCTTGTGACCGCCTCACCTCCGCCACCAACTGGGGAGGAAGTTGCAGACGACAGCCGGCACAAATCCCTCCACGGACAGGGACAATGGCCACATCTTTTCGTGCGCCTTTGAGTTTCGTATAGCGAGCAAGCAGCGCATTGTCCAGACCGACAACGAGTTGTTGCCGCTTCTGGCTCAATTGTTCGAGTTCATGGCTTAACTGTGCAGCCATCGTCCCGACACGAGACTTTTCTTCCGTAAACCCACGCTCGGCTTCAACCCCCTTGGCTTCTGATTCCTTCAACGCAGCTTGGTTCTGTTCGATCCGCTCCATCAACGTAAGAATCTGATCCTCGATCGAGCCTTTTTTTTTGTTGGCCATTTCGATCTCGAAGAGATGCGCCTGATATTCCTTATTCGTCTTCAACTCCATCAAGCGTGTCCTCATTTTACCGACCTGCGCCTCATGGGCTTCCAAATCTCGTTCCCGTTCCCGGCGATCTTTATTGAGACTTTCCAATTCGCTGGTGAGAATCTGAGAGCGGGTCCTGGCTTCGAGGAGAGGATTTTCTGAGGCTTGAAGAAGAGCGGGCAGCTTTCGTTCTTGGTCTTTGATCTCAAGGATTCTGAGATCAATCGTCTGCAGATCAATCAGTATAGGAAGCTGGGGATGCAACGGAACCTCTTTGTCTATGCATAAAGCAACGGTGTGTTCCCGATGGTGGGCCCACCAGGCTTCGAACCTGGGACCAACGGATTATGAGTCCGCCGCTCTGACCAACTGAGCTATGGGCCCCTTCGGTTCTAGGAAAGTTTGGATTTTAATCCCGCCTTGCGTGGCTGTCAATGCGCTCTACTACAAACTTTCTACGAAACTCTTCAGCTTTCTACTCCGACTGGGATGCCGTAGTTTGCGCAACGCCTTGGCTTCAATTTGCCGAATACGTTCGCGCGTGACTTCAAAATCCTGACCGACTTCTTCGAGCGTATGATCGGTGGCCTCACCGATTCCGAACCGCTTCCGCAGCACTTTCTCTTCACGAGGTGTCAGCGTCTGTAATGCATTATTGATTTGCCGCTGCAAGTCGTAGCGGATCGCGGCTTCCAGCGGAGAGACCGCCTTTTTGTCTTCGATAAAGTCTCCAAGATGGCTGTCTTCCTCCTCGCCGATCGGCGTTTCCAGCGAGATCGGTTCGCGGGCAATTTTTAAGATCTTGCGCACCTTATCGAGGGGGAGGTCCATGCGCTCGGCGATTTCTTCCGGATTGGGCTCCCGACCGAGCTTTTGCACGAGGTGCCGCGAAGTCCGGATGAGCTTGTTGATCGTCTCGATCATATGGACGGGAATTCGAATGGTCCGCGCTTGATCCGCAATCGCACGAGTAATCGCCTGTCGTATCCACCATGTGGCGTAGGTGCTGAACTTGTAGCCGCGCTTGTATTCAAACTTATCCACGGCTTTCATTAAACCGATGTTGCCCTCCTGAATCAGATCAAGAAACTGTAGCCCGCGATTCGTATATTTTTTCGCGATGCTCACGACCAATCGAAGATTGGCTTCGACCAGTTCAGCCTTCCCGCGTTTCACCTTTTCATCCGCCACGTCCAATTGCCGGACTGCGTCCTTGATCTCATCGGCGGAGACCAAGGCCTCCTCCGTTTCCAAATGGCGTACCTTGGCTCGCGCAGCTTGGTAGATTTTCTTGATATCGTTGAGCGCGTCTTCCGGCAGACCGGACTTCCGGCGAACCGCGAGAAAATCGCGCCGGTCCCGGCACAGCTTCCGCAACAGCTCGGCGCCCGCCTCGCCGGGCACGCCCAATTTCCGTTGGCATTGGGACATCTCGCGTTCAGCCGATCGGATGTCTTGCGCCACATCGCGCACCCGCTGCACAAGTCGGTCTTTTAAAACGACATGCAGATTGATGGATTCCATTTTCTCGACCAGTTGCGGACGCACCTCTTTAATCTGCACCTTGATCCGTCGCTGTCGGGCCGGGTCCTGGCCGGCATGGCGACTTTTCTCGTACAGGCTCATCAGCGTTTTGGAGGCGTTACGTACCTTGGCCAGGGCTTCGAGCGTTTTTTCACGCAACTCTTCGTCGTCGCGCTCCACCACCTCGGCATCCTCTTCGAACTCTTCCTCCTGGACGGGCACGATCTCCCGCACGCTGATCTTGCCGTTTTTCAAATCTTCCCGTAGCGCCAAGACGAATTGAATCGTCATGGGCATCCCGAAGACCACGGAGGCGATCTCGTTTTTGCCCTCTTCAATCCGTTTGGCGATTTCGATTTCCCCTTCGCGGCTCAGCAGCGCGACGCTGCCCATCTCCTTGAGATACAGGCGAACCGGATCGTCCGTGCGGCTCAACACGCCGGGCGTGAGGTCGATTTCCTTTTCTTCCTCCTCGATCTCTTCCTTCCCCTCGACGCCCTCGACCTCTTCAACTTCTTCGGCCGGTTCTTCGGATTCCCCGAGCTTCTGCTCTCGATCGCCATCGGCGGAATCGACAATCTCGATGTCCATTTCACCGAACATGCTCATCAGCGTGCCGATCTGCTCGGAAGACACCATCTCGGCCGGCAAGGTGTTGTTCAGCTCATCGTAGGTCAAATAGCCCTTTTCTTTCCCGATCGAAATGAGCTTTTTAACTTCTCCGAGCAATTCTTCTTTCGCCATAGTAACTCCTCACTGAATTAAGAGGTCTGAAAGGGAACCGACCCCGCTTTGCTGACACGAAGGGCATTCACTTGGGCATTCAAACGCTCAGCCTCTTCCGCCTGGCCGTCCCGTTCGGCCGTCCTCAGCCGTACGATCAGTTCGCCCAGCGCCTGTTGTCGCTGTTTTCGTTCCAGCGCAGCCAAACATCCATCAATATACTCCGCCACATCGTCGAAATGCCGCTCCGACATGGACAGCTCTGTCACAGCCACACTGCATACCGCATCGGCCAACCCTTCATCCAACATCGGCCGAACCATGACTCGACCGTCGCGATCAAGATGCCGCAACCCGATTTCGAGAAGACGCCGGCAGACCGGCTCCGAAAACAAATCCGCCCGCAGCGCGCGAAGATGCACCGCCGTCAATTTGCCTTGAAGTAAGCAATACGTAAGATCCCATTCCTCATGTTGACGTTTCGACAAGGTCTGCCCTTGAGAGACACTGGGACCAGGAGAACGATGTGCCGCTTTGGACCGGACTTCCGGATACCGTTCGATCAATCGCTGCTGATTGAGCCCTAACCGCTCGGCAACCCGCCGCATACATTCTTCCTGTTCGATCCGATGACTGGTTTTCTGAAGAATCCACAAAATTTCGTCGACGCTTCGAATGCGGTCATCAATCGACCCGGAGGACGCGCGCTGCAGACTGTGTTCAACGGCAAAATCCAGCAAGCTCGGCGCTTGCTCCTGGAGCTGCAGAAAGGCCTCTGCCCCATGTTCTTTCACGAAGGTATCGGGGTCATGTCCACCAGGAAGGGAAATCACCGTCACACCCAGCCCGCTGTCGACAAAGAGATCAAGCGTCCGCAAAGCAGCCCGCACGCCGGCGGCATCGGGATCGAACAGTAGGACCACCTTTTTCACAAAACGGCGAATGGTCGTCAGGTGATCCGGGGTCAACGCCGTTCCAAGTGTGGCGGCGACATTAGTGATCCCGGCCTGATGGAGGGCGATCGCATCGAAGTAGCCCTCGACGATGACTAATCGGCTCTCTCTGCCCGCTGCATCGCGTGCGCGATCGAAGGCGTACAATGTGCGGCCTTTGTTGAACAGCGGCGTCTCGGGTGAGTTGAGGTACTTTGGCTCCCCCTCGCCCATCACTCTGCCGCCAAAGCCGATCACTCGTTTCCGCAAATCAGTGATGGGAAACATGAGCCGGCCACGGAATCGATCGTAATAGCCGCTCGCGTCCGTGGGGCGTCGCCCGGACGACTCTTTTGTCACGACCAATCCGGAGGACGCGATTTCAGTCAGCAAATAGCCTTCTTGCAGAAGAGCGCGGATAAGGCCATCCCAAATGGGAATAGAAACCCCTAAGCCGAACTCATCGATAGTCGACCGTTGCATTCCCCGTTCTTGAAGATAGGCCTGAGCCTGCCGGCCTTGCTCTGTCTCCCAGAGATTGCGCTGAAACCATCTCATCGCCGATTGATGAAGGGTCTCGAGCCGCTCGCGCTGAGATGAGTCGGCAGACACCGTCCCTGTCGAGAACGCCGGGATGGTAATCCCGGCACGACGGCCCAATTCGCGAACTGTGTCCGGAAAATTGGTGCCTTCCAACTTCATCACGAAAGTAAACACATTTCCTCCCGTTCCACATCCAAAGCAATGGAAGATTTGACGGGATGGACTAACGGTAAAGGACGGCGATTTTTCAGAGTGAAAGGGGCACAGCCCTTTAAGATTCTGCCCGGTGCGGGAAAGCGCCACATAGTTGGCCACTACATCGGCAATATCCACTCGCTCCCGAATTTGATTGATGATCTCTTCCGGGATCAAACCCGCCGACATCGTAGCCTCGAAATCAGAGAATGAAAACGACCGATTACCCTAACAAATCGACGGACTGCCTGTAAAGGTAGAAGAAACCTAGCCCGGAGGCCATCCGAGCGGTCGGCCGCCCAACAGGTGGAAATGAAGATGAAAAACCGTTTGCCCCGCGTCAGGTCCGCTATTGGTGACAATCCGATAGCCGGACGCGCCGAGACCGCGTTGTGTCGAGAGTTTCACGCATGTCTGCACGAGATGGCCCAGAAGATGGCCATCGGTCCCTTCCAACTCCTGCACCGATTGAATGTGCCGCCTTGGAATGACCAATAGATGAACGGGCGCTTGCGGATGAATATCTTGGAACGCCAGTGCATGCTCGTCTTCATACACGATCGTAGAGGGAATACTGTGGTCGATGATTCGACAAAATAGACACGTGCTCACCGGGTGGCCTCCGAACGCAGACCCGACTTACCATGACGGCTCGCCAACTCTTGATAAATTTCGTGCAACGTCACGTCGTGATGACCCAACACGACGAGAGTATGAAACAACAGATCGGCTACCTCATAAATCACTTCTTCTCGCCGACCGTTTTTAGATCCCAACAAGACTTCGCCGGCCTCCTCCACCACCTTTTTCAAGATACGGTCTTGGCCGCCTTGAAACAACGATGACACGTAGGAACCGCTTTGAGGATGTGCTTTGCGGTCAAGGATAGTCCGATAAATTCGCTCGAGCAGTCCGCCTGCGGCATCGTCTGATGGCATACTCTGCACAGCTCCCTGCTTGTCGAGCTTTGAGAAAAAACAGGACTGTGCCCCCGTATGGCACGTCGGACCGACTGGTTCGGCTTTGACAAGGATCGTATCATGGTCACAGTCGATGAACAGATCTTTGAGCAGCAATACATGGCCGGACGTTTCACCTTTTTTCCATAGTTTCCCGCGAGAGCGACTCCAAAAGTGAACATACCGGGTGGAGACCGTTCGATCCAACGCATCTCGATTCATATATCCGAGCATGAGCACCGATCCGTCGCGCCAATCCTGCACGATGGCCGGTACGAGCCCGTATTCGTCAAATCGAATTTCGGCGCTCATCGAGTACTCACTGGATTCGGCACGACAGGAATAGAGAAACGCACCGGAATACCTTGTTCGTGCAAATAGGCCTTGGCTTGATCGATCGTATAGGTTCGATAATGAAAGATGGACGCGGCAAGCACGGCGTCGGCACGGCCAATTCGGAAGGCTTCAGCCAGGTGCTCCAATCGCCCGGCTCCGCCCGAGGCGATCACAGGAATCGAGACCGCGGTGGACACGGCTTCGGTCAACGACAAATCATACCCATCCTGCGTTCCATCGCAATCCATACTGGTGAGCAAAATTTCTCCGGCGCCCGAGTCCTCCATGGCGCGCGCCCACTCGACGACATCACGCCCGGTGGATCGACGTCCTCCATGCGTGTACACCTTCCAGCAATGCTGCGTCGCCGCCCGCTTGGCATCGATCGCCACGACGATGCACTGCGATCCAAACCGCCCGGCGGCGGCACGCACAAATTCCGGATGTTCCACCGCCGCCGTATTGATGCTGACTTTATCGGATCCTGCATTCAAGAGAGCCCGAATATCATCCAGCGTTCTCACGCCTCCACCGACCGTGACAGGCATGAAGACCTGTTCTGCGGTGCGCGCGACGACATCCAGGATCGTCCTACGATTCTCGTGAGACGCCGTGATATCCAGAAAGCACAGCTCATCGGCGCCGTCCCGATCGTACGCCGCGGCTACTTCAACCGGGTCGCCGGCATCCCGAAGATTCACGAACGATACGCCTTTAACCACCCGGCCGGCTTTGACATCGAGGCAAGGGATAATCCGTTTCGTCAGCATGAGTTCACGACAT
>Ga0070672_100000725_pt1 | contig 19533 bp, 16 predicted proteins | sample KBSM13metaG_FD_66151 | JGI IMG/M metagenome (GOLD analysis project Ga0070672, IMG submission 66151) | Miscanthus rhizosphere microbial communities from Kellogg Biological Station, Michigan, USA - KBS M1-3 metaG | ecosystem: Host-associated > Plants > Roots > Rhizosphere > Soil ... | reverse complement strand
GATCGTGTCATCCAGTGGATGCTCACGAAAATGAAGTAATTCGGTACGGAAGATCAGGCGAAGCCCGCTGGACCTGATTTACGATGCCGTACACAAGGAACGTGTGGCATGAATCCCGAAAAGAAAAACAACCTGGATCGGTTATCCGGTGTGATGCTCGGTGCATTGGACGGAAACCGGAAGACGGAAGACCTGGCTCGGCTCGCATACCAGAGCCGGACGCAGTTTCATCGGATTTTTCGTGCAGTGGTGGAGGAGACTCCTGCTGCCATGAGACGCCGATTGCTGCTCGAGCGGGCCGCATTTCAACTGGTTCACAGCGAAAGTCCGGTTACGGAAATCGCTCTCAATGCGAACTATGGCTCTCTGGAGGCTTTTACACGGGCCTTCCGGAAAGCGTTCCATACATCGCCGAGTCTGTACCGGAGAATGCGCATTTCGCCGATCCACCTCCCGTCGCCCAACCGTATTCACTTTTATGCCGCAGGTTCCCTTTCGAAAGGAGCAAATGATATGGACCTCTATGATCGCTTTGCGGGGAACGATTCCTGGCACACACGAAAACTTCTGGAGTACGCGGCAGGTTTAACGGATGAGCAGCTCGATCGACCGCTGAATGCGGTGGTGGAGATCCTTCCCTGGCGTGAGTCCCTAAGCACGCTGCGGGGAATTCTCGAAAATATCGTGTTTACAAAAGAAGTCTGGGCTGCCGCCATCGCTGGACGGGATATGCCCACTATCAACGGTACTCCCGCCGCAGGTCGGTCGCCGGCGGCAATGCTCACGCGGCTCAACAAGGTTGATGACGACCTGCACCGCATGTTCAGTGACGTCAGTCAGCGCGCAGCGTGGGACGACACATTTGTGGATGCCCTTTGTGAACCGGCAGAAACCTTCACGTTCGGAGGCGTGTTCGCGCACATCATGACATTCAACGCGCACCGGAGGCTGATGGCATTGGATGCCTTGCGCCGCCTCGGCGTGAAGGCAGAGGGCTTCGGCGATCCCATGGAATACGAGCAGAACGTGGCGCCATGGAATCCGCAGGTGTCCGTCAAATAGTTGCTTTCGACGAACGAAGCTGGTGTCTAATACCGCACGGAGGGGAGACATCGTGCGATTGAATTCACGTCTGATTCTCTTGGTAGTACTCACTGCGGCGTTCATAAGCGGGGTAGCGATTGGTCAGGTACGGTCCGGTGCAAAAGCAACCGTCCTTGGCACCGGAGCGTTCACCGCATTTGTCGAAAACATGGATCGCTCCCTGGAGTTTTACCATGATGCCTTCGGCATGGAAGTCCCGGCACTTCCGGCCACCGGTGAGCGGCCATACAATCCGGCGAATCCCCAGTTGTTTGACATGTTCGATATCGCGGGGGCAAAGGAGCGGCATCAATCCGCGCGCATCACGGGCACACGCGTCACCCTCGAACTGATGGAGATTCAGAACGTGCCGCACCAGACGATCAATTTACGAATGCAGGATCCCGGCAATGCGACGCTGGTGCTCATGGTGCGGGATGTCGATGCGGCGCTCGCGCGCGCGACGGTGGCCAAAGCGACGGTCGAGACTCCTGGCGGCAAGCCAGTTGCATCCGCAGACGGAACCCGGTCCATATTGATTCGAGACATCGATCGCCGTTTCATTGAGCTCCGTCAACCGCCGTTGGCTTCCGTTTCTGCAAGCGGCACCCCACCGGGCGACATCTTCGACATGGGAATCCGGATCACCGTCAACGACATGGACGAGACGAAACGCGTCTATCGCGACATTCTCGGATTCACTGTCGAAGACAAAACCGTGTCCAATATGATGGGCACCCTCACGGGAATCCAGGCATTTCAAATCCTGCAGAGCCGCATGCAGGCGCCGGGATCATTGCTGTGGATCGAACTCGATGAGTTCAAGGGAGTCGATCGCACGCCGCTTCGCATGAAGATTCAGGACCGCGGCGCTGCTCGACTTCAGCTGCGCGTGCAGGATGTCGATGTCACAGTTTCCGCAATGAAGGCTGCTGGCGTTACGGTGATGTCCGTTGGCGGCGTTGCGGTGCCCATTCCGCCAAACTTGAAGGGCGCGCTCGTCGCCGATCCAAATTATTTCTTCCTGACGCCGTACGCGTCGTGCCCCGGCTGCGCACCAACAATAACCCCTGCAGCACCGGTGCGCTAAGGAAAGTATTACGGGCGAATCCCGCTTCCAACGGGAGAAGGTGGCCCGCGCCATCCCGCCGCGTGAGGGGACCATAGCTTCTTCTTTAATTTCTATTTTCGTAATTACTTCACATGCTCGAGAAACTTTTCGTTTTCCAGGCAGATTTCATCAATCAGTTCGGTATCGACAACGATTTTCTGCTTTAAGGTGACGGTCCAGGGTTTTGTATATGCCTTGGGATCATCCACCGTGACCACGATTTCAAGATGTCCGAAGTCCGGCCGCCGGATTTGCTCTCGCACTTTGGCCGCCTCGGTCAGCACACTTCCGTTCCAGTCGATCCATGTGTCGTCGCGAAGGCCGATGGTATCGACTACCAGCGTGTCACCGGACCACTTCGCCGAAGAATATCCCTGCCAGGAAGGTGTCGGATCCTGAGGAAGCGGTCGCGCGTCGGTGAATACCTGGCGATAACCGGCGTTCATTTCGTTGAGTACCACGAGAAGGCCAGGCGTATGTACGAACTTCAGCAAATGCGGCAGACCGTACGCACGAAGAAAATTGTCCGGCAGGCATCGGATGTGCGGATCGCCAATTGCGAGATTAGCCGTACGCTCCTTGACGATCGGGACGAGCCACGGCTGATACGGCAAACCTCCTGGAATATCCACACCGATATTCGACATTTGGCGCGATGCCGTAATGGCTTTGGGATCTCCAGGTTTGTCGTCGGCAACAGTCACTGGGCCCGTGGATGTCGCGTTGATGGGACCCACACCGCCCGTCGCGGGACGATTCGGTTCTCCCGTCATCCATATCCCGGAGAAATCTGGCTTCCCATCCGCCATCCGTGGAGTGGGGGCGGCCATGTTCACGCTGCCATCGGCCTTTCGCGGAACGCCCGCAGTCGGATATTTGATCCACTGAGCGGTGAGGGAGGTCGATACCAGAAGCGTACCCAGTAAGACAAACGCAGGGGATCGATAGGCGAGTCTCATCGCGGAAGCATACACCAATTACCCGACTTCAATCCGGCACGTAGGCGATGAGCATGCTTCGATAAGCGCCGTAGAGGAAAGTCGAAGCATCGCCGAACTCGGCCGAGTATTTACTGAGAGCGTTTTGCTTCGCGGCGTCTTCCGGGCCGAATCCCTTGTTCATATCGGCGATCATGGTCTGGAACAGTTCCCGATAAATATCGCGCTGGCGCACGATATCGCGGCCTGCAATCACGCGGCCGTTGGCGGGTACGACGCGAGTGTCGGGATTGACGATTTCCGCAAGCCTCTCGATTGCGCGGACGCGGCCACCCAGCCACGCTCCGTTGATGTAGTCCAGTATTGGCCACTCTTCCCCGGAAACAACTCCGCCGGCGACCAGCACGTTCAGCCCGGGAAAGTGGACAAAAAGATCGCCGTCAGTGTGCGCTGCAGGAAGGTAGCTGTAATCGACGCGCTGTCCGGCAAACATGATGGAATCGTCACTTCGCGTGGTCTTGTTTGGCCGCGCGGCCTCGGGTAGCGGCGGCCGTCGGCCCTCAAACGTGACCGAACTCACCGTGTTGGTCAGGTACAGCTTCGTCTTCTCGTGTGCGATGATCACGCCACCGGCTTTCCCAACGACTTCATTCGCACCGGTTTGTTCCGGGTGCCAGTGTGTGTTGATCAGAGTTTGGATGCGGCTGTTGCCCGTAGCCTCGCGCACTGCCTTTAGCAACGCGTCCGCGTTGGCCTGAAGACCGCCGTCAATCATGAGTGCGCCGTCTTCACCGTGCATGGCAATTACATTGCAGCCGGCCCCCTGGATCAGTTTGAGGTTGCCGAGATCCGTAGCTGAGATTCGTGGAGCGGCCTGCGGCGCGCCGGATAAATAACCCGGAAGAAGGGAAGTGCCGAGCGCAGCGGCGCCGACGGATAGAAATTGCCGCCGCGAAAACTGCGCAATCGAACTCCTAGTCTTTTTCGTGTGTGTAGAACGGCTCATGGACCTTCGCTTCTCCAATCGGCCAGATATCCGCATCGACTCCCTGGGGCGGACCCAGCACCGGCCAAACTGGATTTTTGGCAACCTCCACCGTCGCGCCAAGTTCACGAAGAAGCGTCGCAATGTCGTTGTATTTCGGAGTCTGCAGTGCCATGAAAGGCATGAACCCACGCGACTGCGTGTAGTCGAGCGCCGTGAGTCCGTCCTGATCTTTGGCATTCATATCGATGCCATATGACGCGAGTTCCTTGATGACGTCTTTGAAGCGTTTTCGCACCGCGTAGTGCAGCGCTGTCCCCCCGCGAGTTTCCTCTCGATGATTGACCAGAGCAATCACGTTGACGGCCTCACCGGCTTGATGGAAAAGGCGAATTAATTCCAGGGCCTGCTTCTCGTTCGCGCGGCCGGAGAGTACGGCCATTGTCGGAGTCTGTCTGTCGGCCATCTGCAGATTGACGTCGGCTCCGTGTTCCAGCAGCAGTTTGACGACATCCATGTCCGCATTCGTCGCCGCGCGGATCAATGGCGTCGAACCCCGTGTCACGGTTTTACCGCTCAGGCCGGCCGGCCGGAAGAAAAGCTGCATGTTCGTATTAGCGCCATGATCGAGCAGCATTCGAATGATCGTCATGCCGTCGGTTTCATTCTGGGGATCGATGGATGCATGACCGCCGTCGAGTTTGGTGCGCAGGCCGATTGCCGTGTACAGTGGCGCTTCACCATACATGTCCCATTGATTGACATCGGCTCCGGCGACGATCAGTTGCTTCGCCAGATCCCAGTTCGCATTCATGATCGCTACCTGCAAGGGCGAGACGCCATCCGGATCGGGCAGATTGATGTCCGCGCGGTTATCGAGCAACACCTTCACACACGCGTGACAGTTTTCTCGTGCGGCATACAGCAGCGGAGTCAGCCCGCCGGTGTCCAGATTCTTGGGGCGCCCTTCAGCGGTCACATGACGTTGATAGTCACGATTGATCGAGCGGGCATTAACGTCTGCGCCTTTCGCGATCAGGAGCTTCATCATTTCCGGATGTCGACGCGCGGATGCCCACATCAGCGCGGTCTGTCCGCCCCATTTTTCCTTTGCATCGATTGTTGCGCCGCGATCGATCAGGAGTTGTGCCGCTGCGACGTTTCCCGTTCGCGCCACAGCCATGAGTGCCGTTTGTCCCTCCGGATTGGGAGAGTCCGCATTGGCCCCCGCGTCGAGCAGCAATTTCAGGATCTCCGCATTTCCGACTTCCGCGGCAAGACTCATCGGAGAAGCACCGTAGTTATTGGCCAGAGACACATTCGCGCCGGCCTTCAGCAGACGCTGGACCTCGGTGACCTTCCCATCGTAGACCGCCCACTGCAGCGGTGTGCTTCCATCCGGGTCTCGATGATTCACGTCTTCCTTTAAAGCGGTGGCCGGTACTGGTTTGGACTGGGCACTAAGGCTGAATGCTGAACCCAGCATCAAGGCCAGCACCATTGCGGCGTACAAACTGCAGGCGCGGTATGTGACCGTGCGAACTTCGCAATCGTTCGGGACAAACGCGCGGTCATCGACTGCATCTACAGGAGAAACTTTTCTCATTATTAAACCTCGCTGAGCGGACCGGTGCTGTCGGCGAATCCTTTAAAGTCCTCGGCAGGTATACCCGCGCGGTCCAGCATTGTTACGAGGATGTTGGCGTGCGGTGCGTCCTGCTTGTAATGCAGGTGCTGGTTCCCTTTGATGCCGCCGCCTCGGCCGATCAACGCCTGAGGCAGAGGATCGTTGTTATGTGCGTCGCTGTTAGACATGTTGCTTCCGAAGAGAATAATCGAATGGTCGAGCACAGTGCCGTCGCCATCCTGCATTTCCTTTAGCCGCCGCGCAAATCTTGCGAAAATTTCCGTGTGATAGTTCTGGATCAATCGCAGATTGGCCACGCGTTCCGGGTAACCGCCCCAATGGGACGTCGGGTGGAAGGCTTCGTGGACTCCAAGGTTGGGATACGTTCGCATGCTGGCCTCCTCGACCATTTTCATCGAAGCGACATTCGTTCGATTCGTCTGCCAGGCCAGGGCGATCATTTCAAACTGAATGCCAAGGAGTTCGCCGAAATCCTCCGGTGGCCCAAGAGGCGCATTCGGTAGATTGCCCATTGCCTTCGAGCCTTCCTCGAGCTTCTGCACACGGATTTCAATTTCGCGAACCGAGTCGAGATATTCACTCACCCTGGCGCGGTCTGCGGCGTCGAGCTTGCGATTGAGGCTGGCAGTGGATTCCTTCACATAATCCAATAGGCTGTCGGTCGATTTCAGAATGGCCTCGCGCGCTTCCTTGGTATCGCCCTGTCCGAACATCGAGTAGAACACCTTGCGTGGATTGCTTTCCATGGGCAGCGCCTGGTCGGGTGTCCTAAAAGAAATCATGCCGCCGGGCTCACCGCAGAGTTCCATCGACTGCAACGGCGTGTTCTTGCCCAGACGTTTCGCGGCAATCTGGTCGACCGTTACGCCGATGCCGGTTTTGCTGCTGCGTTGACGCGGGCTTACGCAATTCAGCCATGTCTCTTCGATGATGCCGTGCGGACTGGAACTCTCTCCGCCCTTGTTACGCAAGCCACTGACGACGGTCACATACTCGCGCAGCGGTTCGAGCGGCTTTAGGATATAAGGAAATTCGAAGTCACGGCCGAACTGCTTCGGCTGCCATTCATCCTGGAGAGCGCCGTGGGGAAAGTACACAAAGCCCAGCCGCTGGCTTGGCTTTGCGGCAGTCTGAGCGAATGCGGTACCGGCTGGGATCATGGCGTCCAGCAACGGCAGGCTTATCGAAGCGCCGATGCCTTTCAGCAGCGTGCGGCGTGACAGATGTTTTCGCGTAAGAAACATGACTCCTCCAGTTATCTTATAGATGCCTGAGCTACCGTTGTCAGGCCTTCGCGCTTCCGGAACGCGTCGCTTGAAACAATGCCGAGAACGATCGATTCAAAACGGTAATTGTCCGCAGCCGCCTTGCGAACGATGCCCCGAACGGTGGGCATGTCCCGATAGTCCATGCTGCGGCCCAATGCATACGTGAACAAATTTTCGGAGAATGTCTGAACGAAGCGGTCGGGCTGAGCGACGAGCGCCTTCCGCAGGTCTTCAGGTCCTCCAATCGACGTGCCGTCTGGCAGTGTTCCCGCAGAATTGATCGGAGTCCGCGTATCGGGATCGATCGGACGGAACTGCCCCACCGCGTTGAAATTCTCCAATGCAAATCCGAGCGGATCCATCACACCGTGGCAGGCGAAACATGTCGGGTTCGCGCGATGCTGTTCGAGCCTCTCTCGCAGCGTTCGCGCCGTTTGCCCGGGTCGATTTTCCTGAAGTGTCGGAACATTTGCCGGAGGCGCCGGCGGCGGTGTACCAAGCAGGCGATCCAGAATCCAGGCGCCGCGCAGCACGGGCGACGTGCGATTGGGATACGCAGTCATCGCGAGGATGGCCCCCTTACCCAACAGTCCGTAGCGCTTCGGATCATCCAGCGTGACGCGCCGGAAGTTGGCTCCCTTCACGGTCTCGATGCCGTAGTGCATTGCCAGGCGCTCATTGAGGAAAGTGTAGTTCGCCGTCATCAGGTCCAGCACGCTGCTGCGATCGATGCGCAGGACGCTGTCAATATACAGCCTCAGTTCTTCCTTCATCAGGCTTCGCTGATCAAGAAGGCCACTGGCCTGCGGGAACTGGCCTCGGTCTGGAGTAATTTCGTCGAGCTTGGAAACGTGAAGCCACTGAAAGGCGAAGTCGTTGACCAGGGATTTCGATCGGGGGTCCGCAAGCATTCTCTTGACCTGCTTCGGCAACACAGCTGGGTCGCTTAAACGCGACGCGATCGCGAGATCCAGGAGTTCCTTGTCCGGCAGGCTGCTCCAAAGGAAAAACGAAAGACGTGACGCCAGTTCCAGATCGTTCAGCGTTCGAGTGCCGCCCGAGTCCACTCCGGATTCTGCGCGATACAGGAAGTGCGGGCTCGCCAGAATTGCACTGAGCGCATCGCGGACACCGTGCTCGAAATCTTCTTTGGTCCGGCCAGCCTGGTAAAACTTCATCAGGCCCTCGAGATCCGCATCGTTCACGGGACGGCGGAATGCACGCTGCGCGAGATTCGTGAGGATCCGGCGTGCGCAGGCGGTTTCTTCGCTCGTCTTTACTGGTTGGGCCGGCTTGCAGATGAAAATCATCTTGCGCGTCGGTGAATCGCTGATGCCGGTTACCGTGAAGGGTCCCCGAATTTCCAGCGCGTGAACGGCCTGAATGCGTTCCTGACCACCTTCGAGTGCCACGGTTCGTACGCGCTCATCGCTTTCGGCGAAGCTGCGTTGCATGAAAGTAACGGCCAGCTTATGCTGGCCGGCCGTCGTCTTGAATTTGATCTTTCGCAGTCGTCCGTTAATGGATTCAACTGCGGAATCCAGCAGCTGGTCAATTGCCTTGTGATCGGCCTCGCCACCGATATTGGTGCGATAGAACTCCTTGCCATCGAGCAGCGCAATCACCGTGTTTTCAAATTCCATACGAGGAACTTCGCGAGCGAGCGCCATGTCTCCGATGGTCAGTTCGTATTCGCCATCCGCCGGGAAATTATGTTCCACCATGAAGCCCCCGCGCGTGCCGAGAGGCATTCCTTCGATATGATGCTGCTGCCGGCCCTCGCCGGGAGCGCCGGTGGGCGGAAGAGAAATCACCATGTTGGCGACATCTCCATAGGTGGTCGTTACCGGAGGAGCTTCGACGTTGCCGACTGCTTCTAACGCGACGGCGCGCGCCGCATAGATGTATTGATCCACGAAGCTCGGAGATACTTGAAGCGCGGCAGCGTCGTTGTCGAAATTGCCTTTCGTGTTGTCGGCGGGCAGCAGGGCTTCGGCATCGATGTGGAGTCCGAGCAGGTCGCGAATCGCGTATTCATACTCCCTGCGATTGAGACGATGCAATGGCACCCGGCCGGGATCGGGTTTAACCGCGGCTTTGTCGATATTGGTTTCAAGCCAGGAAATCAATTCCGACACGGATTGCTTGTCCGGGCGTTTGGCGCCCGCCGGCGGCATGAGACCACCGCGCAACTTGCGAATTGCCGCCTCCCAGGTTTCCGCGTCCTGGGCAATGTTGTCGGGCGACATCACATCAAAGGCGCGGCCGCCTGCTTTTGTCTTGCTGTTGTGACAACCGACACAATTCTGCTGGATTACGGCCCACGAATTCGGCGGCGTGCTCGCCTGCGGGGTGCCCGCTTGTGGGGTGACGGTCCTCGCGCCAACAAGCGTCAGGCAAATACTCAGTAAGGCTATACCTATGCCGCGTTTGACCAATTTCACTCTCCTGAGGGGGGATCTTTCGCTGTCCCGCATTATTTCAGCGGCGCTGGGAGTTTGTCTACATTTTCGCAGGGAATTCGCCTCTTAAGGAGAGATCAGCGGGTCTGGGTACAAATTGAAAAAATTCAAGGAATGCTTGTGGTCCCCCTCACCCGGTCCTCTGGCGTGTGCCGCCCTCCCGGTAGGGAGACGGATTCGCGTTTCCTGCTGTGCAAAGCCTCGCCCTAGTGAGGATCGCCCCCGGCAGGAGCGGGAGCGGCGCCGGGTTTGGGCAACTCGGCTTTGCCATCGAGTCCGAACACCAGCAGCATTGGTTTTTGCGGCGTGGTGACGGCTCCCGGATTCGTCGTGCCGGGACTCTGCGTTCCGCCCGAGCCGCCCATCAACGCGATGTACTGCTTTCCATCGATGGCGAACGTGATCGGCGGCCCCATGCCGTTCTTCAAGCCCGTTGGCAACTCAAGCAGGCGCTCGCCTTTTTCCGCAGAGTACGCGATCAATCGTCCATCCGGCGCAACCTGGAACAGCAGATTGCTGGCAGTGCTCATGGTGCCGCCATACCGTCCGTTGCCGACAGGCACCCGCCACCGAATTTCCTGTTTCACCGGGTCATAGGCGACCAGTGTGCTGACGTTGCCACCTTCCAAAGGTTCAGGGCCAATAAAGGATGCGGGAGGCTTTCGTGTCAGTCCTGCCGGGTTGTTGTTCAACCCGGTCTGTGAGGCTCCTCCAACGCGCGTTGGGTCGGGCTTGAAGTCATAGTTGACGGCATAGTTAAAAGTGTCCCATCCACGCGACGGAATATAGACGAGACCGGTTTGCGGATTGAACGACATCGGCGACCAGTTGTGAGCGCCGCCGCCTCCCGGCGAAACCGGCTGTGGATCTTTTCCGTACATCACGTCGGGATTAATGATGGGGCGTCCTGTCTTCGGGTCGATACCCTTGGCCCAGCTGACCCGTGAGAATGGCGCGGCGGAAATGAATTCACCCGTTATGCGATCGAGTACATAGAAGAAGCCGTTCTTGTTCGCCTGCATGATCACCTTGCGTGTCTTGTTATTGATCTGCACATCCGCGAGCGTCATCTGCTGCACACTGTCGTAGTCCCATTGATCTCCGGGCACCATCTGATAGTGCCACTTCAGTTCGCCCGTGTTCACATTCACCGCGACAATGGATGCGACGTAAAGATTGTCGTGTCCCGTGCTCACGTCTCGTGTGCGCAACGCCTGGGGCCAGGGTTCGGCGTTGCCGGTCCCCACATAGAGAAGTTCGCTCTCCGGGTCGTAGGAGATTCCGTCCCACACGGAGCCGCCGCCACCCAACTTCCACCACTCACCGTCCCACGTCGCAGCAGCCTTGCGCATGGCGGCAGATTCAAAACCTTTGGCCGGGTCGCCGGGGACCGTATAAAACTTCCACGCCTCACGGCCCGTTTCCGCGTCGTATGCTGCAAAAAATCCTCGAGTCGGCCGGTCGCCGCCCGCAGGCCCGACGATCACCTTTCCTTTGGCGATGCGCGGAGCGATCGTCAGCGTCTGCTCATTTTGCGTATAGGAAACACGCGCTTCCCAAACCGGCTTGCCGGTTTCCGCATCAAGCGCTTCAAGCCGGCCGTCAATGACAGGCACATAGATCTTGCCGTTGTAGAGAGCCAATCCGCGATTGACCACGCCGCAGCACATCTTGTCGCTCGTGGCTTTGCGGTTGACTTCCGGATCCCATCGCCATTTCTCTTTGCCTGTGCGCGCGTCCACCGCGAACACGATGCTCCAGTTGGTGACTCCAAAGATCGTGTTGTTCCATACCAGCGGCGTGGCTTCCTGATCGCCCCCGCCATCGCCGACTTCATACGACCACACCAGGCCGAGGCGCTTCACGTTCGATGCGTCGATCTGCTTGAGTGGGCTGTACCGTGTTTCGCCGGGTGTGAGGCCATAGCTCAACCAATCGCCATCGGAGGCCGCCTTTGCGGCATTCCGAAGAACCACATCATCGACCCGCTTCACTTGTGCGGACGATATTCCGAGCAACGTCAAAAAGAGCCCAATGGGCAATAGGTAGCGCATGGACGGGGAGTCTAACACGCGATGCGGCGACGCGAAAATTTCCGCCCCCGACCGTCGCGGGCAATGCGGCTACGAGGCTCCGGCGCTTGCAGAGGATGTCGCAGACGGCATGGGAAGGATCGTAAGAAGAGATGGCTCGCCAAATCCGGGCGAGGACCGTTCTCAGGGGCGTACGCCCATCGCCAGAACTTTCCCCGCCCACCGCCGTAAATTGGCGGCCGCTGCCCGCGGTCGCCGGACGGTCAGTGTTTATTCCGCTTCACTGGCCCGTCGGGTTCCGGCAATGATTTGAGATATTCCACCAGGTCCAGTTGATCGGCCTGGCTTAAACCAAGATTGAATTGGATGTTGTAGTGATTGACGACGTCCAGCAGTGTCGCAAAGCGGCCGTCATGATAGAACCGCCCTTTATTTGCTGGGAACATGAAAAGTCCGCGCTCCCGCACATACACTGCTGAGAGATTCTGCGTTTTATATACGTGATCCGGCGCCCGGTCTGCCTGAAAGGAGTCGATTCCGATGTCGCTGGGTTTGTGAAGATTCCAACCCGGTTCCGTCCATAGCGGCTCCGCGTGGCATCCGACGCATTTGGCTCTACCGGAAAAGAGTTCATCTCCACGTTTCGCACTGCTGTCATCAAAATCGACGCCGGGTTGGGGAACCGGTGCGGGGATCGCGAGTTGATACACTTGAAGTGCGGGAAGCTTCGGCGTGATGCGATCCGCGTCGGGCGGTTGGCGCATATGCCCGAATCCGTTCCTGGCTGCGATTGGAAATTGTTGGGCGTTATCCAACCGTGGGTCAAAGAAGTTTCCCTTTCCGTGCATCTCCAGGTTCGCGACAAAGGCGTTCCAATAGGTAACGTCGCCCCATGCTCCCGTCCACGTGTGCTGGTTAAATCCAGCCAGGTCGAAAGCATTCGGTAACATCGTCGCCCCGGATACATTCGTTCCGGTGACGACTCCATGAGAAACCTGTTGAGGGTTGAATGCCTTGCCGTCCAGAAAGAGTTCGGCATCGAACTTGCCGGGGCCCCAACTTGCCAGTACCTGCCGTACGGTGCCGACGTCGACTCCCAGCAGATTGGCGACCGGTTGAAGATTTGGCGCCAGCGCCACAATAGCGCCGACATTGAGATCCGGATTCGCCCAGCCATCCAATCGGCTTCCGATGCCAGGAAGCAGAGAATCGTTTACGGTGGAATGACAAAGCGCGCACTGAATCCCAACGGAGGTGAGATGGCCGGTCTGATCAAAAAAGCCAGTCAGGCCAACAACCGCGTTCAGTTTCAAGAGAGCCAAAGTCGATATCGGGCTGTCGAGGTCTACCGCGCCGTGTCGAATGGCCTCACGATCAGAAGCCGGCAGAGCGTCCACATCGACTTTGAGGCCGAGTTGCAGTGCGGTGCGTGGCGTCAGACCGCCGCCCACGCCGCCCAAGGCAACACCTTCAATTGCGCGATGCAGTTGAAGCGAGCCGCCCCAGAAATCCTCATCGCCAAATGTATCGAATCGGAATGTCTGTCTGCCTTCGGCGATCAGTCTTTCCGCGTTTTCCAGAATTGCGTCGCGAACTTTTGGTTCCTCGCCTATTGACGGACGAGGCGCAAGACCTACGATCAGAGCGATCGCAAGTGTCACAACCATCAAACTAAGTTGCCGACCTGCAAAACGTTTAAATCGCAACATAGGTTCCTCCGGAGTGTGGAAGTTTTGAGAAATGAGGGGGGGACTTGCGGTACTCCCAAGGGGCGAGCACGAAAGTTACCATCGGCAATTTCCCTTGCAAAGAAACAGCCGTCCTGCCGATCGGATTCTGTCAGCGGATCACTTAATAGTCGACGGAGACTCCATTGTGGAACCGGAAAGCTCCCCGTTTTGTCGACTACGCAGGAACCAGGTTGACCTTCACTTTCTGGCAATTCATGTCGCTCGGGCCATCGGAGAAGAAAAGGAAAGTGTCTGATGAAATTCAGCTTCGAACCCGGCGGCATCCATCGTTCACTGGAAAAAATCCGTGAGAAGAACGTGAGAAGGGATGGAGCAATACGTGCTCGAATGATCAGAGAGAACGATGAATGACGGATCAAATGTAAGGTCGGCCATTTCGATATGGGCGCTACCCGACAGGGAATCGAAACCTTCGCACTTGGTATTTCCCAGAATTCACGTCGCGGCGGACCCCGGAAAGAAGCAAGGCGCCAGATCGGCCAAACGCGAAAAAGGCTGCTGCAGCGGGTGAAAGGTTTGAATTATCTGGACATCGCCATTTATGGCAATTACGGCACCGGTACGCAGGTGTGAGATCTCGAGCGCGCGGGGTTTGGCAGGTACCGCCCGCAGTCTCATTGGACAGGAGTTGATTTATGAAAAAAACGAAGTCCTCTCGAAAGCGCATCCCGCCTCAGTCGGAAGTTATCGACAAGGTTCATAGTCCGGAACCCTCTACGCTGAGCGGAAATACATTTGCAAAACCACCGCGGCGGGCATCGCGGGGAACAGGTGCGGATTCTGCGGGACAATCTGGCGACCTTCAGGATTTATCCAGGGGCGAAAACACAGATTCGGAAAGCGTGGAAGAACTGGTGGCCGAAGGTCAGTATCACGAGGCGGAAATCATCAGTGCTGTCGAAGAGGCGGACGACCCGGATCAACGGGAACTCCATCCGCGTGAAATTCGGCAGGATGATGTGCCCGATGAATACCTCCGCGACGATTGATCGCCACGGATTCCTGACGCCCTCTTACGGATTCGGGGGGACGGCATCCAGCCGATCGCCACTGGTGTCGCGGCATTCGGACATCCCCGGAGTCCGGAAAGGGCCCGGTACAGCCTACATTTCGTGATGAGGTCCCTGGCAACGTTGGCTTCAACCCGCAGCGAGAGTATCCTTCCAATATGCTTGCCACCCAAATTCGACAAAAAGACGGGATGTTCTATTTTGCCTCTTTCAAAGCGCGCGATGTTCTGAGCCGGGTTCGGTTCACCAGCCGATTCTATTTTGAAGGCGAAGCGATTGAAGCCGAAGCGGACATGGACGATCCGATTGCGAAATTCATCGGATCGGTGGAAAAAAGCGAGAAGGCATTTCAACGTCTGATGAGCCGCCGCAAAATTCGTGACATCGTGAATTTTTACGAATCGGCCGAGACTCAGCCGGCCATTCCCGGAACCATCCTTCTGTTTTCCGAAGAAGTTCTAAGCTTCAAACCGCTCGGACACTTCGAATCCGTCGGCAACCTCGTGGAACCGAAATCCGGCTTCCTGATCATCGATGGACAACACCGGTTGGCCGGGCTGAATTTCTATGGCGAGCGTAATCCGAGTCTGCTGGATCAGATCGATGTGCCCTGTCTGATCTTCGATGGGAAAACGGCGGACTTCGCGGCCGAAATGTTCGTGATCATCAATTCCACGCAGACGCGTATCAACCGCTCGCACCTCGTGGATTTGCTCGATCGCATCAGCCGCTACGACGAAAAGACTCGGCTCGCCGCCGTCCTGGTACGCAAGCTTTATGAGGAGCCTTCGTCGCCCCTTCAATACAAAATCAACCGGCTGGGCGGCCGCAGTAAGCAGGAGAAATGGATACTTCAGGCAGAACTCTTCAATGAAATCAAAAAGCTTGTTGAACGGCATGATCGGATTTTCATGAAGGACTTCAAAGGAAAGGTCGAGCGAAGCTTCGAGTGGGTCGCCGACTACCTGAAGGCCGTTCGTTCCGTGATGGAGAAGGTCTGGGGCGTCAACGACCGATATAAATTTACGACCAGTGTCTCATTGAAGGCTGTAATCCGGGTTCTTGGCGATCTCGCAGAGGAACGCAATATCGCGGGACTCTGGTTGGAGAATCCATCGCCACGGGTGTTTGAAAAGTACATCTCCGGATGGGCGGCGCTCAAAGATGAGTTTCGCAACGAGGGTTTTTATGAAAGGTTCCCGGCAAAGGGGCAGGTGGAACGCGTGCGGGTCATCGAACAGAGATTGCTGCGTGAGATCGAGTGAGGGCGCTATCCTATCCGCACGCGAAAAATCACCGGTCGGACATCGGTAGCCCACTTCCTTTGCAACGGGGCCGAGGCTGAAGAGAATAACCTGCGCCACCTCTCATCCGGTGGTTCGCACCACCCGATCCCATCGGAAGAGGGACTCGCTGAATGACGTGCGGCTCATCATAATTAGATGCTATAACGCGAAGTTCGTAGCGAAGAGGTAATGTGATCACTGCAATTCTGGCATTTGTCGGCGGGGTCCTGACGATTCTGAGTCCGTGCATTCTTCCCGTCCTGCCATTCGTTTTCGCCCGCACCGGGCAACGATTCGTCCGGAGTACTCTTCCATTGCTTGTCGGAATGGGCCTGACGTTTGCTGCAATCGGCACGCTGGCTGCCGTTGGCGGTGCATGGGCGGCGCGCGTGAACGATTACGGCCGTCTGCTGGCATTGATTCTACTGACAGCAAGCGGATTGACTCTATTGTCGGAAACCCTGGCCAATTGGATAACCCGTCCGATCGTTGCCCTGGGCAACCGCTTTATGCCGTCTCCGGAGTCCGGAAGCGGGAATGGTGCGGTGTCATCGCTCGTTCTTGGAATCGCAACGGGATTCCTGTGGGCTCCATGTGCGGGACCGATCCTTGGACTGATCCTGACCGGCGCCGTCATCAACGGTCCGAGCGCGCAGACGACAGCGCTGCTTTTTGCTTATGCCCTCGGCGCCATGTCATCGCTTGCGATTGCGACCATTATCGGAGGCCGCGTATTCGTCGCGATGAAGCGCTCGCTTGGGGTGGGGGAATGGGTGCGCCGCGGTCTCGGTGTCGCCGTTCTTGCGGCCGTTGTCGTGATTGCGTTCGGATGGGATACGGGAACTCTCACGCGTCTTTCCACTGCAAATACGAATCGCATCGAACAATCCCTGATGAATTGGATTCATCCGGAGGAAGAGACATCCGAGCCCACTGCGGCAAGGACATCTGCAGCGATGACCGGCGGAGCGATGACGGGCGGGGCCATGACGGGCGGCGCCATGATGTCGAACACGGCGCATGCCGGAGGGCCTCCGGTTGAAGGGGATTTCCCGCCTCTTGCCGGCGCGGTGTCATGGTTGAATTCCGCACCTCTCACGCCGGAATCCCTGAGAGGCAGGGTCGTCCTCATCGACTTCTGGACCTATTCCTGCATCAACTGTCTGCGTGCTTTGCCGTACATTACGAATTGGTACGAAAGGTATAAGAATCATGGACTGGTCGTGCTCGGGATTCACTCACCGGAGTTTGCGTTCGAAAAGAACGAAAGTAATGTGAAGCGTGCCGTGCGCGACCTCGGGATTAAATATCCGGTGGCTCTCGACAACAACTATGCCATCTGGCAATCTTTCAACAATCAATACTGGCCCGCACATTACTTCATCGATGCGAAGGGGCACATACGCGGCCATCATTTTGGAGAAGGAGATTACGATGGGTCTGAGGAATTGATCCGTCAACTGTTGACCGAGGCCGGTGCACATGATCTTCCTCCTACTGTTTCCGATATCCGGAAGGAAGGCATCCAGGCCTCAGCCGACGAGAAGCATGTGGGATCTCCCGAGACCTATATCGGTTATGAACGTGCCCAGCATTTCGTGTCGCCTGGCGGTTTTGGCCGTGGTGCTGAGAAAACGTACTCGGTTCCCGACAGTCTGAACATGAACGAGTGGGGATTGTCCGGCAACTGGCGCGTGGACGCAGAGAAAGCCGTTTTGCTTGGCGCCGGTGGAAAGATCGTCTTTCGTTTTCATGCCAGGGATTTACATCTGGTCCTTGGGCCCGGTAAGGATGGCAAGCCTGTACGATTTCGCGTCACTATCGACGGAAAGCAGCCCGGAGAGGATCACGGAGTCGACGTGGATTCCAGCGGCTCGGGTGTGGCGCGCGCTCAGCGGCTGTATCAATTGGTACGCCAATCGGGCGACATTCGCGATAGAACGTTTACAATTGAGTTTCTGGACGCGGGCATTCAGGCGTATTCATTTACCTTCGGCTGAAAGCAGCGGAATCCGATGGAGGTGCATGTGAAGTCTGCAAGAAAATATGAGTGGGAGTTCAATTCGCGGCGCGGCTTCCTGCGGAGCGCAATAAGCGGATGCGCCGCAGCCGCGGTTGCTCGGGTGACTATGGGACAAACAGTGTCGGGGCCCAGGCCATCGACAACAGTGTCGATCGAGCAGTTTTCGCAATCGGGAAAGAGTCTGGGGCGCATGCAGATGGCAAGAGTCGCCAAAACCGATGCGGAGTGGAAGAAGCAGCTTTCGCCGCTGTCGTATGAAGTGACACGCAAGGCGGATACGGAGCGGCCGGGCAGTGGAAAGTATGTGAACAACCATGCTTCGGGAATTTACCGCTGCATCTGTTGCAATACGGCACTCTACGATTCCCAGACCAAGTTTGAATCGGGTACCGGCTGGCCAAGTTTCTGGCAACCCATATCGCGTCTGAATGTCGTCGAGTCTCCGGACAACAGTCTTCTGGCGAGACGAACCGCAGTATCCTGCGCCCTGTGCGATGCGCACCTGGGACACGTTTTTAATGATGGACCGAAGCCGACAGGTTTGCGCTATTGCATGAACTCGGTTGCGCTAAACTTTGTCAGTCGCACTTGAACTCGCAGTGCTTTCGAGATGAGGAGTGTTTTTATGTCGCGCAAAGTATGGATCGAAACCGTTCTGGTCGTTGCGATAGTCACGGGGCTGTACATCTATCTTTCGGCAGGTTCTGTTGGCGCCGAGTCCGCTGTCGTTATTCCCGCTGCTGCCGTGGACAATCCTAAAGTGGCCGGACCACTGCAGACTGCGGTTCTTGCCGGCGGATGTTTCTGGGGCGTTCAGGCTGTTTATCAACATGTTCAAGGCGTGCGAGAAGTGTTGTCTGGATATTCCGGTGGAAGCAAGGCTACCGCCGAATATGAAACGGTCAGCACGGGATCCACGGGTCATGCCGAATCCGTTCAGATCCGCTTTGATCCCAAAGAAGTGAGCTATGGAGAGATTCTGCGGATCTATTTTTCCGTCGTGCACAATCCCACGGAACTCAACAAACAGGGCCCGGATGTTGGCACTCAGTATCGTTCGAATATTTTTTATTCGGATGACACTCAGAAGAAGATCGCAACGGCTTACATCGACCAATTGGACAAGGCGAAGGTCTTTGGCCAGAAAATCGTGACGCGTGTGGATCCGCTGAAAGCGTTTTATCCGGCAGAGGAATATCACCAGGACTTTCTCGTCAAGAATCCGAAACAACCGTACATCGTGAAATTCGACATTCCGAAAGTGCAGAATTTCAAAACGACATTCCCGGCGCTGTATCGTGGGGAACCGGTGCTGGTCAAGAAGTCGAGCTGATAACTGTATCCCGCCTCAGCATAAATGAGGGAATGAGGGGACAGTCCCCTCATTCCCTCATTTCCAATATGATGTTAGTCATGACGCAAGTGGCCAGCAGCGCCGGCTCCATTCGATTCATTTTCGACAACTCCTTTGCTCGCGAGCTTGAAGGTTTCTATGTTCCGTGGAAGGCCGCTCAAGTGCCGCAGCCTTCGATAGTGAAGTTCAATCGTGAACTGGCTGAGGAGTTGCGATTGGACGTCGATGCGCTCGATTCCGCGGATAGCGCGAGAATTTTTGCAGGGAACGAATTACCGGAGGGAGCCGCGCCGCTGGCACAGGCCTATGCCGGTCACCAGTTCGGCAACTTCGTTCCACAACTCGGCGATGGTCGGGCGTTGCTTCTGGGCGAGGTCGTCGACATCCATGGCAGGCGCCGTGATATTCAGCTCAAAGGCTCGGGACGCACGCCTTTTTCGAGGTCCGGCGATGGCCTGGCCGCTCTCGGTCCGGTGCTTCGGGAATATCTGATTGGTGAGGCGATGCACGCGCTCGGTATCCCGACGACTCGGGCTCTTGCGGCCGTGACCACCGGCGAAGCCGTCTATCGGGAGACCACA
>Ga0070672_100000718_pt1 | contig 19595 bp, 13 predicted proteins | sample KBSM13metaG_FD_66151 | JGI IMG/M metagenome (GOLD analysis project Ga0070672, IMG submission 66151) | Miscanthus rhizosphere microbial communities from Kellogg Biological Station, Michigan, USA - KBS M1-3 metaG | ecosystem: Host-associated > Plants > Roots > Rhizosphere > Soil ... | reverse complement strand
GACGCTGATCACCCTCGGAACCCAGCGACTCGACGCCGAGATCAACCTGCGGGTGCTCCGCACGTTCCAGGCCGCGGTCCCCTCAGGCAGCCCCTACTACGTGACCGGTGCGGGTCTCAGCCTCACGGCGCTCGACTCGGCGATCAACGCCGTGTTCGACACCACGATGCAGAGCCTGGTCACGATCGTTGGTCGGCGCACCATGACCGGCCAGATCGTCGACAAGCTCACGTCGGGCAACTACGCCGGCTACCTGCCCGAGACCAACGAAGACCTGCTCCGCCGCGGTGTCCTCGGACAATATAAGGGCGCCACGATTGTCACGTTGAAGAACTATCGCGATGACATGGACAAGTCGTTTTTCCCCGCGAACGAGATGTACGTGGTTGGCAAGGACGCCTCCAAGTTCGGCTTCTGGGGCGGCATGCTGTCCAAGGAGTGGGAGGACCACAACTGGTATTGGCATCACCTGGCGCGCCAGGACTTTGGCGGCGGTGTGTTCCGCCCCGATCGCCTGCGCCGCATCGTCGACACGAGCCTCGCGCCGTAGTCGGCCACAGGAGCCGGGATATCGCCGGCTTTGAAACTGGGTCAACGGGACCGGGGCCGTCAACTCCGGTCCCGTTGACAACACGGAGAGAGGACATTCATGGTTGCCACGAAGAAGGCCCCTGCCCGCCCCGACAACGTCGACGGCATCCCGGTGGACCCAGGCGTTGAGACCTGGTCGAACACCACGCCGTCGCTCGTGCACCTCATCAAGATTGGCGAGTACGGCAAGCGCGAGACCCAACTCGTCTACGGCGAGCGGACGTTCACGCTCACCCCGCAGGAACGTCGGATCAACCAGAGCCAGTGCTTCGACGCGAAGAACGATCCGTTCACGAATGGCACGCTCAAACCGGTTGCCTTGCTCGATGACGAGCCCGACACCGACGCGTTGAAGGCCAACCCCAACGTGTTGGACGACGATGACGTCGTTGCCCTGTTCAAGCTCACCGGCGAAGCGTTCAACGAGCGGCTGATCGTCATCACCAACATGACCGCTGTCGACCGGTTGATCGAGGTCGCCAAGCGGCCAGCCACAGGCGCCAGTGTCGGCCAGCTCGAGACCCTCAAGCGGTACAAGAAGCTCCTCTCCGGCGAGACGGACGAACCGGCTCCCGAGGCTGGGCCCGAACCGCTGCCGAAGCCCGTGACGCCGAGGTAACGATGTCGGTAGATCTCGCGAACCTGATCGAGCCGCTCCAAGTCGAGGTCCAGGCGCCTGGTGGTGACGCGTACGCCAACGCCACCGACGACGACTACCTGGGCGCGCTCATCAACTCGTTCTGGGAGATCCGCCTCTACGGCTACCTGACGAGCTGGGAAGAAGACTCCGCTAGCCGCGGTGGTCCCCCCGAGTTCGTCGCCGGTATCGTCACCCCGCTCAACGTCGACCCCACCTACGACGACCCGACCGGGTACAGCCTCGTCGAGGACCTCCCCCGGGAGCTGCAGCAGCTCATCATCTTGTGGGCTGCCTGGAAGATCATGCTCAACAACATGGCCACCGTGAACAGCGTGTTCCGCGCCAAGGCCGGACCGGTCGAGTACGAGACCCAACAGGCTGCCAGCGTCCTGACCGCCGTGCTCGATCAGCTCAAGGCCCGCATCACCTACCTGCTCGACAACCTCCCTCGAGGTATGACGGGGGGGACCAGTGTCGTGCTCGACGCCATCATCGAGCGCACTTACAGCCAGGCCGTTGGTGACGTGTGGTGGGTCCGAGGGTGATGCCTGATGGCCAAATCCTCCGCGTTTAGCCCCGCGTTCAACGAGAGCACCTTCAGAACCGCGATCCTCAACACCATGCTCATGGGCATGCCCGAGGATCCGGGACAGCAGCTCACCTGGTGGTGGCATCGGGAGCAGACGTTCAGCCCCGACGATCCTGCGGGCGACCCCTACGACTGGACCCAGCCGCCAGTCACCGACACGCCTGGCAACCCAGCGCTCAAAGACGCCGGTCTCGCCGAACAGTCGCTGATTGTGCCGTACGCCCTTGAATACTCCGCACGGCAAACTGGTTCGTCCAACACGGCGTTCGGTGAGATCGACACCTCCCGCGCTGTCGTCTCGCTTACCGACACCGACTATGAGCTGATCAAAACCGCCGATTACGCCACTGTCGGCGACACCACCTACCGCATCCAGTTCAAGGGCCCCGCCATCGGCCTATTCGGCTACACGCTGTTTCAGATGTATCTCGAAGCGGAGGACGCCGCATGATCCGGGGCGGTTTGCGCACCCGCCTCATCGTCGACTCTGTTCGGTTTGCGGTCGTGGCCACGCTGCAACAGAACGGCTGGTTCGATCCGACCATCCACGACAATCCGCCCGGTGTGCGCACCCACCAGCCTTTCCGCTACGTGCCCCGACCCGTTGACTGGTCCGAAGACATCCAACCCAACGCCATCGCGATCGGCACCGAAGACGTTGCCGGCGCGCCCTTCGGTTTCGGTGGCGAAGTTCAAGACACCACCGAGATGTACGTCGACGTGTTCGCCCAAGACGACAGCCTCGGCGGGCAGGTCGCCTTCGACATCCGCGACAGTCTGCTGGGCAAGACTGCCGGAGCAGCCGGTCCGCAGATCGACGTCTACGACTTCCGGCAAGCCACGCCCGCACCGTTCACGACCGTCGATGTCGACCTGATCGAAGTCGACCGGTCACTGGGTGACGCTCGAGCCTGGCAGCGACACTGGTTCATGGTCCACGTGGTCCTGCTCGACGAGTACGGCGACGAGTTCGAGGACGAGCCCACGCTCGGTTCGCTCCAGTGGACCCCGAGCGCCCAACAGAGCTGGAACCGCATCCAGGAAGTCGAGCAGTCGGTCCCATGATCGCCGGCGGTATCCGCGCCCGCCTGCTCAGAGATTCCTTCCACGCGATCGTTGACCAGGCCCTCAACACGCTCGGGTGGCTCGACCCGGCGCGTGCGCACCGGCCGATCAACCTCATCCAGAAGCCCGAACACTGGGATGTGCCTGTCGTCCCCACCACGGTCACCACCGAGTTCACCAGCTCTGAGGTCGCCGAATGGGAGGTCGGCTCGGCGTTGACAAGCGACCTCCATGTGGCGTACGTCGAGATCTACGCCGAAAACGACTCCCTCGGCCTTCACCTCAGCAACGACGTTCGAGACTGGCTTCGAGGCCGACTGCAAGTCGGACTGGCTGGCGTCACCTTCCCCATCTTCGACTACCGCCAAGGATCCACGCCACCCGTCGTCGGCTACATGGACATCGACGACATCAGCGCCCTACGGAACGCGGCGGTCAGCAGCGACCTATGGATGCGGCACTGGTTCCGCGTGCGCTGCGAGATCCGAGACACCTACCTGGGGAGCGCGTGATGCGAGCCGACGAGATCCTCAAGAAGCGCCGCGACCGTGCCATTGCCATCGTGCTCTCCATCAAAGAGCGCGAGGTCGACCCGCAGCTCGCCGACACCGACGCCGGCCGGGCCGCGTCACGAGCGATGCGCAAGGTCGTGCTCGACCAGCTCAACGACTTCTGCGAGATCGCTCTCGATGTTGCAGCCAGCGGTGACGTGCCCAACTTCGAGTTCAACCCCGAGGTGTGGATGCGCAAGATCAACGACATCCATCATGTTGTGATGACCAACGGACACTAGGCGCATGGCAGACATCAACGCCCGGATCGTCGAACACGAGCTGAAGCAGTTCGGCTATGTCGTCACCGCGTACATGCCCAACGCGTTCGGCCACGCGATGGGCGGATCACTCGGGGCTACTGCAAAGATCATCACCAAGGTGATCGCTGAGGGCCTTGCTCACGGGGTGTTCACCTCGAAGGACCTGCGAGAGGCGAACCTCGAGATTGCTCGGCGTGCCCAACGGGACATCGTTCAAGGCTGGCGCTCTCGACTCCCACTGAAGTCACCTCCGTATCGCAGGGGGTCCGATCCAAACAAGGATCGGCTGAGTGGCAAGCTCGGCGAGACCCTCGCGAGCGAATCGATGGTCCAGGGCACCACCGACCGTGGCATCTCGTTTTTGAACACGAGCGTGCTCGCCGAAGAGGCCCGGCACTGGTACCGCGTCAACTACGGCGCGTACGGTCACAACGTTGCCGCGATCCGTCGGCCGAAGATGTACCCCGTTACCGTCGACGGGCACACGCTCTTCACGCTGCAGGACGAGAACCAGCCGGCACCCAACTCATTCCTGCCGGTACGGTTCTCCTTCCAGCACAACGAGTTCATCCCACACCAGGGCCCTGCCGACGTAGAAGGTGGCGGTCATCGTGCTGCGCTCTTCACCGACATCGGCTTCCGTTCACTGGGTGAGAACTTCGGGCCCGTCTATCGCAAGATGCTCTTCACCAAGTTCAGCCGCGGTGGGATGACGGAGCGTTTCTCGGCCAAGAACGCCAGCGTCCAGGCTGTCATCAAGGCGCACTAGGGCTCGCTGAATACGGGGGCCGGCGGGGGTCGATGACTCCTGCAGGATGACAGCGAACCCGGCGTTGATCCAGACGTATCAGGCAGCGACAGACGAGCAGGTCACGATCTACGCGCTCGCCGATCCGCGTGACGGCGACGTCCGCTACATCGGCAAGGCCGTCTACCCGGACAAGCGGCTGCGGCAACACCTGAGCCCATCTCAGCTCGACTACTACCGCAGCCAGAAGAACTCCTGGATCAAGAGCCTGCTCACCGCCGGCGTGAAGCCGACGATGCACGTGCTCGAGCTCGTCGACCACCAGGACGCCAACGCCGCCGAGTGTCGCTGGATCGAGAAGGCGCTCGGCATGGGCGCCCGGCTCACGAACGGTACCGCCGGCGGCGACGGGGGAGCGGTCGTCGATCCTGAGGCGAAGGCCCGGATCCGTGCCGCTCACGTCGGGAGCAAGGCGAGCACAGAGACCAAGAAGAAGATGAGCATGGCCGCCAAGGAGCGGTGTGCGTCCGAACAGGAACGGGAGCGACTCCGTTCGATCTCGAACCGCAAGCCACCCGTCCATGTGGGCGAGAAGAACCCACGCACGAAGTTGAGCGACGCTCAGGTTCGTCACCTACGAGAGCTAGCTGCTGCCGGTGAGGACCTCCGGTCCCTGGCAGCGGAGTTCGGCATCACGCCGGCGTCGGTCACCCAGCTTGTGACCGGCAAGTTCCGGCTAGCCGCAGGAGGGCCGATTCGGGAGGCGAAGCCGCGTTCAGTCCTGACTAAGGACGATGTGGCTGAGATCCGTCGGCTCGCAGCAGATGGCGCACGCCAGGTCGATTTGGCCCGGCGCTATGAGGTCCATCCCTCCCATATTAGCAAGATATTGGCTGGTCAACGCATCTGCGTGTCCAACGACTAGGGAGGCATGGCCATCGCTGTCAAAGCAGGTCAGATTCTTCATGATTCTTACGGTTTCATTATCGATCGGATTCAGACTGGTGGCGCCACCTCTCTGAACATCCCTGAAGAGAAGGTCTACGAAGTCGGCAACTTCAACGCGGTCGGTACGACCCGCGATTCGCCCGACCTCTCGTTCGACCTCGAGACGTTCGACGCCACCACTGAGATCGAGTCGCTGCTGACGTTCATCGATCCCACGACGATCACGCCGGGCGACATGTTCGACCTTTCGACGGCGTGCCCGATGGACATCATCTCGCCGATCAAGGACGCGTGGAAGGTCTACACGTCGACCCATGGCGTCGTGATCCCCTATCTCACGCTGGAGTCGTCCGCGTACCGGTTCGAGCTGCGAGGCAACCACACGCAGCGTCACACGTTGCGTGGAGATTCCTACTTCTTCGTCGACTCGCCCATCTATGAAGAGTTCGACGGGGACGGATCGACGACCACGTTCGCGTTCAGCAACGGGCCGGCGCAGCCGTACAACTACGCCGGCGTCACCGCCTACGCGTTGGGCGTCTCGGTTGTAGACCCCAACCGGGTCGCGACCCGGCTGTTCCTTGGTGACCACTACAGCAACACGGCTGACGACATCACGCTGACCGATCCGGGGCTGGTCCCGACCGGTTCGACCTTGCGGATCGTTTACGGCTCGCAGGGCACGACCATGACGTACCCGCAGTTGGGCGTCACGCCGACGACCGGCAATGTGGGTGGCAACAGGGTCCATGAGGACACGGACTTCAAGCCCGCCGCGCTGCGAGGCCGCAACGTCGACATCTACATCGGCACCAACGACGCCACCCCCGTGTTCACGCGCTGGTCGTCCGTGCAGTCCGCCGAGGTCAACTTCAGCCTCACGCTCGACAAGGACGAAGAGTTCGGCAACGCCCAGTACGTCGCCCAGGACCATGACGTCCCCGAGGTGTCCGGCAACATCGTCGTGCGCCCCCGGGACGTCAAGGAGCTCTGGGACAAGGTGTACCAGGTCACGAACGTCGCGCCCGGTGAGGTCGCTGGCCCGCTGACGTCGGTGACGCTGCCCATGGAGATCCGTCTCGTGGATCCCGACGACGGCCGGCGCCTCAAGACGCTCTACACCCCCGACGCCCGGTTCAAGGTGCCGGCCATCGAAGGCCGGGTGCAGTCGAAGGTCGAACCGACCTTCGAGTGGACGAGCGACGGCGGGATCCTCGAGATCTACGACGGCGCCCGTATGTGATCGATCGTTTCTAACGGCAGGCGCCCGGGGCAACCCGGGCGCCTGATAGCCGCCCTTCGGGGCTTCAAAGGAGCGCACATGAAGAAGCGGCGCCGCCTCGGCGACCTGTACGTGCGGGGCAAAGAGATCAAGATCGATGACGGGACCGGCGACCCGGTCGTCATCTGGATCCAGAAGCTCAACGAGATCGAACGCGACGCCGTCCTGCGTCGGGCCAACGCGGCCAAAGCCCGCTATCTCCTCGAATGCGAGCACGAGGAGAGCGAGCTGTTCGTCGGCACCCTCGCCTCGGTGCATGACTATCTCGACCACGACGGGATGGTGAACGTCGTCATCTCCGAGGATGTGGCCAAGGCCCGCCAGCGGTTCGAAGCCCAGATGGCTGCCGACGAAGAGGGCTGGGGCAAGGACGACAAGATCAAGAGCCTGCTCGACGAGTGGGTCGGCACCGACGAGGAGCCGGGCCTGGCAGCCACCTTCGCCGAGGACGAGAACGATCCGTCGGCACTGCGGGTGAAGGGTGAGATCGAGGCCTACGAGGCCGATCTGGACCGGGCCGTCAAAGAGGAACAGGAGCGACTGGCCCGGGAGTTCGACAGCACCCCGGACATGGAGCTCAGCCGACTGGCCACCCGCGAGGTGCTGAAGCGCCGGGGCGAAGACGTGTTCATGAAGGAATGGCTCCGCCAGCAGACCTTCTTCTGTGTGCGCGAACCCGACGACCACCAGAAGCGCTATTTCGGGTCGATGCCCGAGGTGGACGACCTTCACGACACGGTGCGCGAGGCCTTGGAGCGGCAGTGCAACTCGCTGTTCGTGGACCTCACTGAGGGAAAAGGCTCGCCGGCGAGTCCGGCTTCCTCGACCTCGTCCGAACTCACGCCCGAGGAGGAAGCCTCCGAGGACTCTGGCCCCGTGGCTGTGAGTGCATAGAGGACGTCCCGTTCGACTTTGTTGCCGCGGTCTCGCACGCCTCACTGATCCTGATGTGGCAGGAGAACCTGCCCTCTAAGGAGATACCGCCGAGATGGATGTGGGCGTTAGACGACGAGCTCAACCGCCACTTCGAGTGGGTCCGGAAACAACGTGACGATCCCGACGATCACGATCGCGACCTTGATGAGCCGGCCAGCGTCGGCCCGATGCTGCAGAACGAGTACGCCAAGAACCGCGGACGGAACGCGAGGTAGCCGCAATGCCTGATCGCGGTATCGGCGTCAACTTGAACCTGATGTGGACAACGTCAGGTCTACAGCACGTCTCGTCCGAAGTTGTCCGTGAAGGCAAGAAGATCCAGGCGGCACTGAGCGGGCCAAGTTTCTCGGCAGCAACCCGGCAACTCACCGGCATGGCCGACCAGGGTCCGCGGACCTCGGGTGGAGGGATCGGTCGCGGCCGTGGTGGCGGTGGTGGCGGTGGCGGTGGTGGTGGTGGTGATGGTTATGACCCTTCCGAGGTGAAGGCGGCCCTCGAGAAGCTGGCCTCGAACGCCAGGTTCAACGCGGAGTTGGCGAAACGTATCGGCCAGAACGAGGAACTGGTCCTCGACGAGCACGTCAAGCTCAAGCTGGCGATCGCGGAACAACGGCGCGCCTTCACCCGGCAATTTGATATCCGCACCACAGAAGGCGCAGGCCGCACCAAAGCTCTAGCGGAAACGTCATACAGGGAACGTCAACAGCGGCTGGCCCAGCGGGCGTTCGAATCACAAGAGATGCTCGGTACGCCGAGCAAGGTCATCGCCACCGCGGTCACCAAAGGGGGGGTGCAGCGGGAAGCGGCAGTCAGGGTCCTCGATTCGCAGAAGCAACGCGAGATCGCGATCGCTCAGACTGAGCTGGATCTCGCGGAGGGCTCCGCCCAGCGGATGGCGAAGCAGAAGGTGCTGCATGACGAGCTCAACCGGGCGATCGCCGCCCAGGTCCGAGCGCAGCAGGACGTCACGGGGATCGCGAAAGAGAACGTCGCCAAGCAACGCGATCGCCTGACACAGCGTGCGGCCACCCGGGAGCAGGAGACGCCGGCTGACCGAGCTGCGATAGCGGGGGACAGGGTTGCGGAGGCGGCCCGCAGGCGTGAGATCGACGCGATCGCCCGCAAGAAGGAAGACATCCCGGGCATCGCCGCCGACCGAGTGGATCGGGCGACCCAACAGCGAGCTGTTGCCGCAGAGATGCGAGCGAAGGAAGACCTCGCGGCGATCGCCAAAGAGAAGAACGCTCAAGCCGTCCGTGACCGGGCGCTCGCCGAGCAGGTGCGTGCCGGGCAGGACGTCAAGGGCATCGCCGCCGAGCGGGTCGGCCAGGCAGCCCAGGCGCGCAAGATCAATGCCCAGGTCCGGGCCCAGACCGACGTTGACGCGGTAGCGACCGAGTTTGCTGACGTCCAGCGACAGCGGGTCAAGCAAGAGCGGGCGAACCTGGGCACCATCACGGCCCGCGACCGTCAACAGCGGGCCATCTTGGAGCGCGAGGGGCGCGACGCCGCGGTCAAACAGGCCGCGGTCAACCAAGAGAAGATGGACACCATCGCCGGCCGGAAGATCCGGCAGGAAGAGGCGAAGGTCGCGGCCGGCCGGCGGGTCGCTGGGGCTGAGGACCGCCAGGCGTTCCTCAAGCAGTTCGACGTCTCGACCCCAGCAGGGCTTGAAGCGACCACGACGCTGGCCACCACCGCGAACATGGAGAAGCAGCAGGCCGCGGCGCAACGGGCCATCGAGCTGCAGCAGCAGATCAACTCGGGGTGGGCGAAGCAGCTCGGCAGCCTCAAGTCGCTGGAAGCCTCGGTGGCCCGCGAGGTGTCGATCGAGCAGACGAAGGTCGACCTTGCTATCAACGCTGCCGCGTCGATGGCGAGAGAGAAGGTCCAGCGCGACGAGCTGAGCCGCCAGGTGGCGTCCCAGGTGCGTGCGCAGCAGGACGTTGCCGCTATCGCCAGGGAGAACGTGGCGAAAGAGCGGGACCGTCTCGCCCTGCGCTCCGCGACCCGGAAAGAGGAGACACCTGCTGACCGGACGGCTATCGCCACGGACCAGGTCGCCGAGGCGGCCCGTGCCCGTGACATCGCGGCTCGGGCACGGGCCCAGCAGGACGTGGGGGCGATCGCCCAAGAGAACGTGGCGATCCAGCGTCAGCGCATCGCCCAGCAGCGAGCCGACATGGCGGCCCGCACGCCGGCTGACGTCAAGGATGAGGCGGCGTTCGGGGTTGAGAAGCGTTTGGCGTCCGTGCAGGCCAAGCTCGCCGAGCAGGCCGAGCTGCGCACCGCTGCCGGCCAGCGCCTGGGCATGGAAGAGCAGGTCCTGGCCACCCAGACCGCTGAGCTCAAGGCCACCCGGGCGCAGATGCGGGCCGCCGACCAGAAGCTCATCGCTGCTGAGGGCCTGGAAGCTCGTGCCCGGGAAGAGCAGGCCGCTCGGGTCTCGATCGCCCGCTACGGCGGTGACGCCGGTGGTTTGCAGGGCGCTGAGCTCACCGCCAAAGCGGCAGTGCTGCAACGCGCCAACGCAGACCGCGAACGGGCGGCAATCGCTCGTCAGACCGGTGCCGACGAGATTGAGCTTTCTGCCCAGCGCAAGCTGGAGGAAGCCAAACTCCGTGCCGCGATCCGGGTGCGTGAACGGGACCTGATCAAGGAATCGGTCGCGTCGGGCGATGTGGGTGGGGGCACGTTCTTCCAAAAGCTCCAGTTCCGGTTGCGGCCCTCGCAGTCGAAGTTGCCGGAGGAGTATCTCAAGGGCCCGCAGTTCATGGGCGAGAAGGCCATGACCACCTTCGGCTTCGCGGCCAGTGGCATGGCGCTCGGTGCGGGCATCGCCGCCATCTCCGAGATGTTCAAGGATGCGACCCGGCTCGAGCAGACCTTTGTCCGGCTGCGAGGCCAAATGGAAGGTCTCGGGCAGATCGAGTCGTTCGGGTTCGTGCGCGAAGAGATCCATTCCATCGCATCCGAAACCGGTCAGGCTGCCGACAAGGTCGCGAACCTGGTGGAGCGCTTGGTTGGCATCAAGGGTGATCCCTTGCAGGCCGCTACTGAAGCGCGGTCGGCGGCCAAACTGTCCACGATCACCGGCATGGATCCCGCCGAATTCCAGAAGAATCTCGTACCGGTCGCTAAGGCGTTCCAGCTCACCACGGAACAGATTGGTGACGGGCTGGTAAATCTAGGAGAGAAGACGGGTGCGCCCGAAGCGGAGTTGATGAGCTTCTTCGGCAAGACGGCTGCAGCAGCCCACAACGCCGGCTTGAGCTTCGAGGAAGTGCAAATCATCGGCGGAACGATGGCCAACGCGCTCGGTGGCGCCTTCGGGAGTGCTGGCGAATCACTCAACAAGGTCTTCACGACCGTCGTGTCGAACGCAGACAAGATTGTCGGTCTGTTGGCACAATCGCCGCAGACGGCGAAGTTCATCACACCTTTCGCAGAGCAGATCGGTGCGGGTGACCCCGGCAAGGCATATCTGACGCTGGTTCGCGCCTACAAGGAGATGACCGCGGCTCAACGAGATGACATGGTGCAGAAGGTCGTATCGCGACGCGAGTCCGAGGACTTCTATGCCGTGTTTGACAATGCAACCGAGGTCATAGAACAGGTCGATCACCAGCAACAGCTAGCGGCCGACTCGTCCGGAAAGATGGCGGAGCGGTGGATCGCCTTCAAGGACACCGTGGCGATAACGATGAAACGGATCGCGGCGTCCTTTGAGAGTCTCGGTGACGCTCTGTTCCGGTCTGGTCTCGCTGAGTTCCTGACGGACCTTGGGCAGGCTATGCAGTTCGTTGTGGGTGTCGTCGGTCTCGCCGTCAACGCGTTCGCTTCTTTCAACGATATCACTGCCGGCGTGCCCATGACGCTCCTAAAGATCGTCGGCGTAGCAGCTCTGTTGGGCAAGGGTTATGGAATGCTCAGCACGGTCATCGGCAAGACCGGGCTGGTATCGCAGGAGCAGGCTCAGGGCGAAAACAGCGCAACGGGAGCGAAGGCCAGGGGCACGCAGGCGTCCAACACGTTGGCGACTTCGGAGCAGCGACTCGCTGCCGCGAAGCTCGAGACCGTCACCGCCAGCGCCGCGCAGACCCGGACCTTGGGCGGGGCCCTTGCGGGACCGGGTGCCGCGGTGCCGTACGGGTACAACGTGCAGGGCGGGGCTGTTCGTGCCGCAGCCGCCGCTCCGACCGTCAGCGCTGTTGAGGGTGCTGTCGCTGGTGGGCTGCCTATCGGCACTGCACGGCTCGTGCAGGAAACATCGGCCATGCGGACCCGGCAGGCAGTCACTGCGGGCCTTGTCGGTCGGTTCCAGAGCCAACCAGCGATCACGGCTGCTGCTGCAGCGGAGGCCAAACTTCTTGCCCAGCGCGAGGTCAGCTCGGGCCTTGTCAACCGGTTCATGGCTCGCCGCACCCCCGAGCCGTTTCGCACGCAACCCGGCCAGATCCTGCCAGCGAAGGAGTACGCGCTCGCCCAGGAGCGGGGCGTCCTCGTGCAGGAGAGCTTCACAAAGGCGACGGCTACGGGCGCGGAGGCAACCGCGGGCACCGCCATCGCTGCCACGGCGTTGGGCTCGAAGCAGGAGGTGGCGGCGAAGGTCCAGCAGGGGGCCACGCAGTCGACCAAGGCGCTTTCCCAGTCCCAACTGGCCCTGGCCAGCACCCTGGCGAAGGACGCACGCGCAGGCAGGATAAGCCGATTCGCATCGCGGGTGGATCCCGGTTACTCCGCTCGGAAAGCAGCCGTTGAACGAGGTCTGCCTGCCCTAGAAGGAGGGAAGCTCGGGGCAACACCCGGCTTCATGTCGAGGAGCGCGTCGGGCGGCACGTTCCTGAAGTCAGCGCGAGCGGATGTGGGGATGGAACGTGCCGGCATGACCGCCGGCACCAAGTTCGCCTCGTTGCCAGTCGCCATGCTTGCCATTGCCGGGGCTGCCGTCGTCAAGGGTGCGTACGACAAAGAGGTCGAAGAGGTACAGGACGCGGCCGACCAAGCGCGTCTTCGGTTGCGGGCCATGTCACTGTCCGAGCTCAAGTCCCAAGCGGGAGCCTCGGGAGGAGAGGCCGATTTCGGGACGCGATTGAACTCTTGGCTCTTCCGGCAAGCAACGCCGGAGAGCCTGGTGCAGGCAGAGGTGGCGGCGGCCACGGCCACGGATATCGGCGCGACCATGCGGCTGGGAGGGCAAGCTCGCGTACCAACGGTGAAGACCACCGCTACGGCTACGAAGGAAATTCTCGCCACCGATGCCCACAAGGTGGGTGTCAAGATGGGCGAGACACTCACCGAGGACCGAAAAGCCTCTGTCGCAGCGCTCTTTGCAAGTGACCGTGATCTCCGCCAGAAGGGCGTGGAACTCGGCCTGGTCAAAGAGGAAGAGGTGACCCGTTGGATCCCGACGGTTGACGACTTCTTCACGAAGGGGCATGCCAAGGACTACACCGCAAAGGCCGGAGGCGAGATCTCACCGGAAGCGATCGCCAAGGCGCGAGAATTTGCTACGGAGACCAAAGGCCTTAGCGAAGGTGAGCAGAAGAAGCGGTATGAGCTCCAGGTGCAGCTTGACAAGATCATTCAGGGTCAGGGCGGCGACATGCACAAACTCGCCGACGAGGCAGTGAAGGTTGGATCGTCACAGGGTGTTGCCGCGGCCATGGAAGCGTCGAACCAGTCGACCGAAGACTTTGTGAAGACATGGGCTGGTGGGCAGGAAGAGGGTTACAAGGACATTCAGGTTCTCCAGCAGGAGTTCCAGAGCGGGAAGATCAGCCAGGGCGAGTACATAAAGCAGGTCAAGACGCGACTGGGTCCCATTGAAGAAGCTGGCCGGGGGATGGCGAACACGCCCAAAGGCCAGGAGATGTTGGCAGTTGCTGGACAGTTGCGCCACGACCTCGGCCTGCTTGAGGAAGGCAGTCTGAGCTATCTGGACAATCTGGCCACGAACATGGCCATGATCGGCTCGACGCGGCCGAAGCGCACCAAAGCAGTCATGCACGCGGCCACGCTCGCGAAACAGTCTGTGGAGACACAGATGAAGGAGATGCCGGCCTTGATGCAGGAGGAGGTGGAGGCGTGGCAGGAGGATGCAGCCAAGGTGTTCGATCCGACTGCACGGATCGCCGCACTGAACTCCGGTCCCAAGTATTCGGCCACGACGGCTAAGGCGTATTTCGCGAAGCAGGTAAAGGATGACACCAAGGTTCAGGATGCGATCAAGAAGCTCGCCGATGCGACGGGCATGTCACCCGATGCGGTTCGGGATCAAATCGCCGAACGTGCCCAGCAGACTGGGAAAAGCTTTGCCGATGCCGGAGCAGAGTGGATCCAGGAGCAGTATCGCGGGGCGTTGAGCCAGGGTGACCTATCAAAGGGCACCAAGATCCTGATCGCGGCGCGAGGCTTTGGCGAAAGTCTGACTGATGTGCGGAACCTCCCCGACCAGCAACTCACGGACGAGCAAAGAAAGTCCCGAGAGATCGACATCATGGCCGGGGCTCGGAAGGCGAAGGGGCGGGTAGCGCAAGCTACAGCCAACGCCGACACCATCCAGCAGGCGGCCATCGCGTCCAGAGAGGCCGCTGCCTCCTACCAGGATGTAAAGGACAAGGTAGCCATCAACGAGGCGACCCAGGAAGATCTGGACAACGCCTACGCCGACATGCTCACAGCCCAGCAGGCCGCCGCCAACGCCGTCTTCCAGTTGTCGCAGTTGCGGATGCAGCGTGACGTGATCCTCGCCAACCGGGATCCGGTGAAAGAGAACGCCGCCCAGATGCGCATCGCCGAATCGGCACTCGCCAACGCCCGCAAGACCGGCGACAAGATGGGCGCCGAACAGGCCGAGCAGCAGATCATGCAACTTCAGCAGCAGGCCGCGGACAACCAGCTCAACATCATCCGCGGCGCCATGGCGATCACGCAGGCCCGGGATGCTGAGGACCCGATGAAGTCCGCCATCAATGCGCTCAAGGCCGCCGAGTTCGAGCTCGCGAACGCTCACGGCGATGCCGACCGGGGGCAGAAGGAAGCGGCAGTCATCGCGGCCCGGCAGCGGCTGAACGGCACGATCTCGTCGGCCCTCAGCGCGGACGCTCAGCTTGCGATCACTTTGGCCAATCTGCGGGGCGACACGGTCGGGGCCGCGACCACCCAAGCACAGAACGCCAAGCGACTGCTGGACGAGGCCATCGCCAAGGGCATCACCGACCGAAACATCCTGGCACCGCTCGAGGCATCCCTGGCCGAGGCGAACAAGGCGCTGTATCTGGCACCGGTCCAGAAGCAGATCTCTGATCTCGATTACCTGTACGGCATCGAGCAGCTTTCGCTGGGCGACTACATCGCCATGCTCGAACAGCAGCTTTCGGCGCTTGTATACGACTCACAGGAATATCGAGACCTGAACACCAAGATCTTCAACCTGAAGAAGTCGGCGAGCGCAGACCTGAGCTGGAGCCTTCCTGGGAACCTCGAGCTACCCACGCTGTACGAGACCCGCCGAGCCAGCCAGACGATGTTCAACACTCCGGCCACCGCCTATCAGGACAACCGCAACGTCACCGTGCAGATTGACGTGAGCGGCGCTCAGGACCCGATGGCCGTCGCCGTGCAAGTGCAATCGGCACTCAACAACTCATTGCGCGGCGGGCAGACCTATACCGCCGGAATCCCCGTAGGGGCAGGGGCCTGACATGGCACGCATCGGATGGATCTGGGAAGACGCGACAGACGGCACGACGCAAATCATGCCGATCAACCCCAATGAGAACGCGTCGCCCACTTACCAGAAGAACCTCACGAAGAAGACGACCACCACCGGCCAGGTGATCATCCAGGAGGGAGCGGCGACGCCGTCACAGTTCGACTTCTCCGGCGCACTACTGACCAAAGCGCACTACGACTTCATCCTCAACATCTGGCGCAAGCGTCACCTGGTCCGGCTGACCGACGATCTGGGTCGCACGTTCACCATCTACCTCGAGTCCTTCCAGCCGCAGCGCAAGCTGTCGAAGACCTATCCCTGGCGCCACACCTACCAGGCGACCGCGGTGATCGTCGGCGGGGGTGACGCCCCGTGAGGGACGTGGCCCACATCTGGGAAGCGTGGCGCTCCGGCGGCCAGGTCGGCGAGATGAGACCGTGCACGCGTGTCACCGTCGAGAAGAGCTGGTACCTCACCGCCACCGGCGCGACGGTCGGGACCTGGACCCGGGGCCCGGCCCGCTGGTTCCAACCGGACGACAACTCGCAGCAGGAGACCGAGGTCCCCAACGTCCTGTCGGTCAGCATGCAGCGCAGCCTCGACTCTGACGCCGGCACCTGCGACATCGTCGTCATGAACCAGCTCATGCCGGCCTACGGCGACCGTGAGGTGCCAGCCGGCCAGTTCGGCACGCCGGGAGCGCTCACCTTTGACCACGGTGTTGCCCAGGACGCCCGTGCCCGGTGGTCCCACGCAGTGAACACGTGGCAGGGCGTGCTGGTCCCGAACGCGTTGCTGCGCACCTACCAGGGCTACGGCGGGCACGACAAGACGATCGGTGACGCTGTGGCCGACGGCAACCTTGTGCTCAACGGGGTGTGGCTCGTCGACGACGTCACCGTCGGCTCCGACGGCAACATCTCCTTGAAATGCCGGGACATGATGAAGCTGCTCGTCGACCAGCAGCTCTATCCGCCGCTCGTTCCCCCGAACCTGCATCCGCCGTTGTACGAGCGCTGGAAGCTCACCCCACACACGATCCCCAAAGAGCTGCCCCCACCGCCGAGCCTTTGTTATGGCTGCCAGTACCTGAACAGCTCGTCGGACGTCGCGTTCGGCGAGTGGAACACGCACGCCACCGGCCATCCCGGCACCGACGCCTTCGACATCAGCAGCGAGACCCAAATGCCCTTCGCCCACCAGGCCTCATTCTGGATGAGCGAGGAACGTTCCGGACCCGACGACTCGGCGTGGATCGAGTTCTTCATCGCCGGCGGCGCGGTGGCACCCATCAACGAGATCATGTGCCACGCGTTCGAGGGCAAGCTCATGGAGTGGCCCGCTCAAGGCATGTTCAAAGTGATGGTCTCCGTGTTCGAGCGCGGCGGCTGGGCCGACCCGGAGACCGAGGGCGGCGGCATCACCCCTCAGGGCCTGCCGTACGTGTCGACGTTCGTCCCCAACGAAGGCCCGGACATGTGGTCGTTCTCGAACGACAACATGTTCCGTTTGCCCCGCGGTTACTGGGCGACCCTGGTCCGCCTCACGTTCACGAACCTCATCCCCGTCTGGACCGGTGGCTGGCGGCCCCCCGGAGGCCCAGGCGAACCCGACTATCCGGGCCCGTTCCGTCCACCCGGCGAAGGCGGGTTCCGGGCCGGGGCCCGCAAGATCGACGCCTGCACCATGTTCCGGGAGGGCGACCCGAACTTCTCGAACATCTGCTTCGCGTCGGCTGTCATCCCGGTCAACCACGAGGAACGCTCCGGCTACTGGCAGGTGCGTTCCACCGGGCAGGTGTACGCCTTCGGTGACGCCCGCACCTACTCGACCACCTCGCCCCGCTCGACCCCCCGTCAACTCGTCTCCGGCATGGTCGCCCACCCCCAGGGCCGCGGGTACTGGCTGGTCGACGACTCAGGGGTCGTCATCTCCGCCGGCGACGCCCAATGGCAAGGCGACCTGGCCAACAACCCCAACGTCTACACCTCCGACATCGCTGCCCACTACAACGGATCCGGGTACTGGCTGCTCAACCGCGACGGCTCCGTGTACGCCTACGGCAGTGCCCCCAACCTGGGTAACAGCGTGCACGAGGGCTACCTCGTCTCCGGCGCCCGAGCTCGAGCCGAATCGATCGTCGCGCACCCCACCCAAAACGGCTACTGGGTGCTCTGGACCGACGGGCACATCACCGCCCATGGCAACGCCGGCCACCTCGGCCACGCCGACAAGGGCTGGCTGTTCGGCTATGAGTTCTTCAGTGCCATTAAAGCCAGCGCCTCCGGCAACGGCTACTACGTCCTCAGCACCCTGGGCGGGGTGCACGTGTTCGGCGACGCCGTCCACCGCGGCAACGCCAACCCGTTCCCCGCCACCCAAGCCTGGTTCTACGGGGTCTGCTGGGATCTGCTGTTGGCCAGCGAACCGGGCGAACCGGGCTACGCCATCCAACACGCCAACGGCACGCTCGATTTCAAAGGCATGATCGACTTCGGTTCCGTCGGCAGCGGCGTCAGCAAGGAGCGCTCACCCGGCAACTACAAGGACTACGCGGACATCGTGAAGGACCTGTTGCTGTGGGCCGGCTTCTACCGGCATCCCGCCTTGCAGCCGGCCAACAAGCCCCCCGCGGTGTACGGCAACATCGAGATGACCGGCGCATGGGCGGCCGACAGCAGTCCCGGTGGCGGTACCGGCCGGCTCCCGACCGACATGTTCGAGAAGCGGTCCGTGTACGACGCCATCAAAGACCTGCGCGACATCGTCGGCTACCTCTTCTACGTCGACCCGGAGGGTGCCGCTCGCTTCGAGTCGCCGAGCTGGTGGGCGCTCGGCAACTGGCTCACCGACAGCCTGCATGTCCCGGACACCGATCAACGGATCCCGTACGGGCACATGCCCGAGATCGATGAGTCGGTCAACCTGCAGACCCACCAGATCGGCTACTCGGGCCAGTCCGCCTACAGCGAGATCATCCTGGCCACCGAGGACCCGATGCCGTCGCTGCAGGGCAAGCCGGCCAGCGAGAAGATCCTCCAGACCCGCATCACGCCAAAGACCGCGCCCGACCTGCGTGGCATGACCCATCTCATGATGCGGATCCACCTGGAGTTGAAGAACAAGAAGGAACAGAAGGTCATGGCCGACCTGATGGACATGAAGATGTGGTTCTCCCGCCGGCTCGGCACCGTCTCCTGCGCAGCCAACCCTCTTATCGACATCAACGACCAGGTCCGTGTCATCGAACGCACCACCGGCGAGGTCTACATCCACTACGTCCGTGGCATCGACATCAGCCACGACATCGAATCCGGCGAGTTCACGATGAACCTCACCACCCACTGGCTCGGCGGCGGACCGTTCGAGAAGTTCACGCTCTTCTACGCCGGCGCATCCCGCCCCCAGTCCGACGGCTACTGGACCACGACCATCGGCGGCACCATCCAAAACGACTTTCGTTCCGGTGTCTACGCGTCCGGTCGAGCCGAGCTGCACGCCAAGACCATCTCCGACAGCCACACCGAAGACGTCATCGCGCTGCGCCCTACTCCGTCCGGCAACGGCTACTACACGATGGACCGTACCGGCAAGATCATCACCTACGGCGACGCCGTCCACCAAGGCCAGATCTACCGACCCATGCGCCACCTGCCAACCGGGGCCGCACCCGAACAGGTCGTTTCGATGGCGCTTACCCCCTCCGGCGGGGGTTACTGGGTCCTGCAACGCGACGGCACGGTCACCGCGTTCGGTGACGCCGTCCACCGCGGCAACGCCAACATCTCCGGCACCCTCACCAACGGCTCCGCCAACTTCGCCGCCGACATCGAAGCCCATCCGTTCACCAACGGCTACTGGACCCTCACCGGCAACGGCACCATTGAAGCGTTCGGCGTCCCCCACTACGGCAACGCCACCAAAGCGGGCGTCGGCAACGACGACCAGTACGCCACACTGCGCCACACCTCCGATGCCGGCGGCTACTGGGCGGTCACCGCCGGGGGAGTGGTCGCCAACAAAGGCAATGCCCCCCACTACGGCAACGGCACCGCCTACCCGGCCGACCAGTGGTTCTACGGGCTCATGTGGGACATGGTCACCTACGACGACAACTCCTACGCCCTCCTCCATGCTGACGGTAGCCTCGAAGGCTTCGGAGGGTTCACGCTCTACAGCCCCGTCGTCCGTTACGACAGCAACTACTGGGCGCTCGTTCCCGCGCAACGAGCCAACGCCATGGTTGACCAGTCCGGCATCTTCCC